>Ga0074195_1000128_pt1 | contig 180485 bp, 144 predicted proteins | sample EPASupsiteHSE623_FD_64525 | JGI IMG/M metagenome (GOLD analysis project Ga0074195, IMG submission 64525) | Bioremediated contaminated groundwater from EPA Superfund site, New Mexico - Sample HSE6-23 | ecosystem: Environmental > Aquatic > Deep subsurface > Groundwater > Contaminated ... | reverse complement strand
ATATAGAATAATATTACTTATGTATAGCACCGGATTATTCGGCGGGCTATTTATATCGATTTTAATCTTGCCGTCTGGTAACTCCGATAGAAGAACCGCTTCGCCTGCTACTAACGCATCTTTATCTATTCTGCTTGCTACCATACTGTAGGATGATGCTGCTACGAATTGTTTTTCAGATTCTTCATCATTTATTTCTATTGTCAGCCATAATTGATCTTTGAAGAGTTCGGGCTGTAATTTCTTCTGACTGCCGATCAACGCATTAAGTATTCCGTCTTTAATTTCAATGTTCTGATTTTCGAACCAGACAGGTTTCTCTGCGTTTTCTGCATCGTAGAGATTAAAATTAATTTTATACTTACCGTCCTGTATGACTGCGCCTTGATCGTCTTTGATCTGGCTCTGATAGCTTATCGCTCTTTTTTTCTCTTTGTCGATTTGGACATTCTGTGAAAATAATGCGACAACAGCTGCTATGATTATCAGCAACACGATTTTTCTCATTTTTTACCCCGCATAATAAATTTTTTGTTTTAATGTTAATTTTGCATTTACACAAAGGCAATAAAAATGATAGATCATAGGCGGGAATCAAAAATAAGAGCCAGAAGCAGGAATCAAAGACGAGAATCAAATCAGGGAATTAGGTCAGCCGGTAATATCGGAAGGATTCTTACCTTTTATAGTCTTTAACCATCTGGCAAAGTTACTTTCGTATTTAAATCCAAGATCGAGCATAACTTCAAAGCACTGTTTTTCTTTAAGCATAGAAATTGCTTTCTCAGCCATTATTTCATTAAAAACTTCAAAGATCGTTCTTCTTGTTACTCGTTTAAATCTTTTATTAATTGAAGAAAAACTTCTTAGAAAATAACACTCAAGTTTATCCTGGATGTTATGTTCTTTGCTGCAGTGAGAAAAAAGAATTTCATATACTTTTTCACAGAATTCTGCATCACTTAAACTTTTGTACAAACACATATTTCACTCATTCTATTATTATAAATGTACATATTACATTATTAATTGTCAATTCATACTCCGCGCTAAGATATTTTTACGGAATAAAGCTAATAAATGTAGTGTAGTTTGTCAATATAATTCTAATAAGTATTATAAGATTAAATTATCTATATCCTTCCACCCTCTTGATCCAGCCGTCAAGGAAGGAAAGGTCATTTCTCTCATCGGTATAGTTGTCCACTCTGCGTGTTAGAACTTCTTTGGCGGAAGTAATAAAGCTGTCGAGATCAGGTAATTTCATGCCTTCGAGAACATGTAAAAGGCCCCACCCTTCACCTTTAAGCCGTTCAGCAGGATCAAGTCCGGTTCCTTTAAAGTTAAGGTAATCAACTACTGCGAACCTTCCCTGAGGTGTTTTCGAAAGCTCCTTAAGTGACGGGATCACATGAGGGTTCCGGTCAAGGATCTCGGTCATAGAATCCATCGCTTTAAAAATTATAAATCCCGCCTGGATGTAAGTAGTTGATGCCAGCCATTCAATTAGCACTTCCTTGACCGGATCGCCGTCCAGTTCGTCCCTGTTGTTCCACGGGCATCCGGTGAATTTATGCCTGTTAATAAATTCGGGTAAAGGTTCGTTCTTCTCAAGATAAAATGCTATAAGCTCAGGGAACTGCTCGACAAAAGGAAGTCTGCTTCCTGCCTTAAGCCAGATAAAATGCCCTATCCCGAAGTTCGCAAAATCCTCTTTCGGGCTCCAGTAAACAAGATATCTCTTCTGCGATCCGCATTCGTTAGCGAAAAATTTCACGCCCATCTGTCTGAATTCATCCGCTGTGATCGATCTGAAATTGTCCATAAATTCATATTTAGCCATATATCACTCCGTCCATTTTAATATCATGAGGTTCAACAGGCACCTTTTCGACCATCTGAAAATCGTAGCAGATGCCTATCAGATGCGTTTTTCCTTTCAATTTTGAAAGTATTTTATCATAGTAAGCCTTTCCTCTGCCCATTCGGTTGTTATGCCGGTCAAAAGCTATCCCGGGAACGATAGCCAAGTCGATGCTGCCGAGGTCATGGAAAGGTATTCCGTCAGGTTCGGGAATGGAGTAAAGATCACCGTTTTTAAGCTTATGTACTCCGGTGAACTCTTTAAGATAAAGTTCTTCGCCGTTTATCGCAGGCAGTATAAATCTCTTTCTGCCGGCCCATTTGACAATAAATTCCTTAGTATCGATCTCATCATCCATTGCCCAATAAATGAAAATTGTTTTTGCGTTTTTAAACTCCGGGGAGTCTTCAAGATGCCTTATCACGGCTTCAGATCTGATCTTTCTATCTTTTACGCTCAGGTCTGATTTAAACAGTTTTATTTTTTTTCTCAGCGCCTTTTTTATTGAAACTATCTCTTCACTCATCTACTTCCCGTTTTAATTGAAGGTAATATAAAGAATTATTTTGTTAAGAGAGATAAAATTGTTTATTTTGCAGATGATTTTTTATGGCGGGAAAATGAAAATATCGAAAACGAAGAAATATATTGAAAACGTGCTTGATACAAAAAATGTTGATATAGCCATAGTTCTGGGCAGCGGATTGTCATTTCTCGAAGACAATATGGAAAATTTGAAGCAGGTAAAGACTTCAAACATTCCCGGTTATCCGGTTTCGACCGTTATGGGTCACAAAGGTATGATAAGCACAGGGATTTACGCAGGCAAAAAGTTGATGATAATGGCTGGAAGAGTTCATTACTACGAAGGGTACAGCTATGAGGAAGTTGTTTTTCCGATAGATATATTAAATGCTTTAGGCATAAAAAAACTTCTTCTTACCAATGCGGCGGGAGGTATAAACCGCAGTTACGGACCGGGCTCTATTCTCGTTCTCGAAAAATATATTGCCCCTTTTACGCCTAAATATAAGAAAGCGCTTCTGGAACCCTACTCAATAAAACTGAACTCTCTGCTTGAAAAAGCCGGCGGAAATAAAGGTATAAAAGTTCACAAAGGATGCTATGCATACATGACGGGACCGAGTTTTGAGACAAAAGCCGAAATAGATTTTTTGAGACTGTCGGGCGGTGACGCTGTAGGGATGTCAACAGTGCCTGAAACAGTCCGCGCTGTCGGTTACGGAATGGATATAGCCTGCATATCAAGAGTGTCAAACCCGGCTGCGGGAATTACGGGCAAACCTTTATCACACATCGAAGTGCTTGAAACTGCAAAAAAATCACAGGAAAGCTTTATTGAGCTTTTAAAAGAATTTATAAAACTCATCTGAAAATGGAAAAAGAAAAATATATAACAGTCACTAAAAATACAGAAATAGAGATCGAAAAAATAAAAGGATCAAGGTTTATCGGCCGGCTGTACGGGATAAAAAACAGAGAGGAAGCCGAGAGCGATCTTGAAAAGATAAGGAAAATGTTTCACGATGCCACACACAACTGTTTCGCATATACCGCAGGTATCGGGGGAAATGTATATACCCGTTCAAGCGATGACGGTGAGCCTTCGGGAACCGCAGGGAGACCGATGTTGAGCGTACTGGAAGGAAGCGGATTGTCAAATGTGCTTCTTGTTGTGACAAGGTACTACGGAGGAACGAACCTGGGTGCGGGAGGACTTATAAGGGCATACACTGAAGCAGCTCAGGAAGTAATAGAAGCGGCTGAAAGAGTGACGGTCGAGATAAAGGTGAAAATAAAATTTTCTTATAATTACGATCAGACAAGCATGGTGATGAATTTGCTTAACAAATACGAGGGGGGGATCATCTCAGAATCCTATACCGACAGGCCGGAAGCTATAATCTCGATCAATAAAGGATTTGCGGCGGATTTTTTAAGCGAGATATTCGACCGCAGCGGCGGAAAGATTGAGGCTGAATTATGCTGATAGCACTTGTAATGGCAGCTTTTATCCTTTCATTCTTTTTTTCCATGTCCGAGATAGTTTATACTGTTGCCGACAGGATAAAGATAAGGGTATGGAGCAAATCCGGAGTCCGATCTGCGATTCAGGTAAAGAGACTGATCAAAAACCCCGATAATTTTCTTGTACCTGTTCTTGTAGGAAATAACATAGCCAATACAGCCTATGCGACCTTTTTTGCATACCTTGTAGCCGATATGAAGTGGGATGTTTCTCATTACGAGAGTACCTTTATAATCACTATTCTTCTGGTTATTTTTTCAGAAATGATACCCAAAGTGATCGGAAAAAAGTACAGTACTTTCCTTTCGGTTAAATTTGTCTATCCTTTCCTGGCGGCGAAAATGTTGTTTTCTCCGATAACCTATACAGTCGGGATAATGAGCAAATGGATGCTGAAGCTTCTGAGGATACCGATGAGTAAAGACAGATGGGTGATGATATCAAAAGACGACATTGATATAATACTTGAGAATGCAACGAGGACCAGATCTGTAAAAAAGGAAGACGCGCTTGCGATAAGAAGCGTGATGAGCCTAGGCGAGAAAAAAGTAAGAGAAATAATGCTGCACAGAAAAAATATTATCTCCGTTGAGTTGAACAGCCCGGTTTACAGGCTTAAAAAAATGGTGATGCTTACATCTTTTTCAAAGATAATCGTATATGAGAACGATCTGGATAATATTGTCGGTGCTGCCTTTGTGAAGGATCTGCTTAAAGACCCGCCGGAGATCAAAGATATTGTCAGACCGGTTTTGTTCATTCCGGAAAACACGAGCGTTCTTTCGCTTTTTAAAACGCTTAAAAAGGAGAAGGCTACAATAGCCGTTGCCATTGACGAATTCGGCGGGTGCATCGGACTCGTCACAATGCACGACATACTTGAACTTATAGTCGGAAAAGTCGATGATCCTCACGATCGAAAAACTTCCGACAGAGGCATAATCTACAGGCCTGAGAGCGGGTCTTTCATTGTTGCAGGGAGCGCCGATCTTGAGGAACTTGACGGCATGATCCGGAGTATCACAGGTGATGAAAAAGAATTATTCGGAGATAAGAACGGGACGGTCAACGGTTTTATTATCAATCACCTTCAGAGAATCCCTGAGCAGGGAGAAACTTTTGAGGTCAGAAAACTAAAATTCAAGATCGTGAAAGCGAGGAAGAATTTTGTTGAAACTATTATAATTCAGGCATTAGAAAAAACGGAGTAGAGATATGAGTTCAAAAATGATTTTGCCGGTTCTAATAATGATCGGCAGCCTTATACCTGCGGAAATAAAATGTACAACCTTTTGCTCGATAACAAAGGGATATGACATAAAAAATTACTCGGGCAAACTTTTTTTCGGAACGAACGGCGGTATGATCTATAATTCCGGCAGCGATAATATTATCTATGACACTGATGACGGGTTATATAAACCTGATGTAATAAAAATTGAAAAAGATTTCCGCGGGATGTTCTGGCTCGGGCACGACGACTGTTCAGTTTCCGTATTTGACATGGCAAGGAAGAAAGTTTCATACTTAAATGATATTGAACAGGCAGGAGTATATACGCTTAACGGAATGTTTTCATCGGCTAAATATATTTATATAGCAACAAGCGGACTTCTTGCAAGATACAAGTACAACGATACATACAAGAAGTATGAAATTTCAGAGATTAATTCAATGACGGGAAATGTTAAAAGTGTGGCTGTTTTAAACGGTGTGATCTACGCTGCTCTTCCTACAGGACTTCATTATATTTCCGAAGCTGCGCCGAATATTAATTATCTGAGCAACTGGAGCGTGATTTCAGGATTCGCCGCCGGAACCATAGTAAACGGTTTTGCTCTGAATGCAGATAAACTTTATGTGCTGACTAATAACGGATTATATCTGGCGGATGGAAGTTCCGTTATAAAACAGACTGCTTTCAACAATGAAAATTTATATTACGGTATATTCGACAGCACTGATTTTTATGTTTCGCTCGATCAGGTTGGTGCTACAGTTATAAAAAAAATATCAAAAGAGATCACAGGAACTCCAGAGATAATATTCGGAACGGAAGAGCCTGACACCAAGGTGTTCACGGTTGCAAACAACACTGTTTATTTTACTTCATCAAGAGGTTATTCGTATTATGATATTTCAAATGATACAGAACACTCAATGAATTTTAATGTGCCTAAAGAAAAGGGGATCAAAAAAGCTGTGATCGATGAAGCGTCGGGAAATCTGATCTATCTGACAAGCAATAAATTTTCATATTTGAAGATGGCGGATGACTCTTTCTGTGAAACAGTTTATAGCGCAAGAGGGTATTCCACGAACATGCTTGCTCAGGATAATGACCTTTACATATGCACATGGGGAGCGGGAGTTAACTATTTTCAGCTTGAAGGCAGTGATTATGTTTTTAAAAAGAACTATTCTTTTGGAAGCCCGGCGGGAGTGTCAGTCAGGTATCCGGTTCATCCCGGGATCTATGAAGATCCTCAGAAAAAAATATGGATAACAAACTGGAACGACGTTGATGCCGATTCTACTGTGAATGTATTAAATTCATCGGGAGTAGTTGAAAGGTCATTCCCGCTTGCAAATTTTACCTGTCCGTATGATATTTTTCTTGACCGTTATAATGGACAGGACTGGGTATGGCTGGGTAGTTCAAAGCAGTCGTTTGGAGGTTTGAACGGTCTCGGGGTAGGCATTTTTGACGGTCAGTACCTTAACATTAAAGCCATTCCGATGTCAGAAGGTATAATTGATATAGTTAAAGACGACGATAATACAGTTTGGATAGCTACAAATAACGGTATAAAATATATTGATCTGAAAATTTCCCCGTCTTCACCTCAAAGTTTGTCGGCAGCCTATATTACCGGTGTAGCTTCAGGGCCGATAAGCAATTTTATATATGACGCGGAAGTGAACAATATAAACGAAAAATGGTTTGCCACAGATAAGGGTATCAGCGTTCTGTCGTCGGACAATAAGGCATGGAGGCATTATGTGCCGAAGTATTACTCCGGAAGTTCAACGGCACCCGGAGAGATAATTAAAACCAATCTTCCGGATAATGTTATCAATGATATTGAGTTCGATGAAAAGAACGGTGTCGCGATAATTTCTTCTGATAACGGCCTTTCTTTCATCGAGTATGGCAGGATATTCAAATCTGATAAAGTGAAAAGCGGGGAGATACAGACAAAACCTTCGCCATTTATAAACGATGGCAACTCTATAATGGGTTTTTATTTTCCCGAGGACGGAAATATTTATGACACTGCGAAGATCTTTGATCTTAAGGGGATCCTTGTGAGGGGCGGAGACGGCGGAAAAGAGCTGAATATTCAGCTCGGATGGGACGGACGGGATAACAGCGGAAAAATAGTTTCAACAGGAATTTATCAGGTCATTGCTTTTAATAAAAACGACAGAACAAAAAACATAACCGGCAAGATCGCCGTGGTCAGGAAGTAAGAGACATGAGGTTAAAATTATAAAAAAGAGGCATAAATATGTTCATTTTTAATAAAACTATATATTTAATTGTGTTGTTCATTTTAGTTAACTTAAACGCGCAGTTAGCTAAAATCGAGATCGATATTAAAGGGAATTTTACAGCAATAATTGAATCAAAAGATACTAGTATTGAACTTACCTATAGGGGAAAACTTGTGGATTTTGATGCGTCAGGACAAATCAGCTACGACTTCTCAGGTAAGCCTATCAACATCGGGTCAACTCAGATCACCTATGACTCTGGAAGAGTTAACAGTATTGGTTCGATACAAATGAATTATGACTTCACCGGAAGAATTATTAGTGTCGGATCAACTCAAATTGCCTATGACTTGCTGGGAAACGTTGCCGGTATCGGATCGACGAAGATACTGTATGACCTAGGAAGAGTTATAAGTATCGGGTCAACGAAAATTACTTATGATTGGCCAGGTAGAGTTTTGACAGGAGGAAACTTTATTTCGAGTGAAGGTATAGTATTTAAATTTAAGTGTTTTCAATAATGAACTACAAGAGCATAGGATCGGGCACATGGATACCGAAACAAAATACCTTGTAAACCAGTCAGTGTCATGTAGCCAATGTTACAAGCTGTAGTATCCCTAACCCCATAGGTAATTCTGTCAATCGCATCTATTTTTCTGCTACTATTTTTTTTAGATTATATATTAGCTCTATGCCAGCCTTATGGAATATGCCGGGAATGTCACCGTCCATCGGGTCAGGTTTTTGTTGATTAATTTTTTCTACTGAAATGTTTACAAAACCGGAATTTTCTATCTGATTTCTCAAAGAGTTTTTTATCCTTTCAACGATGCTGTGATAATTATCGATGTCATATTTAGCGCTATTTTCAGTAATAGCTTTTATACTTTCAAGTTTATCTTCATTCAGGCTGGCTAAAGTTTCTTCTGAAATCTCTATTTCGTACAGAAACATCTTTCCTTTTCTTTTAAGCATTCTGTAACATTCATTAAGCCCAAGCTGAGTATTACCTCCGCCGATATTTGATACTCCAAACCAACTGCTTATTATATCAAAGCTATTATCTTTTAAAGGAGAGTTTGTGAGGTCAAACAAGGCAAATGACAAATTCTGAAAACATTTTTTTTTATTTAATATTCTCCTTTCGTTCAGAATCCAGAAACTTTTATCATTCATGACTATTTTAGCATCAGGGTCAGCTCTAAGGATAAATGGAGCTAGACCGCCCGCTGGTCCGCATGCGCATTCAAGAATAATACCACCCTGAGCGAGCATTACAGTAATATCTTTTTTTAAGAAATTAAACAGGTCATCATTGCTAAAAGATTTATTAAAGTTATGCTCTATCATTTCTTTGTGGGTGATACCCATAAGTTTAAACCAGTATTTAAGATCTTCACTGTTTTTAACTTTGTCATCAGTACCCCAAGTCTCATCTTCGGGTCTTACAAATCGAGGTATGCCGTCTGATACTTCATAGGAATTTTCATTTGTTTTTGATACCAGCTTGCCGTCTTTCCAAATGCCATTTTCTGAATTACCTATGTAGTCGTATTCTGTATTGTCTTTCAGATGGAGAGAAATTTCTTGTAAATACTTTTGCATTTCAAACACCTTTTATTTAAACTAAGTCAGGGATACTATTGCTTGTAACGGTCATGGCTAAAAGCACCCACAAGTCCAAGTAAACCAGTCAGTGTCATGTAGCCAATGTTAGAGCCTAGTATGTTTTTCTTGCTGTCCACTTGTCGTATCATTTTACTAAGACTTCCGAAATGTTGAAATTTTAACAAAATCACTTAAGTTCAAATTCTGTGAACTAATTATTCTGCATTTCTAGCTACACGGAATCCCATATCTATCCCACTTCCTTTTGTTTTTGAATAATAGTACACTCGGCATCCTTGTTCTGAAGACCTAAAATTACCGCCTTTAACAATTCGATACTCTTGTCTATTCATTACCCGAAGGCTATCGAGATCCCAACACCACTCTACAACATTACCGCTCATATCATATATTCCGAGTTCGTTGGGTAGTTTTTCTCCAACACAGTGAACCATATTGTCTGAATTTGCTGCATACCATGCAACATCTTCTATAATGTTTGAACCACTGTATTTAAAGTTGTTTGATTTATTTCCACCCCGTGCTGCAAATTCCCATTCAGCTTCTGTAGGTAGTCTGTACCCATTTGCGAGGGAATCAATAAGTATTTCTTTTCTTTTATTTTCACCTTTCAATGTTTCGATATAGTACTCTTTCAAACCTTCTTTTTTACTTAATCTATTACAAAAAATAATTGCATCATGCCAATATACCATAGTTACTGGGTAATTAAGGCATAATGAATCTGTACGATTTGACCAATGACACCATCCCATCAATGCTTTATACTGTGCTTGTGTAATTTCGTACTTACTTATATAAAAATCATCTACAGTAGCATCCTTCAACATTTTGTAGTTATAGGGACCCGGCAAATCGTATTTAACAACTGTACCCATCAAGAACGAGCTACCTTTGACAAAAACCATTTCAATAAATTTAGTTTCATCTGTCGTAGTATCTGTATTTTTATTAATTTGGCTGAGGAGTATAATTGTGAAAAAAAGAATCGGAAGTAATTTTAGTTTCATTTAAAGCTTATCCTTTTATTTTTATTCAACGTATTTCAAAAATTTCGGAACCCTTAATAGAAAAACATATTGGCTCTAACGGTCATGGCTATAAGCTCACAAGTCACATAAACCAGTCAAGTCATATAGCCAATGTTGTAGGATAGTAGTAATTAGTCTTTAAAGGGGGGTATTAAGCCAAATAGCCAAAAACTTATAATCTGCTCTGAAGTTCGTCTCTTGTTATATCGCAGTCCCTTAAAATTTGAGATAGCAGTCCCTTAAAATTTGAGATAGCAGTCCTTTACCGATCGTTTCACCGCTATGTACAGGAACAACAGAACATCTCCCATCAGAGTGTTTTAAAAAATGATGACTACCTTTAATTCTAATAACTTCAAATCCGAATTTCTTCAAAGCACGAATCAAGGCTGAGCCTGTAAGAGTAGGAAAATCAGTCATTATTCAACCGTGACTTTCTGAACACCTATGAACTCAACTATAGTCGGTTGTTCAACTTCAAGGCATAATTCAATAGCTTCTTTAATTCTTTTGATAAGTGTATCTAAAGATTTAGCTTGAGTATGACAACCTTTAAGCGAAGGAACCGAGGCTACCAGATAGCCGTCTTCGTCTTTTTCGATTATAACATTAAAATCTCTGTGCATTATAAAACTCCTAATTTAAAGCAGAAATATACAATTACTACACTAATTTATCAATATAATAGGTAAATATTTTGAAAATAAATGATATTCACGACTCAAATTGACAGGAAAATATTACATAGAAAAGTCGTAAAGCAAACTATCGATGTATTTTCAATTATTTCACTAATTTTACTCCAGATTTTCTAAATATTTTATGCCTTCATCTGTCAATGAGAACAAGATAATGTTTTTATCATTTACAGCAACCCATTTATTTTTATACACTAATAAATCTAAAACATCATCACGATATGCTGACCATTCAGATGAATTATTTGAAGCTTGCTCTAATTCATATGAATCTAAAGGAATCCTTCCTTTAGTATCGAATATCTCCATAACCTTTTCAGCGATTTCTTTAATTCGTGTTTCTTTTTTCATTTTGACCTCCCTTGGTTTAATTTAGATTTTTTACTTCAAAAGCATCATTTTTTTATTAGCTACAACTCGATCATCAACGGTAAGCCTATAGAAATAAATACCGCTTGTTAAATTATCAGCTATGAAATTCATTTGGTGTAATCCTTTAGCTTCAGTTTTATTAATGAGTGTCGCAACTTCACGACCGGTTATATCAAATATTTTCAAATTTACTAATCCGTTATTAGCTAAAGAGTACCTTATTGATGTATTCGGATTAAACGGATTCGGATAATTTTGATACAAAGCAAATTCGCATACCGAATTGTCACTTTCTATGTCGGACGCTTGAGACTCATAACAACCAATATCGATTTGCGAATAATATAGTCTTGAGTTACCTGCCAAGTCAGTCTGCGGAATATATAGTGCATTTAGAAAATCTGATGTCAATCCTGGATAACCTGCATCAATACAAGGTGATCCCCCTGTCAAAGTGTAATTATCACCACTATCGAATAAGGGGTCTAAGTCTATATTATTCGCGTAAGAGCCATTATAAGTAACACCTGTATTTAAACCGAATCCATCCCGACCACCTTTTATGTCATTATAATAAAATATAGGATCGGAGTCGTCGCTACTTAGATACGCTTCATAAATACCATTACCATAAACGATATTGTTAATTAATTGAGCATTTGAATTACCGGAAAAAAATATGCCACAACTATCGTTAGCACAAATTGTATTATTGATAAAATATTGTGGTGATGAATTATTTAATTTAACACCATTTCCATTATTGACTATTAAATTGTTTGAAATGATAGGTAATGCGTTGTTTATATCAATACCGAAATCGCTGTAGTTTTGTACAATGCTGTTTTGAAGAGTAATTTTTGAATTATTATTGATTGAAAAAGCTTTTTTACTTAGAGTACTACCAAATTCATCGGTTTTTATCAAATATGCCTCACTTGCTGAGCTATAAGAACTAGTAGAGCCAGTAATTATATAACCACCATCGGTTACCTGCTGTACAGAGTTCCCAGCATCATTACTAGAGCCTCCGAAAGTTTTGTTCCATGCCTCGTTACCATTAGAATCAGTTTTTACTAACCAAACATCATTAAAACCTGCTCCATAACTTTTTGTTGTACCTGTAATTAGAAAGCCACCATCAGATGTTTGTACCACAGACGAACCAGAATCATAATCCGTACCACCAAAGGTTTTATTCCAATCTTCATTACCGTTGTTATCGGTCTTAATTAGCCAAACATCAGTACTTCCTGCACCGTAAGAACTTGTAGTGCCCGCAATTATATATCCACCGTTATTTGTTTGCTGTACTGAATAACCAGTATCAGTAGTGCCGCTACCTCCGAAAGTTTTTCTCCAAGTCTCAATACCATTAGAATCTGTCTTAATTAAAGAGACATCACCCCATGCATCAGTTGAAGTTGTGTTCCCTGCTATAATAAACCCACCGTCTGTGGTTTGCTGAACTGAATAGCCATTATTACTACCCAATATCTTTTTCCATTTCAGATCACCATTGGATTCAGTTTTAATTAGCCAAGTATAAGTCGCTTTGGTTGCATTAGTATAACCAGATATTATATATCCGCCATCTGTAGTTTGTTGAACTGAATAACCCGAGTCTTTATCTCCCCCCGCGTAAGTATTTACCCATGACTGATTCCCATTAGTGTCTGTTTTTAACAAGTATAGGGAGTTATAGACTCCATCACCAAAACTTCCAGTAAATATATAACCACCATCAGTTGTCTGCTGAACCGAGTTACCATAAACATAGTCATTGTAATATAGTTCAAAATATTTGATCCATGACTGATTCCCGCTTGAGTCTGTTTTTATTAGCATTGCATTATACGCATCCGTATAACCTACAATTATATACCCTCCGTCAGTAGTTTGTTTAACGGATTTTCCAAAATAATTGCTTGCCCCGCCAAAGGTTTTACTAAATGTAGATATTTTTTTATTAGTCTGTTGAATAATTGAATACTGAATTTTCGAGCTGTCAGTACTTGTAGCATTATTAAAGTTCAATTCGATATTATTAAACCTGACTAAATTGTCAGGATTTCCCATTGCCAGCAATCGACCTTCAACATCAATGTTTTTGTGATAAGGATAGCCGTAAATTTTTACACTTGGTTCAATAAAAAGTGAGTTAGCGGACAGTACATAAACGCTGTCTGTGAAAATATACGGAGAATTAAGTTCTGACCATGTACCATTTACACTCCCACTTACATTGTTTGTACCTTTTATAGTAAAATAGTTAGTTTCATCGAAAACATCAGCATATAAAGTAGATGCTAGCTTTATTTTATAATCATTACCTGCAATTAAGTCATTTGTATAAAAATTCCATATAAAACTTCCTGTTGATGCGACATTAAAACTTGATACTAATGTTTCATTTTTATATAAGCTAATTGTTAAATTCTCAGGTATATCATCTGACCATTCAATTTCGTAATCTGTAAACAATTCTAATGTTTCACTTGCTGCAGGAGATGAAATTGAAATTATTCCCTTTTTGATTTCAAAATACGAATCACTTTCATCGCTTACAGTAGGGAAGAGTATAGAACTTATTATAATTCTAAAATCTGAACCAAAAACATTCGAAGGGACTAACAAATCGTAGTCGCCATCATTTACAGCTGAACTATCAATTGTACTTAATAAAGAAGTGCCTTGATACAAACTAATCCCAACATTTTCAGAAATGTCTTGCGAATTCCAAGTAATTTTGTATGATGCGCCTCTTTCAAGCTGTTCGCCACCATTTGGCGAAGTTACTGTTATGCTTCCAAGTTTTATTTCAAATTCACTATTACTAAGATCATTGATCGTATCACTGACAATAGAAGAAATTTTTATTTTAAAATTTCCAAACAATGTCAGAGGAATGCTATAAGAATAATTACCATCACTAGCAGTTGAACTAACAATTGTAGAGTAAAATGTATCATTCTGATATAGCTCAATTTTAACATTTTCTGAAATGTCATCTGTCCATGAGATGGACATGTTGCTTCCTCGTTGGAAGCTCTCGCCTCCATTTGGTGAATTAACTTGGATTGATCCTGATTGAATAGAAAAAACATTGTCGCTTAAATCAGAATGAAGGGCAGGCATTACTGTTGAAGATACTTTGACTTTGAAGTTGTCTCCAAATGTTGTAAGTGGTATTGTCCAAGAATATGCCCCGTCGCTTGCTGTAGCAGCAATTATATCTGAGTGCAGCATTTCGTTTTGGTAAAGCTCAATTTTTACATCTTCTGTGATGTCGTCAGTCCAAGTAATCTCGTAAGTTAATCCTTTTTTCCAAGTTTCACCACCGTTGGGAGTCAAGACGGTTACAGAACTGAAAAGCGTAAGCACGCTAATCAAAATGATTATTACAGCACACTTCTTCATTTTACTATCCTCATATCTTAAATAATGCAGTTTCAATTCTGCTAAGCTTTAAAGCAGAATAATAGAGTATATACCATACAAAATCAAGAAAATAATTGTTCATTTTCAAACTCAAAAACACTCCTTTGGCTATTTGGCTTAATACCCCCCCCCTCCAGAATCCTAATTACTATTTCCTACAACGTCTGAAAATACGCCTCTGTGGCGTATTTTTCTACTGTATATCCAGATTATCGAGCGGACTGGCAATTTTGTCTTTCCCTTTTTTTGTTATATGAGTGTAGATCTCGGTTGTTTTTGAACTATTGTGTCCCAGCAGATCTTGAATGTATCTCAAATCCGCACCTCTTTCCAGCAGATGAGTTGCGAAGCTGTGTCTTAATGAATGTACGGTAGCTTCTTTTTTTATTCCTGATGCTGCGAGAGCTTTATTAAATACATTCTGTATGGCTTTTACCGAATACTGCCCTCCGGTCTCTCCTTCAAAGAGAAATACTTTAGGTCTGTACTCATTATAGTATTCTCTGAGCATTATCAATAATTTTTTTGAAAGGAGAGTCGTTCTGTCTTTTTTGCCTTTTGCTCCTTTTACCACTATCATATTCCTTGTAGAATCTATGTCCGCTATTTTCATTTTAACTGCTTCGCTAATCCTTAGTCCGGCAGAATAGATCAGGAAAAGTACACACTTATGTTTGAGGTTTTTGACCTGCTTAAGTAATGTAATGATTTCTTCTTCGCTGAAAACTGTCGGGAGTTTCTGAGGTCTTTTGGCTCTGGGGATATTGTAAAATTCCTTCTTTCTGTTGAGCACTTTCTCGTAATAAAACTTGATGGCATTAATGATCTGGTTCTGATATCCGTAAGACATTCCTTTTTCCGATTCCTGATACAAAAAGTCCGTTATCTCTTCTTTTGTCAGAGAGTCGATGTTCTTTCCTTTAAAGTGAGAGAGGAATTTCTCGAAGCAGTGGTTGTATGAGTTTATTGTGTTAATGCTATAGTTTTTAAGCTTCAGTAAGCGGTTATATTCAGATAATTCGGTATTCATTTTGCGACTCGTATTTTCGGTATGAGTAAATTAAGGCTTTTGGCGTTTATTGTCAATCGGATTGTTTAACAAAGCGGTTATTAATCAGACCTACCGGTAGAAAATCCATCTGATTCCCCAGATCTCGTCTTTAGTTCTCATATTGAAACCCTCGACCGTCCGGTAATTATAATGTTTATTCACTTTGTATATATTGTCACTGAACTCATATTTGTCTTTAAGAAAATTATCGGAACCGAAGAAGAACTCAAAATTGACGATCCGGGCTATAAAATTTAAGCTGAGATTATTTATATAATCCATGTTGCGACCGATAAAATATTCTGAATAATTGTGATATAAAGCCAAGTTTACAGTGAGTTTGTTGTTAAAGTATTTGTCAGAGAAAGTTAACGAGGTGAGATTGTTGATGAATACAGTATCATAGATCCTTCCCGAAGCTGATTTCAGGTACTCATTCCTGAAAAGGAGCTTGTTTTTATAACCTGTGCCGAATTCAAGACGGTAAAAATTTCTATCTGCGCTTTTTTTGTAATCGAACATGTCGTAAGCGGCACCGAAATCAAAGCTGTAGTTTCCGGATTTAATGCTCTTTTTAAGAGTGAAAAAGTTCTCAAGAAGTTCAATATTCTGACTATTTGCTTCGTCGCCAAAGTACCCGTGAGTTGTCTCAAAGCTGATGATAGAGTTTAGATCTTTTGAGAAGTCAAAGTGTAACGACTTTGTTTGGTCTGATCCGTCGTTCAGAGCAAAATATCCCGTCAGGCCGTAATCAATAAATGATTTTTTCTTATAATCGGCTTTTAAATAAGTTAAATATTTTTCTGAGACCTGTGTATCAAAACCGATTTTGCTCTCAAACCTTCTTAGTGTATCGCTGAAAGTAAAAGTATCGTAAAAGCTGAAATAATTGGAAGTATTTTCATTGATCTCATGAATATGAATTGCCGAAAATCTGTTGCTTTTTGTGCTGTCTAACCGGCTGTCAAAGTATAGGACGGATCTTATATTTTCAGGTTTAATATGAGAAGAGTCTGCTGCGATGGTGGATTTGTCCTCTTTCATGTAAGAAATATCAAAAACCGGCTTAGTAGATTTCATTTGCGGCATGATCAATTTGACTCGATAATTCTGTTTTTCGTACGGGAATTTAAAATCATCGTATCTGTCCCTGTTGTCTTTCCAGTCGAAAATTTCACCCGAGATCAGAAAAGAGAATTTGTCTGTCGCATGCTGAAAAATATTCGCGGTAAGATCGCGGTAATTAAAAAAAGCGTCACGGTATTTCACTTCAGAAACAGGGATTACAGAATTGTAATTCTTTGTATGGATATTAACGGTCATTCCGCTGTTTTCAACAGAGCGGTCATCAAGAATTATGCTTTCGATCTGATCCGCAGAAAAGAACGAAAGATCTTCTATTCTTTTACCGTAATATATGTCGTCAATATATAGAAAAATATCTGCCGATGATTTGCCGATCCTTTGGAGCATGACCGGCTGTCCGATTATGCCGTAGCTTAACCCGTGAACTGATGATATTTTTGTAAGAAGATCATACAGGTCTCTTGCGGCGATATTCCTGACAGCTCCGGAGTCCAAAACGACTGTTCTTGAATTTAAAGAGAAAATAAACGCAAATATGAAAAAGTATTTTAAGTTTTTCAAAGGCATAATCTAGAAATTGCCGGAATATATTACCATCCCAGTTTTTCTTCCGCTTCAGCGTTCAGATTTATATCTATTACAGTACCTTCCTTAACCTTCTGGCCCCACTGGATCGACTGGCCGATGATCCTGTCGAAAGCTTTGTCCTCGTCAGTGACCTTTGTTACTTTTCCGAGTTTGAGCTTGCTTCTTTCAATTTCCGCCTTCGCTTTATCCAGGCTTTTGTTGTAAAGGTTAGGTACAATTACCTGTTTAATAGCTGCGCCTTTACTTACAACGATATCAACGACCGCCTCCGAGCTGATCTCGCTGCCTGCAGGCGGATTGAAGCTGATCACCTTATCCTTTTCAACTTTGTCATTATCTTCAAAATTCTCCGATATGTTGATTATGCCGGATTTTCCCAATAGATCTTTCGCGGTTGAATAGTTAAGTCCGGTAATATCAGGCATTACCACTTTGTCGGTCAGCTCGATCTCGGCCAGATCGTCTTCGGTCATTGTTTCAATGGTTATTTCAACAGCTTTTGCGACGCTTAACTTGACCGCGTCACCGGCTTTTGCGACGAACCCGGGAAGAGGGAACTGCGATAAAATAACATCCGGCTGAGTATTTTCGAGAAATTTTTCTTCAGGTATGATCTTAAGCCCGAACTGCTGCGCGACTTTTTCCGCTTCAGGGAGCTTTAGATTAACAAAATTGGGCACCTCTGTAGAAGCTGCGAGAGGTTCGGAAGAAAGAAAATCCTCCGGAAGTATTTTCTTAAGATTTATCACCCCGGTAAATATAAGTATGCTTGTTATGACTGTAACAAGGAACGAGGTAATTAATGCGGTTGCGAAGGGTTTCATTTTTTCATCCTTTTTTCTTAATGAATACTCTCAATAAATCTTTTTGCGTAATCAAGTTTATTGTAATCAAAGTCTTCTTTGTTGCCGAAGCTCAGCAGTTTTTCAAAATAATACCGCGCGGATCTGTTGTCCCCGATCGCGGATTTTATCATACCGATATTATAGAACAGGTTCGGGTAATTATGGTAATCATCAGGTGAAAGGTTACCCAGCGCTCTGGTACTGATCTTATCCGCTTCTGAAAAGTCGCCGAGATTATAATAGATCCACGAAGTTGTAGATAAAAATTCGGGATTATCAGGTTCTTTTTCGAGAAGCATCTTTGAAATATCAAGAGCTTCAGACATATCGCCCTTGTTGTCAGTTATGAAGCGTACAAGTTCATGCATAAACGCAGTTTCATGCGGGAAAAGGCTGAGTTTGAGTCGATAGGCCCTGTCCCTCAATTCCAAAATTCCGGGATTAGGGAAGTTTTTATTGCTGTCAAAGTACCTTAGGCCGAAAAAGTCATCATCTCCGGAATAATATGCCTGTTTGGATCTGGAAGCATATTCCGGCGCATTCGTGATCTTGTAAAGGTATAAATTTGCAGAAAGGTTTCCTGGATCGAGTATGAGAGCCGATTTAAAGAATTTCTGAGAAACGCTGTTGTTTATTCCGTAATTGAGAAGTCCGAGCAATGTTAAATTTTCTACCCTCTTCGGATCAAGCTGGCTGGCTTTTTCTGCATATTCGATCGCGTCGATCGTTTTAGACTGGGCAAGGTTTATTTCAGAGAGCGCAGAGTATAACGATGATAGCGCTGCAGGATCGTTCTTGAATTTTTCAGTAAGGAAATTCAGAAACCCTGAGAGCCTGTCGAAATCCTCATACATCATATAACTGGAAACCAGTATTTCAAGAAATTTATCGGAGATCTGAAAATTCTTTTCTTCGATCAGTTTAAGATAGTGTTCTGCGGCAAGGAAATCATTGCTGTTCATAAGAACAGATGAAAAGCTGATGAGGTTGTAGGTATAAGACGGGTTTTTAACTATTGAAAGAAGAAGTTCGTTACCGGCTGAAGAGTAAAGTTTTTTCCTGAGCAGAGAAAAGTTAAGGTCTGCCTGCCTCAGAAAGCTTTTAAATTTTCCCGCACCCAGGCTTAATAGAAGGTCGGTATTGTTATTGTGATCTAAAAAGCAGCTAAGCGCGAATTCATCTTCAGTAAGGGCAGTACTATAAAGAATATCTCCGAACATGTTCATAATACCTACGGACGGAAGTGTGTTGATGCCGTTTTCTCTGCATAGATCATTTCCGTCTTCAATAAAGAGAGGAATATATATCGAATTGATCTTTTTGATTATATCGTAACTTGAAAAAACAGGTTCTTCAGGAAAATAGCTGCTGCCATTACTGCGTGAAAAATAGACGAGGATCGGTTTGCTGTCCATCTTAGAATAGATCATTGCTTCTTCAGGATCATAGATCCAGTTTATTTCGTCTTTAGGAATATCTTTCCTTTTCCTGTACAGTTTTACTTTATCTATCTCTCCGGCAAGAACTTTCTGCGGCATTACGCCGTATTTTGATGATATAAGGTTTATATCTTCATCAAAAAACAGTACTGTAGGGAATTTGTTGACATTGTATTTTTTTGCCAGATCAGAAATATCGGCATCATCAATAGACAGCAGGATGGTCTTTTTATAGTTCTTTAAAAATCCGGGATTAAAGATCGTCTGTTTCAGAAAAGTTTCTGAAGCGGGATATTTTTTTGAAGACAGAACAACTATTACCGGAAGCCCGAACTCAAGGGCAAGCTCTTCTGCATGTGAAAAATTCTTAGCGGTTTTATAACGGTTGTCTTCTGAATCCCTGTCCATTTCGAAGATCCTTTTACCAAGCTGAACCGATTCGGACAGGAACGAGTGAACCACCTCTTTATCAGTTAAAAACCCTTTGGAATTTATAAACGACCTTATTACTCTTTTGCTTTCATCTGCAAGTATCATAGCCGGAAATTCAGTGATGCCGAATTCATCGAGAAGCTGTCTGTCCTTATGCCGGAAAATTCTGTACATAACGGTTTCGTCAGCCACACTTATTATTTCTTTCTGCGAAAGGGCCAGCTCAAGATATTTTGAGTTCAGGCTTGTATTGTCGAGAGCTACGATAAGAAGCGGTTTTTTCTCTTTTGAAGATTTTGAAACCGCTTCATCCCATGATTCAACCCATTGATTTTTGCTGCCCGAAACAGAACTCTCCTTCTGCTGGATAGAATCGGAAAGCGTAATAATATTCTGGATAGCAAAATAAGACTGGATCAGTTCCTCTTTCGTCGGAAACTCAGCCTGCCCGTCATTAATGCACTGCAGTGCCATTGCCGGTTCATTCTCGATCAGGCTTAATTTTGCATTCTCAAGATATTTCTGCAAAGAATTGTCCGGAAGCGCGTCTAAAATCTTACGGGCGTTTTCAAAATCAGACAAACTCGCGTACACTTTAACCGCGTTCTGAACAGAGCTAACGGCTGTCGGATTGATTGCCAAAGCTGAGTCTGAGAGTATTTTTGCCTTATCATAATTATACCGGTTTAATTCAATATCGGAAAGAGCATTATAGGCATCTGCATAATCAGGAAAGGCTTCCAGCGCATCACGATAGAGTCCGACCGCCTTCAGATCGTCCTTACATATATCTTTATAGATTTCTGCGCATTTGAATAATGCCAGCGGGTTGTCGGGGTAAGCATCTTTCAGTTTTCTGGCCATATCGGTTGCCGGAGATTTTGCGCCAAGGATCTTATAAAGTTCAAGCATAGTGATATGGAAATATACGCTGTTTATTCCGAGCTTTTCAGATTTTTTTAAAAGTATATAAGCACTGTCAAGCAAATTCCTGTCCGATGCGAAATTCATATATGCAAGCCCGAGAAAAAATGAAGCTTTAGGGTTGTTTCTGTTTTTTTCGTACATATCCGAGTAATAATTCAGAAGAGCCTGAAAGTCAGGCTGCTCGGCGGATTTTATATTAAAATAGTTCGCCTTTATGTTTTTTATGCTTTTAAAATCTTTGGTTATGTTGTGAGCCGACTGCAGGTCAGATCTAAAATAATCTTCTTCATAATCGGTAATATTATTGAAGACCATCAGAAAAAATAGAAGGAACAGGAAAAAAAATGTCAGCGATATTGGCATTACGACTTTAAGGATATTTTCTCTGTTTAAACGGAACGGATCATCGGTATTAAGAGACGGAAGCTGAGAATCGAGAAGAACTTCATAGACCTGAATTTTCTCTTTTATATTCTTAAGCTTTTTATTTCCGATGAAATTACACTTGATATCATCCTGGTTTCCGAGAAGAATCAGGACAGAGTGCGTAATTACGATCCCGCCCGGGTTGGCTATAGGTCTTATCCTGGAAGCGATATTGACGCCGTCGCCGAAAATGTCTTCATCTTTTATAATAACATCTCCGATGTGAATACCTATTCTAACCCAGAGTTCGCGACTTTTAGGCACAGTTGCGTTCCTGTCGGCAAAATATTTCTGCAGTTCCTTCGCGCACTGAACCAGCGTAACGGCACTTTCGGACTCGATCAGGATCTCGTCTCCGATATGTTTGATTATCTTTCCGCCGTATTTTGCCGAGATCTCGGTAACCACATCTTTATGCTTCTGAAGTATTTTCAGAGCTTCGGTCTCGTTACTCTGCATCATCTTTGAATAGCCCACGATGTCGGAGAACATTATTGCGCGTAACTTTCTTACTGTACCGCTTTCATTCATTTTTTCGCCTTAAATATATTACCCACTGTCAGCCTATTTGACTTCCGGTTTCAACAGTTCTTTTCTGACAAGCTTTATTCTGCCCTCTTTATCAGTTCCTATATATTTGACCTGAAGCTTGTCGCCCATTTTGAAATGCTCTTCAACATTCGCGATCCTCTCGAGCGACAGCTCCGATACGTGCACAAGACCCTCGATACGCGGCATGATCTCAACAAAAACGCCGAAAGGTTTAACTCCTCTTACAATGCCTTCATACACAGCTCCGATCTCAGGTTTGGCGAACATGCTCTGTATATGTTTGAGCGCGGCTTCACCGTTCTCGCCTTCAGATAATATTTTAATATAGCCGTTGTCATCAACATCTATTTTAACTCCGAATTCTGCGATTATTCCTTTGATGTTCTTTCCGCCGGGTCCTACGAACATGCCGATCTCATCCGCGGCTATTTTATAATTTAAAATTCTCGGAGCGTGTTCAGAAAGCGCCGGTCTCGGTTTTGATATTGTCGCATTCATTATTCCGAGTATATGTTTTCTGCCCTGTTTTGCCTGTTCTAGAGCTTTTTTCATGATCTCGATCGAGATACCCTGGATCTTAATGTCCATCTGATATGCACAGATCCCGTCCTCAGTACCGGTAACTTTGAAATCCATGTCGCCCAAATGATCTTCATCGCCAAGAATGTCAGAAAGTATTACAACATCATCGCCTTCTTTTATCAGCCCCATAGCTATACCGGCTACCTGTTTTTTGATAGGAACACCTGCGGCCATCATCGCAAGCGAATTGGAACATACCGACGCCATTGAGGACGATCCGTTCGATTCAAGTATCTCTGAAACAAGTCTGATAGTATATGGAAAATCGGCTTCATGCGGGATGACCGGTTTGAATGATCTTTCCGCAAGATTTCCGTGACCGATCTCTCTTCTGGACACGCCTGTTATTCTTTTTACTTCGCCGACTGAGAAAGGCGGGAAATTATAGTGAAGATAAAATTTCTGTTCTTCATTTTCATAAATGTTTTCGATCGTCTGAGTATCGGAATCTCCACCGAGCGTGCAGACGCCTAAACTTTGTGTTTCGCCTCTTGTGAACAGAGCAGAACCGTGAACTCTCGGCAGTATGTCTAGTTCGCAGGTTATCTGTCTGATCTGATCTGGTTTTCTGCCGTCGATCCTGACATTATTTTTTATGATATTTTTTCTTACGATGTCTTTTTCAAGGTCATGCATAACCGTTGCAAAATGCTTTTCGTCCTCGGGATATTCTTCCTCAAGCGCATCAATCACATCGGCATGAAGAAGTCTTCTCGCCTCGTTCCTGTCTTCTTTAATTTTGATCTTTGTGAATTCGTGGGTCTTTGATTCTGAAAGTGAAGTTACTTTTGCGATAAGTTCTTTTGAAATTTCAGGAACTGTATATTCGAATTTGGGTTTACCGAATTCTTTAATTATCTCAGCCTGAAATTCGCAGATAGTGTTAATTATATTCTGACCGAACTGAACCGCGGAAAGAAGTTCGTCCTCGCTTACTTCCTTAGATTCGCCTTCGACCATAGAAATAAACCCTTTACCGCCGCTTATTACAAGCTCGATATCGCATTCTTTCATTTGTTTAATTGTCGGATTAGCGATGAATTCACCGTTCAGTCTTCCCACCCTGACTGCGGCTACCGGCTGCGAGAAAGGAATATCCGACAGATTTACCGCAAGTGATGTTCCGATAATTCCGAAAACATCCATTACCACTTCGCCGTCAGAAGAAAGGACGCTGCACATGATCTGAACTTCGTTATTGAAACCTTCAGGAAATAAAGGTCTTATAGGTCTGTCAATTATCCTTGCGCTTAAGATCTCGTTGTTGGAAGGTCTGGATTCTCTTTTTATAAAACCGCCCGGGAATTTGCCGGCAGCATACATTTTTTCTTTATACTCGACCGTCATAGGGAAGAAATCAAATCCCACCGCCGGAGTTTTCTGTGCGCATATCGTTACCAGAAGCATATTGTCGTCGTATTTTACGACCGCTGCTCCGTTAGCCTGTCTTGCCATCTTTCCGGATTCAAGGACAAGTTCCTTTCCTCCGAGCATCATTTTTTTGCTGAAAAACATCGTTACTCCTATTTTATGGTTTTAATATCTTCTTTGTATTCCGCAGAAAGAGCTACATATATCTGCGCGTGGTGATACAGCTTGTCAAAAGTATCTTCAGGAAGCTGTCTTAAAATTTTTGCAGGTACGCCTCCAATCAGAGAATAATCCGGAAATGACTTTTTTTCCAGTACAACGGAACCCGCGGCGACGACCGATCCTTTGCCGATATGCGCACCGTCAAGTACGGTAGCACCCATTCCGATGAGCGTGTTGTTCTCTATTGTACAGCTGTGCAGAGTGGCACCGTGACCGACTGTCACATTATCGCCGATCACGAGCGGAATACCTTCTGTCTGGTGCAGGCAGCAGTTGTCCTGTATGTTGGTATTATGGCCGATTATAACATCATCAACATCGGCTCTTATGGTTGAATTAAACCATACGCTTGAATTTTTACCGATCTTCACTCTTCCGATCACATCAGCGGAAGGTGCGATAAATACGCTGTCGTCTATTTGAGGTTTTATACCTTTGTATGAAAGTATCATAGTATTATTTCCTTCGTTTTACCAGCCACCTGAGGATTCCACATTTACGGTTATATCTATAACCGAGCCCTTTTTTACAAGATCGCCTTTTTTAAGCGACTGCCCGATAACGCGGTTAAATCCTTTATCAATATCAGTGATTTTTTTAATCAACCCAAGCTCAAGGCCTGCCTCTTTTATCTTTTTCTTCGCGGTTTCAGGAGTTGTGTTGTATAAATTCGGGACAGTGATCTTATCAGCTTCGGTTTTCGGCGGTGTTATATCTGAAACAGGCTGCTTAGTTTCATGTTCTTTTATAAAATTTATTATCCTGTTCTCGTCGCCGTTCTTGTTTCCTGCCAGATTTAAATACTCTTTCAAGTCCTGCAGGCATAATTCTATATTGTTCATTTTATAATATGCGAATCCTCTGTTATAGTAAGCCTGCTCAAGTTTCGGGTCAAGTTCTAAAACTTTGGTGAATGATTTTATAGCGTTATCATACAGTCTGCGATCATAACTCAGTACGGCTTTATTGTTGTAGGCCATGCAAAGCTTTGGGTTGATCTCTATAGCCTTATCAAAATTGCTTTCCGCCTTTGCGTAATTATTCATAAAATAATAAACCAGCCCTCTGTTGTTGTATATCTGAGCGATCTTTGGGTCAAGCTGGAGAGCCTTATCGTAATTCTTAAGAGCTTCTTCATATTTACCGGCTTCCTGGGCTTTATAACCCAGTTCGAACCAGTCGGTTGCCTCAAGAGATTTTGCAAGGTCCTTGCTTTTTTCTACATATCCCTGTTTCTGGTCTTTCAGTTCGTTAATCTCTTTTGTAAGTTTATCATTAAGCTTTTTCTGCTCCTCGAGCATTTTTTTAAGCTGGGAATCGTTCTTGATCTGAGCCAGCCTGTCCTTTAGATATCCTGTATCTATCATTGCGCTGATCTCGACTTCTATCGCGAAGGTACCTTCTATAACTTTGTTTTCGCTTTTCAGGATCTCAGTTTTAAGTATGCCTGCGGTATAGGTTTTTATCTCGTCTTTTGTGACCATGTAATCTTTCATTTCCATGTTCGATTCAAGATAAGTACCGACCTGTTCGAGAGCGTTTCTCTTTGCATCATTCACGGCGAACATTTTAGCGTCATCGACAGTGATCCCCGATCCGATGAATGCAACGCCTCTGCATTTTAGAGATATCTCTTTATCCATCAGAATTATTGAATCCTGTGCAGCTAAAAGCGAAAAAAGGAAAAAAATCGAGGCGATTATTGTCAGTTTTCTCATAAGATATAACCCAGTTTATACATTTTCTGTGAAAATAGCGGAACAGGGAAACCCATAACGCTAAAAAAACACCCGTCAACCTTTTTTATGAACTTTGATCCGTAACCCTGAATTCCATATGCGCCGGCTTTATCAAAAGGCTCATGAGTATCAAGATAGCCGTTTATCTGCTCACCGGTCATTTGATAGAATTCTACTTTGGTTTCGGTGTATTCTTTAACTGTTTTCTTCAAATAGCCGTCATATACATAAAGAGAAGTGAAAACGCTGTGTATTCTGCCGCTTAAAAGACTCAGCATTTCAAATGCGTGGTCTTTATCATCAGGTTTATTCAGTATTCCGTCATCTATAACCACGATAGTATCCGAGGCTATTATTATCCTGTCGTGGAACATCAGATCCCTTACTGCTTCCCCTTTCTGCTCCGCAAGGTCCATGACTATCTCTCCGAATCCGGTCACACCTCTGTGCACTTCTTCGATATCTGCGGGTTTAACGGAAAATTTGAGTCCGATGTTTTCGAGAAGCTCTTTTCGCCTCGGGGATTTTGATGCAAGTATTATGTTTCTTTCATTGATATGCATGTTTTCTCTAATATACTATTTTTTGTCCGTCAGGAGCTGTAATTGTTACTTTGTTGTCGGTTTTGCTTTCAGGATTACTTTCGATCCTGCCGATGATCTTGGAAAATACTCCTAATGATTTTGAAATCTCCAAAATCTCGTCCGCAAATTTTTCCGGAACGATTATCTCCATCCTGCAACCCATATTGAAAACCTGGAACATCTCGGGGTAGCTGTTATGTCCTGATTCCTTAATGAGTTCAAAAAGCGGAGGAATGTCGATTATTGAATCCTTCACATAGTGAATACCATGCCCGAAACTCCGGCACTTTACCTGACCGCCGCCGCTGTTGTGTATTATTCCGTGAATATTGCTTCTTTGGATCTCATCGAAAACCCTTTTGAGTACCGGAGCATAAGTTCTTGTCGGCGACAGAACCGCCTGCCCTACTGACAAACCGCCGTGACCGAAACTGTCGGTCAGGTTATATCTTCCGCAGTAAACATATTCGGTTGGAGTTTTATCAGCGTACGATTCGGGATATTTTTCAAAGTAAATCTTTGTAAAAATATCATGCCTTGCCGAAGTCAGTCCGTTCGATCCCATGCCCGAGTTATAATGCTTTTCATATTTTGCATTTCCGTAGCTGGAAAGTCCTACGATTACATCTCCGGGCGCAATGTTGTCGTTATTAATTACATCAGAGCGTTTCATTCTGGCCGTAAGTGTGGAATCTACAATAATTGTTTTGACAAGATCGCCGACATCGGCAGTTTCCCCGCCGCAGCTGTGAATATCAATTCCATAGCTGTTAAGCATAGAAATAACTTCCTCATAACCGTCAACTATTTCAGCTATTATTTCGCCGGGGATTATATGTTTATTTCGACCGATCGTATTTGAAAAAAGCATGTTCGATGTGGCCCCGACTGCGATAACATCATCAATATTCATGACGAGAGAATCCTGAGCTATCCCTCTAAAAACGCTTTTATCGCCCGTCTCCTTGTAATAAATATAAGCCAAAGATGATTTTGTGCCCGCCCCGTCGGCATGCATGATATTGCAGTATAGGGGATCATTTCCCAGTTTATCTTCTATTATTTTGCAGAACGCACCGGGAAACAAGCCTTTTCCGGAGTTTTTTATGGCTGAATGAACTTCAGACTTCGACGCGCTCGCTCCGCGTTTCAGATATTTATCGTCATAATTAGTCAATTACCATTCCTCCGATAAGAGAATTTATATCAGATATCTTCCTTCCCTTCAGAAATTTTTCAAGTCCTTTTGCGACATTCAGGCTTGAAAGCGGATTTGTGAAATTTGCAGTGCCTATTTGTACAGCAGTCGCTCCTGCGAGCATAAATTCCACAACGTCTTCAGCCGAATATATTCCGCCCATTCCTATAAGAGGGATCTTTACCGCTTTCGAGCATTTATAAACGGCCTGAAGGGCAACTGGTTTGATCGCCGGTCCGCTGTAACCTGCAACGACAGATTTTATTTTCGGCCTGAAAGTTTTAATATCTATTGCCATTCCAAAGAGAGTATTAATCAATGACAGCGAATCGGCCCCTTCAGCTTCAGCAGCTTTTGCGATCGCAGTTATATCCGTTACATTCGGCGACAATTTAACCATAATGTGCTTTTTATAAACTTTTCTGACTTCACGAGTAACTTCCGCAGCTACTTTAGGATCAGTACCGAAGGCGACACCGCCTTCTTTTACATTCGGGCACGAGATGTTTACTTCGATTCCCTGAATGCAGCCGATGTCGTTAAGCTTTTCTGCTACTTTGATGTAATCTTTAAGCTCTTTACCCGCAACATTTACAAAAACAACGGTATTGAATTTTTCGATCACCGGAACTTTTTTTGCAAGAAAGTCATTTAGGCCGAGATTGGCAAGCCCGATAGAATTCAGCATGCCGTATTCTGTTTCCGCAATTCTTGGCATAGGATTTCCTATCCTGACTTCAGGCGTGATCGCTTTTGTGACGATCCCGCCGAGGGCAGAAAGATCATATAGTTCCGCGAATTCGTCGCCGTAACCGAAAGTTCCGGATGCCGTCAGAATCGGATTCTTAAGTATTACCCCGGCCCCTATATTTACCGATAATTTTGTCATTCCGTGCGCGTTCCATAGATTATTTACAAAGCTTGTAATATAAACTTTTTAGAATAAAAGTCAATTCATATAAAAATTGGAACGGTACTTTTAACCGATCAGTTTTCTGAAATACCAGTTGGAAAAAGCGGCGAAACAGCCTTTTTTCAGGATAGATCTTACTTCGGCGCGTGAGATCTTATATGTGTCATTTATCTTGATAAAATCATCGAGGTCTCTTTTTATTCCGTTCAGGGTCGCATATGCTAAAGCGACAGGCCAGATGCAGAAAAGCCTGATCCGCCATAGTCTGAGAGGCACGGCTTCAATATACCTGATCGAAGCATGGAGATGCTCCTCGGCTTTTTCGATCAGCTCGTTATAAACAGCTTTTATCAGGTCGGTTTTTTCGCTTTCGAAAAAGTCTTCAAGTGTCAGGCTGTGTTTATGAAGAAGGTCAGCCGGGATGAAGCATCTACCCTCGGTAAAATCCTCTCTCGAATCTTTTATGATATTGACATATTGAAGGGCTTTTCCGAAAGCGATCCCGTTCCTGAACATAATTTCTCTGCTTTTTTCAGGCACTTTAAAATGATCAAGCGTGAAAAGCCTCGAAAGCAGTTCGCCGACCGTTCCCGCCACATAATAAGTATAATCTTCAAGTTCGTCAGTATTTGAAAGCTGAACTTTAGGATTATCAGTCCCGAAGGAGTATTTCTTCATCCCCTCGGCCATTTCTATTGTCCATTCCCGTATGAATTTCTGAACATTTTCAGGAAAAGTGTCAACGCAGCTGAAAACATCGAATGAATTTTCAAGGATAATTTTTTCATATGGTTTTATATCGGAAGTTGCCGCTATTTTAAAAAAAAGATTATTCTCTTTTTTATAATTTCCAGCGTTTTTCAGACAGGAGACAGCATCATCAAGAGCGTCTTTCTTTGTTTTGACAGTGATGTCGTAAGCGTCTTCCAAAGTGTCTAATAAACGGCAGATAAGATAAGAATGCCCGACATAGAAATGAAGGTCTTTGGGAAGAATTTTTATTGATGGATAAAAAGTTCTTGAAACTTCTTTCAGCCAGATATTTCTTTTATCTGCAAACTCGGTATTATAATATTTCTCATCAATCAATTAGATCTTCGTCCACAGATTCGTTAAGCATACGGACAAAGTCGTCCGGATCTTTGACTTTGTGATTGATGCAGCATTCCTCGACTGTGGCGAACCTGTTCATGTCGCAGACAACGCATCTCATACTTCTGTTTATAAAAACCTTCCTTGTGGAAGGAAATTTCTCGAAAATTTTTTCGATCGGATCACTTTTTTTAATATACTCGATCACTTTTTCCTCCTCGGTCAACTCAAGAACTTTGAAGCTGTTACTATTGCAGCCGTTTCCGCTCTAAGGATCCTTTTATTCAGCTTTATTTTTTTAAAGCCTTTTTCCGAAAGTTCAGCTGCTTCATTTTCTGTCAGGCCGCCTTCGGGACCAATTACTGCAAGGATATGACCGCGCTTAATTCCGCACGGCACGCTTTCTCCTCCGATGTCGGCAAAATACTTCTCATCAAATCCCCCGAGCTCAGATAATTCTTTAAAAGTCAGGGTTTTCGACAAAACCACATCTGTGCTACCGCCGCACTGTTTGAGAGCCGATACCATATTCGGTTTCAGCGAATCGGTTTTCATTTTAGGGAAGGCAGTTCTTTCGGATATGTACGGAATGAATTCACTTATTCCAATTTCTGTAAGCTTTTCAATAAGAAGTTTCATTTTTGAATTTTTGTTCAAAAGCGAAACCGCTACGGTCAGTTTAATATCTTTATAATCACTGACATTCTCTATCATTTCCAGTGGTATAACAAAAAGCCGTTTTTTTGAGCACTCTACAACTTCTGATCTGAACCTGACACCTCTGCCGTTAATTATTTCTACCGTATCTCCGGCTTTGATCCTAAGACTGGCATAAGCATGAAAAACCTCGTTCGGATCGTCTATTTCAAGCGCGCAGTTTAATAGAATATCCTTATTCTCAGCGTAAAATGTTTCCACTCACCCTCCCAAACATTCCAAATATAAGTCCGTTTAGTTGGAAATGTTATGATTAATTGAATATAAATAAAAAAAATGAGCATTTCTACTCATTTTTTATGCCTTGGACCGGAGTCGAACCGGAACGGGGTGTGAGCCCCGCTGGATTTTGAGTCCAGTGCGTCTACCAATTCCGCCACCAAGGCAATTTCCGGATTGGGAAGATAAATATTCTATCCAGATTTGTCAAGACAGAAAAATCATGATGTAAGTTCTTGTAATTTCGAGTTTTAATTCGTATTATTGAATGGCTGAAATCAACAAAAGGGTGTAATTTGAAGAAAATTTCTGTTATAATACTTACTCTCGCCATTACCTGTTTTGGAAGTGGGTTTTTAAAACTTAGCGAATTTGAGAAAATGAGAAGGGAAACAAAACAGGATTCAGTTACTGTATGGGTTGAAAATCCTATTCCTGATCAGGAACTAACTTTTTTAGACACTGTTGAATTAAACATTTCATGGGTATTTAATGAATTTCCTGATAACATCGATTGGAATCCTGTAATTGAAAATAGCACGCTCATTTATGCAAATATTTTTCAGAACGGAAATAATGATCTGATTTTAACAATTAAATCCAAGAACCAGCATGGTAGAACAGATGTTACATACAATGCGTATTTTTATGAGTATGCTTATACGGATAGTTTGCAGACGGATAGTATAGTTGTTGACACTTTAATGTTGAGCGATACATTTAAAGTAAGTGTTTATAACCCCGATTATCAAATAATGGAATGGGGAACAGCATACAGCTTTTTGCCCGAGAACTGCGTCGGATTCGGAGAGACAGAATGGAAAGCGGCATCAGTCTTTGACCTGGGAGCAACTGATTATGAGCTGAAAGAAATAGAGTTCGGTTACGCTTGGGATGGCGTTGCAGATTGGAGAATTACTGAATTTAGTGAAGTTCCGGGAGATTCTTCTATTTTGGTAACAGATAGCACTTTTTATTCTACAAGTTTCAAAGGCGGAGAGGCTCAGTATATTGAAATACCTGCGGATTCTTCATTAAAGATGTCAGGAAGCATAGCGGTTGTTTTTACTACAACACCGAATTTTATGGCTATGGATCCATTGGGCAACAGCGATAATACATGGATATATTCTGAAGCATCAGGATGGGATAATTTGGGAGATATTCCTGACTATTCAGGGGCATGGTATATCAGGCTGCTGGTTTACAACACTTCTACCGGAATAGAAGAAATAATCACAACTGAAAAAAAACCTGCACTTTTGAAGAATTATCCGAATCCTTTTAATAATGAGACCGTAATTTCATGGAATTTACAAAAATCAGGTCAAGTTGAGCTGAATATATTTAATTCAAAAGGGCAACTGGTAAAGAACCTTGTCAATGAAGCTGAAAACAAAGGAAAGCATTCTGCGGTTTTCAATGCGGACGGAATGCAGACAGGGATCTATTTTTATCAGCTTAAGATAAACGGGAAAATCGAAAATTCCGCAAAGATGCTGTATCTGAAATAAGGGGGCAATTATGAAAAAGATTATTTCAATTTTAGCCATAGCTTTTGCAGGTTTAATTTTTGCCTCGGAATTTTATATGCCGCCTAAAGACAACAAGTTTTCAAATAGAGCGGAGAATTTCATTAAATCCAAGTCTGACGAGCTGCGGGCATTTGTGATCTATTTTACCGACAAGAACATATTCGATCAATCCTCTTTTGACAAAGCTAAAAAAGACATACGTCTTGATGAAAAAACTCTAAAAAGAAGAGCAAAAACTTTCAAAAGAGAAAATGATCTGACTTTATTTTCGGATATTCCTGTGCATCAGGATTATATTGATAGGCTCGGATTCGAAAAAATCAGGGCAAAATCGAAATGGTTTAATTTCGTATCTGCAGAAATAACTTCGGCAAAAGCTATTGAAATATCTAAAATGAATTTTGTAAGATATATTGATGTTCTGCCTAAAGTAAAGAAAGATCTAAGCATAAAAATCGAACAACCGTCAGAATCTTCAAAAGACGCTTTTTATAACCTGACTTATAATCAGGTAAATCAGATAAATATTCCCGCTGTTCATGCGCTAGGATATAAAGGGCAGGGAGCAAGGTTAATGATAGTCGATACAGGTTTCAACAAAGAACATCAGGTATTCGACAGTCTTACGGTAGTTGACGAGTATGATTTTATTTACGGCGATGATGAGACGGCTGACGATATTCATGATTCGACAGGTCAGGAAGGACATGGAACAGCCTGCTGGTCTATTGCTGCCGGGTACAAACCGGGAACTTTTGTCGGACCGGCTTTCAAATCGGATTTTCTGCTCGCTAAGACTGAAAATTACGCAAGTGAGGGAACTTACGAGGAAGATTACATGGTCGCGGCTCTAGAATGGGGAGAAGCATTAGGCGCGGATGTAGCTTCAATATCTTTGGGATATTCCGAGTTTGATGATCCTGCAGATAACTATACTTATGAGGACATGAACGGGATAACAACAATATGTACTCTCGGTGCGAAACAGGCGGCATATCTGGGAATGATCGTGTGTAATTCGATGGGTAATTCAGGAACAAGCGCATGGCATTATTTATCAGCACCGGCCGATGCGGACAGCATTTTATCATGTGGTTCCGTCGATCTTAACGGAGTGATAGCGGCTTCATCATCTTATGGACCTTCTTTTGATGGCAGGATCAAGCCGGAAGTCGTCGCCCGGGGCGTAAGTGATTATTACGCGGTCTCTTCAACAAATACGACTTATGCTACAGGTTCGGGAACTTCGTTCGCTACACCTCTTGTTGCAGGGGTGGCATGTATGCTTTTATCAGCCCATCCGGACTGGACGAATATGGATATCCGTGAAGCTCTCATGATGACGGCAAACCGGGCATCAAATCCGGACAGCACAAGATACGGCTGGGGCCTCATTGACGCATTAGCCGCAGTGAACTATGTTCATCTTGCCGATCCGCAGAATGTTGCCACGAACCTTTCGGGAACGACGCTGACAGTTTCATGGTACGCCGTTACCAACGCAAAATCATACATGGTATTTCACTCGGATCTGCCGTACGAGGGATTTACATACCTCGCAACGACAGATCAGACGAATTACAGTATTTCAGTTACTTCAGCTACAAAAAAATTCTATTATATAAAAGCATCAAATCAGGAAATGAAATAGCCTTAATATTTATTTTATCAGCAGCATTTTATTAACAATACTTTTCTTCTCTGATTCAAGCCTGTAGAAATATATTCCGCTGTTCAGTCTTTCAGCATTGAATTGAATCGAGTGAGTACCGGCATTTAATCTTTTATTTATCAATTCATTCACCAGCTGTCCGTTAGAATTATAAACCGACAATTTTAAATTCTGATCAGTTGGAATTGAGAATTTTATAGTTGTTACAGGATTGAACGGGTTCGGATAATTCTGAGAAAGAGCAAATTCAGCAGGCTGTAAGTTATCTCCTTCTTCAATACCAGTTGTACTCATCCAAGAGAGAAACGGATATCCGTTATTCGTTACACCGTCCATATCCCAGACGTCTTCGGTTCCATTAGTCGATTCACCTACGAAATCCCAGCCAGCATCGGTGAATGTTGATAAGGTTTTCATCTGAGCGGTAGCGAGTCCTGTTCCTGCAGCGCTTGAATCGACACCGGTAGTTTCTATGTCCCAGAAACTATTTTCAGAGCTGTTTTTATATTCTAAAAATCCTACCAAGCCTCCGTTTTGTCTGCCGTTCACGATGCCGTAACAGAATGAATTTCTTATCATTGATCCTTCCCCGTTTAAGCCTGCCAAACCTCCAGCGCCTGCATCGTCAACATTCGAAAATGAGAAGCAGTTATTTATCTCAGATATATTCCATCCGACTAATCCGCCGGTCTTATTATTTTCAACATCATCTCCTGTTACACTACCTCTGCTGTAGCTTTGTGATACTACACCTCTATTGTAACCAACTAAACCTCCGATAATGCTTCCTTTGACATTTACTCCACTTCGGCATGCTTCAAGAATCGATGAGTTTTCACCTATCAGTCCTCCGACATAATATTTCCCTTGAATATTTCCTGTACAATAGCAATTAAGAACATTACTGTTCGCACAAAATCCTGCAAGAGTACCAACATTACCAAGGCCATTAATATCAGCTAAGGTTATATAGATATTTTTTAAATCAGCATCATTTACGATCCCGAACAAGCCCTGATAACTTTCATCAGGATTATTAATATATAAATTTTCAATAACATAGCCTTGCCCATCATATACACCAGTGAACTGGTTCAGATCATCACCTATTGATTTCCATCCCGTTCCCCCGTTCCAATTCTTTGTATCAAATGCATTTATGTTTTCTGTTTGCAGGAAATATTTATCCCATGATAAACTGCTTTCTTTAACCCATAATAAATTACCTAGTGATGCGATCTCATAAGGTTCCGCCTCAGTTCCTGTTCCCGCCGGAGCTGCGGACGGATATGAGTTAGAGGTAAAAACGATTTCATTACCGTAGCTCAGTCCGGATGAATTGTAGGCATAGCTTCTAATATGATAGGTTGTACCTGAATAAATATTCGGCATTTCAGATATGAAAAAACCGATCGCTGATGCAGTCCCTTCCTGAGTTTTACTGTCTGAAACAGTGGGTGAGCCTGTCAAGTTCCAGCATACACCGTGCTGATAAACTTCAGAATTCCCGATACTTGTAATTTGTCCTGTAACATCAGCAGTGTTCAAGCTTGTATTATTGACACCGTATGTAGTAACAACTGGTTCCTGAGGAAATATCTGTCCTTTTAAAAAGGGATAACCGAAATTGTTAACGCCGTTTATTTCCCATACTGCATCGAAGTCCCATCCAGCATCAAGAAATGTATTAATATCTCTCATTTCGGCAGTTGTTTTGCCTTCAATGTATCCACCGGCCGGTACACCGGATGTTTCAACATCCCAAAAGCTGGTTACATCTCCTCCTCCATTACCGATCAGTCCACCGGGATTTACTCCTGTAACCTTACCGGCACTATAGCAGTTTGTGATATAGCTGCCTTCGTTATAGCCGATCAAACCTCCAGTAAAAATATAGAGCAATTCTTGTATACTTGTTACAAAACAAAGCGAGTAAGAGTTATTGACGCTGCTACTGTAAAATCCCCCCATCAGACCGCCAACAGAGGCTTCGCCAAAATCACTTTCACCTATGACAGTTCCACTACACGAGCAATTATTAATAGTGCTGTGATCTGAAAAGCCGATCAGGGATCCTATATAACCCTGCCAAAATCCTCCGGTAACATTTACATTTTTAAGATTAATGTTCTTAATCTCAGTTCCGTATGTAGATCCAAACAGTCCGATATAGTTTTCATAAGTACGATTGATGAATAAACTGTCAATCGCATATGACTGTCCATTGTAATTACCTTTAAAGGCAGTATATGAATTGCCTATAGGTTTCCATCCATCCCCATCGAACCAATTTCTAGTTTCGGCCGCATTAATATCAGCAGTCTGTATGTAATGACTGTGATAATTTGTTGTGTCAGCAGCGACCCAATAAAGGTTTTCGAGGTTTGCTATCTGATAAGGGTTTCCCGGTGTGCCGTCGCCTGCCGAAGGTGGTGTTGCTGTTTGGGCATATGTATTAAATATAATGCCCATTGTGAATATTATTAAAAATATGTTTTTCATGATGATCTCCTTTTACTTAACTTATTTAATTAAGGCAGTTTTACAATTCTGAAACCGCCTGACTGCATCTCGGAGTTTGAAATGTTTCTAAAACTGCTTCTGAGAGTATTTTTATCGTGCGAATGATACCAGCTGCCGCCTCTCAATATCCGTGGATTGTGTGAGAATAACATTGGTACAGTTGATATTACCGGATCAGTAACGCTGTCAGCAGAATAAACATCTACTTTATCCCAGCAGTGTTCCCACACATTGCCGGCCATATCGCAGATGCCTAATTTACTATTACCTAAAGGGTAACTTCCTACTGGTGCAGTTGATCCCGGATTTCTGCCAAAATTAGCCAGTTCAGGAGAAGGGAGATCATTTCCCCATGGATAAATGCGGTTGTCGCTATACCTTGCAGCATATTCCCATTCCGCTTCGGTGGGCAAACGGTATCCGTTAGCATCCATATTAAATACAGCTGACTCCCAACTTTCATCATACTCTATCGGTATTAATCCCCATGCAGACGGATCAGTTGATCCTTTTATCTCATAACAAGGTGTTAATCCTTCGGCGATGCTTCTTGCATTGCAGTACACTAGTGTCGAGTACCAGCTTATGAAATAGATCGGATAATTATCTCCTGATCCGAATTTTCCGTAGCCGTAAGGATACTCTATATGCGTCGTGTATCCTGTCATCAGATCGTTCCACTCTTTTTGGGTCACTTCATACTTGCCTATATAGAAACTTCGGGAAATAGTAACGGAATGCGCCGGCTGCTCATCGGTATTGTTGTTGCTGCCCATTGTGAAAGTTCCTGCGGGTACATAAATAAAGCCTGTCGCCGCAGTTGAATTCTGGGATTCGTTCGAGTATTCCGAAGTGTAAGTTTTGAAGTAAGCTTTTACTCTATAAGAATAGAATATACCGGGTGAACGATTTATATCCAGCCATGATACAATGTTTTCAGGAGTTGTAAACACCTCCTTCCAGAGACTTTCCGTACTTTCTTTTCTCTCAATAACCGTTCCCGCTTCATCGAATGTATTGTCGATCCAGCTAAGTTGTATCGAAGATTCTCCCAGCACAATAGTTGTAAGACCTGACGGAGAAGCGATTTTGTTATTAAGAGATATTATTTTTTCTTCTGATGTATCGTTTTCATAGATCGTGAAGAACCTGTAGCAGAGAATTTGATCAAGCTCTACCGAAGTATCTGTCCAACTTCTGGTATTCCCATCGATTACGGCATAATTTTCTATCCAGTTCGCTTCATCTGTTTTCTTGTCCAGTCTGAAAGAGCATTGAGAATTATCCGGATACTTCCATTCCAGCTCTACACTGTTGGGTCCAGTACAGGTTAAAGTCAAATTCTCAACCGCTTTTATGCTGTTGTCCGCTTCGTAAATACTGTCCTCAGTGCAAGCATAGAATATTAAGGTCAATATTACAAGTATAATCAAAAAGATGTTTTTATTCATGATGAACTCCTTTTTATCATTAAACTGAATTCTTAATTTATCTCCATGTAACAGTTTGAGTATCAAAGTCAACTTCAGGCACATAACCAGGAGACCCGTCTCCTGAAACTACAATATTTGTAGATTCAATAGTTGCGACATAGCCTGAAGGGGAGTAAATACTGAGATCCCAATAATTAGGAAAAATGTCGTTTTGCGTATAGTAAGCACTAGCAGACTGAGCTACCATGGCAGCAAAGTTCAGCGCAATTTTTTCTTTAGAGGTTCTGATGTATGAATTATAAGCAGGAATGGCTACAGATGCGATAACTGCGGTACAGAGAATAAAAACAAGTACAACAATTATTGAAAAGTTATTCTTTTCACTTGTTTTCCCTTCAGTTTTTTCTTCACTACACTTTTTATTTAACATGATTTTCCTCCATGAATTGTTTATCCCAGTTTAATGAATCTACCGCGATCCAGTAAAGATTTTCGAGAGTTGCGATCTGATAAGGATCGCTTTCAGTTCCGGTTCCAAGTGACGGCGGGATGGCGATTTGCGAGTTGATCATTACGGCCAGCCCAATCAGAAGAGGTACGACTTGTTTCTTCATGACAGACTCCTTTTTTATTTTTTTTATAAAATCAAACTTCGATTCCGAAGTAGTATTCTTTGAATTTGTTTTTTTAAGAGAACTATATGGCCTTACACTAACAGCAAGATAATAACAGAATGATCAGTTTCCAAGACAATTTTTAAATATTTTTCAAATGATAATAAATATACTTTTGGTTTTTACTTATTATCCTTGTCTTATAAATATAATTTATTTAAATTCCTGATAATTATAATTATGTCAACAGGATATTTATGAGAACAAAAATTGGAATAGCGGGATGCGGACATCTGGGAAAGCTGCACGCGAAAATGCATACGATGCTGACGGATATTTCTGAACTTATAGGAGTTTATGACATTAAACCAGAAGCGGTAAAAGCAGCGTCAGAACTATATAACTGCAAAGAATTTAACAACTTAGAAGATATGCTGTCGCTGGTTGACGGGGTTGTTGTAGCTGTTGCAACTCAGGCTCATTATGAAATTGCAAAAAAATGCCTTCTTGCCGGTAAGCATATATTTATAGAAAAACCGATCACCGCTACAGTCGAACAGGGAAAAGAGCTTGTTCAGATTGCAAAAGAAAAAGGGTTGATCATTCAGGTCGGTCAGATAGAAAGATATAACCCGGCATTTTCTCAGCTTAAGAATTTTGAGATAGAGCCGAAGTTCATAGAAGCTCACCGTCTTGCCCCGTTCAATCCGAGAGGTGCGGATGTGTCGGTAGTGCTCGATCTGATGATCCACGACATTGATCTGATATTGAGCCTTATAAAATCGGACATTGAAAGAATAGATGCGGCCGGCGTTGCTGTAGTAACAGATACGACCGATATTGCCAATGTCAGAATTAAATTCAAGAATGGAGCAGTGGCGAATCTGACAGCTTCGAGAATGAGCTTAAAGAAAATGAGAAAATTCAGAATATTCCAGGAGCACAAATATCTTTCGCTTGATCTTGATACCGGAATTGCAGACATTTTCTACCTTGCCGACAAAGAAGCTTTGATCAATGATGGAATGGCAGTCGCAGATCTCGATTTTGTGAATAAAAAAATAATATATTCAAAGAGGGAAAAAATCGAAGTTAATGCGCTTCTCGAAGAGAACAGGGATTTTGTCGAAGCCGTCTCAAAAGGAAAACCGGTAAAAGTAACTGGCGAAGACGGGCTCAAAGCTCTTCAGGTAGCCGATAAGATATTAAATGAAATTGCAAATCAATTTAAAGGCGCGTAATATATGGAATGGTACTCATTTGATGTAAATGTAAAAGATGATATAGTTAAAGACATTCTGTCCGAATTTGTGTTTTCGATAGGCTGTAAGGGGATAGAAGATCTTGATGAGACAACTTTTGAAGAAAAAAGCGGATTAAGACTTTTTTTTGAGGAGGACGATGATCCTGAGATCATAAAGAATTCTCTGATATTATTTTTTGAAGAAAACGGATTTGAAGTACCGATTATTTCTTCAGAAAAAATACCGAAGGCAGACTGGCGCGAGGAATGGAAAAAGACTTATCAGCCTGTTGAGGCGGGTAAATTCCTTGTCGTTCCTGCGTGGATGGAAGTTCAGACCGATAAGATCAGGATCCTGATAGAACCTAAGATGGCATTCGGTACCGGCACGCATGAAACTACAAAACTAATGCTTCAGGAGATCAGCAAATACGATTTTACAGGTAAAAAAGTTTTCGAAGCTGGGTCGGGATCAGGAATATTATCGATCGCAGCGGTTAAAATGGGTGCAGACAGCGTCACAGCTGTTGACATTGACGAAGAAAGCTACGATAACTGTAAGGAAAACGCCCACTTAAATCATGCCGACATGAAAATTCATACAAAGTTCACGACAACAAGCGATTATGAAGCTGAAGATATATATGATGTCGTTCTTGCAAATATCAACAGGAGCGTTCTTGAAGAACTCATTTCGAGCTTTAAAAAGATCACAAAGCCTAAAGGAATAATTATTCTTTCCGGAATTCTTATCGACGAAAATGCGAGGATGTATTCCAGGATCAAAGAAATAGGGGGACTGATCACTGACGGTTATTACGAAATGAACGAATGGTGTCTGATAAGGCTGATAAAGAATTAAGATTTTATTAAACACAATCTTCCACCCGGTCTATTTTAATTGATAAAACACTTTTTCATTATTATATTAATAGGCTGTGGGTTATTTAATAGATGATTTGAAACATTTTATATTTATTTTCGTTAACTTAGCAAAATTATTTTATGGGGAATTTAGATGGATAAAGACAAATTAGCGGTACTAGCAGTAAGTGAAAGCGGATTCATTTTCGATCCGGTAACAGGCCATTCATATACAGCAAATGCTACGGGACTAAAGATCCTTGAACTGCTTAAAGCCGGAAAAGAGCCAGATGAGATTAGGTCGGTTCTCCTTGATGAGTATGACTCGACAGAAGACGAAGTCAGCGTGGATATTAATGATTTTATTGAAAATCTCAAAAAATATTTCTTAATATAGGGGATATTTATGAAGATCACCGTAGCGGTAAGCGGGATAAACACTATTGACAATCCAGGCCCGGGGGCAGGCATATGCAGAGCTTTAAAAGAAAGCGGAATGGATGTAAGGACCATAGGCCTTGCTTACGATGCGCTTGAACCGGGAATATATTTAGACCATATAATTGATAAAAGCTATATAATGCCTTATCCCTCAGGAAGCCGCGAAGCATTTATTGAAAGAATAAAGGACATTCATTCAAGGGAGAGCATCGATGTAATAATTTCCGCGCTCGACGCAGAACTTCCGATCTATATGGACATCGAGCCTGTTCTGAAAGATATCGGGATAAAGATGCTGATACCTTCAAAGGAAATGTTCAGGCTTAGAGATAAGCTCAGGCTCAAAGAGCTTGCTGAAAAGATCGGAGTCAAAGCTCCGGAATACATGAGCTGTACATCTCTGGCAGATCTTCATAACGCGGTGAACGAATTGGGTTTCCCGTGCATGGTGAAAGGGCCTTTCTATGAGGCGTACAAGGCTAATTCACCAGGCGAGGCTGAAGGTTATTTCGGAAAGATCGCAGCAGCGTGGGGTTATCCGATCATCGTGCAGAAATTCATTCAGGGCGACGAGTACGATGTTATAGGATGCGGAGACGGCAACGGTAACGATATAGGAGTTTTCGCCATAAGAAAAATGACGATCACCAAGCTCGGTAAAGTATGGAACGCCGTCAGCATCAGGAACGAAAAGCTGATCGAAGCAACAAAAAGAGTAGTAAAAGGACTGTCGTGGCGAGGCGGATTTGAGTTCGAAGTGCTTCTTGAGGATAAGACTCAGGAAATATATGTACTTGAAATAAATCCGAGATTTCCTGCATGGGTTTATTTTCCTGCCGGATGCGGAATTAACCTGCCTGCGAGAATGGTTCAGCTTCTTACGGGGCAGGATTACGACACACATTCCGATTATAAGAGCGGCAAGCTTATGATAAGATATACGAATGAACTTGTAAAAGATATTTCCGATTTCGAACAGATAAGCACCTTCGGGGAAACGTCGGAAAAAGGAGAATAGAGCATGAAAAAAGAATACATAAAACCATATATCAGAAAACAGACAGCCGGAGTGATGAACAAATTCGGTGTAAGTTACAATAAAGGTCACAGGGAAGAGATCGAAGGTTTTCATATCGGTGATTTTACCGAAAAATTCGGGTCACCCGTATTTGTTTTAAGCGAAAAAATAATAAGGGAAAGATACAGAAAGATCTACTCATATTTTTCCAGCAAATACCCCAAGGCAAAAATGAGCTGGTCGTACAAGACTAATTATCTCGATGCCGTATGTTCCGTCCTTCATCAGGAAGGCGAAACGGCGGAAGTGGTTTCAGATTTTGAATATCAGAAAGCGAGAAGGCTGGGCGTACCTGGAAAGAAGATCATTTACAACGGGCCTTATAAGCCGCTTGAATCGCTTGTAGTAGCATTCAGAGAAGGAGCGATGGTCAATCTTGATAATTTCGATGAGATAATCAAAGCGGAAGAGGCGGCGAAAAAACTCGATATTAAGGCATCAGTAGGCATCAGGGTGAACATGGACACAGGTGTATATCCTCAGTGGTCGAGGTTCGGTTTCAGTATCGAGAACAACAACGCATTCAACGCGGTGAAAAGAATTCAGCACAGCGACTATCTGCATCTTGAAGGTATCCACTGTCATATAGGCACCTTTATGATGGAGCCCAGTGCGTACAAAGAAGCGGTAAAAAAGGTTGTACAGCTGATGCGCAGGATCGAAAAAGAATTTGAAATACCAATTTCTTACCTGGATTTCGGCGGCGGTTTTCCGTCAAAGAACAAGCTTAAAGGAACCTATCTGCCGCCTGAAGTAGCTATACAACCGGTGGAAAATTTTATTGACGCGATCACAGACACCCTTTTAGAAGAGCTTGAACCGAAAGAATATCCCGAAGTTTATCTTGAAACCGGAAGAGCCATCGTTGACGAGGCCGGATGGCTTATAACCACCGTTGATGCCGTAAAAAGACTTCCCGACGGAACGAAAAGCTATATAATTGACGCCGGTGTAAACCTGTTATACACTTCAGCCTGGTACAATTATCATGTAGAGATAGACAGGGAAATTCACGGAGCTTATGAGAACAGTATAATTTACGGGCCTTTATGCATGAATATCGATGTAGTGGTCGAAAGCGCGTTCTTACCGCCGCTTCCTAAAGGAACGAGGCTGATACTTTCGCCGATGGGCGCATACAATATGACCCAGTGGATGCAGTTCATCCGCTACCGTCCCGCTGTAGTTATGATATTGGAGGACGGTACAGTCGAGCAGATCAGGCGGCCTGAAACATTACAGGATATAGTCGGACCGGAAAGCGTTCCGGAGAAATTAAAGAGATTTCAATTTTAGGGAAATACGCGCATGAGTTCAGGCAGGATAAAAGAATATCTTAAAGACACGACAGAAGAATTGTTTTTCGCATACTCGAATCTGTTTTTCATTCAGAACAGAGTTGTGGGGATATTGCTGTTCGCTTCAACGCTGTTCAACCGCAATATCGCTGTTCTCGGGCTGCTTTCTCTCATAACAGCATTACTCTTTGCAAGATTCATAGGAATCAAAAAAGATGATCCGGTAAATAAACTATTTACTTATAACTCACTTCTAACGGGATTTGCCGTCGGATTCATTTTCAAGATCACCATGCTCTCAATTCTGCTCACATTCGGTATGAGTATTTTAACAGTGCTTCTGACTTATACACTGAGCTCAGCTCTGTATTTATATTTCAGGCTGCCTGTTCTAAATATACCTTTCACGATCTCGGCAATGATAATCTACCTTGCTTCAGCAAGGTACAGTAATCTGATAGTTGATTCATTTTACAAGCAGGATTATTTCAATATTGAAGTACTGCCGGCTTTTATTCAGGGGCTTTTACGGGCTGCCGGAATACTGATATTCATGCCTTATGATATTATCGGCATTATTCTGCTGATCGCGATCCTGCTGTATTCCCGGATCACCTTTTTTACGGCTGTCCTATCCTATTACGCGGGAATTTATTTTCTGGCCGTATTAAAAGGCAGCGTTCCTCTGGCGTTCCAGGAAATATCATCATTCAACTTTATACTGGTGGGAGTGAGCCTCGGCGGAATGTTTTTGATCCCTTCAAAAAGAACATACCTGCTTACCCTTTCAGCCGTTCTCGCATCGGTTTTTATAATAGACGCCACATCGGTTTTCTGGGTCTCATTCGGAATACCGGTGTTCACACTGCCCTTCAACCTCACGGTTCTGTTATACATTTATGTACTCGGCAGCGTCAGATATGTAATGATGAATCAGACTCACCTTGAACAGCCTGAAAAATCGCTAATCGATCATCTTAACTATAAAAACAGATTCGACTGGTCAACTCCTTCGATAAACCTTCCTTTCATGGGAAAATGGACCGTATATCAGCCTTTTGACGGCGAATGGACGCACAAAGGCATATGGAGATACGCTTACGATTTCACGATAGAAGAAAAAGGAAAAACATTCAAAAACGAAGGTCAGCAGAAGGAAGATTATTTCTGCTTCGGAAAGCCCGTTGTATCACCAGTTGACGGCACCGTAGTTGATGTTTACGACGAAGCTGATGACAACGAAATCGGTATTGTTGACAAAGTAAATAACTGGGGTAATTATATTATAATTTACTTTAATCCCGGGTATTATGTAGAATTATCGCATCTTAAAAAAGGTTCGATCAAGGTTAAAAAGAACGATCAGGTATCAAAAGGGCAACTGCTCTCAGAATGCGGAAATTCAGGATATTCGCCAGAACCGCACCTTCATGTTCAGCTTCAGTATTCCCATCTGATAGGATCGGCTGGAATAGAGTTTTCTTTCAACAGCTTCAAATCGAACGATCTTGACCTTGATCCTAAATATTTAAAAAAGGGCGATTCAGTGATCTCGCTTTCATCTTCAAAAACACTCACGAGAAAACTCCAGTTCATTCTTGACGAAGAGTTCATATATAAAGTTTACAAAGATGATATTCAGACCGGGGAAATTTCGATTACAGTGAAGATGGATACCGACGGCACATATTATTTTACCGACGGGAAAGAGAATAAACTTTATTTCGGGAACGACAGGGACAGATTTGTGTACTTTAAATATGACGGATTCTATAATTCTGAACTCAGATATTTCTTTCTGGTTATGCCGTCCGTTCCTTTGTCAGATGACGAACTGATAGAATGGAATGAATTCATTCCAGATAATGTTTTCAGAACATCTAAGCTTCCTCTTATAATAAAATCCTTCAATCACAAATTGAACAAGATCTGCGGATTTTATATCAGGAATGATAAAAATACCGTAAGCGGAAAAATAATTCAGAACGGCCACGTGACAGCCCAGACCAAAGCTGTCATTTGCGATCATAAAGGGATTAAAGAAATTTCCGTAATTATCAACAATAAAACAATCAGATTAGAGAAAATATGAAAACAAGTGTTTTAATTATCATATTGAGCACAATATGCTCAATTTATGCGATGAGCGAAGTTGACTCTCTTTTAATCAAAGGAGATGAGTATTACTTCAAAGGGAATCTTGAAGGAGCTTTAGATCTTTATTTTCAGGCCGAGAGCATAGATCCTTATAATCAGGGCGCGAAAGAAGGAATTTATAATGCGAGCATAAATTCAGGCGGAATAAAAACTGCAAACGATTATGCGTATAAGCTTCTTAAGCTTCAGAATTCGCAGATAAATCAAGATAGGGTTATTTACTCAGACGCACTGCTTGGAAAAACATCAAGCGCGGAAAAATTTCTGAAAACTGAGAAGGACTTCTACGGACGAAAAGCTATTTACAGTCTAGCCGGATGGGGATTAAAACAGACAGGATATTCAATAAAAACAGCAGACTGGTACAAAAAAGCAATGGACGACGGATTTAAAAGCGATGAATTTGAAACAGGTTACAGACAAGCCTCAAAACTGTTAATTGACGAGAATAAATACCTCGATGTAATTTTTTCGTTTTATGACTACGGAGATAACGAACTTCTGCTCGGAGGGTATAACTTCAACCTGAACTATAACTTCGGGCCGCAGACGCATAAGTTCAATGTTAATCTAGTCATGCAGGGAACAAGCGTTGATCAGAAAATGAATGATCCGCTCGGGTTCTTGTTTTACGATGACATCGGGCAGTATGAGCTGTTCGGGCAGTATAATTACCTTTATTCAAGGCACTTGACAGTTTACAGCGGTGCAAAACTAAGCTGGTTGAACAACGATTATATTCAGGATATGGTCTCAGGTTCTTTGGGAAGCAGATTTCAGATAAACGATTATTTCAGGGCGGATACATTCATAAACGCATCCAGCGTAAGCTACAATATTTATGACATCAATGATACTAAGCAGCCGGGCAGCGGGAAACCGTTTTCAACAGGAACAAATTCGCTCACTTCACTTCAATACACATTTGACGGAGCTCTGACTTATAAAGGAATTTATGCAGGTGGAGTAATAAATCTGGTAAAAGATTTCGGCTCGGATTATGAAACAGACATGGAAAGCATGGACTCTCTGCTTGCAAGGACAGATCTTTCCGAAAATATTAATGATACGGATGTGAGACTTCTTTACGGAGTTACCGCAGGATACAATAACGAGGAATACGACATTTTCTCAAGCTATACAACAGGAGATATGTTCCTGGTAAATACAAGCGAGGGAAGGTACCTTAACACAAATGATTCAAAACTTAAGTTAAATGTACTCGGAGGAGTGATATTTAAAAAACTTTTCGGAGAATGGATACTGGGCTACACTTTCTCATACTCTGATTTCGAGGATTATACAATAATGACAAATTCAATAATTGCAAACTACAGATGGAGATAGAAATGAAAAAAACAGTTTTACTACTTATCGTCAGCCTTTTCTTTGGGCTTTACGCAGAAATGACACAGAAAGAACTAGAGGATGCTTACGATTCTTCGATAAAATATGAAATGAGCCAAAAATACGATAAAGCGATCTCGGCACTTAGCAAAGTTATAAAAGATTATCCGACCGGATACACTGTGAATTACAGGCTCGGATGGCTTTATTACCTTCAGGGAAATTTCGCAAACGGGATGAAGCATCTTGAAACGGCTCTAACTGTGTATCCGTATTCAGCTGAAGTTTTAAATACGATCAACCTAGTTTATGTGGCTCAGGCAGACTGGGATAAAGTCGAACAGCAATCGTCAAAAGTCATTAAGATAGATTACTATAATTATTATGCGAATTATTGGTATTCAGTGGCACTTTTTAGACAGAAAAAATATGACCAGGCTATAAAGATTTCGGATAAAATGCTGGCTGTATTTCCTACAAATGTAGTATTTTTAAACATTCTTGCGGAAAGCAAATTCCTTAAAGGCGAAAAGGACGAGGCTTTGAAGATCTTCGCAGGAGTAATCATACTTGATAAGGATAACGAGACTGCTAAATATTATCTCGGAAGATAAACTATTTTAACGAATACTTTTACATTTACTAACTCTGGACTTGAAGATTTTCGTCTCTTTCTAATGCGTAGTTGAAGAAGACGGGATTGTCATTTCAATAATGAATTTATTCTCGGTTATTGATGCCTTTATACAGCATGAATTCCTTGCGCATATTTTTTTTGCTATCGCTAGACCCATGCCGTTACCGCTTATGTTTTTCGCATTAGTTCCTCTGTAAAACGGTTCGAAAAGTTTTTCTTCAGAAATTAAGCTTTCTTTTTGATCAAGAAAATCGTTCTCAAATCGCAGAACTATTGCGTCGTCTGTTCTTTTTTCTGATATTACCAGTTTGCCGTTTTTTGGTGTATATTTTATCGCATTGCACAGGATATTCTCAAAAACAGATTTTATTGAAGGAAATAAATTTGCCGAAAAACTTTCTTTTGAATATTCAAGAGTTGCTTCTATGTATAATTGTCTGAATACATTAAGCTGGCTGCTTACTTCAGTATCCAGTATTTTAATAATGTCAATAGCCACTTTTGGTTCTGTAGGAATGCCGTCAAGTCTGTAATATTCTAAAATTCTGTCTATTAATTTATCCATTAATATGATTTCTTTTTCAATTACATCAATGTAGTGAATTGAATTCTTGTCTTTTTGTTCGTCAAGATCGCGCAACAGCTGCAGGGCAACATTTATTCTTGTTAAGGGAGACCGGAGTTCATGTGAGATGTGAGCAGAGGTTTCTTTTTGTTCATTTATCACATACTGGATCTTTTCTGCCATAGAATTAAGTGTTTCAGCAAGCTTTCCGAACTCATCTCCCGAAATTTTTTTTACTCTGGCGGAGAAATCGCCTTCGGATATAGACTTCACTGCTTTATCGAACTCAGCTATAGGTTTGGTCAATTTTTTGGACAGAAGTACTAAAGCGATTATGTTAAAAAAAAGGAGAGCTAGGAGCGTAATATTAAATTTCGTGTCTGAGGAAGGAGTGTAGGAATCGTTAAATAGCCATATTGAACCGTTTTCTCCGATTTTAGTTTCAAAAGGTATAGCAACAGGGAATGGACTTTTGATTGCATCCGTATTCTTATTTTTATCAAGGATAAAAGACCGATAATAACCTTCATTTTTTCCATTAGGCTTAGAAAGAATATTAAGCCTGCTGTCTGTGATGACGATCTCAAGATGATAACTTTTAGAGATATCGTCAAGGACTTTCATATTTTGCACGCTGGAACTTATTTCTTGAAGTGAATTTAATTCCAGTCTTTTGTCAATGAATTCTTTGAAGGCATAAGTACTTATGGTCATATAGAAGTTATGATCTCTTTTAGCTTGTTCAACTTTGAAAATTCCCATGATCAGGAAGAATGAAAAATGATTTATTAGAAGAAGGAGCAGAAATGAAACAATTATTTTTAGAGTAAGTTTTTTAGGGAACATATTTCATACCGTTTTTTTGAATAAATAGCCTGAGCCCCAGCTTGTCTTTATCCGTTCTTTAGTATCACCTATAGATTCCAGTTTCGAGCGCAGTTTGCTGATATGCATATCTATGCTTCGGTCGAAAACCGTAGCATCTCTGCCTCTTGTATAATTCATAAGCTCATCTCTAGAAAAGATTATACCGGGTCTTGTCATAAGTAATTTCAAGATCTTGAATTCCGTCAGCGAGAGTTCTTCATATAAATCATTTCTTTTAATCCTCAAAGTAGAAGTATCAAGAATTATACCATCTACTTCAATATTTGATAATGTTCCTTCGTCTGTATTGATATTTCTTCTCAAGACAGCCTTGATTCTCGCTGTAAGCTCGCGGGGGTTAAAGGGTTTAGGGATGTAATCATCAGCCCCCAGCTCCAATCCAAGAATTCTGTCTGTCTCATCTCCGCGCGCAGTGAGCATTATCACAGGTAATTTTTTGCCTGCGATTCCCATTTCTTTAAGAATTTCCAAACCTTCTTTCCCGGGAAGCATATGGTCCAGAATAATAATGTCAGGAGAAACCTCTGAAATCTTTTCCTTCACTCCCAGTCCAGTAAGATGGCTGAAAGTTTCAATGCCGTAAAAGGATAGATATTGCTTCAGCAGATTCTGAAGCTCACCGTCGTCATCTATGATCAAAGCTTTTATCATTGTTCCTGATCCGAATTAATGTTAATAATAATAAGATATTATGTAAAAAGCATATTAATTTACATTTAATTTACAAAAAAGTTTTTTTTCATGCATCGGACAGTATTCAAAGATATTATATGAAGACAAATTATGACAATTATTTACATTTGAGTCAAATGTTTTATACATATGCGCCGTAAATTACAAAACAACAAAATGGAGAGTTCAATGCGAATTAGTTTTCTCAGTCTCATGGCGGTATTTGCGGTAACGAATGCTGCCGTAGTCGGTCTGGCAGAAGCTCAAAGATCGGCTCTTGAAAAAAATTACGGGTACGAAATAACTAAACATGATATTGCGAAAAGCGAGCTGACAACAAAGAGCAGCTTCGCAGGGTTCTTCCCAAATGCTACTTTCACGGCAAGCTATATGTTTTACACGCCTGAAGCGAATATGAATTCTTATGCTTTTGATGCCGACACCGGTGCATTTTCTTCAATAAGCATTGCGCAGAAGGACAGAACTGCTTTCGCCTTTCAGGTATCACAGTCTCTTTTTTCAGGCGGAAAGAAGTGGTACGGATATCAGATAAGTCGCGATTCTGAAGAGATCAGCAGGAATGGGTTTACAGCAGAAACGATATCGCTTCTCGCGGAAGTAGAATCAGAGTATTTGAATGTTCTAGAAATGAAGGAGACGTTTGATATTTCAAAAGAGTCACTTTCTCTTTCAAAAAATAATGAGGCCATTGCAGCTACAAAGCATGAAACGGGACTGATTTCCAAGGTTGATTTATTAATAAATTCTTCTGCGCGCGCCGCCAGTGAAGTATCGGTACTGAATGCGGAAAAAGACTATGACCTTGCGAAGATCAGTTTTTCAAATCTTACAGGGCTGAAAAATTTTGAGCTTGAGAATATTGAGCGTGAAAGTTATGCAGGAATGATAGACAGGCTTAATAAGTATGATCTTTATGCAATAAATTCTAAGACGGAGCAATTTCTCGCTTATGCTAATGTAAAGAACACTGATATTAAGAGCTCAAGATTGACGAAAAGTATTGACGAGAAAACAGTAAAAATGGCAAAAGGGAATTTTTTGCCGACAGTGTCTCTTTCATACTCGACAGAATGGGAAAAAACAAACCTGGTAGACGAATTCGAAAACAACGGTGCTTTGGCGTTAACAGCTACCATTCCGGTACTGCCGCTGTACGACAATTACATAACTCTTGAAAAAGCGAAAATTGAGTTAAAAAAATCGGAACTTAAGCAAATGCAACTTGAGAACAAAATCAGAACAATGATAAACTCAGCGGTTTATAGTCTTGTGCTTGAATCAAAACAACTTTTATGTACAAAAATAGCAGTCGAACTGGCTGAGGAAACTTATTACAGTGTCTTGGAAAGGTCAAGATCAGGTATTACAACCGAAGATGAATTGAATACTTCAAGGCTTTCACTAATTCAAGCAAAGTATGACCATGCTTCGGCATTTTATAATATGTTGAAAACGAAGTCAGAGCTGATGAAAATATTAAATATAAAAGAAGAAAAAGAGTTCATTGAACTGTTATAATCAATTTAACCGGAGGATAAAGTGAAAAAAAAAATTACAGGCCTAGTAATATTCGCATTGTTAATCATTATCTTGTCTTCCTGCTCTTCTGAAAAAAAGCAGGACAGTGATCTTACAAACCAAGGAGAGCAGATTCAAACCGTCAAAACAGAAATTGTTGAATATAGAGATCTTCAACTTTTTGCTCATTTTACAGGAAAACTGGAAGGTATAACCGATATAATTCTTTACAGCGAGGTAACCGGAAAGGTTACGGGTATTGAGAAAGAATTAGGTCAAACAGTCAAAGAAGGCGAGCCTATAGCAGATATTGATTCAAAGAATTTCATGATCAGTTACAACAAGGCTAAATCCGAACTTAAATCAGCTACTGCGACTCTCGACGCAACGAGAATAAAAGCAGAGACAGCCGAAAAGTTATATGAGAAAGGACAGATCTCAAAATACGAGTATATAAATGATCTTAGTTCTCTAATAAAGGCTGAAGCTACATTTGAAGGGGCGCAAGCCGATCTTGAAAAAGCAAAGATGAATTATGAGAACTCAAAATTTACTTCTCCGGTCGAAGGATCGATCGCAAAAATAAACATTAAAGAAGGTCAGTATATAGGTTTAGGTCAGCCGGTCGCATCAATTGTTGACTGCAGTAAGCTTCTGATCAAAACAGGCGTGATAGAGAACGAAATATTGTATGTAAAAAAAGGGAATGTGGCTGTAATCTCGCATAACGGAACAGGTAATGTTATAAAGGGGATTGTAAAAGGTATAGGTAAAAAGCCTGATGAGACCGGAATTTATCCTGTTGAAATCGAAATGGGAAATCCAGGACAAAAACTGCTCCCCGGCATGATGGTTGAAGGAAAAATCGAAACAGTTGCATTAAACGATATGATTTATACCAGCTATGAAAACCTTCTCGAAGAGTTCGGGAGGTATTATGTTTTTGTTGCTTATGATGACGGCATTATTAATAAAAAAGAAGTTAAGCCGGGAAAAAAATACGGGAACTTGACATTGATAGATAAAGGTTTGAATATAGGCGACAGGCTGGTAGTATCCGGATTAGAAACTCTGTCACACGGAAACAAAGTAAAAATATACGGAGAATAATAATGAATCTGCCAAAATTATCAGTTGATAATCCTGTTCTGATAAATATGATCATGGTGATCATTTATCTGCTAGGGATTTATACAGTTTTTAATATTCCTAAAGAATCTATGCCTCAAGTTGAAACGGGGCGTTTTATAATAACTGTTACATATCCCGGAGTTTCGCCCGATGAGATCGAGAAGCTGATCGTGAACGAGATCGAAGACGAACTGGCTGATATTTCTGTTATTGATTATATAACATCAACATCATATGAAGGTAGAGGAGTTATTACAGTGAATCTTATCGCTGGAGCGGATAGCGATAAGGCATGGAACGATATAACCAGAGAACTCGAAAAGGTAAAAGATCTGCCTGAAGACGCATCTGACCCCTATATGCAGAATATGAGCTTCAAAGATATGAAAGATGTATGCACGGTTGCCATTGAAGGGAAAGTTTATACACCGCACGGTTTAAAAAGAATAGCAGAAGAATTAAAGAATGATCTTTCAAGAATCGAGTATGTATCGAGAGTGGAGATGAAAGGAGCTAAGCTAAGAGAGATCAGAGTTGAACCTAACAAAAATAAAATGGAATATTTCAATATTTCATTTACGGATATAGAAAATACCATTAAAACCAGAAACCTGAATCTGCCGGGCGGGACTATAAAAACCGACAAGTCTGAGGTGTTGATCAGAACGAAGGGAGAGTTTGAAACAGTCGAACAGATAGGCTATGCGGTGATCAGAACTTTTGAAAACGGAAGCGTTTTGAGAATAAGGGATGTAGCCGAAATAGTAGATACATATCAGGACACAAACATGATAACCAGGCTGGACTGCAGCGAAAGTGTGAATCTATACCTGTACCAGAATACCGACGGTAACATTTTGGACATTATAGATAATATAAAGGTATATATAGCTACGGTTTCAGAGAAATATAATGGGATAAACGCCCGTATTGTTAATGACGGCTCTATTGATGTGAGAAATAATATTAAGACACTCTCTTCATCGGCGGTCTTTGGCATTGTACTTGTCTTTTTTACTCTGTTGATCTTCATAGGCTGGAGAAATGCGATTTTTGCCGCAATGGGCATTCCGTTTTCATTTTTGATGACTTTCTGGCTGATGAAATACTTTGATATAACTATCAACAATCTCAGTCTTTTTGCACTTGTTCTTGTACTCGGGATGGTGGTTGATGATGCTATTGTGATAATAGAAAATGTCCACCGGCACATTGAAGAAGGAATGAGTCCAAAAGAGGCCGCAGTAATAGGAACAAAAGAAGTATTATGGCCTGTGACATCAGCCGTATTAACTACAGTTGCTGCTTTTATGCCCCTTTTGATGATGGAAGGCAATATGGGTAAGTTCCTGTCGGTATTTCCAAAAGTTGTCTCACTGGCTCTTTTTGCTTCATTATTCGAGGCTATATTGATATTGCCGTCCCATTTGGCGGATTACTCAAAGCCGGATAAAAAGAAAGCAGATACACATTTTTATAAAAATCTGGTCAATATTTATACAAAAATCGTTATCAGCTTCTTAAAAAAGCGGGCATTTGTTATCGTCACTTTATTTTTTATTTTTATTATATCATTCATAGCTGTTTTATCAGGATATGTGAAATTTGAATTCTTTCCAGCAACCACTCCGACAACATTAACGATCCAAGCGGAAACTTTTGCAGGTACGAATCTAGAGAGAACCGATTCGCTTTCAGCAGTGATCGAGAAAGCTGTTCTTGCGCTTCCTTATCAGGAGAATTTTCAGTCTCTTAATACAAATGTCGGTCAGCAGTCCGACGGCCCTTTTTGGGATGAAGCAACCAATTTAATTGAGATCAGAATAGATTTGGCGGATGCCGACAGTCTTACTGTGGATATAAACACAATATCTGCTGACATAAGACAGTTCCTGAACGAACAGCAGGATATTGTAAATTATAAAATTACAACCGGCGAAAGCGGACCACCTACAGGGGAAGATGTTGAACTCAGAATTCTCGGTGATGATATGGATAAGACAAGAGAAAAGGCAGAAAATATAAAACAAATACTTGCAAAAATTGATGGCGTAGATGATATAGATGACGATATTGATTCAGGCAAAAAAGAACTCGAAATCTACCCATATTTCGAAAAATTGGACCAATACGGGATCTCTGTTTCGGAATTCGCAAATATTGTAAGGATAGCTTCAACAGGTAAAGTAGTATCAGAATTCAACGAGAAATCGGATAAGTATGATATAAGACTAAGGCTGCCTGAGAAAAATTTCAGCACAATTGATCATATTGAGAACTACAGATTTAAGACAGGTGCAGGTCAAATAGCTATTCTTAAGGATATTGCTCAATTTAAGATTACGAACACGATCTCAAGGATATCTCATAAGGACGGAAAAAGAACAGTGACAATTACAGCATCGACATGTAAATACGAACATAACGGTAAAAAAGTAATGAGATCACCAAGCGAAGTTAACGAAATCCTCTTTGGTTCTAAAGTAAAGGACACTCCCGGTATTCTTGAGAATTTTGAAAACGAAAATCCGGGTTTCAAGATTGAGGTGGGTGGTGAAAGCGATGAAATGAATAAAAGTTTTCATTCCCTTTATATGGCATTTGCAATCGCATTAATAATTATCTTTATGATCCTCGGTACCCAATTCAGGTCATACATTAAACCATTTATAGTAATGGTTGCCATACCATTCGGATTCATCGGAGTCATATTCGGTTTGGTTATGACCAATACTCCATTTTCATTACTTTCTATGATTGCAGTTGTAGCTTTAGCAGGAATTGTTGTAAATGATTCTATTGTTTTTGTGGATTTTATTGACAAAGAACGAGATAGAGGAACAGACCGCTGGAACAGCCTGATAAACGCAGGCAAAACAAGGCTCAGGCCTATTATATTGACTACCGTAACAACTATATTTGGTCTTGTACCCATGATAATATCGCAGTCAGAATCGGTAAAAATGTGGAAACCGATGGCTGTCAGCATTGTTTTCGGTCTAGGTTTCGCTACATTGCTTACGCTGTTTATCCTGCCTGTGATTTATTCGTTAATTGACGGCATCAGCTACAAAACGTCGGGTAAAAAAGGTATAACCCTTGCAGAAGCTTTGGAAATTCGTGCTGAAAAAGGATATGATAAGTAAAGTGAGATAATATTTATGGAGACCTTAAAAAACGATGAAGTTAAAAATAAACGCTGAATTCTTCCGTTTACACAACACGAAATGATAAAAAATTGAAACAGATTATAAGGATAGTATTATGAAAACAAAGATTACCGCAGCTGCTATTATCGCAGCTGTAATTCTGACAGCCTGTTTTATTTATAAAAGTAATTCGAAAGGCGGAGAATCGGGTACTAAATATGAAACTCAGAAAGCTGCTTTGGGAAACATCGTAAATTCAATATCAGCTACAGGAACAGTAGAGCCGATATCGAAAGTGGAGATCAGCACTCAGGTGTCGGGAATTGTTGATAAGGTGCATATTAATTATAATGATATAGTTAAAAAAGGACAGCTTATCGCGGAAATAGATAAAACTAATCTTATTTCAACATTAAAAAGTGAAGAAATATCATTAAAATCGGCACAAAACGAGTATGAGTACCAGCAAAATAATTACCGCAGGTCAAAAGAACTTTACGATAAAAACTTTTCTAACGAAGCAGATTTTGAAACCGCAAAATATAACCTTGACAATTCAGAAGTAAAGCTGGAAAAAGCAAAACTAACCTATGAAAAAGCTAAGGATAATCTAGGGTATGCATCTATTTATTCCCCGATTGACGGAGTAGTACTTTCCGTCAGCATCGAAGAAGGTCAGACTGTTGTTTCAAGTTTTAGTGCTCCGACGCTATTTACCATTGTGAACGATCTAACCAAGATGGAGGTAAAGGCTGGTGTTGACGAGGCTGATATCGGATCGGTAGCCATCGGTCAGGAGGTCGAATTTACCATTGACGCTTATCCCGATAAAACTTTCAGCGGCACTGTATCACAGATCCGCCTTGAACCGACCACATCGTCGAATGTGGTAACATATTCCGTTATCATCAACGCTCCTAATCCTGACGGAAAACTTCTCCCAGGAATGACTGCAAGCCTGAATATATTCACTTTGAAATTAAATGATGTGCTTATCATACCTGAAAAAGCTTTGAATTTCAAACCTGATCTTTCTTCATTGCCGAAACCACCTGACGGTAATATGCATCCTAATCCAGGATTTAAAACCGGAGAAGAATTATATGATCATGTCTGGATAAAAGAAGGGGATAAAATCAAGCCTATAAAAATAAAAACAGGCGCGACCGATGGAATCAACCGCGAGGTACTTGAGGGTCTGACCGAAAATGAAGAAATTATTTTAAATGTTAAAACCAGTTCGGAAACAGATGAAGCTGTAACCGAGGGGCCAGGTTCACAGAAGAGTCCGTTCATGCAGGGACCGCCCGGAAGGAAAAAATAGGAGCTGATCATGACTGATAATAAGATTATAAGGATAGAAAAGATCGAAAGGAACTATATAATGGGCTCAGAAACAGTCAAAGCTCTTAAGGGAGTTTGTCTGGACATTGAAAAAGGCGAATTTGTAGCCATTATGGGTGCAAGCGGCTCAGGAAAAACTACACTTCTGAATATATTGGGCTGCCTTGATAAAGCTACGGGAGGCGAATACTATCTGGATAACGAAAATGTAAAACTCATGTCAAAAAACGAACTTGCTTCCTATAGAAACAAAAAGATAGGTTTCGTTTTTCAGTCATATAACCTTCTTTCACGAACTACAGCACTTGAAAATGTTGAGCTCCCGCTTATATACAACAGAAACATTTCACACGCCGTAAGGAATAACAAAGCAAAAAAAGCACTTGAAAAGGTCGGACTCTCAGACAGGATATACCATACTTCTGCACAAATGTCAGGCGGGCAGCAGCAGAGAGTAGCTATAGCAAGAGCACTTGTCAACGACCCCGTAATCATTCTTGCCGATGAAGCAACTGGTAATCTTGATACAAAATCATCCCATGAAATTATGAGTTTATTACAGAATCTAAATTCAAGAGGAATTACGATTGCATTTATTACGCACGAACCTGATATTGCCCAGTTCTGCAAACGCATAATTAAGTTGAAAGACGGAAAGATAATTTCAGACAAAGCGAATAACAATATTGTTTCCGCTTCTGACCAGCTTCTGAATAATATAAATCAAACAAAACTCGAAGAGGCGCATTTTGAACAACTTTAATCTTACAAAGATCGCTTTCAAGTCCATCCGCAAAAACAAATTCAGGACTTTACTGACGATGCTCGGGATTATAATAGGAGTTGCCTCGGTCATTACAATGCTCGCCATAGGGCAAGGTTCGAAAGCCAGCATTCAGAAAAATATTTCATCGATGGGCTCCAATATGATCATAATTCATCCAGGTAGCGATATGAGAGGCGGAGCAAGAATGGAGGTAAGCTCAATGCAGTCGTTAAGCCTCGCAGATATAAAAGCACTTAAGGAACAGGATTCTTACATGTGTGCTGTCTCTCCCCTTGTATCGGCAAGAGGTCAGGTAATTTATAGGAACAATAATTCGCCGACATCAATGCAAGGTGTAAGCGAGGATTATCTGAGCATACGATCGCTCGAAGTTACTTCAGGAAGTATGTTTGTTTCAAATGATGTGAAAACTGCGGCTAAAGTTGCTGTAATCGGAAAAACAGTTGTTGAGAACCTTTTCTCTGACGGGTCTGATCCCATCGGAAAAACTATCAGATATAATAAAATACCTTTTAAAGTCATCGGTGTTTTAAAAGAAAAAGGTGAAAATACTTTCGGGCAAGATCAGGACGATATTATTCTTGCACCATATACAACAGTTCAGAAAAGACTTCTTGCGATCACGCATATAAACGAGATCATGGCTTCAGCGAAAACCGAAAAAGACGTGGAACCTGCAATTACTAAAGCAGAAAATATTCTCAGAAAAAATCATAGAATCGGTGAAGGAAAAGAAGACGATTTCAGAATAATGAGCCAGAAAGAGCTCCTGACTTCACTTAGCTCCACAAGTGAAATGCTGACAATTCTTCTGGCTTCAATCGCAGGAATATCACTTTTTGTCGGAGGAATAGGCATTATGAATATAATGTTCGTGTCAGTGATTGAAAGGACACGCGAGATCGGACTCAGACTTGCTATTGGAGCAAGGGAAATTGATATCATGCTTCAGTTCCTCATTGAGTCAATAATTATCAGCCTGACAGGAGGGTTCGTTGGACTTATACTGGGTGTATCATCTGCGTGGGCGGTCAATTATTTTCTGAACTGGCCGATTTTGGTGACCGGCAGTTCGATAGTTATTTCTCTTGCAGTATGTTCTCTAACCGGAATATTCTTCGGATGGTATCCGGCGAATAAAGCTTCTAAGCTTGATCCGATAACTGCTTTACGGTATGAATAAAAAAATTACGGAGGGAAAAATGAGATATTTTTATTTAGTAATTTCAGTAGCAATACTTGTCGGTTGTTCTAAGTTGGTTGTTGTATCAATGACGGAAAAAAATCTTACTTTTGAGAATTTTGTCAAGTCAGCAAACCGGTCAAGCGTCGTTCTTCAGGAAGAGAAAATAAAATTGTCCGTAATGAATGACAATGACTTTGTTTATCTTTATATATCCCCTACAGGTTTTAAACTATATGAGAAATCAAATGGTGAGGGGCCATTGTTAACTGTAAACCCCGGAAAAAAGAACTCATTCGTAATTCAATATCCTGTGAGTACAGTAGAATTCATCAGTAAAGAAAAAGGAAATGTAAATATCAGAGAAGCAGTGCCTACAAAACCTGATGCAACACCTGAAATAGGGATATTAAAGGGAAAGGATAAAATTTTAAAATTATCAAAAGAAAAAGCAGCAGATATCGGAATTGAAGCCGAGTGGAAGCAAATTGATTCGCAAATGGGATATTTTATAAAAATACCCGTAGAGGCTGACGAAAAACATTTATTTGCAGCCGATCCTGTTGAGGATGCCTTTACAATAGAATTTTCAATGAATAAAATGGGTCCCGGCAAAGAACCTCATGGAGAAGGCGGCGGAGGTAGACCAGGCGGTGGTATGGCCGGTGACGGACCTCCGATGGGAGGTGATGATTTGTTTGACGGTGGAGATATGCCTCAGGGTGGTCCGCCTATGGGAGGTGGCGCAATGCCACCTTCTGGTGGTAAATCAGGCATGCAAGGTAAGAAAAATCGAGGAATGGATGCTGTTAAGATGATAATCAAACTGAAAAGTGAGGGTTAAACATGAGAAAATTATTTTGGGCTGTATCAGGATTGATAATTTTGGCAGGATGCTCAGAAGAAATAACCTATAAAGCTGAAAACAATTCAGTTTTTGAGCAATATTATGGAGATACTACTGCAGTGATCGTAAAATCAAGATATAATTGTTACGAATATACTGATGGTGACTTAAGCGATAAAGTATCATATTCCGCAAATACCCTTTTTATGAAGAAATATGATTCTTCTAGCTGGTTGTTCGTTGGCATTTTGAATGAAGATCCTAATATTCGTGTAGTAAAATGGAATATAGAATCAAAGCTATTGTATCTTAATTATTCCGATTCAGTTTTGTTTGTAAAGGATTTAAGAAATTTAATCAAGGATTCGACAAGTGTTTATAATAGTTATGAGTTCACTAATATTCCAGAGTTTATATCGACTCTACCAGCTGACGAAGCTTATATTGACAGTTTAAACAATGGTCGCTGGTACAAAAAATACGAGGACTGGATTAACGGGCTATGAAAGCAAATTGGATAAAGTAACTTCGAGGTATGTATTAGCTTACCATTTTATATTTTTTGGATTTTATGGAGAATTTCAATATTTATTAAATTGCAATTCAGTTGATTTACTATTAATTTACTATTATGAGAACTTCAGAACATGCGGACAGAACAGAAAAACTTATCGGAATAAGGGCCGAAGATATCCATAAATGGATCGACGGCTTTTTTGACTTTGAAGGGTTTGAGGATTTTTTAAAATCCGAAGAAGAATCCGGATTCGACCCTTATGACCACAGAAAGTTCAGACACTGTATTGAAGCACTTGAGGAGGCTTACGGAGCTTTTAAGGATAAATATTCAAAAGAGCAGATAAAGGCCGTTTTCGAAACGCACATTAAAGACGATTACAACGGGTATCTCCCCAAACGGGAGGATTTTGAGAACGGCACTTTTACTGAACAGTATCATGAGTTCGACGATAAACCAGGTACAGAATCTATATTAAGTGAAACAGAACTCAGCGATTATTTTAAAGGAAAATTCTATTCTCACAAGAGAAAAAGCAAAGACAAGCTTACTAAGGGTTTTCAGCTAAAAATACTATTGCCGACCGTTATAGGAACGATACTCTTTATCTCAGCAGTGTTCATGGTTATTATTCCGATTATCAGAAACAATATGATGAACAGCAAAAAAGAAATGATCAGAGAGCTGACGGCTTCGGCTATAAGCCTGATAGAGAAAAATATTTTACTTGAAAAACAGGGAGTTCTAACAGAAGAAGAAGCTCAAAGCAAATCAATTTCAGAGATCGAAGCTTTAAGGTACGGTTCGGAAAATAAAGATTATTTCTGGATAACCGACATGCACCCGAAAATGGTAATGCACCCCTATAGAAAGGATTTAACGGGACTTGATCTTTCAGAGTATAAAGACAAAGAAGATAAGAGCGGTAAAAAGCTGTTCGTTGAATTTGTAAATGTAGTTAAGGCTAAAAATGAGGGTTATGTCGAATATCTCTGGCAGTGGAAGGATGACAATACAAGGGTTGTTCCGAAGCTCTCATTCGTAAAAGGTATCCCGGAATGGGCCTGGATCATTGGTACAGGTGTTTACATTAATGATGTTGAAGAGGAAATGTCGTTGCTAACAAACAGAATAATAGTGATATTTTCCATAATAGCAGCTTTCTTAATACTTATAATGTCTTACCTCATTCTTCAAAGCAGAAAAATAAACAACGACCTTTTAAAAGCTGAGACAGGGCTTATCGAAGCCAAAGACAGATACAAAGCTCTTGTGGAAGCATCGAACGAAGGGCAGATACTTGAAGTGGAGGGTGAAAATATTTATTCAAATTTTACGATTCAGAAAATGCTCGGTTACAGTGAAAAGGAGATTTCTTCAATAAAGATATGGGAATTACTACAGCCCGGATCAAAAATAAATGAATACGGGATAACACATTTAAAAAAACTGCTTGACGGTCAGTCAATGTCGGGAACTTTTGAGGCTCAGGCAATTACTAAAACAGGTGAATTGGTTGATGTTATAATCGCAACAAGAAGAATGTTCTTTCAAAAGAAAAAAGGTCATGTTATAACATTCAGAAAAATAACCAGGAAAATGGGAAGCGATCAAATAGGAATTTACGGAGGCACGCAACAATATCCGGGAAGCATTTTCCTTACAAAAAAAGTTAAAGATATATTCAGAAATCTTAACGAGGTTCAAACCCAAGCCGGAACTGAAAGCATCAGAGAAGAAACACCTGTTTTTGAAGCTCTCGAAAAACTGAAAAAATTGAAGAAAGATAATATCAATGTCACTGACGGTGAAGGAAATATTATCGGAGTAGTCGGCTATTCAGACATCGCAATGATGTATGCGGGAATGCCTACGGGAATGCTTTATGAGATAGAGAACAGCGAGAATGTCGGCCATGTAATCAGAACCCTGAACAGAATGCCGGATATGATCAAAGAAATGACCGCTCAGGGAACAAGATCGGATACTTTAAGGGAAACGATAAGCAAAATGTACAGGGCTGCTTTACGGCTGTTTATAAAAATGTCGCTGGAAGAAACCGGTTTGCCTCCGGTGAAATTCGCATTTATTTCGCTGGGCAGTACAGCAAGACAGGAAATGACAATGTTCTCCGATCAGGACAATGCGCTCATATTCGAAGATTCCGAAGATAACGAAAGATCAAAGAAGTATTTTCTCCGTTTTGCGGATAAAGTATGCTCAAATCTGAATAAAGCCGGTTATGAGTTCTGTCCGGGTGGAATAATGGCGGTAAATCCAAAATGGTGCCTTCCGCTTTCAGAATGGAAGAGAAATTTCACGGACTGGATAGAGAACGCTGCACCGCAGTCTATACTTGAGATTAATGTGTTTTTCGATATAAAATGCGACTATGGAGATGACGGACTTGTAAAAGAGCTGCACGACCATGTACAGAAACAGGTTGAAAATAATCCCCAGTTTTTCATACATTTCGCGTATAACTGCTTAAGTTACAAAGAACCGCTTGATCTTCTGGGCAGGATCAGATCAGAAAATAAAGACGGCGCAAAAACATTCAATATAAAAGATCACCTTATCCCGATAGTGAATTTCGGAAGAATATTTGCGCTAAAGTACAATATTACAGAATGCAGCACGGTAAGAAGACTGCAGTTGCTCGTTGAAAAAGGGGCGATCAAAGAGAAAGAATACTATGAGAGAGTTTATTTGTTCAACCATCTCTGGCATTTAAGATTTTATAATCAGATAGTTTCACATTCCGACCTGAAAAAAGTAAATAATGAACTCGATCTTGATCAGCTGACGGAAATCGAAAAACTGAACCTCAAAAATGTATTGTCGGAGATATCATACTTTCAGGCTAAGATCAGTAGTGAATTCCTTGACGGAAGGACATAGGTCAGGGCTTTTTTTTATCCGGGGGGAAAAGTTTTTCCAGCGCTCCTCTTTTAAGAGGTTCTTTGCCGAGAAGTACATTTAGATTGCTTTTAGCCGCGTGGTTATCGTCCCAGAGCTCAATGGCTTTTCTATAATAAAACAATGCAGAATCCTGCAGAAGTCGATGCCTCATAACAACACCCAGGTTTGTGTAAGTTACTGAATACCTTCTGTCCATTTCAATCTGTGCTTCGATAATATCTTGTATCCGTTTTTCCAGTATTTTACTTCTAATATTCTGATTTAGATCTGAAAAATCTTCACGGATAGATATCAATATACTGTCACTGTTTAGTCCGCCGAACCTATCTTTCCACGCGTCATAAATCCGCACAGAATTATTCAAGCACTTTTCGGCGATATCAAGCTTTTCTAGTTTTTCTTCCTCTCCGGCTGTATGATAAAGCGCTATATTGAGGTAAACAGAAGCTCTGTCGGTTTCAAGAACACCTCTTTCGAATGACTGCGTATAATGAGGAACTGAAGCATAAACCGAGTCCATCATTGAAATAAGAGTAAGCGCTTCAGGCATATTATTGTCAAGGACAGCTTTGTTGTAACTGCTTTGCAGCCTTTTGACACTAAGTACTCTCGGGTCTTCCTTTTTGTTAATGTTCCCGTAATAGAAGTATGATATTGTAAGACCTGAAACGGTAAGAATTGTAATTATGAGCATCAGAATTTTAGTTTTATGACTGATATTAAAGACTTTTATAGGCATTTGCGATCCCGGTTAATATTAAAAAGGGCTCAGACATAATATCTGAGCCCTAATAAAATCAAAACTGAATAAGCGTTATGAGTGAACTTTCTCGACGAGGAACTTTCTTATTTCTATCGGAGTTTCTTCTGTCATAAGCGATACAATTATGTTCATAAATATTGCCAAAGGCGCTCCGAGCCATGCAAAATACCATGGACCGAGCCAGAAACTTATAAATTCCTGCGCAGGCAGTGCTACACCGTACTTCCCAGCGATAAAGTAGGTCAATGCAACTATGGTTACAAAAATTCCGGTTGTCAGACCGGCTATTGCACCTTTTTTATTTGACCCGCTCCACCAAATTCCCAGAAGGAACAGCGGAAAAATAGTTACGGCGGCAAAAGAGAACGCAAGCGCTACGAGCTGAGCGATCAGCGCAAGTTCCATCATTGACATGACAGTAACAATAACAGCCATCAGAACAGTTGCAATCCTGGCCATCATCATCTGCTGCTTGGGTGTTGAATCAGGTCTGAATACTTTAAAATACAGGTCGTGTGAAAAAGCTGAAGAACCTGCAACGAGCAGCCCGGCTACGGTAGAAAATGCGGCTGAAACTGCGCCTGCGGCTAGAAGACCGACTATCAGAGGATGGATGTTTCCAAGCTGAGCGGTATAAACTACTATCGCGTCCGGTGCGAGAGCTCCTATCTCAGGATTAGATGAAAGTATTTTTCCGAAAGCGGCATATACAGGAGCACTCCAGTAAAGTAGGCAGATAAAGAAAAGACCCCATACGACGGACCACCTTGCGTCCCTCGCTCTGGGGACAATATAAAATCTTTGAATCACATGAGGAAGTCCCGCAGTACCGAGCATAAGAGAAAACACGATAGCCATCCATTGGAAGAAAGTCTGTCCCGTTGAGGCATCCCAAGGCATAGCGTATTCCGGACTCGGAAGAAGCGCGAAATCATGCCCTACAGAATTCACCATGTCAACTACTGCCGGTGCGGGTATTCCGTTTACAATGTCCGTAACCGCGGCACCGTACCCTATCGGGGGCAAAAGCCAGAAATAATCGAATTTGAAAGTAAGTATGATAAGCGGTATAAGAAAAGATACTATAATTATGACATACTGGATCATCATGTTCTTAGTAACTCCAAGCATACCTGAGATCATTGTATATGCAAGAACGACGCAGCTTCCGATCACAGTTGACCACAAGAAGTTAAGACCCATTACCCATTTGAACATCAGTCCGATACCTCCGAACTGTCCTACGCAGTAAGCAAGAGAAATAAGGATCGTAACGCATGCTGTCGCAACTCTAAGTCCCTGTGAATAGTATCTGTCCCCGATAAAATCAGGAGCAGTATATTTTCCGTATTTTCTTATTTGTCCGGCCATAAGAATAAGAAGCAGAACATAACCTCCTGTCCATCCGACAACATAAGCTAAGCCATGATACCCGGAACCGTACATAAGAGCTGCCATCCCGAGAAAAGACGCGGCGCTCATCCAGTTGGACGCTATCGCCATTCCGGAACCTACCCTAGAAATACTTCTACCTGCAGCATAGTAGTCGGATGTGTCTTTCGCGCGGTTAAGAAGACCGACGGCTACGAATATAACCAGCATTGAGATAAGTATTATTGCAGGTCCGACCTTGAAACCGCCTTCCAGCTTTACTGCAGTGTTGGCTGCGTTCAGAAGGAAAGCTGTGAAAAGAAGAAATGACATTATTGTTTTTTTCATAGATCTCCCCTCTATTAACTGTTTGCGGTTTTAGTTTTATCGAAGTTGCCCATTCTCTGGTGAACTCTGTCTATCATAAAGCTGTAAACCCAGCATAGAGAGACGAACAGGATCAGCAGAAATACCGCAGTATAGAAATAATGGAACGGGAAACCGAGAAAAACAGTATCTGTAAGTACTGACTGGTTATGCGTCAAATACAGAGACATGATCCCGTGAAGCTTATCCTTATTCTCAGTTTGGAACACTTCCATCCCAGCAGACCTCAATTCGAGAGGTATCAATCTTGCTTTCAGACTGTAATCATCAAGTCCCAGCAGAGGAGCGGTTTTCTTAATTATTTCCGCTTTCGCATTGACATAAGCCGGATCTTTTAGATCGGTCAGCTCTGCACGTTGTTTTTCAAAAGCAGATATCTCGCCTACAAAACTGCTTCTTAGTGAATCTCCCGACATCAGGTCATAAACGGCCCAGCTCAAAGCGTTGTTGAGAACCGCTCTTTTTTCAGGCTTGGTTGCCAGCGTCGATTTTCCCAGTACAGAAAGAATGCAGTCAGCGAACTGAACTTTTTCTTCAGTCGAAGCATTACCCGATTTTACATTATCCCACACTTTTTCAAAAGTTATGAGAGTTTTTTCGGGTGTGGGTTTTTCCATGATCCTTAGAAGAATCTGAAAACCAAACACGCATATTCCCCAGATAAGGATCAGAACAATCACAAGATTTCTGTTTATCCTTGAGAACTCGGTCGTGGGTTTAAAGAAACTCATCCGGTAGTCTTTTTGTTCTTCCACTTTTTCTCCTAAGTTAAGTTAAACAATACGATTTACCTACGGGTAAAGCTATATTTCTATTTGTTGTGACAGCTTCTGATATCAAGTAACGAATTCACACATTCACTGCCGATGATAAATATATTGTATAAAATCATCGAATGCAATTGCAAAAACAACAAACATTTAAACTGTAAAAACAGGTTGATAATAGTATAAATAATATATAGATTACACGGAATTTTACTTAACAGACGGAGGTTAATATGCACGGACCCGCAGCTAAACTTGATGAGGATTTTGCAGCCAAGAAGAAATCCAATCTCGGGCTTGTTTTATTTTTCATTTATCTTTTGATCTATTCGGGGTTTGTTTTCATAGGATTGTACAATCCGGAACTTTTCGGAGAGCATGTTTTAGGAATGCAGAATCTTGCGATCGTTTACGGTTTCGGACTGATCATTCTTGCGATCGTTATGGGGTTTATATATAACCTGATGTGCACTTCAATAGAAATAAAAATGAATAAAAAATAGGCGGCAATTATGATATATGATGCATCAGTTATGGCGGTGATTATTTTTATAATATTCGTCGGCGCGGTTCTGGCGCTTTCATTTTATTTTGCGGGCAAGACGAAATCCGCATCAAATTATTATGCGGCAGGCGGACAGATACACTGGGGCGTGAACGGGATCGCATTCGCGGGAGATTATCTTTCCGCAGCATCATTTTTGGGTATCTGCGGCATGATTGCGTATTCCGGTTATGACGGATTTCTTTATTCGATAGGTTATCTGGCCGGCTGGGTAGTAGCGCTTTTCATCGTTGCCGAACCTTTAAAAAGGCTGGGAAAATTTACATTTACAGACGCGCTTGACTCAAGATTCAATTCCAAATCGATAAAACTTACTGCGTCAATAAGTACGCTTATAGTATCAGTGTTTTATCTCATTCCTCAAATGGTGGGAGCGGGTGATCTTGTGGTTCCTCTTCTCGGTCTGCCGCACTGGGCAGGTGTATTGATAGTAGGATCAATTGTGATACTCATTGTAGCTACTGCAGGCATGACATCAACAACTTATGTGCAGTTCATTAAAGGGTCTTTGCTGATCATCTTTTCCACGATCCTGACAATTTATATACTCAATAACGGATTAAAACTTCCGTCTGCGGACAACGGTCACCAGTTTATAGAACTTGACGCAGTATTTACAAACGGAAAAGTGACCGGAACTACCGATCCCGCTTATATTTTCAAAAACTCTTACGATATAGATAAGAATCTGACATTTGTTAAATTTGAAAAAGACAATATTACTCAGTGGTTTAAACTCAATAAAGAATCGGGAAAGCTGTCAGAAGTACTTTTTGTATCAACTTCCGAAGACGGGACTAAGCTTTACAACGGAGAATCTAAAGAAGCAAAGAAATTCTATCAGGTCGGACATCTTTCTAAGATCATCGTTGACGGAAAAGAAGTCGATAGTACCGGAGCCGTCGGACCTTTCGAATTTCTTTCAGATATCGAACAGAGCGAACTAGTGAGATTCGCTAAAAAGGAAATAAAGGAAGAAAAAACTACTGTTTGGTACCAGAATCCTACACAGGGAAAAAAAATGGTAACTCCAGGACTGATGTATAAAGTGTCGTCGAAAGCCGGCGCAACTTTCTGGGATAAGATGAATTTTGTCTCTCTCATGCTTGCCTTATTCTTGGGAACATCGGCTCTTCCTCATATTCTTATCAGATATTATACCGTTCCCAGCCAGCGTGCTGCACGAAAATCAACTATTGTTGCGATTTCAGCTATCGGATTTTTCTATATACTCACCCTATATATGGGACTCGGGGCGTCGATAAATGGAGTTCTTGATGTGGAAAGCAGCAATATGTCTGGACCTCTTCTTGCGAAATATTTCGGAATCGGGCTGTTCTCAATAATTTCTGCTATCGCCTTCGCGACAGTTTTGGGTACAGTAGCGGGGCTTATCGTTGCGTCTTCAGGAGCGATAGCGCATGATTTTATGGATAAATATCTTGATATGAAGATGAATGATAAAGCAAAAGTCAAAGCCGGAAAATATGCGGCTTTGGGCGTAGGTGTATTCGCTATAATTCTCGGAATATTGTTCAAGGGAATGAATGTTTCATTTCTTGTCGGTCTGGCTTTTGCCGTAGCTGCTTCAGCTAATCTTCCTGCGATTCTCTTTCTCTTATTCTGGGAAAAGACTACCGCCAAGGGTATATCGTGGTCAATAATAACAGGGATCAGTTCATCAGTTTTTATTATTCTATTGTCGCCTACGATGTACGAGAAGTACGGAATTGATAAAACTTTTGCGCCTATTCCTTTGGACAACCCGGGAATTATATCGATCCCGCTTGCCGCGATAGTTCTTGTGGTCGTTTCACTGATGACTCAAAAAGATAACTCAAATAAAGTTGAGAACTATCATTTGGGTAAATAATTATATAAAAATTTGATTGATTTAATGACAATAAAAACATAAATTATTTATCTTTGAATAAACGGGATTGAATAAATTAAGTTTAAATAAATAAATCAAGGAGAAATGTTCATGTCAAACATCGGTTCCTACGAAGAAAGAATAAAGAATTTCAGCTGGGAAATTGCTGAAAAAGAGCTGGATTACAAAAAAGGAGATGTCATCAATATCGGATGGCACTGCACGGACAGGATCTGTCAGATGGGCAAAGCAAATAAAACAGCTCTCATCTGGGAAGGTCACGCCGGAGAAGAGAAAAGATACACTTTCGATGAAATCAGAAAAGCTACAAACACGATCGGTCATTTTCTGAGGGATCTGGGAGTAAAAAATGAAGACAGGGTATGCCTGTTCATGGATAAAATACCGGAACTGTACCTCGGATTTTTAGGTGTTCTAAAGATCGGAGCAATAGCACAGCCTCTTTTCTCAGCTTTCGGAGACGAGTCATTATTCGTAAGGCTTGACAGCGCAAAGACAAAAGCCATAATAACACAGAGAAAACATGTCGGAAAAGTAAGAAAGCTTCTTGACAGAATGCCGTCTCTTGAGCATATAATAATTGTTGATCACGACGGACTGAAACCGTTAAAAGAAAGAGAGATAGCTTTTGATTTGGAAAAAGCTGAAAAGATTGATAAATTTGAAATTTATCCGACCACTGCGGAATCTCCATCCGTATTGCACTTCACTTCAGGAACAACTGGTTTACCCAAAGGTGTAAAACATGTTCATTATTCTATCATGTCGCAGTACCTGACCGCGAAATGGGTTCTAGATATTCAGGACAGCGATATTTACTGGTGTACGGCAGATCCGGGATGGGTCACCGGAACATCATACGGTATTATCGGCGCATGGTCAAACGGAGCTACCCAATGCGTTCTTGATGCGGGATTCTCAGCAGAAGCATGGTATAAATTTATCGAAAAAAACAAAATATCTATGTGGTATTCAGCGCCTACAGCCATCAGATCATTGATGAAAGCCGGTGCGGAACTGGTAAAGCAATTTGATCTCAGCTCATTAAGACATCTCGCAAGCGTCGGCGAACCTCTTAATGCCGAAGCTGTGATCTGGTCTGAAAAAGTATTCGGAAAACCTTTCTATGATACCTATTGGCAAACCGAAACCGGTTCGATGATGCTTACAAATTATCCGGGAATGAAAATAAAACCGGGTTCAATGGGAAAACCTTTCCCAGGTATCACTGCCGCAGTTCTTGACGAAAAAACTTTCGAACCGATCACGGAACCGAATAAACCCGGCCTTATCGGATTCAGACCCGGCTGGCCTTCCATGATGAGAACATACTGGAACGCGGAAGAAACATATAAGAAGAAATTCGCCAACGGATGGTATCTGCCGGGCGATAAATCAACTATCGACATGGACGGATACTACTGGTTCGTGGGAAGGGATGACGATGTCATCAACACGGCCGGACATCTCGTAAGTCCGTTCGAAGTAGAATCCGCTCTGCTTGAACATCCTGCGGTAGCTGAATCGGCAGTAGTATCAAAACCGGACGAAGTGAATATGGAAGTCGTAAAAGCTTTTGTTACATTGAAACCGGGATTTGAACCGGGCGACGATCTTGAACTTGAGATCATGAATTTCATCAGAAAGAAATTATCTCCTCTCGCTATGCCTCAGGAGATCGAATATCTTGACAAACTTCCAAAAACGAGAAGCGGAAAGATCATGAGAAGGATGCTCAGAGCTCAGGAATGGGGTCAGGACATCGGCGATACTTCAACGCTCGATGACGATTAGATTCGTCCTTGTTTAGAAATAAAATATTAAAATAAAACAAAAAGGAGTATCAAAATGGCAGAAATGAAAGACATCGTGTTGCAGTATGTGATCAACGAGTACCTTGAAGACGAAGACGAAGTATTATCTTATGACTCTCCGCTTATTTCAGGCGGGATCGTCGATTCGTTCTCGATGGTATCATTAAAAAGATTTCTTGAGAATAAATACAAGATATCTATTCCTGACGACAAAGCGACTCCTGAAGCTTTCGACACAGTAAACAAGATTTGCGCTCTTGTAAACGAGTATCTAAAATAAGGAGAGCAAAATGGCTTACAGCGATAAGATCCGCGGTATTTATACCGGAACATTAAACGAGATAAAAGATAAAGGCATTTTCAAGCAGGAAAGACCTATTCATTCAGCTCAGGCTGCTGACATAGTGGTCGAATTTCCAATGGGATCAGATTTAAAAAAAGTTATAAATATGTGTGCAAATAATTATCTTGGACTTTCAAGTCATCCGGATGTTATCAAAGCAGCGCACGAAGGTCTTGATTCTAGAGGATACGGAATGTCTTCCGTCCGTTTTATCTGCGGAACACAGGATATTCATAAGGAACTCGAAGCAAAAGTTACTAAATTTTTAGGCACTGAAGATACTATACTGTTCCCTTCCTGCATGGATGCGAACGCGGGTGTTTTCGAAGCGATACTAACGAGTGAAGATGTCATGATATCCGACAGACTCGTTCATGCTTCTATTATCGACGGCATGAGACTTTGCGCCGCGCTGCATGATACTTTCAAGCATTCAGACATGGCTCATCTTGAAGAAAAACTTCAGCTTCATGCCGATAAAAGATTAAAAGTCGTTATTACAGACGGCGTTTTCTCAATGGACGGCGATACGGCTAAACTTGATGAAATGGTTGCTTTATGCGAGAAATACGATGCAATGCTTTTTGTTGACGAATCACATTCTTCAGGATTTATCGGAAAAACTGGAAGAGGAACTCATGAAAAATGCGGAGTTGTAGGTAAAATCGATATTATCACTACCACTTTCGGAAAAGCTCTCGGCGGAGCTTCAGGCGGATGCGTTTCGGGAAGAAAAGAATTAGTTGAAATGTGCCGTCAGAAAGCAAGACCTTATCTGTTCTCAAATACGATAGCACCTGTTGTGGTTTCAGGAGTGAATGTCGTGCTTGATATTTTATCAAAAAGCACAGAAAGAAGAGATAAGCTTGAAAAGAACACTGACTTCTGGAGAAAAGGTCTTACTGAAGCCGGATTCGTTCTCAAAGAGGGAGATACGCCAATCGTTCCGGTCATGCTTTTCAACGCGAAATTATCTCAGGATTTCTCAAAAGCTCTTTATGAAGAAGGTGTTTATGCGATCGGATTCTTCTTCCCTGTAGTTCCTCAGGGACAGGCAAGGATCAGAACTCAGGTCTCAGCCGGACACGAAATTCACCATCTTGAAAAAGCTCTCGAGGCTTTCATAAAAGTTGGAAAAAAATTCGATATTCTCGGCAAGACCAAGCAGGAAATAATCGCAATGTACGGAAACTGATCCCGTAATCACTTATATAAAACCGCAGAACTAAAATAAATGTTCTGCGGTTTGTGTTTTTTGGAAAATTGTGTTAAATTATATACAATAATAATCAAAAGGTAATTTCATGGCATTTGATAAAGAGCTGAAAAATTATTACATCCAGCAGATTTCATTTATAAGAGAACAAAATCTTTACAAACAGGAAAAACAGATACAATCACCTCAATTTGCAAGCATCGATGTTGAATACCCGAAAGGCGTTAACAAAGATGGAATAATCAATATCTGCTCTAATAATTATCTCGGGCTGTCAAACCACTCTGAAGTTATCAAAGCGGCAAAAGACACTCTTGATTCAAGAGGCTACGGAATGTCATCGGTACGGTTTATTTGCGGAACTCAGGATATACATGTCGATCTCGAAAATAAAATGTCACTTTTTTTGGGAATGGACGACACGATCTTATTCTCTTCGGCTTTTGATGCAAATCTCGGGATCTTCGAAGCTCTTCTTGATGAAGACTGCGCGATCTTTACAGATTCATTGAACCACGCGTCAATAATCGACGGCACGCGACTTTGCAAGGCAAAAAAAATAAGGTACGCAAATAATGACATGGATGATCTCCAGCTTAAGCTCGAAGAAGAAAAGGATTTCAGGATAAAGCTGATAGTGACCGACGGTGTATTTTCAATGGACGGAATTGTCGCACATGTAGATAAAATATGTGAGCTTGCAAAAATGTATAAAGCTCTTGTCATGGTTGACGACTCCCACGCCACCGGATTTATCGGAAAGACAGGACGCGGCACTCATGAACTTCACAATGTCATGGGAGAAGTAGATATTATAAGCACAACTTTCGGAAAAGCTCTTGGCGGCGCTTCAGGCGGATGTATTTCAGGCAGACAGGAGATAATCGAGATACTAAGGCAGAAGTCGAGACCGTATCTTTTTTCAAACTCAATTTCGCCGGTGGTTGTAGGCGGTGTACTTAAAGTAATGAGCATGATAATGGAATCTACAGAAAGAAGAGACAAGCTGGAAATAAATTCAGAATTCTGGAAGAAAGGATTAAGAGATGCAGGTTTCATTTTGACTAACACAGGCAGTCCCATCGTGCCCGTTATGCTTTTTAATGCAAAGCTGGCCCAGGACTTTTCTACAGATCTCTACAAGGAGGGAGTTTATGCGATCGGGTTCTTTTATCCGGTAGTTCCCAAAGGAAAAGCAAGGATAAGGACGCAGATATCTGCAGCCCATGAAAAGGAACACCTGGAAAAAGCTCTCGACGCGTTTATCAGGGTCGGAAAAAAATATGATATAATTGGAAGAACAAGAGAAGAGATACTGGACAGATTCCCGATATCCACAAGTTTATAAACAATCACTATGGAAATAAATGCAACCCGGTCAGAAAATAAACGACAGATACGAGATAATGAGGCTTCTTGGTGAAGGCGGGATGGGGAATGTCTATCTTGTAAAAGATTTTGTCGAGAACCGAATCGTCGCACTCAAGCTGATCAAAGACAAGTTCTTTTCCAATAAAGCCATTGACAGATTTAAAAACGAATTTAAACTTGTAAGCCAGATGAAACACCCGAATATAATCAGAGTGTATGATCTGGATGTTTATAAAGAAACGGATACCTATTTTTTTACAATGGAGTTCGTTGAGGGAGAGAACCTGACAACTGCATTCCCGAACCTCTCATATAAAGAAAAACTGGAAATTCTTCTTCAGATAGCGAGAGGCCTCAACTATATACACAACAGACATATAATACATTTTGATATTAAAACCGACAATATTTTTCTTATTAAGGAAAAAAATTCGTATAAAGCAAAAATAATGGATTTCGGACTGGCCAATTTTGCCGAGGACTTTGCCGGGAAAGTTAGAGGAACTCTTGTATATATAGCTCCCGAAGTTCTTTTAAAGAAAGATATCGATTACAGAGTTGACCTCTATTCTCTTGGAATGGTTATCTACTATATCTTTTCAAATAAACTGCCTTTCGATGAATGTAAATCAGTAAAAGAGATAGTTCAGAAAAAACTGGAAGAGTCATTCAGAACTGAGCCTGCTTTCAAATCGATTCAGGAGAATTTTGTCAAAAATCTGATAAAGGACCTTTGCGGGGCAAGAAAAGAAGACAGAATACATTCCGCGCAGCAGCTGATACTTTATTTGGAAACTGCTCTTGAAATGAATATCAGAGAGGAAGAGGAAAGGATAGAAACGATATTCAACAATGAATATTACGATAAGAATAATCTGCTTTCCGAACTTCAGGACGAATATCTGAATTTTTGCCTGAGGACAGAGAAAAGAACCGGTATGCTCAGCTCAGTCATATCGGAAAACGGCAACGGTAAAACCCAGCTGCTTGACGCTCTGAATATAAAAGCTCAGCTAAGCAGGATACCTTCGCTTTACATAACAGTGGAAAAAGAAGAAAGCGTAGTAAATCTATTTTTCAGAAAACTTATGTTCGGGCTTATCGGGTTTCTGGATAAAAATGATTCGGGCAGAGATGTTTTTTTAAAAGCCAGCGCTCTGATCGATTCTGAAGGCTCTTTTTTGCAGGATAAAGAGATTATATTTAAACTCAGAACTGTTCTGAAAGAGATATTCGACAACCTTTCGACAAAACAATCTCTGCTTCTGCTCATTGACGACATAACAAATCTGAACGATACCGGTAAGGAACTGATGTCTTTTATTTTGAATCTGGCTGTTACATCCCCTATATTTCTGCTGCTTTCGATCGATATTGATATTGTTGAATCCAAAGCGTGCAATCTGAAAGAATACGAGGATATTTATTACATCATCCCTCCCAAAAGATATTATGTGGAGAATCTGAAGGCGGGAGAGGTTAAAAAATATATTGCCTACCTTCTTAGGACACAATCGGAGAATATAGATGAAAAAATTCTTCCTTATGTGATGAAAGAAAGTAACGGAAATATGTTCCTGATAAAAAGCTATCTTGAGTTTCTGCTCAGCCATAAATATTTTAATCTGAAGGAAGGAAAGTACGAATTTGAGTTCCCGGAGAATATCAGCTATCATTCAAAAATCGTTGACATCTATCAGGCCAGGTTCGCAAATCTAACCCTCAACGAAAAATTCATTTTTCTGTTCATTGCGGGAAAATTTGACGAAGGCGCAAATTACGATAAGATAAAGCAGATATTCAATATTGATGATCTGAAGAACATAATGACCAAACTTCAGAGGATGAGTCTGATAGACTTCAAGATCAAAAGAGGAGATAAATATTTTTTTATAAAAAATGAAAATTTTACCAAAGTAATAAAAAGCGTATCAAAAGATGACCGCCAGAAATTCTATGACAGATTGACAGAATACTACGGAAATAAAAAAAGAAGAAGCCTCATAACATATACTTACTGCCTGATCAAATCTTCAGCGGACGGAAAGACAAAGAAAAAACAGCTCAAAGAGACGATCGATTACTGCAAAGAGCATAACCTGAATGTTGACAGAAAAAATTTTCTGATTTTCTATTATAAAAGCTTTAACCTGACCTCAAAGACAAGGGCTGCCATACTTCAGGATCTTTATCTTCTTTTGATATCCATGGGGAGTTTCGACGAGGCGTTCATTTATTATGACGAACTTCTGAAAAAGATCAAGCTGTCTGAAGATTCGGCGGAATATGCCAACATTATTTCAGACAGCGTGTGTTTCAGCAGAACCCAGATCTCGCTCCATAAAAAGTCTGAATATCTTAAGGCGGCATCATCAGTTTTTGCAGAACTGGGTGATTTTGACGGGTATTTAAAAATACTTTTCAAGAGGCTGACATTCCTGACAAGGACCGGAAGAATTAAAGTATGCGATGAAGTTCTTGAGAATGAAATGTCGAGATATAAAGATGTTTTTGATGAAGACACAAGAAAAACAATTGAAAATGTCAGAACCTATTTTGCAAATTCAGCGATGATCCAGAAATCGGAGATATACCTTAAGCTGATCCATATTTATAAATATCTTGAAGCGGATTTCGTATATCCCAACGAAACACTTGATATTTCCCTGATTTTGATATTCGACCAGCTTGTATCGAGAAGATTTGAGTCCTCCCTCAGGCTGTGCGAAACGTATATTCTAACACCGATTCATTCAATGAACAAGGTCGAAGAACTTACACTGAACTATGTTTACGCGAATTTGATGCTGAGGAGCGGCAAGCTTAAGAAAGCGTATGAACTCTTCTCAAAGATAGAGCAGATGTCTATCAAAAAAACAGTCGGCAATAACCTTATAACCGTTATATCAGATAAGGTTGAGACCATGACGAACATGAGAAAAACAGCCAATAAAGTGGATATCGAATTTGAAAAAGCGATAACTTTGGGAAAAAGGTTTAAAGATTATCTCGGGCTGTTCAGAATTTATACAAAATACATTTCTTTCCTGATAGGAACGGGGCGATGGCGAGATGTTGAAATAAACATCAGGTTTGCTATGAACCTTATAGGGAAAGTCTCAAACAAAGATGAGATCAAGAGATTTTTGGTGTCTCTCGCTTACTATCATTATATCATAAAGGATCCCGAGGGCTATTTTTCATTAGCAAAAAACATATTGAGAGCTGTCCCTGAACTCGAAAACTCAGCTTCATTCAAAGCGGTTTTAGAACATAACGAGCTTCTTTTCTCTATGTACTCAAGAGAAAACTCGGAAATGATCCTTGAGCAGGTGCAGAAAGTATCTTCAAGAGTGATAAGAGCGCTTCTGATAATAAAGTATCTCAATAACTCAATGAATAATTCCGATAATGAAGGTCTGAAAAAGGCAGCTGTCTATGTGACCGATATGAAAAACTCACTGATAGACATGCCCTATCTGTCAGAATACTTCTTTATAATTGAATGCCTGTTTAACGAGGATTACGTAAGTTCGATGAGAGCTACGGTTGAACTCGGAAAAGAAAATTATCAGAAGGGTTATGTTTTCGACAGTTATTTTGCGATCCTGACATCGTTTTTCTACTTTAAGAACAGATCGCTTTACAGGAATTCTGAATTCTTCGAAGAAAAGCTGAATACTCTTTCATCAAAACTGGCAGCGGAAATGCCTATTGAAAAACGGGAGAGCTTTCAGGATAAATACTGGGTAATTTAAGTACCGGAGGTATCAGTATGGATAAATTGAGGAAAAAGCTGATCAAGTATAATCTCGACAGTATTATATACGAATCGGAGCAGTATCATTATTTTAATAATCATAAAACATTCATATGTGACGAGTCACTGGGATGGAGGCCGAGGGTGGATGTTTATGAAATAAAAGATGAACTTTTTATAGTGGTCGATATGCCTTATGTTGAACCTGAAAACCTGGAAGTCGTGATAAATGAGGATTATATAGTTTTGAAAGGCATCAGAGATCAGATAGGAACGGACAAAAAAAGGCATTATTACAAAATGGAGATAGATTTCGGACCGTTCGAAAGGGTGATTAACCTTCCCGAAAAAATTATTGTGTCTTCGATAAAACAAAGCTATAAAAAAGGTTTTCTGATAATCACCGCAAAGATTTCTGTCAGTTAAACGGAGGAGTTATGCCTAAGATCAACAATTTACAAAGTAAAAAAGCTTTTAATATACCGGACAGACTTCCGATCGTTCCATTAATGAACATGGTCGTTTTTCCGAATGTTATAATGCCTCTGGTAGTAAACGATGAAGTATTGTTAAGACTAATAAACGACAGCATCAGTTCTACTAAGATCGTTGGTATCTTTGCGAATAAACCGGATGAGGAAGGCGGATATAAGAATAATGAGATATACAGCATAGGTACGGCTGTGATGATTCTGAGGATGTTCAGGGGTGACAGGGATAATACCGCAAGACTTCTTGTTCAGGGGCTTGGAAGGATCGAGCTTAAAAAGATCGAAAAAGAAGAACCTTACCTCGTCGGCAGAGTTGAACAGCTGAGAGAAAAGAAAACTCAAAGCCTCAAACTGACGGCCCTTTTAAGATCGGTTACCGAAACATTTACAGAGATCATTAATCTGTCGCACAATATACCTGATGAACTCAGGATCGCGCTGAACACGATTAAGACTCCTTCAAAAGTGGCTGATTTTATCGCCTCAAACCTTAATTTGGCGATTGATAAAAGACAGAAGATTCTTGAAGAAACGGATATTGAAGAGCGTCTTATCCTTCTTTCATCCTATTTGAACAAAGAGCTTAAACTACTCAAGCTCACTTCCAAAATTCAGGAAGACGTGGATGAGGAACTGGAAAAAGACCAGAAGGATTATTATCTAAGAGAACAGCTGCGCGCAATTAAAAAAGAGCTAGGAGAGACGGAAGACGAAAGCCAGGAGCTTGAGGAGCTTCAGAAAAAACTGTCAAAGAAAAAACTTCCCGATATAGCTCAAACAGCTGCGAAAAGAGAACTCAAAAGGCTCAACCGCATGTCGTCGGCATCAAGCGAATATACAGTTGCTCGAACATATCTTGACTGGCTGCTTGACCTTCCATGGAACGAAGAGGTAATGGACGAAATAGATATAGAAAAAGCCAGAAAAATACTTGACGAAGATCATTACGGGCTTAAAGAAATAAAAGAAAGAATACTCGAATATATGGCCGTGAAAAAGCTCACTGATGATTCAAAAGGGAGTATATTGTGCCTTGTCGGACCGCCTGGGACAGGTAAAACATCGATAGGAAAATCTATAGCCCGGTCGATGGGCAGAAAGTTCGTAAGAGCTTCTTTAGGCGGGGTCAGAGACGAAGCAGAGATCAGGGGGCACAGAAGGACATATATCGGGTCCATGCCGGGAATTATTATAAAACAGATCAGGCAGGCGGGGGTCAGAAACCCGGTAATGATGCTCGATGAAATAGATAAATTATCAAGCAGTAACCAGGGAGATCCGTCTGCGGCCCTTCTAGAAGCGCTGGATCCCGAACAAAATGCGGGCTTTGTAGATCATTATCTTGATGTTCCTTTCGATCTTTCGAAGATCATGTTCATAATGACCGCCAATTATCCGGAGTACATTCCGGAACCCCTGCTCGACAGAATGGAAGTTATTGAGTTCCCGAGCTATATTATTCAGGAAAAAATAGCTATTGCTAAAAATTATATCACAAAAAGACAGATTAAACAGAATGGTCTTGAACCAAAAGATATTACTTTCACTGACAAAGCGCTTGAATTCATAGTCGAAAACTATACAAGAGAAGCAGGGGTCAGGCGCTTGGAACAAAGAATAGAAAAGATATGCAGAAAAGTAGCCGTTATAAAAGCTAAGGGCGGAAAAACAGGCGTAGTCATAGATGTTAACAAGACGAAAGAATACCTGGGAAATAAATTCATAACTCCCGAGATGGCTAACAGAAAGGACGAAGTCGGAATATGTACGGGGTTAGCCTGGTCACCGGCCGGGGGGTCAATACTTTTTATAGAGGCAACCCTGATGAAAGGCTCAGACAGGGTAAAAATAACCGGTCAGCTTGGTGAGGTCATGCGGGAATCGGCAGAGATCGCAATAAGTTATATGAAATCTAACTCAAAGGCACTGGGCATAGATCTGAAAAAATATGAAAAATCGGATCTTCACATACATGTTCCAGACGGAGCCACACCAAAAGACGGACCTTCAGCCGGGCTTGCGATGACAACCGCCATAATTTCACTTTTTACAGGAGTCCCGGTAAGAAGAGATGTGGCTATGACAGGAGAGATATCTCTTCACGGCAAGGCAATGGAGATCGGCGGTCTGAGAGAAAAGGTGATCGCAGCCTATAAAGCGGGGATCAAAACAATACTTATTCCAAAAGATAATATGAAAGATCTTGAAGAAATTCCCGAAGAAGTTATCGGTTCGCTAGACATAAAACCCGTAAAACATATCAGCGAGGTTCTTAAAATAGCTTTAATCAAGAAATTAGGGGTATTAAAAAAAGTATAATTTTTACTTGCAAAAATAATAAAATTTAGGTTTTTTACAATCTCATTTTAAAAGGAATGTTAAAGTAACGGAGAAAAAAATGCGTTCAATTCTTATAAACTTAGTCATATTATTAGCTTTCAGTCTGGCCTTCGCAGAAAGCTGTGACGAAAAGAAGAAACTTTATGAGAATAAGCTTGAAGCCTGGAAAGAGATAGAAACAAAAATGAAAAGCGACGAGATAACAAAAGCTAAGTATGATGAACTGCTTCCTCTGTACAACTCTTTATGGGCGGAAGCGGAAAAGCTGAAAACAGATTATCTTAAGTGTAAGGACGAATCGGAAAATAAGCACAAAGCTTTTTATAATGACGGAATAGCGCTGAAAAAGGATAAGAAATACAAAGAAGCTCTGGCTAAATTTGTTGAAGCCATTAATATGAAATCCGACTTCGACGAAGCTTATGAACAGGCCGCTGATGTGAGTGCGGAACTTGCAGATTACCCCGAAATGGAAAAGTATCTGGAAAAAGTCAAGAACGGTGAAGAAAGGGGTAAAACTTACTATAAGGTAGGTAACGACCTGCTTCACACAAATCCGGATAAAGCGATAGAGTATTATACAAAAATGGCAAAATATTATAAACCTGACAATGCCTATTATCTTATAGGCGGTGCATACATCAGCAAAAAAAATGATCCCGCCAACGCAATAGTGTATTATAAAAAAGCGCTTCAGATAGATCCTCAGGATCACAAAACTTATAATGCTTTGGGGGGATGTCTTGTCGAGCTGGCCAACATGAGCAAGAACAAAGAAGAGAAAGATAATCTTATTGCAGAAGCGGTTTCAGTGATGCTGAAAGGTGTTCAGCTTGGTCCGAAAGGTTATAAGAAGTATTATGAACTTTGTATAAGGCTTTCGCAGCTTTATAATCTTCAGGGTAAAGCCGTCAGCGCTTTGGATTATGCGGACAAAGCTATCGAATACAGTAAGGACAGAAAATACAGCCTCGGACATTTGGAAAGAGGTATAGCCCTTATAAAAATGAAAAGATACGATGAAGCCAAAAATTCATTAATTATAGCACAGGAAGATTTTTTGACAAAATCATCGGTAGAGTTCTATCTTGGTGAGATCGATAGGCTAAAAAAATAACTTTGTGTAAGATTTTTAAGAGGGGGTGCGGCATGAAGACATACCTAACTGTAGCTGCATTATTGTCTGTATTGATATTCGGTTGTACGACAAAGGCCAAATTTAAAATGGAAGATATAAGGCCTGAGAACCATCCCGAAACAGCCCAAACAGCCGACGATATAATCACCGATGAGAACGGCAAAGAGTTCTTTAAGGAAAAAGTCGAGCCTCACTATTCAAAATTCAGGTGGATAAAGAACAGAAAAGTGCCTGTATATGCAGATGAATCGAAATTCGCTGATCCCGTAACTTTTTTATATACAAAAGAATTTGTCGAGATTGTTGACGGAAAAATGGGTCTTGAACTTACAAAAGTACGAGTATTTAATAAAGAGAGAGGTTATATAGAAGGCTATACGAAAAATAAATTTCTATATGATACCGACTATTATTCCGAGCCTTATGAGCTTACCGAAATGGAGATCTTGAGGAGAAAGGAAGAAGCTGAGAAGCAGCTGAGAAGAGAGGAAGAAAGGCAGAGAAAGAACCTTGAGATGCAGAAAGAAAAAGAGTATAATCTTGCTATCGCCTCAGCGCGAGACGACAGTAAATCCGTCATGAAGATGACCTATCAGCAGTTATCTGACTACCTTAAAGGAAAATATAAAGAGGATGATGTATATACCCAGAACGCCACTAAAACTCTGAAGTTTGCAAATACGGATGTGTCTCTTTATTTTTCTATGAGGGATCTTCAGGTAATCGGAATCCATGCGATCCATAACGGCGAAGGTTTTTCAAAAGAAGACGCCAATGTCTTTATGTTCGAATTCATCGGAGAGATCTTCTACAGTATCGAGGATGTAGAAAATATAAACAAATACATTGTGAAAAAGTCAGGCGTTTTCGAAAAAACCGAATATCCGATGAGCATCAAATTCGATAACAGCAAGAATAACCCTGTGATCGAGATTACGATCGGTGAATTTACAGGAATTGAATAGGTAAATCTCACATAATATTAAAAAAAGACGCGTGATCGCGTCTTTTTGTTAAAAGAAATATGGCTGAAGAAAAGAAAAATACAAATACTAATCTGGCTCAGAACAAAAAAGCTTTCCATGATTACGAAATCATCGAGAAATTCGAATGCGGTATTGTTCTTGTCGGTAGCGAAGTTAAATCCGTTAAGGCCGGTAAGGTCTCCCTTAAAGAAAGTTATGCAAGATTTTACGACGATGAACTTTGGGTGGTTGGAATGCATATTGCGGAGTTCATCGAAGCAAACATTTTCAATCACGAAACTACAAGAAAAAGAAAGCTTCTGCTACATAAGAAAGAACTGAAAAGGCTTGCAGTAAAACTTCAGAATACCGGGCTGACCGTAATTCCGCTAAGGGTTTACAGAAAGGTGCATCTGATCAAACTAGAGATAGGTCTATGCAAGGGCAGAAGAGAATTTGAAAAGCGCGATGCCATAAAGGAACGTGAAGTAAAACGCGAAATGGACAGAGCCGTCAAATCATTCAATAAGTAATCAGCATTATCGTATAATAAAAAAGGCTGCGTATTCGCAGCCTTTTAATTTCAAGTCTATGCCTTACCCTTTTTTGCTTCCTGGATCCTTGCAGATTTACCTCTTCTTTCTCTGAAGTAGTAAATTCTTGCCTGTCTGACTTTACCTTCCTTCACTCTGACAATTTTGTCAATGAACGGGGAATTTAAAGGGAAGATCTTTTCAACGCCTATACCGTTAGAGATCTTTCTCACGGTAAAGGTTTTGCCCACGCCCGTTCCTTTAACCTGGATCACGACGCCTGAAAAAACCTGTATCCTTTCTTTGTTGCCCTCGACGATCTTTAGATATACATCCAAACTGTCGCCGGCATGAAAGTCAGGTCTATCGGCCACGATCTGCTCACGGTTGAGAGTATTTACATCCATTTTTTACCTCGGTTATTTTATCTTTATATATTTTTCGTACAAATCCGGTCTTCTCGTCTTTGTTTTTTTCAGAGAATCATTTCTGCGCCATTCGTTGATCGCCTTATGATTCCCGTTTATCAGAACTTCCGGTACGGCAAGTCCTTCAAATACAGGCGGTTTTGTGAAATAATCACAGTCGAGCAAACCGTTCTCGAAAGAGTCCGTGTCCGCTGACCCGATGTCTGAAATTACGCCCGGTATCAGTCTGCAAACGGAATCGGCTATTATCATCGCCGCAAGTTCACCTCCCGTCAGAATATAGTCGCCGACGGAGATCATCCGGTCAACGAAATTCTCTATTCTGCCGTCAATGCCCTTATAATGCCCGCAGATGATTATCAGATGTTTAAGTTCCGACAATTCTCTGGCTGTCTTCTGATCATAAACCGTTCCTGTCGGAGCGGGATAGACCACGACCGATTCATCAGTCCTAAGATCACTAAGCGCTTTTACCAGAGGTTCGATCTTCATAATCATTCCCGGTCCGCCTCCGTAAGGCGAATCGTCTGTCGTCCTGTGTTTGTCAGTTGTCCATTCTCTTAAGTAATGGACCCTGATATCGACAAGACCCTTCTCACGGCCTATCTTGAGCATCGAGCCGTCTAAATAGCTCGTTAGAAGCTCAGGAAGACAGGTAATTATATCAATCTTCATCAGGCAGCATTCCGTCAATTAATGACGCTTTTATCCGTTTGTTTTCTATGTCAATTTCCTTAATGAACTGCGATATTGCAGGTATAAGGACATCCTTCCCTTTATAATCGACCACATATATGTCGTTTGATGACTGTTCTATGATGTCTTTCATTTTTCCTACAAGGTCATCATTCTGATCGTACATCTCGCACTGCAGAAGATCCTCGATGTAATAATTATCTTCCGGTAGCTTGAAACGCTCTTTCTTGTGAACGGTAATTCTATAACCCGTCAATTCCTTCGCTTTTTCCTCAGAGGAAATCTCTTTGAATTTTACCGTTATCCTGCTTTCATTGATATCGATCTTTTCAACGGTAAGCTCATAGGGAGTTTTTTTCTCCTTAGTCAGAAAGAAGCTTTTCATATTCGCGAATCTTTCGGGAAATGAAGTTAAAGGTACTATTGTCAATGAGCCGTCTCTTCCTAACGATTTGCCGATTTTACCGACAAATATATAGTCATCAGGGTTGATCATTTACAGCCTTATGAAGCCGGCGTTTCAGGAGCCGGTGCAGCCGGAACTTCAGCTGCTTTTTTTGCAGCTTCGGCTGCGTCAGCTGACGCTTTCTTTGCCGCTTCTATTTTAGCTTTGGCTTTTTTTGAAAGTATCTTCTTCTCAACAGGTTTTTTATTTTTCTTTTTCTCTCTAAGAGCTAAAAAGTTTTTGTATGCTTCTTCAACCTGTTCATCAGTATATTTTCTGATCGGGTTGCCTTCAGCATCCAATACGGCGGCGTATTTAATGACTTTTTTGCCGTCCTTGCCTGTAGTTTCCACTTTCTGTTTTTTCAGCCTTCTCATCATATCGTATCTGAGCATGATGCCCTCGTCACTGAAAATGTTCTTAACTGTAGGCGATACCTGCGCACCGTCAAGAAGCCATTTTATAGCTTTTTCGGCGTCAATTTCAAGCCTTACTGCTTTTCCAGATGCTAAAGGATCAAAAAATCCCAATCTTTCGATGAAATCTCCGTCCCTTCTTTTTCTGGAGTCAATTGCGATGATCCTGTAGAAAGGTCTTTTTTTCTTTCCCAGCCTGGTCATTCTTAGTTTAACCATTTTTCCTCCGGTTATTTGTTTTATGTAATTTAATGAACGATCGGGAACCAGTCCGAAGCGCCCATTACACAATTAATACGGCCGTTTTGGACTCTGTCCACCGAACATGCCCTTTGCTAATTTATCGAAACCTATTTTTCGTATCTGCCTCATCATCATATTCATCTGCTCGAACTGCTTTATGAGCTGATTAATCTCCTGAACACTTCTGCCTGAACCTTTGGCTATCCTGAGCTTTCTTGATCCGTTTAAAAGCGAGGGTTTATTTCTTTCCTTTTTCGTCATCGAATGAATTATAGCCTCTATTTTCACAAAAGCCTTCTCGTCGATATCCATCGCATCAAGTTTTGTTCCCAGACCGGGCATCATCTTAAGCATGGATTTAATAGAACCCATTTTCTTGATCTGTTTGATCTGGGAAAGGAAGTCTTCATAAGTAAAATCTTCCTTCTGAAGTTTATTCGCAAGCCTTTCCGCTTCAACCTGATCAATATTGTCCTGAGCTTTCTCAACAAGCGAAAGAATGTCGCCCATTCCAAGAATTCTCTGAGCCAGCCTGTCGGGATGGAATACTTCTATTTCATCGAGCTTTTCACCCGTTCCCACGAACTTTATCGGTTTCCCTGTCACTTCACGGATAGATAGCGCAGCTCCACCTCTAGAATCTCCGTCCATTTTAGTAAGAATAACACCGCTGAAATTCAGCTTCTGATTGAATTCGGCGGCAGTTGTAACCGCATCCTGTCCGATCATGCTGTCAGCCACGAAAAGGATTTCATTCGGCGAAACTGTTTCTTTAACCAGAATAAGCTCTTTCATCATTTCTTCATCTATGTGAAGCCTTCCGGCAGTATCAAGTATTACAAGGTCATGTTTATTCAGCTTTGCAAATTCAAGCGCGTGCTTACATATATCAGGCACATTGTTACTGTCTTCGGAATACACCGGAATACTTAACTGCCTTCCAAGCGTAATAAGCTGATCTATAGCAGCTGGCCTATAAATGTCGGCTGCAACCATCAATGGATGTTTTTTATTCCTTTTTCTGAAATAGCTGGCGAGCTTCGCTGTGTGCGTAGTTTTACCGGAACCCTGAAGACCGCACATCATGATAACTGACGGTCCGGTCTTTGCGAAATTCACTTCGCAGGTATCTCCACCGAGAACTCTAACGAGCTCTTCGTGAATAAACTTTATTATGAGCTGACCGGGAGTGATCTTTTCAAATACTTTTTCGCCGACAGCTCTGTCTTTGACTTTATTTATAAAATCTTTAACGACAAGATAATTCACATCAGCTTCAAGCAGCGCAACGCGGACTTCGCGCAATGCGGCCTTGATATTCTCTTCAGATATCCTGTGCTGACCTTTTAAGGTCTTAAATATGGTCTCGAGCTTTCCGCTCAGTTCGTCGAACATAAGTCTCACGCGTTATTATATATAATACTCCTTATTTCTAAGGAAATGCGAATATAAAGAAAACCAGCGAAAATTGCAAGAAAATAAATATCGTTTTTACTATTGTTATATCAAATTAATTCCTTATATTTTATTCTGTTCTTTAAGTGTATCTGAAAAGATAATTAATATAGGGGAGTTAAAATGAAGAATCCGCTGCTAAGCAAAGAATATTTTGCGCAGTACGACAAAATTACGGCAAAGCATTTCGTTCCAGCTACAGAAGAGATCATCAAAGAAGCGAAGGCGAGAACTAAAAAGCTGATCGCGCTAAAGACCAAAAGAACATTTGAGAATACGATGATCCCTGCAATGGAGATATCAGAAGATATCAGCCAGGTGATTATGCCTATGGGGCAGCTGTATTATCTTATGGCTTCAGACGAGGTAAATGAGCAGTATCAGAAATCCATGCAGCTGCTTACTCAGTTCAGCAACGAAATGTCGATGGATCCCGAAAACTATAAAATGTACAAGGATTACAGTAAGACCGATGATGCGAAAAAACTTAAAGGTGAAAGAAAAAGACATCTTGATAATGTAATGAAGGGTTTTGTTTTGGCCGGTGCCGATCTTAACAATAAGGACAAAGAAAAATTAAAAAAGATCAATCTTGAACTAACCCAGCTTTCGCTCAAATATTCGGACAATGTGACTAAGTCGGCATTCAATCTCGTAATAACGGACAAAAAAGATCTTAAGGAATTACCGGAGGATGTAATTACAGGCGCAAGGGAAAAAGCCAAAGCTCTCAAGCTGGATAAAAAAGGTAAAGATGTCTGGGTTTTCAATCTCGATATGCCCTCATATCTTCCTTTTATGAAATATTCACCTAACGATAAACTCAAAGAGCAGCTGTGGAGAGCTTATTTTAAAAGAGGGACCGAGGGAGAACTTGATAACAGGCCGCTTCTCGTAAAGATACTTAAACTGAGAAAAGAAAAAGCAAGCCTTCTCGGATTCAAAACTTATGCGGAGTATTCCCTTGAAACAAAAATGGCTGAATCTCCTGAAGTGGTAATGAACTTTCTTGATAAGATCGCAACTAAAGTGGAAAGCATTTCAAAGAAAGAGTACAAAGAAATTATCGGATTAAGAAACAAAACCAGAAAGATCAAATCAGATGTGATGATGCCGTGGGAAATGTCGTACTGGTCAAACAAACTTAAAGAAGAAATGTACTCATTTAATGAGACTGAAGTCAGCGAGTACTTTGAAGCAAACGCTACACTCCAGGGATTTTTCGACATAACAGGAAAAATCTACGGGCTGAAGTACGAAAAAGTGAAAGGTATTCCGATATGGCATAAAGACGTTGCAGTTTATAAGATAAAAGACGAAAAGAAAAAACTAAGAGCGTATCTTTTTGTTGACCTTTATCCCAGAACAGGCTTAAAAAGACCCGGAGCGTGGATGAATCAGTATGTTTCAGGAAAAACGCTGAAAGGAAAAGAAACAATTCCTCAGGTCGGCATTCACTGTAATTTCACACCGCCTGTAGGAAAAAAGCCCGCGCTTCTAAGATTTGACGAGGTAACTACGCTTTTCCATGAATGCGGACACGCTTTACACGGCGCGCTCAGCCTGACAGAGCTATCATCTACTTCTGGTGCGCATGTAAAGTGGGATGTAGTTGAATTGCCGTCGTCTTTTCACGAAAATTTTGCCACCAGCAAAGAAGGTTTAAAAATAATCACAAAGCATTATAAAACAGGTAAGACTATGCCTGCGGCACTAATGGACAGGCTGATCAAATCAAATAACTTCATGGAAGCCATAAACACAAGAAGACAGGTGACTTTCGGCATGTTCGACATGAGCCTACATCACAATGAAAGTATGAGCGCAAAAATGCCGTCCGCACATGAGATCTACAAAAAAATGTACATAAAATATAACGAAATGCCTTTTATTGAAGATTCCTACATGGAAGCGGCATTTACCCATATTTTTGCCGGGGGTTACGCTGCAGGATATTACAGCTATATGTGGGCAAACATCCTTGATGCGGACGCTTTTTCAGCATTCGAAGAAAAAAAATCCATTCTTGACAGAGAAATGGGAAGGAAGTTTATGGAGAACATACTTGAAAAGGGCGACAGCGAGGATATGAATGTTCTTTTTAAAAAATTCAGAGGCCGCGCCGTAAGTGAAAAACCGTTGTTAAAGAGACTGGGTATAAAAGTTAAATAAGAAGAACAGATGATTAGATCATCGAAGGGTTTTTCACTGGTTGAGCTCATAACAGTGACAACTATTGTAGCCGTACTGGCCGGAACCGCTCTAATATCATATAGGGTCTATATAAAAAGAGCGGTGATATCGGCTCTGAAAAGCGCGGTAATGGTGAATGTTCAATTGATACAGGCTCACTACGATATAAACGGGTACTGGATCACGGATAACCCTGAAAATGAGAATTTAACTACCGCAGAAGAGCTTGAAGAGGCCGGGCTGGTTACGCGTAACTGGTCGGGAGAGTTCATAATGAGAGTTTTCAAAAGAGAGGGATACCCGCATGTGATAGCAAGGGAAGAGATAGCCCACCATAAATACAATATTGAAGTGGATTATCATTTTAAAACAAGAAAACTCAGGGTAACTGAAGAAGGTGAAGAAATAGAGTGAATGACTATAGAGAGATACGAGAATCTGTGGAAGAAAAATACGATTCTCTGCTTTCAGAATTCGCCTGTAAGAATTCGGATGCTATAAGAATGGGAGAGGATGCTGATGAGATCAGACCGCCCTTCTCTATTGACAGGGACAGGATCATGTACTCCGGAGCATATAAGAGGCTAGCGGGCAAAACTCAGGTGATATATTTTTCATCCCTCTTAGACGAACAGATAACAAACAGGATCGTTCATATTCAGTATGTAGCCCAGGTGGCCAGAACTATAGGGAAAGCCCTTTCTCTGAATCAGGATCTGATCGAAGCAGCGGCTCTGGGACATGACCTTGGTCACACTCCTTTCGGACATGACGGCGAAAAATATTTGAACAAGCTCTGCAAAGATTCAGGGATCGGAGGTTTTTCACACAATGTTCACAGCCTTTATATTGTTGAAAAATTGTCTTATAAAGGCAAGGGGATGAACCTGACTCTTCAAACAAGAGATGCGATCGTTTCGCATAACGGCGAGATAGACGAAGACAGTCTTTCTCCCGATCGGGATAAAACCGAATCGGATGTCCTAAAATATCTTGACAGAAAATTAATTCCCGACCCTTCGGATGTACCTATGACACTTGAAGGCTGTGTTATCAGAATGTCGGATACGATAGCATATATCGGAACAGATATAGAGGACGCGATACATCTGGGTCTATTATCAAGAAGCGACATTCCGCAAAATGTATCAAATATACTCGGAAAAAACAACAGCTCAATAATAGACACACTTGTAAAAGATATAATAGTCAATAGTTGGAACAAAAACCACCTGGAATTTTCTCAAAAGACGGCAGGCGCGCTCAGGGAACTTAAAAAGTTCAATTACAAGGCTATATATCTGAATGAAAAGCTCAAACCCGAAAGAAGAAAGATCGAGAAAGGATTCAATATACTTTTCGAATCCTTTTCCGAAGATCTTGAAACAGGGAACAGAAATTCTGACATATACAAACACTTTCTCGATCAGAAGAACGAAGATTATGTCATCAGTACAAAAAATGCGGAAAAAGTCAGGGATTTTATTGCAAGTATGACGGACAGGTATTTCAAGCATCAGCTTGAAAAGATTACGATTCCTCTTATTAACTTGTAGAATTAATAAAATCACATAACTTTATTGTTGTGATTAGATGATAAGGAAGTTATATTGAGATTAATTGTATGTTTAACAGAAGCAGAACAGAGGAGAAGAAATGGCTAAATTCAAAAGAGGACAGGTTGTCAGGTTAAGATCAGGCGGCCCGGACATGACGGTTAAAACAGTGGTCGGAGAAGAAAAGAAGATGCCTTTTACACTTATCGACGAAGCATGGAGGCAGAAAGGACTGTCGGACGGCGATGTGATATGCGTGTGGTTCGAAGGAAACACATCCAAGGAAGACGGCTTTAGTGCTGAGTTGCTGGATCTTACGAGATAAGATCTATAAAATTTGCAGCACGAAAACTTTGTTTATTATACCGGCCTGTTAACCTTATAAACTTGACAACTGTGGTCAATTTTGATATCTTACAGGCCGTTTTTAATTTTAAAAAAAGGTGGACAAAATGCTCCGCAGAATGAAAAAATCTAAAATACATAGAGCTACAGTAACAGATGCCAATCTGAATTATCAGGGAAGCATTACAATAGACTCAGATATTTTAGAAGCGGCGGATATACTGGTCGGCGAGCAGGTCCAGATAGTTAATATAAATAACGGATCAAGATCAGAAACCTATACTATTGAAGGTGAAAGAGGGAGCGGCACCATCTGCATGAACGGCGCAATCGCGCGCCTTGCCCAGCCAGGTGATCTAATAATCATCATCAGTTATGCGGATTACTCTGAAGATGAACTCAAAAATTTTAAGAGCATAACAGTTAAGGTTGATCAGAATAACAAAATAACAGAGACATCCAAGGAATAGATTAATGCTTAACCTTCTGTTTCTGATTTTGGGTTTTATCCCATTAATCTATGGTGCCGAATTACTGGTTGATGCGTCATCATCTTTAGCGAAACGGATGGATATACCTAATATCGTGATCGGTCTTACTATCGTAGCTTTCGGCACTTCCGCCCCCGAGCTTATTGTGAATGTGTTCTCATCTTTAGACCATAACTCCGACCTTGCTTTGGGCAATGTGCTGGGCAGTAATATATTTAATCTTCTGGGGATATTGGGTGTAGCCGCTTTTATCTACCCGCTGACAGTAAAAACCAATACTACCTGGATCGAAATTCCGCTTTGTCTGCTTTCCTCCGTAGTTCTAATTGTTGTAGCCAATGATATATTTTTTGACAGCGGGTCTGATTCCGTTATCAATAGGGTTGACGGTATAATTCTGCTTCTGTTTTTCGTTATATTTATAGGCTATAATGTGCAGATGATGAGGACCGGCACTTTTACAGAAACGGTACCCGTAAAATCTTTTTCAGTAAAAAAAGCGGTATTTCTGGTTATCACGGGATTAGCCTTATTAGTTGTCGGCGGCAAGGTGATCGTGATGTATGCTGTTGAGTTTGCGACCGATCTGGGAATATCCCAGAGGATCATAGCTCTGACTATTGTTTCAATAGGAACATCTCTTCCCGAACTTGCTACTTCAGCTGTAGCCGCAAAAAAGAAAAATGTTGATATAGCGATAGGGAATATTGTCGGATCCAACATTTTCAACATTTTTTATGTCTTAGGAACTTCAGCTGTAATTTATCCGGTTGCTAAACAGCCTTTATCGAATATCGATATGTTCGTTAATATATTTGCAAGTCTTTTAGTGTTCACTTTTATTTTTACAGGAAAACACAGAAAGATCGACAGACTCGAAGGTTCTCTACTTATATTTTTCTATGCTGCATATATAACCGCATTAATTCTATATATGTAAGCCGTAATATTAAGAATTATTTATTGACTTTAAGGCTTAAATTCATTATTTTCTAAGTATTGTTTGATTCAATACTTAAATGCTTAAGGAGGCATCATGGAACAGATAAATAATTTTCTATATAAGCCAAGAAAATATAGTTCGATCGGAATTTGGAAGAATATTACGGATGAACAATGGTATAATGCCCGGTGGCAGAGAGAGAATTCTATACGAAGCATAGATCATCTTAAAGAAATAATAAAGCTAAACCCTCATCAGATCAAAGAGCTTGAAAGAACTATAACGGAATTAAAAAAGCAGGGAAAAGAACCTCTGCGTATAACGCCTTATTACGCTTTGCTCATGCAGGAAGACCCTTTTCATCCTGAAATGCAGGAAGGTGAGAAAGGAGATAAAAGGCTAGATCCGATTTTCTGGCAGTCGGTACCTACCCCGGCAAATCTGCTTTTCCCTGATACAGGAAAAGAGGGTTCAATGTGCGAAGTTACACGCAGCTTCGGATCCGCATATCAGCGGTATCCAAATAGAGTAGCCTTGTTTGTAGCACAGAACACAAGCTGCGCTTCGTATTGTGTTCACTGTCAGAGAGCTAAATCCCTTGACGGGAGTGTAGATGTTAATCTTGAGGAGATTAATAAGGGGCTGTTCTATATAAATTATAATAAGAACATCAATGAAGTATTGGTCACAGGCGGAGATGCTCTTATGATCAGCAAAAAACGCCTTCAATATATTCTTGAAGAATTAAGTAAAATTGAACATTTACGCGTTATCCGGATCGCCACAAGGGTTCCCGTAGTTATGCCAATGGGAATAACCGATGAAATTCTGATTCTTATTAAAGAATCTGCCAATAAATTCAGTAAAGGTACAGAAAAATATGTTTATTTCATGACCCATATAAATCATTACAATGAAATAACACAGGATCTGGCTGATGCTGTAAAAAAGATCATCAACCATGGATTCACTGTTAGAAATCAGACTGTACTTTTAAATCATGTCAACGACTATTATAAAACCCTAGCGGAAACGTTTAGAAGGATGTTCTGGATCGGGGTTCATCCGTACTATCTGCTTCAGTGTCACAAGGAAAAAGGCATAGTGCATTTTATTACGCCTGTACAGATCGGTAAGATCTATATGAAACATCTGCAGGGTTGGATCTCAGGGGTAACGATCCCGAGATATGCGGCCAATATTGAAGGGGGAGGAGGCAAGGTTTTACTTATGCCTTCGGGGCATTATACTATGAACGACGAAGATAAAATTGACGATAAAATTTCAGAAAGTTATGCGACAGTCGTTACTTGGGACGGAAAAACATTGTACAAATACGAAGCCCTTGGCAGAGCTAAAAAAGACGAGTTTGAAAAAGCAGTGAAGATCATGAATGATTTTATAGGCAGAAAAGGTGTTTTCCTGCCCAAGATTATAATTGTTGATGAGAACGGCGATTATATTGAAACAACAAACAGAACCAAACTTCCTGTTTTTGAACGATTTAAAAAATCGGAGCTTCTCGGATATGAAATATTTGATAAAGGTAAACCGTTAACCAATCCGGCTAAGATATCAAACGAGCTTGAAAATTTATTTCAGAGATCGAAATTCAGATAACATGAGCTTTTATTCGTCGAAAAGCTCGAACTGAGCCGCGCTTTTCACCAGTAAGATAGGCGGCAGATCTTTATAATCTGCAAGGCCGTTCTCAATAAAATTCTGATCGAACTTAAACACTTTTTCATCGTTCTCTACAACATACTGCCCCGGAAGTCCGATCATAATAAGTTCGGATTTATTCGAAACATTCTTTATAGTATCTACAAAAGGCTCGTCGGAGTAAGGAATTATTATTATTTCGCCTAAAAGCCTTGCTTTGTTCAGAAGAGTCTGCATTTCAGATCTCGCGTTGTCTGCGGATTCGTCTGCGCTCAGTTTTCTTATAATTCTCAAATTGCAGTCTTTTTTTGTGTCTTTTTCCAGCGTAGTACCGATTATATAGGCCAGCATAACCATTAGGTTTCCGTTCTTATCTCCTCTCCACCATATATCGATATCAATATTCCCCTCAATTATAAAACTTTTATTGCTTTTTAGAAGAAGCACATTCTTTTTTAGATCCAGTATCCTACGGAAAACCGTAAGATTGTCAATGCCCGGATTATAATCGAACAGAATTGTATTAGGTATAAAACCGCCGATATAACTCACCTGAAGAATGCTAAGCATTGCCAGCGAAGGATCTCTTACATCAACGATATTGAACGGAGTGCCTTCTTTATAATGCCTGAGACGAATTGTGCTTTCAGTATCTGTATGTTTTTTGAGAATATTAAGATTTACAAGCCCTTTATATTTCGATATTACATCCGCCATAAATTTAATATTAAAGACCTGATCTTTTCTGTCTGAAAAAGCAAATGCAGTAACTACCGGCCTCCAGTTCTTACTTCCCTGAACTATCGTGTTAAGAGTTTTTAATCCCTTCGATACAAAAAAGAAGATAACCCCCCACCAGACTCCTTCCAGCCGGCCTTTCGATTTGAATTTCAAGATAAGCACGAAGACAATATACTGGAACAGTATCGCCAATACTCCGATCCACCAGCTGAAAAGCAGAATTATCAGCATCGAAATAACAAAACCATAAAACGAGATCATCCAGTGACCTCTAGATGTCGGCCTGAATGAAGGGTTCCCGCTTATTCTTTCGAGGAAGGCTGAACCGTTCAGCATACCGTAAACGATCAGAAAGCAGATACCTACTATTGTCGCGGCCATACTGATGTCGCCCATCCATATGACTCCGAACCCTATTAAAAATGAGACCATTACCGCAAACCTCGGCTCATTTCCGTCCTTTTTAAAATCTCTTCCCAGAAAGCTTAATATTTCGGGAAATATCCCGTCCCTTGTCATGCTTTGCAGAGTTCTGGGGGCTGTCATAAATACGCTGAGAGCGGATGAGCCTGTTGCAAATAATATGCCTACAAGGATCACAATGCCGAATATTGTGCTTATATAGCCCGAGGAAGCTTTCAAAATGTCCGGCAGAAGATAGCCTGCGGCGTCTCCGTTCTGTGTATAAGAGGTTATAAGAAGCTCTTTGTTCATCAGGGAGAAAACTAAGGTTACAACCAGATAAACGACAAAAGTGATCGTGATTGAATATAATGTTCCTTTTACGAGGCTTTTTTTCGGATCTTTCAGGTCACCGCTCATTCCCACTCCCGCATCAACCCCGCAAACGGCTGGGAAAAACTGCGCGAAAGCCGTAAAGAATATTCCGGTAGTTATAGCTCTGTTGCCGGTCAGGTTGATCTGATCGAGACCCAGAAACAGCCCTTTACCCATGAACTGAAAATCGAACAGTGGAGAAACTATGATAGTCAGAATACTTATGCCCATAATATAAAGAATCAGTATCTGGATTTTCAGCGTAAAATCCGCGCCGAACATTACTATTGTAAAGAATATTATAAAAATTAAGCTGGACAATATCTGTTTCTGAAACAGAATATCTGCAGCCTCCGTTCCAGAAAAAAAAGAAATATTTTTTAGGAACGGCATTAGAATCGGATGAAGCGGCTCCGCAAAACCTATAGAGTAAAATCCGATGGATGCCGCCTGAGCGAGAAAAAGCTGAATTCCGATCGATCCACCCATGGCTTTACCAAGCGATCTTTTGATCAGAGCGTACATTCCGCCGCCGCCGATAGTATTCAGATTCGTCGCGATATCCGAGATCGAGAACATAGTTGAGAATGTTACAGTGTGTGCAAGAACAACAATGAGAAGCATTTTATAAAGACCTAGATCTGCTGTCAGCAGCGGTAGCAGCAGGAATAATACCGCGCCCAGGATAGCTTCCGTTGAAGGCACGAAAACACCCTTGAATGTTCCGAATTTTTTGAATTCTTTTTTGTCAGTTTCCATTTCAGAATCGACCATGATTTAGCAATAGCTTTTAATATAATGTAACGAAACGCATTTAGAAAGTAATTATTTTCAGGTTTAAGGAATATTGGAAAAAAAGCCTCGTTCGAGGCTTTTTTATTACTTGAATATCGACTGGTTCCTTTCGGGACCGACCGATACGATCTCAACAGGGACTTTAGTTATTTTTTCAATATAATCAATATACTTTTTAACATTTGCCGGAAGATCTTTATATTCTTTTATTTCGGAAATATCTTCCGTCCACCCTTCGAGTTCTTCATATACCGGCTCACATTTTTCCAGAATGTTCGAGACCGGAACGAACTCTTTCAATATTTCATTATTATATTTATAACCTACGCAAACTCTTATCTTATCCAGCCCGCCAAGAACATCTATCTTCGTCAGTGCAAGCGATGAAATTCCGTTCACTCTTACCGAATATCTGGCTATGAGGGCATCGAAATAACCGCATCTTCTGGGTCTTCCGGTTGTGGCACCTATCTCGAAACCCTTTTCTGATAAATGTTTTCCGGCTTCGTCAAAAAGTTCAGTTACGAAGGGTCCGTTCCCGACTCTTGTCGTGTAAGCTTTCATAACACCGATAACACTATCGATTTTTGTGGGGCTGATACCTGTCCCCGTGCATACTCCACCGCTTGTTGTGTTCGAGGATGTGACGAAAGGATATGTTCCGTGATCGATATCAAGTAAGGTTCCCTGCGCACCTTCGAACAGTATAGATTTTTTATTTTCAAGAGCATCTTCGATCATCAGAGAAACATCTTTTACATAAGGCTTTACGGTTTCAAATTTCTCGAGGCATAAAGTATAAATAGCATTAAAGTCGAATTTATTCTTTTCACCGTATAAAGCCTCAAAAAGCTGATTTTTTGAGTCAACATTATTCTTAAGGACTACAGGAAAATACTCCTTATCCATAATATCAACGACCCTTATCCCGCATCGAGTTATTTTATCCTGATAAGCCGGCCCGATACCTTTAAATGTCGTTCCGATCTTTGTCTTACGGCTGTTTTCCGCCGCTCTGTCGATCTCCTTATGGTAAGGCATTACTACATGAGCGTAAGGGCTAATGAACAGCCTGCCCTCAGGTTTTATACCCGCATTTTTCAATGTGTCAAGCTCGGAAATGAATGACTCATAATCGAATACAACTCCGTTTCCGATCGCTGAGACGGTATTTTTATTTAGTACACCAGAAGGGATCATGTGTAATATAAATTTTTTGTCATCGATCTTTACTGTGTGCCCCGCATTGGCCCCTCCCTGATAACGCACAACAAGATCTGCTCCGGAACTTAAAAGATCAATTATCTTCCCTTTTCCTTCATCCCCCCACTGAGCCCCGACAGCTATTCTAACGCTCATTTACTTATCCTCCAAAAAAAAAACAAGTTTAGAAACTCTAAACTTGTTTAAAGTTTTAACGGTTTTGATCACGCTTTTTTCAGATGCCTTTTCCTGTGATGATAATTTTCCCATATCACTACTATCGGAGCGGCAACATATACTGAAGAATAAGTACCGACTATCATACCTATTAATAACGTAACGGTAAGGTCTCTGATTACTTCTCCGCCGAATATTATAAGAATAATTACAACCATGAAAGAGCATGCGCCTGTAAGTAATGTTCTGACGAGGGTTTCATTTATCGAAGAATTAACCATTTTTTCAAAATCCATACCCTCGAGTTTCTTTATATTCTCTCTTATCCTGTCAAAAACTACAATAGTGTCATTCAGGGAATAACCGAGAATAGTCAGAAGAGCTGCAATAACAGGAAGGGAGATTTCATAGCCGAAGAAGAAGCCGAGTATTGAAAGTACTCCGACAGTTATTGTAATATCATGAACAAGTGCTATAACAGCCGCAACAGCAAATTTAAACTGGAATTTTATAGTAATATATAACAGTATGAGGAGAACCGTCCAGAATATCGCCTGCATTGTTGAATTCTTCAGCTCATCACCAACTTTGGGTCCTATGCTTGTGGATTGCCTTACTTCATATTTATCTTTTCCGAATTTTGTGTTCAGAACTTCCGTTATGTTTTTTTCGAGAGTTTTAATATCCTGCTGTGCGGTTTCTACTTTAAGCACAACTTCAGTTCCGAATTTTTCGGTATTCTGATCGCTGAATTCCTGAATTTCAATACCTGCAAAATCTCCAGCCGAAAATGCGTTCCTTATATCTGAAATGTTCACTTTTTCATAAAATCCGGCCTGCATCAGGTATCCGCCGTTGAATTCAATATTATAATCCAGCCCTTTTTGCATTACGATAAAGAGCAATCCGATTACGATAACAGATGCCGATATCAAAAGAGCGGTCATCTTGAATTTCATAAAATCGAATTTTGTTTTTAAAGCCATTTTATTTCTCCTTTGATTACGGAAGCTTATATACTTATAGATTTTGTGTTTTTCTTCATGAAAAGATCGGTCAGCAGCCTTGTCATAACAACGGCAGTGTACATGTTCCATATCAGACCGATCATAAGCGTCAGAGCAAAACCTCTAACAGGACCGGTTCCAAACTGATAAAGCGTTATACCGGCTATGAATGTGGTCAGGTTCGAGTCGAAAATAGTTACAAACGCTCTGTCATATCCTGCATTCAAAGCCGAAAGAATCGTGTTCTTTTCACTCAGCTCTTCTTTAATACGCTCGAAAATTATAATATTTGCGTCAACGGCCATACCGATGGTAAGTACAATACCGGCTATACCCGGAAGCGTTAGGGTAGCTTTAAAGTAGCTGAGAGAAGCGAGAGTGAATATTGTGTTTAGAAATAACGCTATTACCGCAAAAACTCCGCTCAATTTGTATAAAGCGATCATAAATATAACAACAAGCAAAGAACCTACAAGAGAGGCTTTGACAGAGCTGTTTATGGCATCGCTTCCCAAAGAAGGTCCGATTATCCTTTTTTCCATGATTTCTAGAGGAGCTTCGAGAGCACCGGCCTTTAATACTATCGCCATGTCTCTGGCTTCTTCGGCCGTTCCGCCGCCCAGAGTTATTACCCCTCTTCCGTTAGGAATTCTTACCTGTATATTAGGCGCCATATAAAGTTTATTATCGAGTATTATAGCCAGTCTTTTACCGACATTTTTTCCCGTAACTTCAGCAAATACCCTACCGCCGTCCCTGTTCAATTCAAATGGAACCTCCCATCCGCCGGTGGCTGAATTGTCTCCCGCCAGATTGGCGGATGCTTCAACGATCGAAGTACCGTCCAAAGAAGCTTTTTTATCAACAAGAAGAATTTCGTAGTATTCTTCATTATTATATACATCCGGTTTGTTTTTCCACACGAATTCGTGATTGCCCAGAACATTTCTTACATTATCGTTTTTTAGCAGTTCTTCAACTTTGAGCTTGTTGATTCCTTTTACAAGAATTTCTCCTCTCTGACCGCCTATCAGTAGAGATTTAAAAGGATTGTTCTTTGAAAGCTCTTCATCAGTTGCTGATGCGACAGTAGTATCAGCCGCGGAATCAGAAAAAAGCTTGGTCGCGTCAGTTGCTTTTGTCGTATCAGTTTTAGTTTCTGTCACGGCAGGAACAGCAACCTTGCTTACGGCTGCTGAGTCCGTTGAAATAGCGTTCGACTCTAAATAATCGTTCTGGTTCTTAAGTACCAGATCTATGTCATTTATTTTCTGCTGAAGTATCTCATTATCAGCGACGATCTTAAATTCAAGAAAAGCAGCCTGGTTTACAAGTTTTGTAGCTCTTTCCTCGTCTTTTACTCCGGGAAGTTCAACAACTATACGGTGCTTACCGCGCGGCTGGATAGAAGGTTCCGCAATACCGAACTGGTCTATTCTGTTTCTTAAAACTTCCAAAGTAGTTGTAATACCTTTTTTTGCGGCACTGTCAAGCGTTGCCAGAATTTTTTCATCCGATTCGCCTGATCTGCCGAAATAATTATTCATCGGTACATTTTTTTCAGAAAAGGCGTTTTTTACTTCATCAAGATATACTTCTTTATCTGAACCCGCCTTTGATTTAGCGGCGGCAAGAATATCCTCAAGCTGTTTGTCTTTTTTTATTGCTTTATTTTTAAGAAGCTGGTCATAATCTATTTCAAGAACAAGATGCATACCGCCCTGAAGGTCGAGACCGAGAGAAAGGCTTTTTAAATTCTGCTTTTCAAATGCAGCTAATTTTTCTACTTCTTCAGGTGCAAGCGACAAATACTCGGCTTTATCACCGTAATTCTTTACCAGAGTGTTTTCCAGTCCGGTAAGAGCTTCCCCTTTCTCTTTTTTTGCCAAAGCCTTTGAAAGGTCAGACTTGATCTTGATTTTTTCCACTGTTTTTTTCTCTGATGAGAAATAGGTCTGGTAAGTCGGGATAAGTGCATAAATTGCCCAGGAAAACAAGATCGCAAATATTATCCATCTGACTATGTTGTTGTGCTCTTTCATAAAGAATTAAACCTCCGTACTAGTAAGAAATAGCATTCATTAATTAATTTCCGGATAAATTGCCCGAAGGCTGATTTTCCGAAACGATAAATATAAAACTTAGCTGTATAATTGTCAACTGAATTATTTGTTTAAAATTGAAAATTAATCGCTTGACAAGAGAGTTTGTTTAAATTATATTTGCAAGTTCAAAAATTAACGAGCGGCGGAGCGAATAATGTACGCAGTAATTGAAATATCGGGAAAACAGCAGATCGTCAAACAGGATGAAGTTCTGAAAGTTGACAGACTGAATGCAGAAACGGGCGAAAGTGTTACTATAACAAAAGTACTGGCACTCGGCGAGGGCGGAAATCTTAATTTCGGAAATCCTTTTATTACGGGAGCTTCAGTTGTTTTTGAAGTGCTTGAGAACAAAAAGGACAAGAAAGTGATCGTCTTCAAAAAGAAAAGAAGAAAACGCTACGAGGTTAAAAGAGGCCACAGGCAATACCTGTCGGTCATCAAAGTAAAGCAGATCAACGGTAATTAATAATTGATATAAAGAGGCGGATATGGCTCATAAGAAAGGGGTCGGAAGTTCGAGGAACGGACGAGACAGTAATGCGCAGAGACTTGGTGTTAAACTGTTCGGCGGTCAGTTGGCTCAGGCAGGCTCGATAATCGTAAGGCAGAGAGGCACTAAATTTCATCCCGGTCTGAATGTCGGAATAGGCAAAGATCATACTTTATTTGCTCTTGAAACCGGAAAGGTTAAATTTTTAACAAAAGCCCAAGGCAGACAATTTGTGGCTATCGAAAAGATAGAAACAGCAGAATAAGGTCTTTAACAAGACCTTTTTTTTTGATTAGAAATGCAAGATCACTTCCTCAATATTGTATTGTACCAGCCTGAAATTCCGTATAACACCGGAAATATCGGAAGACTGTGCGTCGGCCTGAATTCCAAACTTCATCTAATTGAACCTCTGGGTTTTAAAATAACTGATAAAATGCTTAAAAGAGCAGGGCTTGATTATTGGGATAAACTGGATTATGAGATTTATAGTTCGCTAAAGGAATTTTTCAGCAGGAACACAAGCTTGAATTTCTATTTTGCATCGACCAAAGCTGAAAGATCCTTTTACAAAGCCGAATTCAGGAAAGGTGATTATCTTATTTTCGGCAAAGAGACAGGCGGCCTGCCGGAAGAGTTTCATTCTGTTCATAGAAACAAAGGACTGATGATCCCGATGTCAGATAAAATAAGATCGATAAACCTTTGTAATTCTGTTGCGGTATTAATGTATGAGGCATACAGACAGATTTATGGGGTTAATGATAAAATATAAAAAAAATGCTTGTTCATTTCAAAATATGTATATATATTTACAGAGTGATTCAAAGAATTAGCTTGAACAGGCTCTGAAAGTTTGTTTTTGCTACGGATTAAATATTAATTTAAAAATTTAAAATAGGAATTTGAAGGAGGATTAAATGGGAATAAGAGGTACAGTTTTCAGAATGTCAATATTAGCCATAATGACATTTATTGCTTCTGCAGGTGCTGAGATCAAGGTCCGTTCGGTCGATGTGACTCCTTTCATGGGAGTATATTTTTTTCAGGACAACATGTATGTAAATCTGGATGACAGAGCTCATTTCGGCGGCAGGCTAGGTTACAATATTACAGAGAATTGGGGCATAGAAGCGACAGGCGGTCATGTTGACACAGAAACAAGCGAAGAATATACAACTCCGGGCGGAAGATTTATACCGACAAATACAGACGCGGATTTTTGGACTTTCCACCTTGACGCTCTTTATAATTTTTTTCCTGAAGATCAGGTAAATCCTTATCTGGCATTGGGTGGCGGCGCTTACAATATAGACATTCAGCATATGGACAGCAATATCGATCCGTTGTTGAATTACGGATTTGGGATCAAGTATTTTCTTTTGGAGTGGGTCGCTTTCAGGATCGACGCACGTCATATACTTGCTATCAATGAGATAGATAATTTCGGAAGCGCAGGCGACGATCTTCACAATAACCTGACTTTTGATGCCGGTCTGAATTTCTCTCTCTGGGGAGAAGGCGCAGACAGGGACAAAGACGGAATACCGAATAAAAAAGACGCATGTCCTGATGTTCCGGAAGATAAAGACGGGTTTGAGGATATTGACGGATGTCCTGACCTTGACAACGATAAAGACGGAATTGAAGATATAAAAGACAAATGTCCGAACGAAGCCGAAGATAAAGACGGATTCGAAGACGAGGACGGATGCCCTGATCCGGATAATGATAAGGACGGAATACTTGATGTTGACGACAAATGCCCGAACGACTTTGGTCTAAAAGAATTCAACGGATGTCCTGACAGAGACGGCGACGGTATTTATGACCTTGTTGACAAATGCCCTGACGAAGCTGAAGATAAAGACGGATTTGAAGACGAAGAGGGATGCCCTGATCCTGACAATGATAAAGATACGATACTTGACGCAGCAGACAAGTGTCCTAATGAAGCTGAATCTTTCAACGGATTCGAAGACGAAGACGGATGTCCTGACAAGATAATTCTTAAGAAAAACGACACTATTACTCTTGAGAATGTTTACTTCAAATCAGGTAAGGCAGATCTTGTTGAATCTTCTTATCCTTCGCTTGACAAAGTAAAAGCTATATTTACAGACAATCCGGGAATCAATATCCAGATCGAAGGTCATACTGACAGCCAGGGTTCAGCAGCTTACAACAAAAACCTTTCACAGAAACGTTGCGAAACTGTTATGAACTATCTGATTACAAATCTTGGAATTCCGAAAAATCAGCTGACAGCGAAAGGTTTCGGAGAAGAAAAACCTGTTGCTGATAACAAGACTGAAGAAGGCAGAGCTAAGAACAGAAGGATCGAGTTCAGAGTAAAATAATTTAAACCATAGAACACAAAAAAGGCTGCGGTTCTCCGCGGCCTTTTTTTATTAAAAGGAATAGAAATGGATTATAAAGTTGCAGTATTGGGAGGAGGTCCCGGAGGTTATACGGCCGCTATAAGGGCAAATCAGCTGGGTCTAAGCGTAATATTAATAGAGAAAGCACAGCTTGGCGGCACATGTTTAAACTGGGGTTGTATTCCGACCAAAGCTATTTTATCATGTACTGATGTACTTGAAAAAATTAAGAAAAGCGAAGAATTCGGGATCAGAGTTGAGAATATAAGTTTCGATCTTAAAAAGATCATGCAGAGAAAAAACGGGATCGTGGAAAGCCTCGTTCAGGGTCTGGACAAGCTTTTTAAACTGAGGAAGATAGAAATAGTAAGAGAACCCGGTTGCGTTACAAGTGTTAATGAGATCACGACAGCTTCAGGCAGAAAGATTACTGCCGAGAATATTATACTAGCGACAGGATCGGAGCCTTTGAATATTCCTTTTTTCAATATTGATCATAAAAATGTCCTGACCAGTAATGACGCCCTTTCATTGGAGGAAGTTCCTGAAAAGATGCTTGTTATAGGCGGAGGTGTAGTCGGATGCGAATTCTCGGGAATATTCAACGAACTCGGTTCAAAAATAACTATCGTGGAAATGCTTGATTATCTGCTTCCTACAGAGGATAATCAGGTTTCAAGAACTATCCAGACAGCGTTCAAGAAAAAGGGTATTGAATTTAAATTAAAGACTAAAGTTGAAGAAGTAACAATTCTGAAAGATGAAGAGATCCGCGTAAAATTCAGCGACGGAACAGAAGATATTTTCACTAGGGTCCTTGCGGCAGGGGGAAGGTCTGTAAATATAAAGGGGAATGGAATTGACGAGCTTGGTATAGAGCTTGAAAACGGAAGATTTATAAAGATCAATGAATATATGCAGACGAATATACCGAATGTGTATGCTATCGGTGACATCACAGGTAAAATGATGCTTGCTCATGTTGCTTCCGCGCAGGGGATTACTGCAGTATCGCATATTGCCGGAATTAAAAAAGAACTGGATTACAGCTCTATACCGTCGGCAATTTTTACAACTCCTGAAATAGCTTCGTTCGGATGCAGGGAGCAGGATCTGAAAGAAAGTAATACTGATTTCAGAGTAAGCAGATTTTCTTTCGCAGCAAGCGGAAAGGCGAAAGGAATGGGTGAAACGGACGGGTTTGTCAAGCTTCTCACAGACATTACTGGCGAACAGGTGTTGGGAGCTCATATAATCGGGCCTCATGCATCAGACCTTCTTCAGGAACTGGTGATAATAAAGGAGAATAAGATGTCTCTTCATAAGCTTATAAATGCGGTGCATTCACATCCGACACTGAGCGAATGTGTTCTGGAGGCTGCTGAAGGAATTTTTAAAATGTCAATACACAGTGTGTAAAAAAAAAGCGGGAGTGACCCGCTTTTTTTATTGAAGAGGATTTTCACCAATATTTTTCTCAAAGAAATCCGACAGTAGGGATGATACCGATCTCGATGTGCTTACCTTCAGGCATTTATCCGCCAGAATCCTGCATTTTTTCGAATCCAGCCTCCGGATTATCTTTTTTACTACAGGCACAAGAAAAGGAGTTACACTCAATTCTCTTAAGCCCAGGCCGATAAGGAGAGGTATGGCGATCGGGTATCCGGCCATCTGCCCGCATAACCCAACATCTATATGTTTCTTTTTAGCGGATCTTATTGTGATATCCAGCATTTTAATAACAGCCGGATGGAATGAGTCATAAATATTGCTGACCTTTTCGTTACCCCTGTCAGCAGCCAGTAAATATTGTGTAAGATCATTAGTGCCTATGCTGAAAAAATCGACTTTTTCAGCTACGGCTTCCGCTATCATAACTATCGAAGGTATTTCGATCATTATTCCTATTTTAATCTTATCATTAAAAGGATATCCTTCTGAAGCAAGCTCTTGTTTCGTTCTTTCGATCAGCAATTTTGTTTTTGTGATCTCCGTTAAATTTGCAACAAAAGGGATGATTATTGAAATGTTTTTCCTTGCCGAAGCTCTTAGTATAGCTCTAAGATGCGCTTTAAGAAGATCGGGATGGTCAAAAAGGAGTCTCATTCCTCTTACCCCCATAAAAGGGTTATCTTCCTTTATCGACATTTTGTCATTGAGCTTATCGCCGCCGATATCGAGAAGCCGGATTGTAACTTCTCTGGGGTAGAGTTTTTCAGAAACCTCGTTATAGATCCTGTACTGATCGTCTTCAGAGAGTATAGACAGGCTGCTTTCAAAGAGAAACTCAGTTCTGAACAATCCTACTCCGTCGCTGTTCCACTTGATAACGCTGTCGATCTCAAGAGTTGATTGAATATTGCTCAGGATCTTGATCGTCTGGTTATCCAGAGTTACTGAAGGCATTTTGGAATATTTAAGATCTTCTTCTACCTGTTTCTGCTCTTCGTGCTGCCTTATCTTGTAGGTTTCAAAAGTCGAGGGTTTCGGATTGATAATGATCTTTCCCGTAAATCCGTCAACGATCATAAGAGATATCTTATTCATATATTTTGTTATTCCCGATACGCCTACAACAGCTGGAACTTCAAGTGACTTTGACAGAATAGCGGCGTGACTGGTGCTGCCACCGGATTCCGTAACAATACCAAGTATAAGATCTTTGTTGAAATTAAGAGTGTCCGACGGGAAAATATTGTTCGAAATTACTATTTGTTTTCCCTTAAGGACAGTTGACAGGTCAACATGGTCAAGTTCAGAAGACATATTTTTTATTATTCTTCTGCATACATCTTCTATATCGAAAGCTCTTTGGGAAAAATACTGATTCTGAAGCTTTTCAAACGCCATCTGGTAATCTTTCATGATCTTGCTTACAGCGTAAGAAGCCTGAACATTGTGAGAAGAAATAAAATAAACGGCCTCATCTATAAGAACCTGATCGTCAATTATGAGGAGGTGAGCATCAAAAATTTTAGCAGCCTCCTGCCCGCCCCTCTTCGCTGCATTTTTTTTATCTTCAACAATATCGGTTTTAGTTTTTTCTAAAGCGGCTTTGTATTTAATTATTTCAGCCTCTATTTCATGGTCAGATATCGTTTCTCTTGATACATTTAAAGTTTCGTGAACATAGTTGAACGGTGTACCTATCGCTATTCCGGGGGATGCCGGTACTCCTTTCAATATTTTTTCTTTGATCTTTTTATTCATCTGATATTATTCTTCATAGAATTTATTTTTGACCAGTTCTTTTAATTCATTCATGCATAAATGTTCATCGGGACCGGTACATTTTATTATTATTTCGGAATTAACTTCTGCCGCAAGCATCATGACGCCCATGATAGATTTTGCGTTTACTTCCATTTCATCTTTTGTAATAAATACATCGCAGTCGCATCTCGTCGTTATTTTTACAAGCTGGGCGGCTGGTCGAGCATGAAGCCCGAGCGAATTGATTATTTTTACTTTCTCAACGATCATTTTAACCGGTCCTAATAATAATATCTGTTTACAATTTAACCTGTCATTTTAAAAAAAACAACTAAATGTTTAGCAGAATAAGATTTATTATCAGAGTAATAACCATGAGATTTCTGAACAGCGCTAATAAATACACTATCCTTCTATAGGTACTGCTTTTAAAAATCTTTATAGCTTCGATTCCTTTTGCATATCCTGATCTGATCCCGTAAAACCGGATAAAGAAATTGAAGATATTAAACAAAAGTATTTCTGAAAACACTAAAATTATCGTGCAGGTGTCGATAGCAAATCCTGAAATTACAAATTTATTAAGTGCGGTAAGGATAATTACTGGAAGTATGAGCTTATAAACAAGCCTGTCGCCTACAGATCCTATGACAGATGAGAGAATTTCCTTGGTCTTTTCAGTATTTTCATCATTATTATTGAGTTCCCGGTTCAGAATAATGCCTAAAGCGTATCCGGACAGGTATTCATTTGTGTTAAAAAATTTAAGATGTTTCCTAATAAATTCAGATCTGTCTTTGCTCAAAGCGGGAAAAAGACAGAAACACAATCCTTCTCCGAACAGATTTAAGTAATTATAAAAGATTCTTATGAAAAATGTTCTTAGAGTCAGTGAAAAGGCTGTATATGTTCGAAGTTCTTTCATTTTTTTATTTTAAAGTTTTTATAGGTATAGAAGAGTGCAGGGACTATGCAGAGAAAAATTATTATTGAATGAGAATGAAGTACGGATATTCTATTTAACGCAGAATTTACAATTGCCAAGCTGAAAAGTTTTAGAACGGCAGCGACCGTCAAAGAATAAATAAAAAAAATGATAACTGTAAAAAAAATTCCTTCAATCAGGTTCGGAACTCCTTTATAGAACAGAAATCTGTCTCGGTATTTTTCGAAATATCTGCGTTTAAAACAAATAAAACGCGCAGTAAATTCTGAAACCAGTATGATCAATGCAATCGACAATATGAAAGTGATAACATTCTGTTCTCCATGCAGGATTATTGAAGCGGTAATAAAATATCCGAACGGGTACTCGGGGAAGGCAGTTGTGCCGGACGGGGTTCTGTTCAAATATATCAGATGTGTGACAGTTGCCGCAGCCAGAACAAAATTCTGATCATAGCCCGCCCAGATTAAAAAAAGCGCGGTAACAAAAGGCTGTGACAGCATACCTTGAAAAACCTCTCTGCTTTCGAGAAGAACAACTGCAGATATAAAAGAAATAAGCAGCATTTATCTTAAGGAAATTAAACTTAAAAGATCAGCCAGCTCAACAGTGATGTAAATATCTCTAATAACAAGCAGTGCTATAAGTCCTATAAAAGAATATCTCGCAAGTTTGGCTTCCGAAGGTTTTTCATCGGTCAGGTCATTCATCTGGGTGTATAATGATTTCAATCCGATCAGTGCAAGTATCAATATAAGCCACCATCGTGTGTTGAACCAGTGCCATCTGAATATCAGAGCAAGAAAGAATGACAGCGATATTATCAGGCCGGTCTTTGTCTCAATTTCAAGACGCATGAATTTTTCTACAATAGTCGGATTTTCATCCTCATCATCAATTTGGCCGGTTACGGGATTTTTGTTTTCTTCGGTCATTTTGTTAACCTCCCTGCACTTCTGTACCTTCGTTTGCTGTCCCGATCTCTGCATTATTAATATTATCGTTTTCTATCAGAGGCTCTTCCTCATAAGGTGGAACTATACAAATGTCGGCGATATTGTCGTCGTCTCTTAATCTTATCAGTCTTACACCCTGAGTGTTTCTACCCATGATCCTTATATCGCCTACAGCCTGCCGTATCACAGTTCCGTTCTGCGTCATTATCATAAGATCATTTTCATGGTCGGTCTCGTGGATATAGATCATTTCGCCTGTTTTTTCGGTCAGGTTCAGAGCTTTAACTCCTTTTGAACCTCTTTTTGTTTTTCTAAAAGCGGCGACATTAGCTCTTTTTCCGTACCCGTTCTTGCTTACGACAAGCAATGAATTCTCCTCATTCTCCGCTATGACCATTCCGACAACTTCATCTTTTTCTCTTAACCGGATGCCTCTTACCCCGATGGAATTCCTGCCGACTTCTCTTATCAGTGACTCATGGAATCTGTTCGCAATCCCAAGTTTCGTTCCGAGAAGGATCTCGTTTTCTCCCGTTGTGATCGCAACATTCAAAAGCTCATCATCGTCCCTGAGGTTGATGGCTATAATTCCGCCGATATTAGGTCTTGAGTATGCCATTAGAGCGGTTTTTTTGATAGTACCGTTCTTAGTTGCCATCACAAGGAATTTTCCGTCTTTTTCGAAATCTTTTATTATAAGAGCTGTTTTTATTTTCTCACCCTCGACTCTTTCGAGTATCTGAACTACAGGACGGCCTTTTGAGGCCTTTGTCATTTCAGGTATCTGCCAGACTTTTTTCCAGAATACTCTTCCTCTGTCGGTAAAGAACATAATATAACAGTGATTTGTTGCATTGAACATGAACTCGATAAAGTCATCGTCCTTGCTGTCTGCGCCTTTAGATCCTACTCCGCCTCTTCCCTGGCTTTTGAATTCAGAAGTACTAACTCTCTTTATATATCCCTGATGCGATAACGTAACGATCATTTCATCATCCGGGATCATATCTTCAACTGTAAGATCTTCTGCGAAATAAATTATTTCAGACTGCCTTTCGTCTGCGTATTTCTCCATTATTTCAGTAACTTCGTCTTTAATGATCTGCATTCTTCTTTCTCTTCTTTCAAGAATGTCCTGAAGGTCTGCGATCCTTAAACGCAATTCTTCGATCTCGGCCAAAAGTTTTTCCTGCTCAAGAGCGGTCAGCTGGGAGAGTCTCATAGCGAGAATAGAAGTTGCCTGAATTTCAGACAAACTGAATTCTGCAATCAGAGAAGCTTTTGCGGCGTCGGAGTTCTGGCTTCCCTTGATTATTTCAATTACTCTGTCGATATTATTTAAGGCTATCTGAAGGCCTTCGAGTATATGAATTCTTTCCTGAGCTTTTCTAAGGTCGAAAATGCTTCTTCTTCTTACAATAATCTCCCTATGTATAATGAACTGTTCAAGGAACTGCTTCAGGTTCAGCTGGACAGGTTTTCCGTTTACCAGCGCGATCATATTTCCACCGACAGAAGTCTGAAGCGGTGTCAACTTGTAGAGAAGATTTACGACCACATCTTCATTCACATCTTTTTTAAGCTCGATAACGATCCTGGTATCTTTGCTGGACTCATCGTTTACATCATAGACACCGTCTATTCTTTTGTCTTTAACCAGCTCAATTATTTTATCAATAAGACCTTTTCTGCTAACCTGATAAGGTATCTCTGTAATGATGAGTTTGGATCTTTCTCCTTTCTTTTCCGATATTTTCTTTTCTATTCTACCGCGTATTATAACATGCCCTCTTCCGGTCAGGTACATTTCTTTTATCCCGGAGTAACCGTAAATGATTCCCTTGCTTGGAAAATCAGGGGCTTTGATGTAGTGCATCAGACCCTTTTTTTCTTCTATACCGGCTTCTGGATCTGCTTTAATGTTGTCGATCGGAATTTCAGGATCATCAAGAAGAGCGATCACTCCGCTTAAAACTTCTTTTAGGTTATGCGGAGGTATGGAAGTAGCCATACCGACAGCAATTCCCTGCGCTCCATTCACGAGAAGGTTAGGGATCCTTGTAGGCAGAACAGAAGGTTCTCTGAGTGTGTCGTCGTAGTTATTTGTAAAATCAACAGTTTCTTTATTTATATCGAGAAGCATTTCGTCTGAAAGGCGGCTTAATTTTGCCTCGGTATATCGCGCGGCGGCCGCAGGAAGGTCAACGTTCCCGAAGTTTCCCTGACCTTTTACGAGGGGGTACCTGAAAGTAAAATCCTGAGCCATTCTGACGAGAGCTGCATAAATAGCCTGATCTCCGTGCGGATGGTACTTACCCATTACCTCACCGACGATCCTGGCGCACTTATTTTCTTTTTTGTTGTAGTGAAGACCGAGTTCGTTCATTCCGAACAGGATCCTTCTCTGAACAGGCTTAAGTCCGTCTCTTACATCGGGTAAAGCTCTTGAAACTATCACTGACATTGAATAATCAATATACGATCTTTGCATTTCCTCCTCAATCGAAGCGTCGAGGATATTTTTATCTTTCGGGATATCGGTCATTGTTTACTCCATAATTTCATAGTGAATTAATGCTCTTGTAATTAATATGTTTTCAAGTAATTAATCAAGGTATTTATTTAGAGAATTATAAGTCTTTTTATACTTGTTTAATGGTCCGTTAATATTTATTTTTCAGCAATTATGAAAAGTAATTATTTCAAATACTTTGCGTTAAGCTTTATTTTATCATCGCTGTCACTTCTGAGCCTGCTTGATTTTTTTGACAGATTTGAAAATCAGATCTATGATCTCAGATTCAGGCAGAAGTATTACGGTCAGGTTGAGGAAGGCTCTTTGACCGATGTCGTAATAGTTGATATAGACGCAAGATCAGCCCAGAAACTCGGAAAGTATTATGAGTGGCCGAGAAGTTATTTCGCTTCTGCAGTCGATGTTCTTTCAAACTCCGGAGCATCAGTCATAGCGCTCGATATTCTTTTCGACAGAAGTAAGTATTCCGAACAGGATTCAATTCTTTCGGCATCTTTTTCAAATGCGGGAAATGTTATTACGGGATTCAACTTTGAGTACGAGGACAAAGACAATTTCATATATGCCGATTCTGCAGGCTGCAGGATAAGCAATGCCGAAGTAATTCATTCTGAGAAAAATTTCAGGGCGGAAGAATTTGACATTATGAACTGCGGTGCCGAGAATATACTCGGATCGGCTATGACCAACGGGTATCTCGGAATTGATTCGGACGAAGACGGCGTTATCAGAAAAGTTCAGCTAGTAAAAAAGTATAAAGACGAATACTATCCATCCCAGGCTATGACGATCTGCATGAAAATCCTGGATGCCGACAAGAACAGCTTTGATCTTAAAGACGGGGAATCGATATCATTTCTGTCAAACAAAACAGCAAAAAAAGTCATAATACCTGTCAATAAAGATAATCAGATGCTGATCCATTATAAGGGGCCATGGAGAACTTTCAGAACTGTATCGTTCTATGATGTTATGGAAAACAGGGTCGGGAAAAAGACTTTCAAGGAAAAACCTGTCATTATCGGGTCGTCTCTGCGCGGGCTGATGGACCTTAGATCGGCGCCGATACAGAAACACCTTCCCGGAGTCGAAGTACACGCCAACATAATTAATACTATTCTTAATCAGGACTTTATTTCAACCAGCGGGAAAAATGTTACTTTTCTGTTAATGCTTATAGCCATAATATTTACCGCAGCGATCATATTCTCGAGGCTTAATATTCTGGTATCAACTTCAATAATCATGCTTATAGGGTTCTTGTATTATAAGCTGACCGGATCGCTGTTCTTCGATAAAAATTATGTTTTGGACACAACACGGCCGATAATCGCGCTATTTTTTACATTCCTCGTATCGTACCTGATAAGCTACTACAAAGAGAACAAGGCTAAGAAATTTATCCGCACCACTCTTGGAAAATATGTTCCCGAAGTGGTTTCAAAAGAGATACTGAAAAATCCTGACCGTTTTAAGCTGGGCGGAGAGAAAAAAGAGATCACGATGATGTTTTCTGACATCAGGAGCTTTACGTCATACAGCGAGAAAGTCGATCCGGAAGAGCTGGTGAGCTTTCTGAACGTTTATCTTTCCAGAATGACAGGCGTGATCAAAAAAAATAAGGGCACGCTCGATAAATATATGGGCGATGCTGTCATCTGCTTCTTTGGCGCTCCATTAGAAATCGATCATCCTTACCTTGCCTGCAAAACCGCTCTTGAAATGATGGAAGAATTAAAAAAACTTAAAAGCGAGCTACAAAGCGAAACATTTAAGAGCATCGATATCGGTATCGGCTTCAATACAGATACCGTAACTGTCGGTAACATAGGCAGCGACGATCTGTTCGACTATACTGCGATAGGCGACGGAATGAATCTTGCCTCAAGGCTGGAAGGTCTGAATAAATATTACGGAACTAATATTCTTTCAAGCGGAAATACTTATGAAAAGGTTTATGACAGGTTCGTCTTCAGAGAGCTTGACGATGTATCCGTGAAGGGTAAAGACAGATCGGTCAGGATGTATGAGCTGCTTGGTGAGATCGGCGGCAGGATCGACGAAAAAATATTAAAGAAAGCCGAAAAATATTCTGAAGCTTTAAAAATATACAGAAAAGGTGATTTTAAGGCAGCCTATGCGATCTTCGATGAGATAGTCAGCGAGTTCGGCGATAAATCATCTGAGGTCATGCGTGAAAGATGCGAACTGATGATAAAAGAACCTCCAACAGACTGGAAGGGCGTCTGGAAAATGGACAGTAAATAAATGCACAGAGATTATGATATAACGGTTATCGGCGGAGGCCACGCAGGAGTTGAGGCGGCGTGGATCTCGGCTAAAATGGGCAAAAAAGTTCTGCTGATCACGCAGACTGTGGATCACATCGCGCAGATGTCATGCAATCCGGCGATCGGAGGGCTGGCAAAAAGCCATCTCGTAAAAGAGATAGACATTCTTGGCGGGCTGATGGGAGTTGCGGCTGACAGGACTGGAATACAGTTCAAGACCCTTAATTCATCAAAGGGGCCGGCTGTATGGGCGTTGAGAGTCCAGTCGGACAAAAAGGAATACTCAACTTTCATGAGAGATCAGCTCGAAGCTCATAAAAATATTGATATCATTCAGGATGAAGCGACAGATGTTATCATAAAGAACAATGTCTTGAAGTCGGTAAAAACAGAGATAAACGGACTTATTCATACTAAAGCGGCAATTATTTGCTCAGGCACATTCCTGAGAGCAGTAATTCATATAGGCAAGAAGCAGATACCTTCGGGCAGACTCGGCGAGAAATCGGCTGACAGTCTTTCAAAAAAACTGAAAGACCACGGTTTCGAGACGGGAAGACTCAAGACAGGAACACCCCCAAGGATCGCGGCGTATTCGATAAACTTTGAGGGTCTTGAAGTGCACGGTTCGGACGATCACATAATCCCATTTTCGTTCAGGCATAAAAAAGCATTTTTAAAACAAATGCCGTGTTTTATGACGAATACGAATGAAACCACTCATGATATAATCAGGGAAAACCTGCATAAGACCGCGCTTTTTTCAGGCCAGATCAAAGGAACCGGGCCGAGATACTGCCCGTCGATCGAGGATAAGGTCAACCGTTTCAGGGATAAAATATCTCACAGACTGTTTCTGGAGCCGGAGGGACTTTACACTAACGAGTATTATATAAACGGCTTTTCATCAAGCCTGCCTGTAGAGATACAGAAAAAAGCGATGAGAACGGTCAAAGGTCTTGAAAAAGCCCACTTTGTCAGACCGGCCTATGCCATAGAATACGATTATTTCCCTGCTTATCAGATAAAACTGACGCTTGAAACCAGGAATGTGGAAAATTTATATTTCGCAGGACAGATCAACGGCACATCAGGTTATGAAGAGGCCGCGGCGCAGGGACTGATGGCGGGGATCAACGCGGTCTTAAAGATCAATGGCAAAGAACCTTTTATATTAGGCAGGAACGAAGCTTATATCGGCGTGCTGATAGACGACCTTATCACAAAAGACATCAGAGAGCCTTACAGGATGTTCACATCCTTAGCCGAACACAGGCTCGAACTAAGGCACGACAACGCCGATTCGCGGCTTTTAAAATATGCCGGACAGCTTAAACTTTTAAAAAGATCCGAGATAAAATATCTAGAGGACAGACTTGAAAAAATAGCAAAACTGCCTGAAGAATTTTCAAAAATAAAGGTTAAGAAAGAGAAACTTAATGAGTTTCAGCAGAAAAACTCACTTGAGGCTACAGAAGAGGGATCAGATATATTAAGGCTGATCAAAAGGCCTTCAGTTACGATTGATATGCTCCTGGATTCAAAGGTGCTTGTCCTCAAAGAAGATTATTCTTATTATGAGCTTAAGCAGGCAGAAACTATAATCAAGTATGAAGGTTATATAAAAAGACAGAAGGAAGTTATAGATAAATTTGAAAAGAACGAAAAGGTAAAACTTCCGTCAGATATAAACTATTCAGAGTTCAAGGGTCTTAAAAAAGAAGCAATCGAAAAATTGAACAGGATCAGGCCCGTTTCGATCGGTCAGGCAGGCAGAATAGCGGGTATATCGCCGGCAGATATTTCAGTCATACTCATAAACTTAAAAGCAAAAGGATTAATATAATGACCGATCTTGTGAATGAGATCATAGAAGCTGCGGAGAAAGTGACGGGGTTTGTTCTCAACAAACCTGTCAGGGATAAGATCGGATCCTATTTTGAATATCTTCTCGATTATAATAAAAAAGTAAATCTGATCTCTAGAAAAAGCGAGGATTCAGTGCTCGCTACAGGACTTGTCGAAACTTATGCGCTTTATGAAATGATAAAAGATAATTCAGGCCAGTTTCTCGATGTGGGTTCAGGCGGCGGCATTCCCGGAATTATTATTTCCATCCTGATGCCCGATGTAAAAATTGACCTGCTTGATTCAACCCAGAAAAAAGCGAGGTTTTTAAATTCCTGCGCACTTCATCTCGGGTTAGACAATGCGGTCGCTGTTGACAAAAGGTTTGAGGAACTTTCCGTCACTAAGAAATACGATGTTATATTTTCACGGGGCGTCGGAAATTTTGAAGTGCTAAAAGAACATTATCTTAAGCGGATAAAGAATGAGGGAAGAGTGGTGATTCTTACCGGCGAGGATAATTCTAAAATATTTAAAGATCATGATATTTTTTCCAATCCTTATCTCGAAGGCAGGATAATCGTGAATCTGGAGAAATAGTGTTCAAATTCGGCGATCTGATAATATATGCCGCTGTGTTATCGGCAGCACTTTTTCCGTTTCTAAGAGAGAAAGAATCTGAAAATAATAAAATTCAGGTAATACACGATAAACATACTGAGTATTTTGATGCCGGAAAAGATACCATATTTTTCATTCAGGGTAACAAAGTTGAAATCGAGATAAAAGGCCGGAAAGTTCGAATAAAAGACTCTGACTGCAGGGACAAATACTGCGTAAAGCACGGGTGGCTGAAAGAAGATCAGAACGGCAAAATAATCTGCATGCCGAATAAAGTAATAATCGAGTTTGTAAAACGGGAAGATGATTTTATTGACGCAGTTACGGAGTAAAGTATTTTGAAAGTTGAATACGGAACACGGATTTATATCATAGCTGTTTTCTCCGCGCTGGCATCATTATTACAGCTTTTAGAAATATTCATAATCCTTCCCATCCCGTTCGTAAAGATCGGGCTGGCAAATGCGATAGTTCTGTTCTTCATAGCCAGAAAACAGTACCTGATAGCTTTCGCGGTAAACATTTTCAGAGTATTCATCGGCGGATTTTTCAGCGCTAAACTTTTCAGCCTGCCGTTTATATTTTCGCTTTCGGGTGCAACACTTTCGTATTTCGTTATGGTAATATTATTTGTAATTCTGGGCAGGTTCGTTTCGCTTGTCGCCTTAAGCGTGTCGGGAGCAATAGCTTTCAATATAGCTCAATATATTTTATTCGTATATTTTTTCGACAGGTCTGTTGATTATAACATCACGGTATCTGTAATAATTCTTCTAAGTGTAATTCCCGGAGTTCTTACAGGGATTATTGCTGAAATCCTGAACAGGCAGGACATCGAACTAATAAAAAAGCCCCGATAAATGCGGTAGATGCTGTATCTTAGATGATAATTATTGATGAACTTAGGAGGTTTGTTTTGCATTTTTTTATAGAAGAGAGTATATTAAACCATAACTCTTGAGATTGAAATGGCAGAGAAAAGTCGAAAATATGAAAGCGATGAATTCAGAACTAAGGATCGATAGGGAGAAGCTCGTTGAAAAGTAATATAAAGAACTCATAGGGTTATTTATGCAATGTATTAAACATTATTCCTCAAAACAACCTGCGCTGCGAGGCGGAAATGTGCTACAAAGCCCATAAAATAGTTAGTGAAAACAAAATTATTGTATTTGTTTTGTTAATCGTCATGCTTTCTTACAACAATTTTTTAAACGCATCAACATTTGATATTCCTAAAGCAGCAGCGTCAATTTGTGTTGCTGATACGGATCTTGACGGTGACCATGATATTATTATAGGGCACAAAACAGCTTGGGAGCAAACAAATCCGACCGTATCAATACTGGACAATGACGGCAAAGGGGTATTCTTAAATATTGATACTACGCATGTATTTTGCGGATATCAGGAAAATATATTCCTTCAAAAGATTAATGATGACGAGTATCCTGATATTGTTACTTTTTATTCCGATTTTTCCTCAGGGTCTGCAGAAAGGTATGTTATGATAATTGGAAACGATAACGGACAATTCGAAACATATCAGGATTTTTCACTAAACAGCGACAAAATATTTTCGGGAATAAATTACGGCGACATAGATGGGAACGGCGATATTGACATCGTTTTTTATTCCAACAGCGGATATTTTTGGGGATATATGAAAAATGACGGTTCCGGACAATTTTCCAGCCCTGTTTATTATGAACTTGATTTTACACCTACAGCAATCTCATGCGGAGATATTGATAATGACGGAATGACAGATATTGCAGTGGGAAGCGGCGGCAGGTTATCAATATTTTATCAGGATGACATTTGGGGTATAATCAGTGAGGATATCGAAACAACTATCAATATTTACGGCCTTTCAGTATTCGATATTAACAATGATAACAAGAACGAACTGATCATAGTTGACGGAGCTCTATTCGGTTCATTAATGAGTATTCGATTTACTTCAATAGACAATGATTGGAACATGAACGAATATTATAGAAAAAATATTGACGAGTCTTTAATCAGTTTTAGCATAGCAGATTTGAATGATGATAGTTTTTCAGATATTATATATAATGCATACTCTTCAGATTCAACTTATATCCTTTACAACGAAAACGGAGTTTCATTTGCTGATCCTGTAAATTATCAAACATATTTTGGAGACACAGGAGAATATACAAGCAGTATAAGGTCATTTGTAGCTGATATTGACGGCAACGCTTTAAAAGATATTGTAGCATTAAATTCCAGCTATGCTTACGAAAATGATGCTACGATCCTGTTTCAGACGGAAGCCGGTGATTTTGTTCAGGATCCGCAGACCGGAATAGAAGATCAGGATAATCTCGTAAGCAAGATTGAGCTGTATCAAAATTACCCTAATCCGTTTAATAATGAAACGAAAATACAGTTTAGTTTAGACGCGTCATCGGAAGTAGAACTGAATATCCACAACGGCAAAGGGGTATTGGTTGAAAATCTTGTTAAAGGTAGGTACGATAGAGGTGCCCATTCAGTAAATTACAGAACTGACAGATTGACAAGCGGAGTTTATTATTACGAATTAAAAGTAAACGGTATTCACAGGCAGGTAAGAAAAATGCTGTATCTTAGGTGATAGTATAGAAAAATTCGGGATTGTTGAGAAAAATAATAAAAAATTTGACTTTTACGCCGATTGTAATTAAATTTCCGAGAAATTAATTATTTTTCCGGGTGTTGGTAATGAATGGGCATGTGTTAAAACCGGCAGGATATATTTACATAATTGAGAAATACGGATTAAAAGTAATTCAGCCTTATCATACTTCATTTATTTCAGATTCGAGTTATTCAAAGCAAATTTTGAAAGACGGATATATTGAGGAGGTTTATTCAAAAAAATACCTTCCGGATCATTCCGTTCTGGCAAATCTGGAATTCGCGCTTAAATATGACGGGACCGACCTCGGAGTGATCGCCGCTTTTTTTGAAACTGTCGGTAAAGACGAGATCGCAGGTTACATAACTTCCAAGCCGACTGGAAAATACGCAAGAATAATCTGGTTTTTGTACGAATTCATAACAGGAGAAAGACTTCCGCTTGAAGATATGGTCATGGGTAACTATGTTCAGGTTCTCGATGTCGAAAAATACTATACTGCAGAGCCGGGAGTTCGGGTTCAGAGGCAGAGGGTAGTAAATAATTTTTTAGGGGTAAAAAATTTCTGTCCGGTTATCAGAAGAATTGAAGGATTAAAGAAATATACGAATAGTGAAATAAATGACAGGTGCCAAAAACTCACAAGATCATACCCTCCGTCACTTTTGAGAAGAGCGCTTTCATATCTTTACACAAAAGAAACTAAATCTTCGTTCGAAATAGAAAATGTAAAGCCCGGACCGGCTAAAACAGAGAGTTTTGTTGAACTGCTAAAATCCGCTGAAAGAAAGGATTTCTGCGACAAAAATTCACTGATAGAACTTCAAAAGAGCATCGTTGACAAGAGGTTTTTAAATGACGGTTACAGGGAAACTCAGAACTATGTTGGCCAGACAGCGGCTTACGATAAAGAAATAATTCATTATATATGTCCTAAGCCTGAAGATGTCAGTTCTCTGATGGACGGACTTTTGTTAGCGGCTTCCAAGATGAGAGATTCCGGCGTTACGGCATTCGTCCAGGCTGCGGCAATATCCTACGGATTTGTATTTATTCATCCTTTCGACGATGGCAACGGAAGGATCCACAGATTTCTGATCCACAACATACTTTATTTGAGCGGTGCAGTGCCTGAAGGACTTATGTTCCCGGTCTCAGCGGTTATGTTGAAAAACATGATAGAGTACGACAGGTCGCTCGAGGCTTTTTCAAAGCCGTTAAATAAGCTGATAGATTATTCGATGGATTCTAACGGGAAAATGAAGGTTGAAAATGAAACTGCGAGGTTTTATAAGTATCCCGATATGACTGATCAGGTACAAGCTTTGGGGCGTTTTATTGATCTGACGATCGAAAATGAACTTACCCGTGAGCTTGATTTTCTAATACATTACGATATTGTTAAAAACGAAATGTCGCAGGTTGTGGAAATGCCGGACAATACGGCCGACCTGTTGATAAAGTTGTGTGTTCAGAACGGGGGAATATTGTCTGCGAGAAAAAAGAAAGATCATTTCAATTTCCTTAACGAAAATGAGACTGAGCAATTGCACAAGATAATCAGAGAGCATTTGGAATACTTAAGATAAAAAAAGCCCCGAATTTAAAACCGGGGCTTTTTCTTTTGAGGAGGAGTTTTTTATTTTTCGTCGTCAACGACTTCGAAATCCGCGTTCTCTACATCATCCTTTCCTGATGCTTTTCCGCCATCGTCTTTAGGCTGATGTTGTCTCGGATCAAAATCCTGAGGACCGGGTCCTGCACCCGTTCCCTGAGAAGCCTGCGCCATTTTCGTGCTGATCTCGTGCCATATCTTGTTATGGCCTTCGGTAGCGTTCCTGATAGCTTCAATATCATCGGTCTTAAGAACTTCTTTCAATTTAGCTGCGCTTGATTCAAGCCTCTGTTTATCTGCCTGATCAATTTTCCCTTCCAGATCTTTCAGAAGTTTTTCAGTCTGGAATACTGCCTGATCTGCCGAGTTTCTAAGATCAACTTTTTCCTTTTTCTTTTTATCTTCTTCCTCGTTGGCTTTTGCTTCCGCTTTCATTTTTTTGATCTCGGATTCGCTTAAACCTGAAGAAACTTCTATTTTAACATTCTGCGTTTTTCCTGTAGCTTTATCTTTTGCCGACACGCTCAAAATACCGTTTGCGTCAATATCGAAAGTAACCTCGATCTGCGGAATTCCTCTCGGTGCCGGAGCTATGCCGTCCAGCTGGAATCTTCCGATCGTCTTATTGTCCGGAGCCATCGGTCTTTCACCCTGAAGAACATGGATGTCAACCGCAGGCTGATTATCCGCAGCGGTAGAGAAAACTTCGGTTTTCTTGGTCGGAATAGTCGTATTCGATTCAATTAATCTTGTCATGACTCCGCCAAGTGTTTCTATACCTAGTGAAAGCGGCGTCACATCAAGCAGAAGCACTTCGTTGACATCACCCGATAATATACCGGCCTGAATAGCTGCTCCGAGCGCTACGACTTCGTCAGGATTAACGCTTTTGTTCGGTTCTTTACCGAAGAAATCTCTGACAGCGTCAACTACGGCAGGTATCCTTGTTGAACCTCCGACGAGGATAACTTCTTTTAAATCTTTCATGTCAATTCCGGCATCTCTGACAGCAAGTTTACACGGTTCTATAGAAGATCTTACAAGATCAATCGTAAGTTCGTTAAATTTAGCTCTCGTAAGGGTAAAGTCCATGTGTTTAGGGCCATCCTGAGTTGCTGTTATAAATGGCAGATTTATTTGTGTTTGAGTAAGCGAAGAAAGGTCTATCTTTGCTTTTTCAGACGCTTCTTTCAACCTCTGAAGAGCCATCGGATCCTTTTTCAGGTCAACGCCTTCGGTCTTTTTGAATTCGCCGGCCAGATAATCTATAATTCTCTGGTCGAAGTCGTCTCCGCCGAGATGTGTGTTGCCGTTGGTTGATTTAACTTCAAAAACCCCGTCTCCGATCTCAAGTATCGAGATGTCGAAAGTACCTCCGCCGAGGTCATAAACCGCGATAAGCCCGTCAACTTTTTTATCGAGACCGTAAGCAAGCGCTGCTGCAGTAGGCTCATTGACGATCCTTTTTACATCAAGTCCGGCAATAGTTCCCGCGTCTTTTGTCGCCTGTCTCTGTGCATCGTTAAAATATGCAGGTACTGTAATAACAGCTTCAGTAACTTTTGTGCCGAGATAGTCTTCGGCAGCCTGTTTTAATTTCTGCAGAATTACGGCTGAAATTTCCGGAGGGGTAAAATCCTTGTCGTCTATTTTTACCTGAACTACGCCGTTAGCATTTTTTGTAACTTCAAAAGGAACTTCTTTTATTTCCTGACCGACTTCAGTGTATTTTCTGCCCATAAATCTTTTTATTGACGAGACTGTTCTGTGTGAGTTTGTGATCGCCTGTCTTTTCGCAGGACCTCCGACGAGCCTTTCTCCGTTCTTTGAGAATGCAACTACTGAAGGAGTTGTTCTTCCTCCTTCGGCATTTGTGATCACGACCGGTTCGTTACCTTCCATTACAGCTACGCAGCTGTTGGTGGTTCCGAGGTCAATTCCTATTATTTTTCCCATTTTGATGCTCCTATTTTAAATTATTTATTTCGCATTCATTTTATGCAATCATTATTATATACAAATTGCGCGCCAAAAAACACAAAGCTTAAAATAAAATGCCGTAACAGACGAAATAAACGATAAATAAAAATAATGATCGCCGGATCGAATATGTTTATAAAATATTGATCTGTCAGGAATTTGTCAGTAAATTATAAATCCTTTTATTAGTTTGCAGAACATGATATAAATTCTTAAATTTGATAAAATTTGAACGGCAGGTTAGATGGATTCATTTATTAACTGGTGGCAGACTTTACCTTACAGGATAGATCCGACAATAATTCATGTCGGGAGTTTTCAAGTCAAATACTATGGTATGATGTACATCGTTGCTTTTTCACTGACTTTCTATCTTCTTAACAGGCGGTTAAAAAATAAAGAGTTCGAGCTGAGCAGGGAAGTGCTTGAGAATTACTTCTTTCAGGTTATATTGTTCATACTTATCGGCGGAAGGCTGGGCTATGTTTTATTTTATAATCTTAAATATTTCTTAAGAAATCCCCTCGAGATATTTCTGCCTTTCAGATACGATAACGGCTTTGAATTTACAGGCATAGCAGGAATGTCATACCACGGAGCGGTGATTGCAGCTTTTGCAGGAACGTATATTTTCACAAGGAAAAATAAGCTTGAGTTCTTTAAATTTATCGATTATATAACTATTGCCGCACCATTAGGATACACTTTTGGAAGGCTGGGTAATTTCATCAACGGGGAGCTTTACGGAAGAGTGACAGATTCTTCCATAGGGATGTATTTCCCTTTGGCAGGAGACCAAGTGCTTAGGCATCCTTCGCAACTGTACGAAGCGCTTTTTGAAGGGATCTTTATTTTTATTGTTCTATGGAGCCTGAGAAATCGAAAGTTTAAAAGCGGTTTTTTCGTTTCGGCCTATCTTATTTTGTACGGAACGGTAAGATTCATAATAGAATATTTCAGAGAGCCGGATGATCATTTAGGCTTTGTATTATTGAATTTTTCAATGGGTCAGGTACTCTGCTTTATTATGATCATATCGGGAATTGCAGTTTTATTTGTGTCAAGATATTATAGAAAATTGAATAAATAAATGATACGGGTTACTTCAAAAAATTATCCCTTAAGTATTGTTCCTGCGTTTCTTTAAGTTTCTGCATTTCTTCTTCACTCTGATTCCATCCAAGAATATTAATGTTTGAAGTCCAGTGCTTGATTACATTATTTTTATTTAAAAGATTTGATTGGCGATCGAAAAGTGATAAAGGTGCCATGTAAGAAAGTATAGGCATAATGTCTGTATTAACGGGACCATTACCGGCAAAACTACGGGTTTGTTCAGGACCGAATACAAGTCTTGAAAAAAGTTCATAAGCGGATTTTATGTTCACCGGTTGTTCCTCAATATCGGCAGCGATTTCGGGTAGTGATATCCTTTTTTTTATATCCTCTATTAACGGCCTGTATGAACCTTTTACTCCTATTAGCAAAAGATCGCTTCCGGGATCGACAAATATCATATATGTTTCGGGAAAAACTTCCTGAAAAGAACGGAACACAAGCTGCAGCGCTTCAGGTTTAAGGCTATACATGTGGATCCATTGTCCGAATACGCCATCTGCCGTCAATGCTTCATATCCCAGTTTATAGAACTCAACTGTAAAAAGGTCTGAAACGCCAGAAATCCACGGATTGGAGGGTTCTGATAGGATTATATCATATTTTCCAAAACTCCTCTGAAGGTGAAGCCTTCCGTCAGTTAAAAGCAAGTTGACATTATTCCTTTCCAAAGGATTGTTGTTAAAATCATTCATAAGCATTGAACCTTCAATTACGGCAGGTTCGATTTCTATCGCGTCAACATTTATTCCGGGATGCATCGCCATCGATCCTACTGTTGTTCCTGTTCCGAATCCTATCACACAGGCATTTTCAGGTTTAGGGTGGAATAGTGCGGTAAAGTGTCCGAGTAATTTTTGTGTCGGCATATCAGTATATGATGAGCCGTCTCCCTTTCCGTTAGTTTTTAGAGCCAACTCGTTCGTATATCTGTTCTTTGTGACAGTTATAGTGGCAGTAAATCCGTCTTTGTAGTAAATCATTTCAATATCTTGTTCATAGATTTTTCCGACACCATATTTGATTACATCAGGATTTTCTTGGATCTGGGGAGTTTTAATTCCCGCTCCGGCAGTAATTGCGGCCTGATATATATCCGGTATAACAAACCAAACTATGATCAGGCAGACAAAACCGGATATCTGGATCAACAGGAGTTTTTTTATTTTCATTAGAAAGGCAACAAGAAGTCCTGTCACAATAAGTAATGTACTTGTGATGCGCAAAGTTGGATCAAGTCCGAAATAAGGGATCAGAAAAAACGCGGCAATTATGGTTCCTGCAATGCCTCCTACAGTGTTCCATGTATAGAAAAAAGATGTATTGGCGGCAGGGTTGTCTGTAGTTTGCTTCATCATAAAAAGTCCGTAAGAAAAGAACAATCCGGAAATAAGTGTTGCTGCGCCCATCAGCATTATTGCCGGAAAAAGCTGGCTTATGAATAAACCATATAAGCTCGAAGATCTTTCAACGATAAAATTTTTTATATAAAAGTCGGGAAGAAGATTTGCGACGGCAATAGTTGCTGTTGTCGCTACAGGAATCAGCAAAAGTAAAATAAAAAAAACTGACCGCGATACATCAAACGTCCTGCTTCCGTATCTCTGAGAAATGAATTTCAGGCTGTATCCACCCAAAGCAGCTCCGATCCCGTAAAAGAAAAGATAAACAGCAAGTATTGTCGAATAGGCATATATTGATCCGCCGACACTCAATACGATCAACCGAGTCCATACAAGTTCGGATGCCAGGCCTATAAAACCTACTATGGCTGAGATCAGAAGTATCGTATATTTCGCGCCGTGACTTAAAGATATGCCCTGAATAAAATCGTCTGTGGCAGATTTCTGCTTTTTATCTTTTGTTAAAGATGTATTGGCTTTCGTTTTTTCACTTGAAAACTTAGTTACAAGCAAGATCGCAATCGCTAAAAGGGCGTTCGCAAAAGCGGTTACATAGATCGTGTTGATCAGTCCCATTTCGCGGAGAAGAAAATATCCCGAGACAATGCAGCCTGCTGAAGCACCAATAGTATTAAGTCCGTAGATTATAGATATGCGGCGTTCAGCAAGGCTTGAATACTGCTGAAGATACTTACCCAGAACAGGCAGCGTCGCACCCATACAGATCGTCGGGATAAGCATAATTACAGCACTGAATAAAATACGGATAAAGAAAATATTTGCGTTCGTTTCACCGAAATTCTGAAGTATTTCCGGAATAATTGAAAAAGCCCATTTGAACAATAAAGGACTAATAAAAGCGGTTATCGAGATAATGAATTCCAGAAAAGCGTAAACTTTCAGGGGTTTTTCTTTATTGATAAGGTATTTTGAAGCCAGCCATGAACCTACTGCCAATCCACTCATAAAAGTGGCGACTACTGTTGTAATTCCCATTGTTGTAGAACCCAAAAGGAGTGTTAGAAATCTGACCCATGCAATTTGATATATTAGAGAAAAAGAGCCGGAAAAAAAAAGAATAACAGATAAAGCAATGAATATTTTTGTTTGTTTGTTTTGCATTGATTTCTCCAAGTCTTTAATCCTTATCCGCAATGGATATAATCGTTTATAAGTTTCTTAAGTATTTTATAGTTGCCGTGGATCTTTTTATTCAGATCCTTATCCTCATATGATTTCAGATCTTTGATTATTCTTGAGATCATGCCTTTCGGGAAAATTCCGTATTTTTCATATACCGACCGCGCTTTTTCCAATTCATCTGCTGAATCCCAGCATGATGCAGGCAGATCGTTTAGATCTTTGATCGCGCTGGCCTCCTTTCCGGAGATATGTAGTTTATCTGCGAATTTAACTGAGTTCTTCATTTCAAATCCGTGAAGAGCAGCCACCGCGAGCCCCGCGATAAGCTGGTGCACATTCGCGCTTCCGTCCGCGTTTCTTATTTCCATAGTCTGATTATTGACAATATTACGGTTTCTGTCCTTAGGTTCATTCGGATTAGCTTCGTAAATAAGATTATCCGCACCGAGCCATCCAAGCGGAATTCTGACTAGAACGGAGCGGTTCCTTTCGCCCCAGCATATTCTTGTCGGTGCCTCTTGGTGCGGAACGAGCCTTAAATAAGATGTCGGAACCGTGTTGCCGAAAGCCGTAAGCGAAGGAGCCATATCAAGAAGACCGGCAATGAGTTTTTTGGCTGTGTCCGTAAGGCCTTTTTTATCCGCGATGGCATTTTTGCCGTCTTTCATCAGTCTCATGTGAATATGAAGTCCGCTTCCCGCCTGACCTATCATGATCTTGGGTGCGAAAGTTACTTCTAGATTATATTTGTATGCTATCTCACGGATAGCCCATTTTGCAAGCACAAGTTCGTCAGCGGCATCCTCGATATTGATCGGTCTGAATTCTATCTCATGCTGAACCATTTCAGTCGCTTCATTAATAATGTTTCCCACTTCAGCGTGTCCGTATTTGATGTGGCATCCCATTTCAGAGATCACTTTCATAGCTTCCTGTCTGATCGCGCCCCATTTGGAGAACGGGTGGGATTCATGATAGCCTTTCTGCTCAATTATCGGGTAAATAGTGTCAACTTCGGAGAACAGATAATACTCCAGTTCTCCCATCGCTTCCATTGTAAAACCGGTCTTTGCCTTTAGAACATCATGGGCCTTTTTTACAATGTGGCTCGGAGATCCTTCCAGCGGTTTTCCTTCTGATGTGAAGAAAGCGCAGAGAATGTCCAAAGTCGGCGTTTCTTCAAAAGGATTAACGAACGCCGTTTTATATCTCGGAAAGACATACAGGTCGCTTGAAGTGGCCTCGATAAAAGTGAAAAGGCTTGAGCCGTCCACTCTTTCACCGTAAGTTAATATATCGTCTAAGTGCTTCATGCTGTTGATTACGAAATTAAGCGTTTTCAGCCTTCCGTCTCCGCCGACATACCTGAAATTCAGCATTTTTATTCCGTTGCCTTTTACGAACTTAATTATGTCAGCTTTAGTAAAGTCTTTGGCGGGTTTTTTAAGATAAGCAACCAGCTTATTCGGGCACAACTCAAGATTCTGATCCATAGATTATCCTCATTTATTATTTTAAATTATCTTCTTTCTCTTTCGGGTTCCTGTTTTGTTGATGATGAAGCTGACGAACCGAATATATATCTGAACCCGATCCCGCCCATAATATCAAAATCCGTGTCGGGAGTAAGGTTCAGTCCCGGAGCCACTTCAATGAACATAGAAAAAGGTGCGGATCCGAACTTATAATAGAGTCCCAGAGGAACTTTAACGCCGATAATGAGATCGTTGTCGGTAATTTTTACACGGCCGCCGGGTCCGAAATAGAAAGGAAGTCTGTAGCCTTCGATCCTTATATCGGATTTTTTATGGAACAGGTAAGCTCCGTGAAGGTCGAAATTGTCATCGTTGTCATATCTGTTGTCCTTTACGCTCCATCCGACCTGAAGGTCGAACGCATTTGAAGTTCCCATAAAGCTTCTAAAGCTGATACCTGTAGGCTCGCCCAGGATCACTCCGAGTTCGAAACCGAATGTCATCGCCGAAGTGATTAAAAGAATTAGAATAAACCGTTTCATTTTTTTCCCTCCATAATTCTTTTGAATTTTTTTATTTTTAAAGATAGCGCATTTGCTTTGTTTTTCAGAACATTTTCGTCTATCCCAGAAAGAATTCTGTTTTTCATGACAATCCTTCCGTCAATTATAACAGTATCAACATCAGAACCTTTTGCGGAATAAACTATCTGGGAATAAGGATCGTACATCGGGGTCATGTGAATTGCTTTTGTGTCAACTATTATTATGTCGGCTTTCTTTCCTGTTTCGATCGAGCCCGTTATTTTATCGAGCCCAAGCGCAACAGCGCCGTTAATTGTGGCCATTCTGACGACTTCCTTTGCGCTAAGAACCGTCGGGTTTTTCTGAATACCTTTTTGAAGAATACATGCGGTTTTCATTTCTTCGAACATATCAAGAGTATTGTTGCTTGCCGGTCCGTCCGTTCCCAATGCTACAGTAAGTCCCGCCTTTACCATATCAACCACCCTCGCGATACCGCTGGCAAGCTTGAGGTTGCTCTGCGGACAATGAACTATCTTAACTTTTCGTTTTGCGAGGATTTCAATATCGCTGTCAGTAAGTATCACGCAGTGTACGGCAACCGTATTTGAATCGAGGAATTGTATCCGGTCCAAAAACTCAACAGGGGTCATTCCGTATTTTCTATTAATATGTTCCACTTCGCTTTCAGTTTCAGATATATGCGTATGAACAAGAACCCCGGTATCCTTCGAGACTTTTTTAACATTTATAAGCAGGTCTTCGGAACATGAATACGGAGAATGCGGAACAATGGATGTTGTGATCAGATGATGTATTTTTCCGTTTTCGGCAGTTGTTTTCCAGTGATGCTCTGAAATCTTATAAACAGGGTCGGGGATATCAATGACCGCTTCGCCCAAAACAGCTCTGATCCCGGATTTTTTTGCCGCCTTTGCCGTGATATCGGAATAAAAATACATATCGTTGAATGTAGTAGTTCCGGATTTTATCATTTCAGCTATCGAAAGTTCGGACGCAAGTTCGATATTTTCTTCTTTAACGAACACTTTTTCCACAGGCCAAATATAGTTGTTCAGCCAATCGAACAGAGCTATATCATCAGCCATCCCGCGGTATATTGACATCGGGGAATGGGTATGCGCGTTTATAAGCCCGGGCATGACAATATTTCCGTCTGCGTCGATTAGGATTTCTGCGGAACTGTCAGAAGGTAATTTATTGCCAAAAGCCGTTATATTTCCGCTTTTAATTCCGACAAAGCCGCGCTCAAAAACTTCCATTTGACGGTTCACTGTCACCAACAACGCGTTTTTTACCAGTATATCGAAAACCATCGAAATTCTCCACAATTATAAACAGCCGCTTAAATAATAAGGAATTATAAATTAATATGCAATTTAAATATTTTTTAACAGAATTTTTTTTCTTGACAAAGTGCTATTTTTTTTGTTAATTTTTAGTTGCCAAACTCACTGCACAGTCAGAATTATACAGGGGGGAAGTCTCAAAGAGTAATCAATACAAGTTCGAATGAAAGGTAAACTTAAAATAAACGAGGAGGTTTCATGAAAAAATCTTTGTTGTTGGTTCTTTCAACTGCAATGGTTTTATCGGCCGCATTTGTTCCGGTTGACAGAGCCAGAACAGTCGCTGAGAATCAGTATAAGCAATATTGCGCGGACGCTTCAACCAAAAGCGCCAATATTGTTAATGTGGTAGAGAACAGATACGAAGGCGAGGTTACATGGTACGCTTTTGAATTTGACAAAGGATTCGTGATCGTATCTGCAGATGACGCAGTAAGACCGATCCTGGGCTATTCAGACCACGGAACAGTTCCGAAAGCCGACAAGCTTGGCGGTCAGAACTTTAAAGAATGGTTCGGCAAATATGACAAACAGATAGCCTATATCAGAAAAAACAACATAGTTGACAAATTCGGGCAACAGACCTGGAAAGACATTGAAAATAATGTTTTCTCATCTTCTAAAGCCGGCATTGTTGTTGACAGACTTATACAGTCACAGTGGGACCAGGTGTGGCCATGGAACGATGACTGCCCTCAAAAAGACGGAACATTCACCTATGTAGGCTGTGTTGCAACAGCTATGGCTCAGGTCACCAGATTTCACAGATGGCCTGATGTAGGTGTAGGATCAGCATCATATCTTTGGAATGGTACAACACTTTCCGCGAATTTCACAACACATACTTTCAACTATGACCTTATGCCGGAAGTAAGTGCGTACGAATACGGACTTTACCCGACTTACTGGGAAAGCGGAATAACTCAGGCAGAAGTTGACGAACTCGCTATTCATTCATACTGGATGGGACTTTCAGTTAATATGAGCTACGGCACTGCCGCTGACGGCGGTTCAGGCGCATACTCTACAGATGTTGACAATGCGTTCATTGACCACTGGAAAGGAACTTCAACTTATGCAACATTCGCTACTCCTGCGGCACCTCCAACAGCTGACGCTAGCTACGCTACGATCAAAGCTCAGCTTGACGCAAAAAGACCATGGTACTGGTCGGGCGGAGTTCATGCTTTCAACCTTGACGGTTATAGAGATGACTACTGGTATCACTTCAACTGGGGATGGGGCGGAAGCTACGACGGCTGGTTCCACAGAAGCTCTTTAATACCTGACGGAACAGGTTCAGGCGGAGGCGACGGAGATTATACATCAGGTCAGTCAGGTTGTACTTATGTTCCGAACACCAACCCTTTTACAGCTTGGCCTGCTACTACAGTATCAGGATCAGTCGCAAATGGTGAAGATGTGACTATCAACTGGACAGCCCAGACCGGAGCAACCGGATATGAGCTTTACAGAACGAAAGATAAAGAAGGAGTACCGACTCTGTTATTAACAACAACTTCTTTAACTTACACTGATGTTAATCTGTCCGTCGGCGAATATAGCTACCATGTAATGGTTAATTATGCTACAGGGAAATCACACATTTCGAATTCTTACAGCACAACTATCGCAACGGTTGGAAACTTCAAGTATCCTACTGCTCTTGCAGCTGTTCCTGTAGGAAGAACATCTATTGACTTAAGCTGGGTAAAGCCATATACAGGAGTAACATGGCTCTCAACAGGATGGGAAACAGGAAGCGCAAGTCCATGGGATCTAACAAGAGCTTCTTATGCATTTACCTCTTCAACAAACAATAAAGGATGGGTTACAGAAGCAGCCGGAAATAACTGGACGATCGGAGACGCAACCACTGGTTTTGGAGCTCAGTATATTCATGACGGTACCTATTCGGCCCAGATCGGTTATACTTTTACAGATAATAGCGTACCTCTAAGATGGTTATATTCACCTTCAATTACCGTTGGTACAGGCGGAACATGGGATTTCTGGACATACTACATCAACTACACAACCGGTTCAGGACTGTGGCCGACCGACATTTACTATGTGTTCTATAAAGGAACATTTGCAGAAAGGACCGGTACTCAGATCGCAGCGAACACTACTATAGTTCAGTTCTGGGATGGAGAAGTACTTGTAGCTAATGATCCAGTAGGGTATGGAAATAATTTCTATGCTTCTCAGGTTTCATTAGATATATCTGCCCTTTCAGGTCAGACAGGAAGATTCGCATTCGTTTACTCTTATAATGACGGTTATCAGATGGCTATTGACGATGTTGTTATCGGTGCACCTACTGGCGGAATTCCTGAGCCGACAGGCTATGAAGTTTACAGAGCCGGTGCAAAGATCGCCGATGTTACAGGTCCGACAAATGTTACATATCAGGACACGGGTTTTGCAGATGGAACGAACAGTTACTATGTAAGAGCGGTTTATCCTACCGGAACCTCTATTACATCAATCGAAGCGTCAGCTACAATAGACGCAAACCCGAAACCGGGTTATCTGATCGGAATAGGCGGAACAAGCGCTACATTAAGCTGGTTCCAACCGTATAAGAATCCACCGATGTGGTATGCTTACTATGATGTAAATGAAAGTACTACTACTATCGACATGATGGATGTAGCCGCTCCGAAAAGAAGGGTGAAATTTGCTTCAAACGCAGGCTATTATTATCCTGCAACGATCGACTCTATCTCCGCTATATTCTACGACTGGGATGAAGGAAACTGGGGAGGAGCAAATACATTCAACATCAGATTACAGGCTCCCGGCGGATACGCTCCCGGCGGCGGAATGCTTCCTGATACTACATTATTTGAAGCACTCAACCTGACAGCTACACACTTACAGGAATATAAAGTAGCTGTAGTTCCTCCTGTTACAAGAACAAGCAGAGGATGGGCTGTTGAAGTTGAAGCTCTATCGGCAACTACCGGTAATCCCGGAAACCTCGCAGGACCTTCTCCTGATGCCGATGTCAACTCTTACTTCTACTACACAACCGAAGCTTCTTATAACTACTATATGGTTCTTTCTGGTGGAGTACCTGCCGAATACGCAATCATGAGCCATATAATATCTTCTGACCCTCCACCAATTGCTAAATCAGGATGGGCTACTGCAGGACAGTTCAACTCAAGATCAACTTCAGTTGCAGGTTCGATCGGCAGTGACGAGAAAGTTGAAGGAATTCCTTACTACGACAAAAGAACTAAAACGATCCCGACAGTTAAAAGTGTAAAAGCTATTGACTATTACAGGATCTACAGGAACGGTTCTCCGATCGGAACATCAACAACTCTGAACTACGAAGATACAAGTGTTACCGTAACAGGCGACTATACTTATGCAGTTACTGCACACTATGCTAATCCGGTAGGCGAGTCAGACTTCTCTAATGAATTAGTTCTTAATGTTATAGGCGGCGGACCGGTTATTCCTGCGGTTCCTGCACCTATCACTTCATCTGTTGTTTCAGGCAATGTAAAATTCGACTGGCCTGATGCGGCAGATGCAACAAGCTACGATGTTTATTCTTCAACAACACCGTACGGAACATTCGCACTGTTGACAAATGTTACTATAAGTGAATATACTTACACGCCGACAGCAACAAAAATGTTCTTCTACTTTGTTTCGAAGAACTCTACAAAAGAATCACCGAAAACCATCGAAGTAAAAAGGTCAATGACAAAATAATACTTCGGTAAAATATTTCAAGACAGCCCCTACTTTTCAGGGGCTGTTTTTTTTCTTGTGATTTTTCATAATATTCATTAATATTAATACGGGTTTCAAAAAAGTAAAAAATCATTTGGAGAATATGATGAAGAAACACTTTACACTTGCGCTCATTATAATGTGCGCTGCAGCATTTTCCGCGGACTGGTACTCGTCCAAAGAAAAGAGAGAAAACCTTCTGCCGAGGGAATCGGTGAAAGACACAGCATGGTACAGCTACGGCGATGCTCCGGCTTATGTGTGGACTTTGAAAACAGAAAGAGCGACTTTTTTCGACATGAACGATTTCGGGTTCGAATATCCGGTTAATCTGCACGGATTGTCAGCCTATCTTTATGACAGTCTTTGCGTATTCAGCTACAAGATATATGATAAAGACGGCGTAACTCTGCTTTATCAATCTGAACAGCTGAACTCGATCAAAGATTACAACGATTTTGTTTTCTCTTCGCCTATGATCGTGACTGATGACTTCTGGCTTTCGGTTGTTCCTCAGACGGACGGCCTTCCGAAACATGTGTCAACAGACGTAGTTACCACCGAGCACAGCTTTTACGGAGCGCCTGGAGCATGGGAAGCGTTCTACAAGGTAGATGAAAGGTACGAATGGTCGAATTATGTTTTGGTTGAACCTTTTACAGGGACAGACGTCTATGCTCCTATTGTGAGAACTATTTCGGGTCTTGAGAATTTTATGGGCTATGCGGCGAACATTACTCTCTCGGTTCAGGATGTGTCGGGTGTGGTTACTCCCATGACAGGGCAGTATGATATCGGTGCCGGATGGGTTGACTTTACGATGAACATGAAAAAAGGCACTTATATCTTCAACGGCCAGATCCCCGGTCAGCCGAACGGGACTTCGGGAAAGGTAAGGTTCTACATGGCTGATATGCTGGCAAATGCTCAATATTCTGATGAATACACAATAGTATGGGGAACGGACATTCCGCTTCTCAGCGAAAATTTCGAGAACGGTTTTCCTCCCGTAGGATGGACGCTGCAGAATGTGGGAGCCGGGTTTGTGGATGGTACTTTACAGGACGGCGGATTCGTTCACGAAGGACAAGTATCTGCGGTTCACTGGGATGATTCAGGTGTTCAGGACGACTGGATGATAACTAAAGCTGTTACTTTACCTTCTTTGGATTATCCTGTGACTCTTTCTTTCTGGCAGACAGTATACTGGTCGTACTATTACTCTTTTTGTGAAGTCTGCATTTCGACCGACATGGTTAACTGGACGCAGATCTATCAGCCTCCTTATATACCGAACGACGCGGAGGCCGAAATTGCACAGGATGCCGTTTGGATGGATGTAAAAGCGTCTCTCAGCGCCTGGGCAGGTCAGACAGTTTACGTAGGATTCCACTACACTGGCGATTATAACCATCAGTGGTATATCGACGAGGTACAGATAGTGCTCGACATTGACGCTCCCGAGATTACAGATATATACGCCAATAAGGCTCTTCTGCCTAATATTGGAGCGTATCTTGATAATCCTATGGAAATATATCTTGAACTGAGCGATTTTACAGGCTTAAAATCCGCTACCGGCCATTATACTTTTGACGGAGGTTCAACTTATACCGATCTGATTTTTTCAAAAACTAAGACAAATGAAACATGGAAGGCTTCTATACCGACAAGCGCTACAGCTATGGACGGCGAGATATATTTCACACTTGAGGACACTGGCGGAGTTGAAGAAGATACCGTGCCATATCCTATTTCTTTTGTTGCAGATACCGGCGCTCCTGCTGTAAAAAATTTCACCTACGGGGATCCTGTTTTCATAAACAAGGATATGACCCTTACTTTGGTTTTTGAAGATGAATCAGCCGTTGCGTCGGTACAGGGATATTACAGTAAAGATAACTGGGCTACCGAAACTCCTGTCGCAATGACAGCGTCTAAAGCTCACGAATACACATATACGGGAACTGTTCCCGCCGAAACCGCCGAGACATTCGCAGCGGTCAGGTTCGTTGTGACCGATGCGCCCGGCAATACTCTTAACACGCCGGCTTATACGGTAAAATGGCTTGAAGGTTTTGTCCTGTTCCATGATGATTTTGACGGATCGAATCCTGTCGAAACATGGTTTTTAGACGGCGGAACCTGGGGTTATGTGACCAACGAAAGCCACTCTGCAGTAACTTCTCTTCACGACAGTCCAGGCGGAAATTACGGTGATAATCTTTTCAGCCCTGTAAGAACAGTAATTTATGACTTCAGCGCTGTTTACGGAGCAACTATGTTCCTGTGGGCTAAGATAGACCTTGAAACAGGATGGGATTATACTTATCTTCAGGCTACTACCGATGAATCAACATGGATGAATCTATACCGGTTCAACGGAGAAGATCAGGGCTGGAAATTCTTCGCGATAGATCTCGGAGCGGTTGCTCTTCAACCTACCGTCAGGTTCAGGTTCAGGCTTGTTTCTGATGCAGCAATAAACTGCGACGGTATGTATATTGATGATGTAACTCTTGCAGTATATTCTAAAGATTATTCGGCACCCCTTATCGAATATGCGGGTCCGGAACAGATCACGGCGACCGACTATCTGATCCCGAGAGAATTTACGATCCCGGTAGGACTGGGCGATTACACATTCAGCGTAGAACTAAAGGACATATCGGATATTTCGGAAGTTAAAGTAGTTTATTCAGTTGACGGAGGCGCAGAGCAGGTATCGGTTCCTGCCGTGTCAAGCGGGCCTTCCGGCACTTACTTTTTAACAATACCGGCACAGACCGCAGGATCAAAAGTTACCTATAAAGTGGTTGCAACCGATAATTCTTCATATAAAAATGTGAATGAGACCGGCCTTTATATGATCAGATTCGGCAATTTCCTTTATTATCAGAACGGGGACGACTATGTTGATTATCTTGATATCATCGGAAATACTCCGCAGGCATCAGCACAGGCTGTAGCAAGCAGAATAACCATGGGCCCGATGGACGGCGACGTTGATGATATTTACAGAGCAGATCTGATAGGAATAACAATTGACAACTATATCAACACTGAAGACGGATATCCGAGCGATCCGATGTATGTCCATGTCTGGGCGAACGAAGCGGGAAAACCGGGAACTGACCTTATTCCGCCGATTTACACAGAGCAGGCGGCAACAGATCTGAGCAGTTACGAGATCACTTATGTTGACCTGAGACCTTATTCGACAGAACTTTCAGGGATCGAGGGAGATGTTTTCGTAGGATATACTTCAGCGGGAGATGTTACCAATATCCTTTATGAAGTTGTGGCAAGCCATATCGCACAGCCCGGTTATATAAATTTTCAAAGATCGTGGTTGGGAAAAGGAGATCTGTCGGCACTGAGCTGGGAGCTTGATCCTGCAAGCGTTTACCATATCAGCGCAGTTACGGGAGAGTATGAATTCGTCGGGATAAACGGTAATGACAATCTGCCTTTAACGACAAAGCTCTATCATAACTATCCAAATCCTTTCAACCCTGCAACAACTATTAAATTCAGTCTCGCCGATGATGCTGATGTCAGCCTGAAAGTATATAATTCCGGCGGACAGATCGTTGCCGGGCTGATTGACGGTAAAATGCAGAAAGGATACCACGATGTTGAGTTCGACGGATCAAAACTTACCAGCGGAGTATATTACTATACACTGAAAGTCAATGAAAGGGCGATGACGGCAAAAATGATTATGTTGAAATAATGTGATAAAAATCACTGCGGAGATGATGAAATTGTGTTAATTTGCTTCAAGTAAAAAACGCAAATATTTTTTGCAGGGGGCGTAAGAATTCAAAAATAAAAAAATTTTTTACTTGACAAAACGACAAAAAAATGATTATTTTGTCCAACACTCGAAAAGGTGATGGTTTGATTTAAGAGAAAAAAGATGTACGATATAATGGACAACGAAAAGTAAAACTGAGGAGGAAGAATGAAAAAAATGTCACTGTTGGTTCTATCGATGGCTATAGCGCTGTCAGCCGCATTCGTGCCGGTGGACAGAGCAAAAACGGTCGCTGAGAATCAATACAAGCAGTACTGCGCCGATGCGTCAACCAAAAGCACAAGCGCTATCAATGTACTGGAGCACAAATACGAAGGCGAAACTACATGGTACATGTTCGAATTCGACAAAGGATTCGTAATTGTGTCAGCCGATGATGCAGTAAGACCGATACTCGGTTATTCTGATCACGGTACTGTTCCGAGCCAGGCTAAATGGGAGCACGGCGGACAGAATTTTAAAGAATGGTTTGGTTATTATGACAAACAGATCGCGATCGCAAGAAAAACCGGTTATGTTGACAAAGCCGGGAACGAAACATGGAAAAACATTGAGAATAATGTATTTTCATCTACAAAAGCAGGCATCGTAGTTGACAGACTTCTGCAGACGCAATATGACCAGGTATGGCCATGGAATGATGACTGCCCTACTAAAGTTGTATCAGGCGACTCTACATGGACTTATGTCGGATGCGTCGCAACATCTATGGCTCAGCTGTTAAGATACCACAGATGGCCTGATGTAGGTGTGGGATCAGCAAGCTACAGCTGGAATAACGGTACGACCACTATTACTCTTTCTGCAAACTTCGCTACTCACAACTGGAATTATGACCTTATGCCCGAAGTAGCAGATATCGAATATGGTTATTATCCCGAATATTGGGAATCAGGAATTACTCAGGCCGAAGTTGATGAGTTAGCTCTTCAGTCTTATTGGGTGGGACTATCTGTTAACATGAGCTACGGCGACACTGCTGATGGCGGTTCAGGTGCATACACTACTGATTCCGACAACGCTTTTATTGACCACTGGAAAGGAGCTTCAACCTATGCATCTTTCACAACTCCCGCAGCTCCTCCGACAGCGGACGGAAGCTATGCAACTATCAAAGCTCAGCTTGATGCAAAAAGACCGTGGCAATGGTCAGGCGGCGTTCACTCTTTCAACCTTGATGGATATAGAGATGATTACTGGTACCACTTCAACTGGGGATGGGCTGGAAGCTGCGACGGATGGTATCACAGAAGCGCTCTGATACCTGAAGATCCGGGTTCAGGCGGAGGCAACGGAGACTATACCGCAGGACAGGCAGGGATTACTTATACGCCTACCACTAACCCGTTTACAGCATGGCCGGTAACAACAGTGACCGGATCGCTTGCCAACGGAGAAGACATTACTGTAAACTGGACTGCTCAGACCGGAGCTACAGGATATGAGCTTTACAGAACTAAAGATAAAGAAGGAATACCGACGCTTGTTACAACTACAACAGGTCTTACTTACACTCAGAACGACCTGATGTCCGGCGAATATGCTTACAGCGTGATAGTTGTTTACGCAACAGGCAAGTCTCACATGTCAAACGCATATTCTTTTACAATTTCTCCTAACTCGCTGTTGCCTCCGCCCACAGGAGTGACTGCAGCGCCTAACGGTAGAACCAGCATTGACCTTACATGGACAGCTCCTTTCGTAGGTGTTCTCAACACTTATGAAAACTTTGAAGCAGGTGTATGGCCTACAGGTTGGGTAAAAAATACCTCAGCCAACAATACTACGGGTTCGGTATGGGACGGTGATGCAAACGGTTATGTGATCTTTGCAGACGGATATCCTACATGGTATTATGGCGACAGAATCGAAGGCTGGTTTACTGGAAGAAGCAGTGCTGCAGACAGAACAGTCTGGATTTTATCACCGAGCTATACTTTCAATACATCTCACTTCATTAAATGGTGGACAAGGTTCAGATGGTCGGCTGACGGCGATGAAGGCGGTCCTTTGGCTCCCGGCATGAGCTATCCGGTGTACCAGATTGTAACTTATGCAGGTACTTTCACTGAAACAAAAAAGGAATCTAATATAATTTACACAGTAAAAGGAACTTGGGACGGCTCTTTAGGAGCTACTGAAAATATCTGGGCTTTTGAAGAATACTGTGCTATAAACATGACCGGTACCGCAAGAGTCGGTTTCAGATGCCCGGTAAGGACAAGTTGTTACAGTCTCGGATTCGACAAGATCACTATAGGTTCGCCTGTAGGCGGCGGTGACAACCCGAACGGATTCCAGATATACAGAGGCAACGGAACTTTAGCTGCAACTTTAACAAACGGTACTGCAACAGGCTGGTCAGACACCGGCTTCGTTGACGGAGAAAACAGTTACTATGTAAAAGCTACATTCCCGACAGGAACATCGCTTTCAAGTAATACCGCTACAGCAACTATTGATGCGAATCCGAAACCTGATTATCTGAGCGGGATCGTAAGCCCTTCTACACAGGCTAACCTGAGCTGGTATATGCCTTATCACAATGCTCCGAAATGGTACATTTATTTCGATCCGAATTTAGGAAACGGAGTTACAACGCTTTATGATCCTGCTTCACCGATCGATCATAAGAGAACAAGATTTGTGGCTGCAGATATGGGCTTCTACTATCCGATCACTCTCGACTCTATAGCTGCTATTTTCATTGATGAGAACGAGGGAAATTGGGGCGGAGAGAACCAGTTCAACTTCAGAGTGTTTAATGGATACAGAACTCTGGCAGATACTATTGTGACAATTTATGCAACCTCGCCGACACTTACTGCGGTTCACGGTCAGATAGTGAAATATAAGCTGCCTACGCCGCTTGTATTGACTGAAGATTTCAATATCGAGGTTAATAACATATCCGGTACAGATAACCCGACTAACCTGATGTATGCTATGGAACGGTCTCATTCATTTAATGTGGGAGAAGACGGCAAGTACTTCTGGTCGATCGTATATGGAGATTTGACTTACGAATTTGCTTTCATGGGCTACATAACATCATCTGCACCTTCAAAAAGCGGATGGATTACCGGAAAATCAGGAACTGTTGCTCCTGAAACCAAAACAAGAACTGCCCTTAAACCTTATCCGACTTTACCTGCGTATAAAGGAAAAGCAATGGACTACTACAAAATCTATAGGAATGGCGTAGCAGTCGGAACTTCCACAACGCTGACTTATGCCGATACAAGTGTTCCTGCAACTGCAGATTACACTTATAAGGTATCAGCTTCTTACAGCAGCCCGGCAGGTGAATCTGATTTCTCTAACGAGATCGTTCTTCATGTAGAAAAACCAGTTTCAGCGCCTCCAACTCCAACACCTATAACATCATCTGTAGTATCAGGCAATGTAAAATTCGACTGGCCTGATATGGCAGGCGCTACAAGCTATGATGTTTATTCTTCAGCAACACCGTACGGAACATTCGCACTGTTGACAAATGTTACTATAAGTGAATATACTTACACGCCGACAGCAACAAAAATGTTCTTCCAGTTCGTGTCGAAGAATTCAACAAAAGAATCACCGAAAACGATTGAAATAGCAAAATCGGTTTCAAGATAATATTAATAATGTATGGAGATCTGCGGCAGCAATGCCGCAGGTCGAAATGCAGAATTGATAAAAAAAGAATTATTTATCTTGACAACTAAAAAAAAATGATGTAATTTATTTATCGATTGGCAACAATCACGAGTTTGGCAAAACTTAAGATGAATTGTAATTGTAATAGAAAAGAAAATGGAGGAAGTATGAAAAAAATGATGGTATCATTGATGCTTATTCTCAGCATGTTCGCTTTCGCGGCTGAATCAGCTCCCAGCGCGACTGTCGGATATGTAAAGTACTCGACTGTAGCGACAGCCGGTACGGACCTGAACCATATTGCGGTAGCTCTAAACGGACAGTGGACATCGTCAAGCCAAATCGATCCTACAGGGTTATACTTTAACAAGATTAGCAAGTGGAATCCAGCTACACAGATTTATCAGAACTCTTCATTCATAGGTTCTAGCTGGCTGACTCCATTTACGATTTCTTATGGGGATCCGTTAGTTGTGAATATGAAAGCAGGTGTTACAAGCTACGATTTGGTTAACGCAGGAAGCGTAAGCACAAAACAGTACAACATAATTGTTAACGCTTCAACAACTGACCTTAACCATATTATGCTTCCATTAGGGAAAAGCAACCTTACCACTGCAGCTTTGCTTGGACCGGATATTGGAAATACCTACATAAACAAAATAAGCAGGTGGAATCCAACTACTCAGCTTTACCAAAACTCTTCATTAATAGGAAGTACTTGGCTGACTTCTTATACTATTGAAGTAGGTCAGCATCTTGTAGTTAACGCAACTAACGCAAAAACATGGCCTGATCCGGCAGCCAAAGATGATGAGAATCTCCAAATTGTAAATTGGACTTCTGATCAGGATCCGAAAGGCGGCGAATCAAGACCGTTCTTTATTCTTGTTGGAGATGGTTCAGGTGGATTCTACAATTATCCTGGAGATGAAGGAACTAGCGGAGCTAAAATTACATGGTTTTCATGGTTTAATGAAAGACCTCTTGAATTTGTACGCTGGAACACAGTAATTGCTCCCGACCCGTCTTTTATTGATACAATGGGTGATGGAAGATTAAGCGCATATGTAGATATTCAGCAATTTCCAACGGCATATGCTGTCGGGAACACATTAAATGTTGTTGTTAGAAACGAAACAACAAATTTGCAGGGTACTTTTTCTTTTGTTCTGAATGCAGATGCATCTCCGACACTGGTCGGGTATGACAACACATACGGTGCCGGATTTGATTATCCAGGCGTGACCAATGACCCAATACCTTTGACAACACCTAATAGTATCGGCGAAGAAATGGTTCCGATGGTTACAAAACTACACCAGAATTATCCGAATCCGTTTAACCCGACTACTGCTATCAAGTTTGACCTTGCAACAGCAGGTAATGTAAAACTTAATGTTTACAACTATAATGGACAGCTTGTTAAGTCTCTGGTTAACGGAGAAATGAAAGCCGGTTATCATAGCGTAAACTTTGATGCCGCAAATTTAGCTGCAGGTGTTTATTACTATACTATGGAAACAGCCGGTAAAGCTATGACTCAGAAAATGGTTCTTGTAAAATAATAATTACTACAGGAATATTTAAAAAAGGACTGCATCTGCAGTCCTTTTTTATTGACATGAATTATAATTTGATTTATATTTGTTGCTGCGAAATGTTACAAATAAAAAATGGAGGTAATATGAAAAAGTTTCTATTAGTTCTGATGCTGATTATTAGTATAATATCTTTCGCAGCTGTCAAAGGTGGCGAATCAAGACCGTTCTTTATTCTTGTTGGAGATGGTTCAGGAGGATTCTACAATTACCCTGGAGATGAGGGAACAAACGGAGCTAAAATTACATGGTTTTCATGGTTTAGTGAAAGACCTACTGAATTTGTACGCTGGAACACAGTAATTGCTCCCGACCCGTCTTTTATTGATACAATGGGTGATGGAAGATTAAGCGTATATGTAGATATTCAGCAATTTCCAACGGCATATGCTGTCGGAAACACATTAAATGTTGTTTTTGAAAACGAAACAGCAGGTTTGTATAACACTTTTTCTTTTGTTCTGAATGCAGATGCATCTCCGACACTGGTCGGGTATGACAACACATACGGTGCCGGATTTGATTATCCAGGTGTAACCAATGACCCAATACCTTTGGTATTGTCTCATATTATCGGCGAACAAATGGTTCCGGAAGTTACAAAAGTTTACCAGAACTATCCTAACCCGTTCAACCCGACAACTTCAATCAAGTTTGACCTTGCAACAGCAGGTAATGTAAAACTTAATGTTTACAACTATAACGGACAGCTTGTTAAGTCTCTGGTTAACAGAACAATGAACGCAGGCGTTCACAGTGTAAATTTTGATGCCGCAAATTTAGCTGCAGGTGTTTATTACTATACAATGGAAACAGCTGGTAAAGCTGCTATGTCTCAGAAGATGGTTCTTGTAAAATAATAATTACTACAGGAATATTTCAAAAGGACTGCAATTGCAGTCCTTTTTTATTGACATGGATTATAATTTGATTTATATTTGTTGCTGCGAAATGTTACAAACAAAAAATGGAGGAAAGATGAAAAAATTTCTATTAATTCTGATGCTGATTATTAGTGCCTTATCTTTCGCAGGTGGCGAATCAAGACCGTTCTTTATTCTTGTTGATGATGGTTTAGGTGGATTCTACAATTATCCTGGAGATGAAGGAACTAGCGGAGCTAAAATTACATGGTTTTCATGGTTTAATGAAAGACCTCTTGAATTTGTACGCTGGAACACAGTAATTGCTCCCGACCCGTCTTTTATTGATACAATGGGTGATGGAAGATTAAGCGCATATGTAGATATTCAGCAATTTCCAACGGCATATGCTGTCGGGAACACATTAAATGTTGTTATTAGAAACGAAACAACAAATTTGCAGGGTGCTTTTTCTTTTGTTCTGAATGCAGATGCATCTCCGACACTGGTCGGGTATGACAACACATACGGTGCCGGATTTGATTATCCAGGTGTAACCAATGACCCAATTGCTTTGGATCAACCAAATTCAATTGAAGAAAGTATAGTTCCGATGGTTACAAAACTTTACCAGAACTATCCTAACCCGTTCAACCCGACAACTTCAATCAAGTTTGACCTTGCAACAGCAGGTATTGTAAAACTTAATGTTTACAACTATAACGGACAGCTTTTACAGGCTCTAGTTAACAGAACAATGAATGCAGGCGTTCACAGCGTAAACTTTGACGCTTCTTCGTTGAGCGCTGGCGTTTACTACTATACGTTAGAAGCTGGCAACAGCACAATGTCCAACAAAATGATTCTTGTTAAATAATTATTCAAAATTGTAAGAAGTAACATTTCGTAAATTTGCTTATTACAAAAGGGCTGGAGTGAAGAACAGCCCTTTTTTATTTTATTAGACCTAAAGCGGTCTGATTTATTTTTAAATTTAAATTAGTAAACAAATTATTTTTCCAGTTTTGCTCAATTTGACTAAGTGAAGGAAATTCCGAGATTTTTCCTGTTTCATATTCTCCGGCTATTTTAGGTATTATATAGTTATAGATATAATACTTTCTATATTCGGGTGTCATTAACAATCGTATTCTATTAGCATGAAATGTGTCTTTATCATAACCTGCATCTAATGAAAATCTAGCAACGAGAATTCTGCGCAATAAGGCATGAACAGATTCAATTACACGATAACGGTCAGGATTATTAATACAAGAGTTATAACTATCAAAAAAAGTGCGAATATGATTAAAGTTAAAAGATAAATTGCCGTAAGTAGCAATTACAGTTTTTCTTTTAATATTTTCTATTGAGTCATTGCTTGCATATTGCTGCTGATTATCATTGAATGAACCTAAATATTTTATAGTTTTATCGACAGCAACAGTATCAATTTTTATATTATACTTTCTGAATAAGAAGTCATCAAAAATATATTTTGCGCTGTCAATTTCCTGAACATACTCTTTTTCAAAATAACTGTAGATTTTATGTTTTTCTATTGAATAGAGTTTGTTGAAGTCTTTTAGGTACTGTATATCCTCAATTTTTATTAAATTATATCCGAACTTAGATTTAAAAGGTTTATATATTTTCCCTTTGTCTTTAGCTTTGATCACTTTTTTAAATTCATTCTGCAAATCGTCAAATTCAACCCAGACAGGTTCACTATTGTGTATTGAAGAAGGCATGTTCTTAGAATATTCACTGGCTACTTCAGCAAATGAGTCCGGGAATTTTGTCAATTTAACAAATAGCGAATCGGCTGTTTTTTTAGAATTTCTGCCATTTGGAACCAGAATGTGCCTGATATTGAATTCATATTTCATGTTTTCAAACATATTATTGATCATATCTTCAGTTATAACTTTGTTTTTTACACTATCTTCCATAATTTTGTATAAACTGAGAAGAGTGAAATATTCTTTATATTTTTCTTTAATTGCTGCGACAGTATCGAGACTTAGCGAGTCGGTAAGCTTCAGTATTTCTTTTATTTCAACATAATTCTTCAATTCAATGTGTAGCGAATCAAAATCGAAATTATTTTTATATATGGACTTTGGTGTCTCAAGGTAAATATCTCTAAATTCACCGAGAGTGATTTTGCCCCCATACCATTCAGCTAATACAGTATCATCATCAGGCGTTTGTTTCAAGTCCTGCTGGCAGTTGCATGTAACCAGAATTATTAGAATATGAAGCAGGATTTTTATTTTCATTGATTATCTCCTTTTATATTCGGTGTAATTTATCATAGCATTGTTGTTTTTTCAACTAAAATATAACATTGGGAGTTTCATTTATGATCTAAGATTTGATAAAAACCATAAAATGATTTATATTTCGATTCAAATTTAATTGTAGGTGCCAATGCTGTTTTTTAAAAAGAAAAAGGAAGATGAAAAAGCTGAAGATGTAAAGCCTAAATTAAGCATGTTCGAAAAGCTCTCGTCTTCGCTGCATAAGACAAAAGCGAATATTTTAAACAAATTAAGCTCTGTATTCACTTCGGAAAAGATAGATGAAGATACACTCGGAAAACTTGAGGAAGCTCTTTATACATCCGATATAGGGGTTAAAACGACCGATAAGATAATTGAGGAAGTACGGAAGAAGATCAAAGGCGGTGAGGAGATCGGGAACATTAAGGATTTAATAAAAGATGTTATAGTTTCTCTTATCAAAAAAGATGAAAGCAGAGAGATCAAGATCGCGGAAAAGCCGCATGTGATCCTTGTGGTCGGGGTCAACGGTAACGGCAAGACGACAACGATAGGCAAATTGGCTTATTACTATAAAAATAAAGGTTATAAAGTGCTTATAGGCGCGGCGGATACTTTTAGGGCGGCGGCTATTGAGCAGCTCGAGGTGTGGGCGAACAGGTCGGGAGCTGATTTTGTAAAGAATAAAATGAACTCGGACCCGGCTGCGGTGGCTTATGATTCTTATAAGGCGGGAGAAGCGAGGGGAGCAGATATAGTTCTAATTGATACTGCCGGAAGGCTTCATAATAAAGTCAACTTGATGAACGAGCTTGAGAAAATTTCAAGAGTGCTGAAAAAATTAAATCCTAACGCTCCGCATGAAGTCCTATTGGTGCTTGATGCCACTACCGGTCAGAACGCTTTAAATCAGGCTAAACAGTTCGGGAAAACCTCTGGTGTAACAGGAATAGTGTTGTCAAAGCTGGACGGCACGGCTAAAGGCGGGGTTACGATAGCTATCAACCAGGAACTTGACATACCGGTGAAGTTTATAGGCATCGGGGAACAAAAAGAAGACATTCAGGAATTTGATCCAGAAAGCTTTGTAAGATCGATCTTTGAATAAATTATAATTCTTTATCTTTCAGGCAGGCGCTGATCGCATCAAGATCCATTTTAAGTTTGTCGAAATCTACAGGTTTATTGTAAAATGCGTACAGCTGATCTTTAAGGTCGCGGTTTATTATGTTCTGGATCATATAACCCGAGATCATGATCGCTACGATATCCTCTTTTACGGATTTTATTTTTTTTAGAAGGTCTTTTCCGTTCACCCTTCCAAGGTGGTAATCAAGCAGCACAACATCGAATTTATCTATTTCCTGCAGAGCAGTTTCAGTGTTGTTGAATATCTTGCATGAATACCCCATGTGCTCAAGAGTATCCCTGAATAATCTCAAGGCTAAAATATCATCATCAATAACAGCTATGTTCATTTCTAAAGAACTCGTTTTTTTTCATATTATCAGGCGGTCTGACTCCCCAATCCTACCGCCATCTGTAATCTTAAGTAAAGTAAATATTTAAACGATAAATGTCAACGATATTCTTTATGACTATTTATCGGGTTTCATTGTCGGGAACAACAGGACATCCCTTATAGATCTTTCTCCGGTAAGAAGCATAACCATTCTGTCAATTCCGATCCCGAGGCCGCCGGTCGGGGGCATTCCCGTTTCTATAGCCTGAACGAAGTTCTCGTCCATGGGGCTGACCTCGGCATCCACATCTTTTCTAAGGGACTGCTCGTAGAGGGTTTTTCTCTGGAATACGGGATCGTTCGATTCGCTGTACGCGTTTGCGTATTCGTGTCCGTTGATAAACAGCTCGAACCTCTGCAGATATCTTTCATCTTCATAATCCACCTTGCACAAAGGAGTGGTTTCCAACGGCTGATGAGTAATAAAAACAGGCTGGACAAGTTTATCTTCGACATAAAGCTCGAATATCTCATTTATCGCAAGCCCGCGGATAAAAGCGCCCTTTATCTCTCCGCCTTTCTTTTTTATCAGAGATTTCATTTCATCATCGCTGAGGCTTTCAGCATCAATCTGCGCATATTCCTTTATCGCGTCAACCATTTTAAGCCTGCGCCACGGTCTTTTCAGATCGATCTTATGACCGTCGAACTCGATCTCGGTAGTATTGTGAATTTCTTTGCAGGCTGTTTCGAAAAGTTCTTCTGTAAGGTTCATCATGTCGTTATAGTCCGCATAAGCCTGGTAGAGCTCAAGCATGGTGAATTCCGGGTTGTGGGTCCTGTCCATACCTTCGTTCCTGAAGCACTTTCCGATCTCATAAACTCTGTCTATTCCGCCTACTATCAGCCTTTTTAAATAAGGCTCCAGCGAAATTCGCAGATACAGCATCATATCAAGCGTGTTGTGGTGCGTGGTAAAAGGGGCCGCGTTCGCTCCGCCGTAGATCGGCAGAAGAACCGGAGTTTCCACTTCGAGGAAATCTTTTCCGTCCAGAATTTTTTTAACGGTCTTAATTATTCTGACCCTTTTTTCAAAAGTTTCTTTAACACCGTGCGTAACCAGCAGGTCAAGATGCCTGTTCCTGTAGCGCAGTTCTTTGTCGCTAAAAGCGTCGAAAACTTCTCCGTCCTTTTCTTTTACGATCGGAAGGGGACGGATGTTTTTTGTCAAAAGGGTTAAAGAATCAGCGTAAACAGTGATCTCGCCGACCTGAGTCTTTTTTACTATCCCGCAGACTCCGATAATGTCTCCTATGTCCAGATGCTTGAACATCTCGTACAGGCTGTCGCCTATGTTTTTCTGAGCTACATACAGCTGAATGTTCCCTTTTTTATCGTGTATTGAGCAGAATGCCGCCTTTCCCATGAGCCTGACGGCCATTATCCTGCCTGCCACCGATACGGTTTTCGGCTCTTCGTTATTCCTGCTGTACTCTTCGAAATTGTCAATAATATCTTTCGAAAAATCTGTGACTTTATAATTATACGGGAACGGGTTGATACCCATTTCCCTTATAGTTTTGATCTTGTCGATCCTTGTCTGGATCAGTTTACCCAAATCTTCCACTTTATCCCCTGATTTTATTATAAGCTGAACAGTTCTTTCACTTTTTTCTCGACTTCCTCGAGAACGGACGGGTTTTCATCCATATAAGCTTTAACTTTATCCAAACCCTGTCCTATTCTGTTTTCTCCGTAAGAGAACCACGAGCCTGATTTTTTAACAATGTCATTTTCAACTGCAAGATCAAGTATTTCCCCGGTTCTTGAGACTCCGGAGCCGTACATCATATCGAACTCGGCTGTTTTGAAAGGGGGAGCGACCTTGTTCTTCACGACTTTCACTCTTGTCCTGCTTCCCGTCATCTCTTCCTTGTCCTTCACGGCGGAGATCTTTCTAACATCAAGCCTGATGGATGCGTAAAATTTTAACGCGTTCCCGCCGGTCGTTGTTTCGGGATTGCCGAACATGACCCCGATCTTCATTCTGATCTGATTTATAAATATCACGATACATTTTGATTTTGATATCGATGAAGTCAGTTTTCTTAAAGCCTGCGACATCAGTCTTGCCTGAAGACCCATGTGCGAATCGCCCATTTCGCCTTCGATCTCGGCTTTGGGTGTGAGCGCTGCTACCGAATCAATTACAATTATATCAATGGCGTTCGACCTTACAAGTGTCTCGGCAATATCCATTGCCTGCTCGCCGTAATCCGGCTGTGAGATAAGAAGGTTCTTGACATCAACGCCGATCTTATCTGCGTAACCGGTATCGAGAGCATGCTCGGCATCGATGAAAGCCGCTATGCCGCCCATTTTTTGGGCTTCGGCGATAGCATGAAGCGCAAGAGTGGTCTTTCCTGAGCTCTCAGGCCCGAAAATCTCTATTATTCTTCCTTTGGGGTATCCGCCTATTCCTGTTGCAATATCAAGACCGAATGAGCCGGTGGGTATAGATTCAAGCTTTAATATAGGTTTATCCTCTCCGAGTTTCATTATTGTGCCCTTTCCGTAAGCTTTTTCGATCTGGGCAATGGACAGGTCAAGCATTTTCATTTTTTCGTTGTTTTCGCTCATTTTGGTCTCCTTTATAACTCGAGTATATTTTTCAGGTCGTAATCTTCAGGATTAGACAGGTATTTTTTAGCTTCTTCGTAATCGCTTTCTTCGATCGAAGCCATGCTGTTAAAGATCAGTTTGAAAGATTCGCTTTCGATGTCCAACAGCCTGGGTTTTATCTTTCCCTTTTCATCTGCGATATCCTTCAGATAGAGTGGCTCGACCCGCCCGTCAGGTCTGGCTATTACGATGCAGCCTTTTTCACCCCTGTCGAACAATTCTTTTACACCGTTCCCAAGAGAGGAACAGTATCTGAGGTCAAATGCGATTGGGTTAACGCATCTTACTTCATATCCGATCTCCACAGGGCGGCTTTTAACATTTATCCTCAGTTTATTTAACTCCACCTGAAGCAGAGAATTGAAAATATGAGCCTTGCTGACCTTACCGAGTTCGGGGTGGCCATGCTCATCGTAAGAAAAATGAACATCGGATTTTAAGATCTCTTCATCAGACATGAAATGGTAAACTCCCTCGCTGATAATAATACCGCCGTAGTCTATGCCCAAAAGCATCCTTTTCACGATTGATGACACCATCATTTTGATCATTCTTACGTAGGTGACTTCGACATTTTTGAACATTTCCGGCACTATTATCATCGGATAATGCGCGCTGGCACCGATCCCGAACGCCAGATGTCCCGCTTCTCTGCCCATTGAGCAGACAATGAACCAGTTCCCGCTAGTTCTTCCGTCCTCATAAACGGTAAGGGCTATCTTTGTACCCTCGTTCTTTGAAGTATGATATCCGAAGGTCGGAAGATTGTAGGGAAGCGGAAGGTCATTATCTATCGTCTTGGGCACATGTATGTTCTGAATTTTAATATCATGCGCTTCAAGATATTTTGTAAGCCTGTTCGCAGATGAAGCGGTATCGTCCCCGCCTATCGTAACGAGCAATTTGACATTATGCTTAGAAAAGAACTCGGTTGAGAATTCGGCATCTTTCGGTTTGTAACGGCTCATTTTTAGGTACGACCCGCCCAGACTGAATATTCTGTCCGCAAGTTCGAAATCCAGATCGATGAAGTTCGGTTCGTCCGTGAACAATGTTTTGTACCCGTAATTCAGCCCGAGGACAGCATATCCGTCCGAGATGAATCTTTTGGCTATGGTAGCAACGACCGTATTGATGCCGGGCGCCGGACCTCCGCCGCAAAGGATTGCAACAGATCCTTTTTTCATTTTGTGCTCCTTTATATTTAATTATTTAATGAACTTAAAGACAACTAAATATATAAATCTAATGTTTTTAAGTCAACTACATAAATTTAAACATAGATCAGTGTCATCTAGTGACCCTCAAGTCGTTTTTTGAACTTTTTTTAATTATTTTTAAACTTGCTAAAATATGATAAAAATGATATTTTTTGTCTGCTTTTCAACTACGCGAATAATGTTAAAAAATCGGCATAGAAGGAGTAAGTATGGGAAACAAAAAATTTATGACATGTGATGGAAACACCGCGGCTGCGCATATAGCCTATATGTTCAGCGAAGTGGCGGCAATATACCCTATAACGCCGTCATCAAATATGGCGGAATTCGTTGACGAATGGTCGGCTAACGGCAGAAAAAATATTTTCGGAGAAACCGTAAAAGTAACGGAAATGCAGTCTGAAGGCGGAGCGGCCGGAGCCGTTCACGGATCTTTGCAGGCCGGAGCTTTAACCAGTACATATACCGCATCACAGGGACTTCTTCTGATGATCCCCAACATGTATAAAATAGCCGGAGAACTTCTTCCGGGCGTGTTCCATGTGAGTGCAAGAAGTCTGGCGGCTCAGGCTTTATCTATCTTCGGCGACCACAGCGATGTAATGAGCGCAAGACAGACCGGGTTCGCATTCCTGGCAACAGGAAGCGTTCAGGAGATAATGGATCTTGCGGGAGTTGCTCATCTAACAGCGATAAAATCAAGAGTTCCGTTCGTTCACTTCTTCGACGGATTCAGAACTTCACACGAAGTACAGAAAATAGAATATTTTGAAAACGAAGACATGGCTGAACTGGTCGATTATGAAGCTTTAAAAAAATTCAGGGCCAATGCGCTCAACCCGGAACATCCTGTTACAAGAGGAACGGCTCAGAATCCCGACATTTATTTCCAAACAAGAGAAGTCTCTAATAAATTCTACGATGAAGTTCCTGATATTGTTGAACAATACATGCGTAAAATAACAGAAAAAACAGGCAGAGAATATCATCCGTTCACATATTACGGAGCCAAAGATGCGGAAAATATTATAATCGCTATGGGCTCAGTCACCGAAACGATCAAAGAAACTATTGATTATCTAACTGAGAAAGGGAAAAAAGTCGGTCTGATCTCGGTTCACCTTTACAGGCCGTTCTCTAAAAAATATTTCTTTAAAGTACTTCCCAAATCTGTTAAAAGGATAGCAGTGCTCGACAGAACCAAAGAACCCGGTTCGGTCGGAGAACCGCTGTATCTTGATGTAAAATCTGTATTCTATGATGAAACAGTTAAGCCTCTGATTGTCGGAGGACGATACGGACTGTCGTCAAAAGATACTGTACCTGACCAGATATTCGCGGTGTATAAAAATCTTGAAGCGAAAGAACCAAAAAATGATTTCACGATCGGTATAGTTGACGATGTTACGTTCAAGTCGCTTCCGGTTACTGAGCCTGTAAGATTTGAAAGAAAAGGAAGTTATGCAGCTAAATTCTACGGCCTCGGATCGGACGGAACCGTCGGTGCAAATAAAAACTCGATTAAAATCATCGGGGACAACACGGACAAATACTGCCAGGCATATTTTGCCTATGATTCAAAAAAATCAGGCGGATTCACCGCATCTCATTTAAGGTTCGGCGATGCTCCTATAAGAAGCCCTTATCTTGTGAACGCACCGGATTTTGTCGCATGCCACGTTCCTGCTTATATAAACCAGTACGATGTTCTCAAAGGACTCAAAAAAGGCGGGGCATTTCTTTTCAATTCGATCTGGGATGTAGAGGAAACAAAAAAGAGACTTCCCGACAGCATGAAAAAATATATGGCCGAGAATGACATAAGGTTTTATATAATAAACGCAACAGAGATAGCTGAAGGCATCGGTCTTGGCAACAGAACCAACACAATAATGCAGGCTTCTTTCTTTAAAATATCGCAGGTAATTCCGTACGAACTGGCCGTAGAACAGATGAAAAAATTCATAATTAAAAGCTATGGCAAAAAGGGCGAAGAAGTTGTAAAAATGAATAATGCCGCTGTAGATCTCGGAGGGGAAAAGATAGTCAGGGTGGAAATCCCTGCCGAATGGAAAAATATCCAGAGCAGCGGATTTATGATCAACAGAGGAGCCGGCAGACCGGAATTTATCAAAGGCATATGCGATATAATGAACGCGCAGAAAGGCGATGACCTGCCCGTGAGCGCATTTCTGGACAGAGAGGACGGCACGTTCCCGGCTGGAACAACAGAATATGAAAAACGCGGGATCGCGGTAAATGTGCCAGAATGGATCAGCGAAAATTGTATTCAGTGTAACCAGTGCGCTTATGTTTGTCCGCACGCCGTGATCAGGCCTTTCCTGATAAGCGCTGATGAAGAGAAAAAACTGCCGGCGAATACAAAGCTGTTAAAAGCTATCGGAAAAGAATTCGACGGTCTCAAATTCAGAATTCAGATAAGTCCTTTGGACTGTACGGGATGCGGGAACTGCGCGGATGTTTGCCCTGCGCCAAAAGGCAAAGCGCTTGAAATGAAAGCTCTCGGTACCCAGACAGCGGAAGTAGAAAGATGGGATATTATATCAAAGAATGTTACATATAAAGACAAGCTGACCGATAAATTCGCGAATGTAAAATCTTCGCAGTTCGCACAGCCTTTATTTGAATTTTCAGGCGCGTGCGGCGGATGCGGCGAAACACCTTACATAAAAGCTATAACCCAGCTGTTCGGCGACAGGATGATGGTCGCCAATGCGACCGGATGTTCTTCTATTTACGGCGGATCGGCTCCGTCAACTCCTTACTGCCCAAACGCAGAAGGCAAAGGTCCCGCATGGGCAAATTCTTTATTCGAGGATAATGCAGAGTACGGTCTGGGAATGGCTTTGGCTGTCAATAAGCTAAGGGATAGACTGGCTATAAAGATGAAAGCCGCAATAGAGAAGGGCGGAATCAAGCCTGAAACTAAGACCGCTTTTGAAATGTGGATCGCCGGCAAGGATAATGCCGAAGAATCGAAAAAAGCGGCAGAATTTGTCAGGGAAGCTGTAAAAAACGAAACCTGCGGCTGCGGATCAATAAAAGAAATTCAGGAACTGGATCAGTACCTTGTAAAAAAATCGGTATGGATCTTCGGCGGCGACGGATGGGCTTATGACATCGGCTATGGCGGGCTGGACCATGTTATTGCTTCGGGCGACGATGTAAACCTTCTTGTAATGGATACCGAAGTATATTCAAATACCGGCGGGCAGTCGTCAAAATCGACACCGATAGGCGCTGTCGCAAAATTCGCCGCTTCGGGAAAAAAGATAAGAAAGAAAGACTTGGGAATGATGGCTATGAGCTACGGGTATGTTTATGTAGCCCAGGTAGCGATGGGTGCTAATCAGGCACAGTATTTTAAAGCATTAAAAGAAGCCGAAGCATATCCGGGGCCGTCTCTTATAATCGCATATGCGCCGTGTATCAATCACGGATTAAGGGCGGGTATGGGAAAAACCCAGCAGGAAGAAAAACTTGCGGTCGAAGCGGGGTACTGGCATCTGTACAGGTATAATCCTATGCTGGAAGCCGAAGGTAAAAATCCTTTCATGCTCGATTCGAAAGAACCGAGCTGGGATAAATTCCAGTCGTTTTTACAGGGCGAAGTCAGATATACCTCTTTATTGAAAACATTCCCCGATGAAGCGAAAACTCTATTCAGCGCTGCCGAAGAGAATGCAAAATGGAGATATAACAGCTATAAAATGAAATCAGAACTGAAATTCTAGTTCTAACTTATTGAGAATGTTAAAGGACGGGGGTGAACCCGTCCTTTTTATTAATGAATTTATGAGCAAAAAAAAGAAAAATATTGAATCGGTCTTAAAAGAAAAACCGGAAGGGGTATTTTCAAAGAATTTCAGAATAATTTCGGCAGTTATTATTGCAATTGCGGTTTTAATTGTTTATTCCAATTCATTCCATAACTCGTTCCAATACGATGACATCCACCATATTTTCCAATCACGGCACAATAAAGATTTTGACAGTTTTAAAGATCTGTCATTCTGGTTCCATTTTATTCAAAGAGCTCCTGCACAGTTCACTTTTGCAGTAAATTATTACTTCGGGGAGTATAGTGTTTTCGGATACCATATAGTAAATGTAATGATACATATCATTTCATCGGTTCTGGTTTTTGTGCTTGCCGGAATAGTACTTAATTCAAGTGATGTAAAACAGAAAGCAGTACTCGAAAATAAAAAGATTTTACAATTATTTTCCGCTCTGATATTCGCTGTTCATCCTATTCAGACAGAAGCCGTAACTTATATAGTACAGAGAATGGAATCACTTTCTTTCGCATTTTATGCGTCGGCTCTGATAATGTACTATTTCTTCAGGAAAGAAAAAAAGACGGTTAAAAAAGTTTTTAAATTCACTCTATTCTTTCTTGCCGGACTCTTGGCTGTTATGACCAAGCAGACGGCTTACACTCTTCCTTTGACGATCCTGCTTTTCGAGGTATATTTTATCAGAGATGAGAAGGGATCCTGCAGCAAAAAACTGGTTTTAACTCTGACTGCAGCCCTTGCTTCAGCCCTGATAATCGGGCTGGCAGCGGATATATTACCGAAAGAATATATGTCAGACACAACAAGATGGCAGTACATGATCACTCAATTCAAAGTGATCCCGAAATATATATTTCTTCTTTTTATTCCCGCCGGGCAGAATATAGATCATCATATAACTATACCGGGAAGTTTTTTTGAATTTAAAGTCATCGCCGGGATTATTATTATCTGTCTGATGATATTTTCCAGCTATATACTGTACCGCAAAGGCCATAATGTGCTGAGTTTTTCCATAGCCTGGTTTTTCGCTGTGATCTCGCTCAGATCGAGCGTTCTTCCAATCAGTGATCTGATGAGCGAGCACAGGCTTTATCCAGCTATGTTCAGTCTCGGGCTGTTCGTATCTGCATCAGTTATCTTAACAGCTGATAAATTCACCGGAAATATTAAATATAATTTTGCGTTGGTAACTTTACTCATTATTACGGCTGCATATTCGTTCTCGACAGTAAGAAGAAACGAAGTATGGAAGGATGAGCTTTCATTATGGAAAGATTCCGTAAGCAAATCTCCCGAAAAATTCCGTCCGAATTACAATGCCGGTGAAGCCTATAAAAAATTTGGATATTCGCAAACTGCCCTCGGTTACTACCTCAAGGCTGATTCTATAAATGGAGACAGTTACGGCTTATGCAATAATATCGGAAACATCTACTCGGAAAAAAAAGATTTCGATTCGGCAGAAAAATATTATCAGAGAGCTTTAGCTCTTAATCCCGAATACCCCAAAGCACTTAACAATCTGGCCAACATATATTTTAAAAAAGGCAATATGAAGAAAGCTGAGGAGCTGTATGTTTACGCATCGGAAAAAGATCCCGGGTTCATCGATCCTGTCTTAAATCTCGGACACCTTTACTTTATATCCGAACATTATGACGAGGCTATTATAAAATACAAACGAGTTCTTGAGCTTGATTCGAATCACGAACAGGCCAGAAACAATCTCATGATTATAGAAAGTAGAATTACGAAAAGAAGTAATATAAAATGAGTAAAGTACACAAAACCTTCTTAGCCGTATTTTTTATGATTATATTTAGCTTTCTTCTTCTAGAAATATTTTTGAGAATAACTGATCCATTAGGAGTTGAATATTTTTCGGAAGTTGTGCGGTATTTCAATAAATTAGAAAAGAAAGAAAATTACTCCTATATACACCCTATTGGGATGAATGAGAAGTTTCAAAATGTGTTTATAAAAACTAATTCTTTCGGATTACGAGGACAAGAATTCACAAAGTCCAAGCCTTTGAACACAAAAAGATTATTAATTTTAGGTGACTCTGTTGTTCTTGGTTGGGGTGTTGATTATGAAAATACTTTTTCAAGGTTGCTACAAACACAGCTTGAAAAAGAACAAACTAATATTGAAGTAATTCCGATAGGTGTATCATCGTGGAACACACGAACTGAATATGAATATTTTAGCAGAGTAGCTATAGACTTTGATCCTGATATTTTATTACTAATTATCGTAGGGAATGATACGGATCCAAAAGATAACAGTAATATAGAAATCGGTAAAGAAATTCTCGAAAAACTTGTTTATAGACCCCCAATAAATCAAAACATATTCAAAAAAACATGGTTTAAGTTAGTTGATTCATCTTATTTTTTTAGGCATATTCAGTATGGAATAAAAATTCTAACAGAAAAAGACAAGAATTTGAATGCTAATCAACAAGATATGACTTGGCAAGATTCTTGTTTAGCTCTTCAAAAAATGATAAAATTATGCGAAGAAAATAAAATATTATTCATGCCATTTCTATATACAGATGAGGAATCATCATACAAATCCATTTTTAGCCTTTACAGGAATTTCTTTATAGAAAATAAGATATCATTTAGAACATTCCCAACTTACCTTTTTAGTGAGTTAAGATATAGAAATTCGATAGTAGATAACCATCCAAATTCAGAAGGACACAAAATCATAGCAGAAATTATCTATCAAAATTTACAAATGATTTCATATTAAAAAAAAGAGTATGCTTAATAATGTTGACTTTTTTTAGAAAATGTATAATATTCCGAAGTTCGCAAAGATAGTCAATAATTGTTTGAATATAATTTTAGGTAATAGAATTGAAGATTTCAAAAGAACAGAGCAAAGATACGGGCGTGACAATTGCGCTTATATTACTTTTAGCAGGAACATTCATAAAATCCTTTCTTCTGATCAAAATCTCGATAATCATAATTTTTTTATCATTTCTGATACCTGGTATGTTTTATTATCCTGCTATCGTATGGTTCGGGTTTTCAAGAGTTATCAGTTCGGTGGTTTCAAAAATAATTCTGGCTATTATTTTTATTATTGCCGTAGTTCCGGTCGGGCTTGTAAGAAAAGCCATGAAAAAAGACTCTATGATGATCGGCAGCTTTAAAAAAGGATCCGCAAGCGCATGGACCGTAAGGGAGCATAAATACTCGGAAAAAGATATTTTAAAGCCGTATTAGGGGTAATTGAATGGATTTTTTAAAAGAATTATTCGATTTTATTAAAACCAGAAAAAAATTCTGGCTGATTCCGGTGATTATAATATTGCTGTTTTTCGGTACGCTTTTATTCGTAACGGCAGGATCGGCCATAGCACCATTTATCTACACAATATTTTAGAGGAACGGATGTCAAAAATAATTCTCGGAATTTCAGCATATTACCACGACAGTTCGGCGGCATTAATTATTGACGGCGAGATAGTTGAAGCGATACATGAAGAAAGATTTACCAGAATAAAGCATGATCATTCATTTCCAAAAAGATCGATCAGTTACATACTTGATAAATCTGGTTTAAAGATTTCTGATTTCGATGCAGTAGTTTTCTATGAGAAACCTTATCTGAAATTCGAAAGGCTCCTCGAAACCTATCACGAGTTCGCTCCGAAAGGTTTTCAAAGCTTCAGTTCGGCAATGCCTGTGTGGCTTAAGGAAAAAGTATTCATGTCGGGTAACATTAAAAAAGAGCTTGAAGGTTTCGGGCATTCAGAAAAGATAAGATTATATTTCAGCGAACATCATCTTTCTCATGCCGCAAGCGCATTTTTCCCGTCGCCTTTCGAAGAAGCGGCGATATTAACGATCGACGGTGTAGGGGAAAGAGCGACAAGCCTGATCGGACACGGCAAAGGAAATTCTATTAAGGTTCTAAGAGAGTTGAATTTCCCGCATTCCGTCGGATTGCTTTATTCTGCTTTCACCTACTTCTGCGGCTTTAAAGTCAACAGCGGAGAGTACAAACTTATGGGTCTGGCTCCTTACGGCGACCCGGATTCGGAAAGAACAAAAAATTACGAAAAGCTGATCAAAGAATTTCTTGTTGATTTAAAGGATGACGGCTCAATTTTATTGAACATGGATTATTTTGATTATGCAACTGGTCTCAAAATGATCAATGAAGCCAAGTGGGAAAATCTTTTCGGTTTGAAAATTAAATCCGATAAAGTAGAATACTCTCAGGAATATATGGATCTTTCGCTCTCGATCCAGAGGGTGACAGAAGAGATTGTGATGAATATGGCCAGACAGGCAAAAGAACTTACCGGTTCAGAAAACCTTGTTCTTGCAGGCGGCGTAGCGCTGAACAGTGTCGCGAACGGTAAAATCTTAAATTCAGGACTTTTTAAGAAAATGTGGATCCAGCCTGCTTCGGGAGACGCAGGAGGATCGGTAGGCGCTGCTCTGGCTCAATACTATATAGGAATGAATTCAGAAAGAAAAAGTGACCCTTCAGAGCCTGATTCAATGAAAGGTGCGTTTTTAGGTCCTGAATATTCCGACGATCAGATCCTTCTTACATTGAAAAGACACGGCGTCAGGTATAAAAATTATGATAATTTCGAGGAACTTGCCGCCTCAACAGCCAGTCTGCTGAACGAAGGAAATATCATAGGCTGGTTCCAGGGAAGAATGGAATACGGGCCTAGGGCTTTGGGAAACAGAAGCATTCTCGGGGACGCGAGAAGAGCGGATATGCAGAAAAGAATGAATCTTAAGATTAAGTACAGAGAAGGATTCAGACCGTTCGCCCCGTCAGTGCTTGAAGAAGATATAAAAGAATTCTTCGATATTAATACTCCCAGCCCTTATATGCTGTTCGTTATACCGGTTACTGAAAAAAGAAGAAATCCTATACCGGAAGGATATTTCAAAAGAGAGCTTTATGAAAGACTCTATCACGAAAGATCGGATATTCCCGCCGTAACACATATAGATTATTCCGCAAGGATACAGAGCGTAAGCAAAAAAACAAACCTGAAGTACTGGACAGTTATCAATGAGTTCAAGAAGCTTACAGGCTACGGAGTAATAGTGAACACCAGTTTTAATGTACGCGGCGAACCTATTGTAGCGTCACCTTCAGACGCTTTTTCCTGTTTTATGAGAACAGAGATGGATTATCTTGTAATAGGTAGTTATCTGCTTGATAAAAAAGATATGATCGGTCTTGACCAGGCATTATTCAATACCGAATTCGGTTCGGATTAGCACTAATAAATTATTTTTTAGTTGACAATTTGAATTAGTTTTGCAATATTATCAAGTAATTAGGAAGCAATTCTTAAGGCTATCAAACTAACGGGTTAAGGAAAATGAGGAAAATTATCATGAAATACATTTCTGTCGCTGTACTTCTTATCGCATTTGCAATGCAGATTTCATGCAAAAGCAGCGACGAACCGAAATCAGGTACTGCAATAAGTGAAAAAAACTCAGAGCAGGAAGTCCCACAACAGGAAGCAAAAGCTGAAGAACCTGTTAAAGAGGAAAATGAGGTCGAGAAAACAGTTGATGTACCAAAGCCAGTTCAGGTAGCGGATGCTGTCAAACCAGCTGCGGAAGAAAAAAGGGATATCGCTCAGGCGCAACCTCAAAAAAAAGATGAACCTAAAGCAAAAAAAGCTGCCGGAAATCAGACTGACGAAAAAGGCGTGGTTTCGTATGTTGAGGGAAATGTTAAAAAGAAAAACATAGAAGAAGCCGATTTCAAAACCAGCGTAGCTGAAAAAACTACCGTAAAATCAAGGGAATCATACAAGACAATGGTAAAATCAAGAGCCGAACTTGAACTTTCAGGACTCGATATTATCAGACTTGCCCCGAAAACAACAGTAGATCTGGTAGCTTTGTACGAAGAAACAAAGGACGGGAAACAGAAAACGGATATTAAACTTGCCGAAGGAGACCTTTGGGCGCAGGTAAATTCATCCGACGAGAAAAGCGAATTCATGATGGATACAGATATAGCGGCGGCAGCCATCACTGGAACGAATTTCAGGATGTCGAAAGACGGTGAATTAACAGAAATGAAAGTTTATCACGGCGAAGTAAAGATTTCCAACGCGAAAGAAAAAATGGACGATCTTGATGCAAAATCCGTTAAGGATTTCAAACAGCCGGGCCAGGTTTCAGGGCCTAGGCAGATATCAGGACCGAAACAGGTTTCACTGGAAGAATGGGTATATATTGTTAAAAACATGCAGCAGATTACTTTTGACAGAACAGGCAAAGTCGTATCAGCCGGAGAATTCAAAGCTACAGATAAAACTGAAAAAACTGACTGGGTCGAATGGAACAAAAAAAGAGACAGACAAAAAGGATTAAAATAATTAACTTGTAGGAGTGCAATATGAAAAAAGTATCTTTGATCAGCTTTCTTGTACTAATGATAACATTGTTAGCGCAGGGCGAAATCGACTGGGAAAGAAGAGTGATTTCAGCGACCGGGATAGGAGCACCGAATCCTAACGCGCCAAATATGGCAGTTAAAAGAGCCGGAGCAATCAATGCCGCAAAAATGTACGCTATAAGGGATCTTATGGCTACTATCAAAGGAATGTACCTGTCCAGCGAGCAGACAGCAGAAAATTACATGATGACTTCAGACGTAGTTAAAACTCAGACAGAAGGAATTGCAAGAGCTTTCCAGATGGTTGGGGAGCCGCAGTATTTTGAGGACGGGTCCGTTCAGGTTACAGTGGAGATGAGCGTTGACGGCAAGTTGAGTGATCTTATGATGAAGAACGAAACATTCGGCGACACAACCCCTCTGGCCGAACCTGCAACTTATAAATTATCAGAAGTTGCCGCAAGTCAGCCGGAAGTTCATACGGGGCTGATAATAGACTGTTCGGGGATCGAATTAAGGCCTGCATTATCGCCAAAAGTTTACAGCCAGTCGGGAAAAGAAATTTACGGCAGCGCAAATGTGAATAAAGATTTTGCTGTTCAGCAGGGTATGCTCGGTTATCTTAAGAACATTGACTCAGCTAAGGCTAATTCCAGAGTGACCAACAATCCTTTTATAGTTAAAGCTGTAAGCGTGAAAGGAACGAACAAAGCTGACATAATAATAAGCGACGCTGATGCCGCAAAAATTGAGGAAATGGCTGCAAAACTGAACTTTTTGAGAGAGTGCAGGGTTATAGCAATAATCAAATAAATTATCGAGGAGAACCGATGAAAAAATTATTTGTACTTTTACTTACTGCAATTTTAATGCTGTCTATCGGATGTTCGAAATCTGTAAGAAAAGAAGAACCTGTTGCAAAGGTTCAGCCCGTTCAGGACCAGGCTGTAACGCCTGCAGCTGAAAAAGAAGCGATTGTCAAGGAAGCCGTAGCGGCAGCAGTAGCTGCAGCGAAAGCAGAGACCGCCGCGGTTGTTTCCAAGAACGCGAACGAAGGTATAACTGATCCGTATATTGAAAACGGAATAAACTGGTCGCAGAGAACTGTTACAGGCACAGGGATAGGAGCACCGAACCCTGACGCTCCAAACATGGCTGTAAAAAGAGCCGGCGCCATAAATGCCGCCAAACTTGTAGCTCTAAGGGATCTTCTCGCAACAGTTAAAGGAATGTATCTGTCAAGCGAACAGACAGCAGAAAATTACATGATGACTTCCGATGTTGTTAAAACTCAGGTGGAAGGTATAGCAAAAGCGTTCAAAGTAGTCGGTGAACCGAAGTATTTCGATGACGGTTCTGTTGAGGTTACTGTTGAAATGAGTCTGAACGGTGAACTGAGCGATGTATTTATGAAAGAAACTGATTTTGATGAGAACTACCCTTTGGTACCAGAAGCTACATACAAACTGTCAGATCTGACAAAAGAGCCTTCTGTCTATACAGGAATAATAATAGACTGTAAAGATGTTCAGCTAAGACCTGCACTTGCTCCCAAGATCTACAATAAATCGGGTGAAGAAATTTACGGCAGCGCAAATGTGAGTAAAGATTTTGCAATTCAGCAGGGAATGATCGGGTATCTTAAATCGGTTGAATCCGCAAAAGAGAACTCGAGAGTAACAAACAATCCGCTTGTTATAAAAGCTATAGGCGTTAAAGGAACAAATAAAGCGGATATTATTATATCGGACGAAGACGCTGCAAAAATAAAAGATCTTGAAACAAAACTGAATTTCCTGAAAGAATGCAGGGTGATAGCAGTAATAATCTAAAGGAGCGGAATATGAAAAAATTATTGATCTTACTTACAGCAGTGGCTTTTATGTTGACAATGAGCTGCAGTAAAGAAACCAGAAAATCCGAATCTGTGCTTGATAATCCTGAAATGCACATCAGCATCGGTATGAAATATTTCAATGAAGGAAGTTACGAGGAAGCCAAAAAAGAATTTGATGACGCCATAAAAATTAACTGGAAAGAAGAAGATAAAGCCGGAGCGTATGCGGGTCTGGGCATGTATTTCGCCGTCAAGGGAAATAAAGACAAAGCAGAAGATAATGCCGAAAAAGCAGAAGACCTTAATCCTAAACTTCCTTTGGTTTTAACGAGTTTCGGAAGAACGCTTACATACATGAACAAAGGAACCGATACTGAAGACTGGCTTGAAGACGCAGTCAAGAAATTTGACAAGGCAGTTAAACTTGCCGACGATCAAAGAGACACAAAAGCATTAGCCGAGGCATATTATTTCAAAGGTCTGACCGGTAAAAGCGCTTATAAATTCTCTATGGCGAAAGAAGCCTTTGCCGAAGTGGTAAAACTTAAGGGTCTTTACGCAACAGAAGCGAATAAACAATGGGAGATCGTTCAGCTTATAGAAAGAGCAAGACCGGGAACAAAAGTCGGTGCAAAAGTAGCTCTGCTTGACGAAGTCGGTAAAGCTGAGATCGCAGTTCTTTTTGTTGAAGAAATGAAAATTGAGCAGGTTCTGGCAAAAAGAGACAAGAAAGAATATAATAATGAGTTCATTTCACCCGAAGATCCTATGAAATACAACGAAGCCGAGCTTAAAAAAGAGCTTTCTAACGATATAGCGGGTCACTGGGCTGCAAGCTGGATCAAGATCGTTCTGAATAAAGGTGTTATGGAAAATGCTCCCGATCATAAATTCTACCCCGACAAGAAGATCACAAGAGCAGAATACGCGCTGATGTTATTAAAAGTCATGGTGCTGATATCAGGCGATGAATCTTTATACACAAAGCATTTTGGTGAAGAAAATTCAATGTTCAACGATGTGAGAACAGATCATTATGCTTATAATGCAATGGCAGTATGTGCTTCAAGGGGCATAATGAAAGCTAACCTAAGCGGAGAGTTCGAAAAAGATAAAACCGTATCCGGTGCTGAAGCTCTTATCATAATAAGGGACTTCCAGAACGCGCTCAGCATCACTTTTTAAAACAGATTTGTTTACATAGAAAAAGCCAAAGGAAATATCTTTGGCTTTTTTTATTATTTAGATTTGAAATAAGTTCAATTATCATTATATTATGACAGAATATATTTTGTATTGCGGGAGAAAACTAAAGAATGAATGACAAATTATCTTCGATCACCAAAGGTTTAGACAGCGTAAAAGATCTGAAAATCCTATTGATCAAGCTGACGGACATTACAAAGGAAATTCTTAATGCAGACAGGTGCAGCATATTCCTTTACGATGAAAAAGCTGACGATCTTTTCACTTATGTAGCGCATGGAGTTGACGAGATCAGAATACCGAAGGACAAGGGTATTGCCGGTCATACATATACGCAAAAGAGATTTATGAACATAACTGATGTTCAGAACGAACCGCTTTATAACAAGGCATCAGAGAAATTTACCGGTTACAAAACGCTTACGATGCTTTCAATTCCGATCCTGAGCTCAACAAGTGAAGCGATAGGAGTATTTCAGGTATTGAATAAAATGGACGGCAAACCATTCGATGAAGAAGATGAGGAAATGCTGAAAAACATGTCCTCCTATGCCGCATCGTTACTTAACAAGGCAATGGGTTACGCTGATTCATTAAAGCTTGAAGATTCCGAAATGAAAAGCATCACATCAATATTTGACGACGGGGAGATCGGAAAAATAAGCGCTTCGATAATACCGTTAAGGATTTCAGATGATTTTTCCAAGGCTGATGTTTATTTCCCCTACAAGGGTCTTCAGCTTTTTATATATTCGATAGAAAACAACTATATTATAATTAAGAAAGATGATCAGAACACGGTATCTGTCGATAATTATATTCTTGAAAAAGATTCGCCGTTCAAGATACTCTACGGAGCCAATGTTCAGATCAATGACTACAAGATACTGTATGAACAGATAAAGTCATATTTTAAAGTCAAGCTGAATTATTTCAATCAGAAGAATTTCTATCTGAACCAGGAAGAGCATGATATTATTCTGTCTGCGGAAAAGAATGAAAGGTCGCTGGCTTTTCTGAACTTGTCAAGATCGATAATAAGGCTCGATCTTATAGATAATAAAGTAGAGCTTTTTGTCAACAGAGAGAAAAAAAACAGGTCTCTCTATATAAACATTAACGATGACATAAAGATTAACGGCAAAAATCTTAATGTGAAAAAGATCGTATCGGAATATGTTACCGAAAGAGACTTTTATCATTTCGACGCGGATGAAAAAGAATTTATTATTTCCAACAGGAAAGGGGATGCTGTAATACAGGATGAACTCGACTACGCATGGCATAGTTCCGTTTCAAAGAAAGAGAATAAATATTATTTTGAATCAAAAAACTGTCCTTATGACGTTTATCTGAACAACAGGCTTATCCGCAATGGCGAACTGGTTCAGGGCGACAAACTATACCTGAACGGCAGGGTATTGAATTTCGATATCGAGAACAGGTCGGTAGAACTATCCAAGTTCAGTTTCAGCTCATTTATCGTAAGAGGGTTAAAGCATCTTTTTCATGACAACAGTGTCGGCTTGGATGATATTACTTTTGAAATGGAACACGGCGACCTTGTGGCGATAATGGGTCCGAGCGGATGCGGAAAGTCAACGCTGTTGAATGTTATTAACGGATACCAGAAACCTTCTTACGGAGATGTAGTTCTGGACAGCTTTGATCTTCACAGGAATTATGCGTTCCTAAAAAATTTTATGGGGTTTGTGCCTCAAGATGATCTTCTATTCGACAACTTAACTGTTTATGAGAATCTTTACTACAATGCAAAGCTCAGGTACCCTTCAAAGCAGGAGAAAGTACTTATATCCCTTGTGAATAAAGTCCTTAAAGATATAGGGCTCTCCGATAAAAAGAACAGTAAAGTCGGAAATCCCTTGGATAAGACTTTAAGCGGAGGACAAAGAAAAAGGCTGAATATTGGCTTAGAGCTTCTAGCAGACTCCGAAGTACTTCTGCTTGATGAACCTACTTCCGGACTGTCATCAAAGGATTCGGAGAAGATTATCGAGCTTCTTAAATCAATATCGCTTGAAGGCAAGATCGTTTATGTTATAATCCATCAGCCGAGTTCAAAAATATACAAAATATTCGATAAAGTGATCGTATTGGACAAAGGGGGAAAGCTCGCGTTCTCGGGAAATAATTATGATGCCCTTAAATACTTCAGAGAGCATTCAAATCAGAATTTCGGAGAAACTATCGAGTGTCCGGTATGTAAAAATGTCGAACCTGATCTGATACTTGAGACGCTGGAAGAACCAGCCAGGGACAAAGACGGTACGCCTCTTGACATAAGAAAAAGAACACCTGAATTCTGGAAGACAGAATTTTATGAGTACCAGAAAAAATCCGGAAATGTAAATTTTCCTATGATGACTAATCAGTTCATACCTCCAAAACCAAAGCTTTCTATCGGAGAACTCTTTGTTCAGTTCTATACTCTGCTGAAAAGGAATTTTATGAACAAGCTTAGAGACAAATCTAATCTTGCAATTACCTTTCTCGAAGCGCCGATCCTGGCTGTTATAATTGGACTGCTTCTCAAATATGTGGCTTCTGAAGAATATTCTCTTTATGATAATAAATATCTTATCACATTCATATTTCTGTCAACTATCGTTACACTTTTTTTTGCCCTGACTAACAGCATTGATGAAATAATCAGGGATGCATCGATACTTCTAAGAGAAAAGATGCTCGATATAAACAGCTTTGAGTATTATGTTTCGAAGTTTATAACCCTTATCGTGTTCTCTGTAGTACAGAATGTTTTATTTCTTTCGATCAGTTTTTATATACTTGAATTAAAGGAATTATTTTTTGACTACCTGCTTGTAATGACGATTATTTCGGTTAGCGGTATAAGCATCGGGCTGTTGATATCGTCTGTACCGAAGCTAACTTCAAAAGCTGCGCAGAATATTATTCCGCTGATCCTTGTGCCGCAGATAATTTTCGGAGGATTTATAGTAGAATTCGAGGATATGAACGGGATTTTATATTTAAACAAAAAAGCAAAGATTCCGGAAATATGCCAGCTGATGCCTTCAAGATGGGGTTTTGAAGCTGTATGCATAATGCAGGATACAAAAAACAGCTTTCACGCAAAAAATGATGCATTTCAGGCTGAATTTGACAGGCTTGTTTCCAATGAGAGCGCGATTACCGAGGAGATAGGCAGGGATGAATTTATGAAAAGAAAAGCCGATCTGCTTTCTAAGCTGGATGAGATGAGAAACAGATTTAAAACTTCATACGGGAACGGGGAATTGAATAAACGAATGAACGAATCTTCTGAAAAATTCGAGATATACCTTTCAGAAAGCCCGGAATTTAAAGCGTTGGAGAAAGAGGATCTCGATATAATTTATCCGATGTTCGTAAAGGAAAAGAAAATTCCGTTCACAAATATGATTATTTCGACTCAGGTTTATAATGTTTTAATTCTGGCTTTTTACTCGCTGGTGCTTGCTTTATTGTCGATCCTGATGCTTGTTTATAGAGAAAAAACTGTGGAAATAGTTCAGAAAATTCAATTTGGAAAAAGAAAAATTGACTAATCTATCAGACATCAGAAAAAAAATTGATGAAATAGATGATGAAGTAATAACTTTGTTAAGCAGAAGGCTTGAACTTGTTGTCGAAACACTTGAAAAAAAAGATAAGATAGAGGACCTTAACAGAGAATTTCAAATCATGCAAAAGCTGAAAGAAAGGGCGGGAAATGCCGAAAACGAAAAGTATCTTACAGAAATATATAAAATAATATTCAAAGAAGGCAAAAGGATACAGGAAAATATTAAAAATGAAAAAAAATAATGACAATAAAAAATATAATGTAGCTATAGCCGGTGCTACCGGAGCTGTCGGTATTAAAATGATAGATGTTCTTGAAAAAAGACATTTTCCGATTAATAATCTTAAATTACTTGCATCCGCCGGTTCAATTGGAAAAAAGATAGCTTACAAAGAAAATGAGATCCTTATAGAAAAACTGACAAAAGACAGCTTCAAAGGGGTTGATATCGCTCTTTTTTCCGCAGGAGCATCTGTCAGCAGGGAGTTCATACCTGCTGCGGTAAGTTCAGGATGTATTGCGATAGACAACAGCTCAGCATACAGGAATGACGAAAATGTTCCGCTTGTTATACCCGAAATTAATCCGGGGGATGTTCTGCAGCATAATGGAATCGTATCTAATCCCAACTGCACTACTGCAATAATGCTGACAGTATTAAATTCAGTTTACAAGTATTCGAGGATCAAAAAAATTATCGTATCAAGTTACCAATCTGTTTCGGGAGCAGGTCAGAAAGGAATATATGAGCTTGAAGACCAGATCAAAAGTATTTCTTCAGGCAATAAAATAAAAATATCTAAATTTCCTCACCAGATTGCTTATAATATTATACCTCATATAGATGTTTTTACGGAAAACGGTTACACAAAAGAAGAAATGAAAATGCTTTATGAAACTCGAAAAATACTGCATGACGAAAAGATATCTGTATCGGCAACATGCGTAAGGGTTCCCGTAAAAAGTGTTCATTCAATGGCAGTGACTTTCATTACGGAAAAAAATATCTCTGTAAAACAAATTCTGGATCTGTTATCGGATTCTCAAGGCGTTACAGTAATGGATGAACCGTTAAAGAACGCATACCCTATGCCTATCAACGCTGAAGGTAAATTTAACTGCTTCGCTGGCAGGATTAGAAAAGACCTGGCTTTTAAAAACGCCGTTTCGATGTGGATAAGCGGAGACCAGCTTCTTAAAGGCGCAGCTTTAAATGCGGTTCAAATAGCTGAACTGCTGGTGAAATATAAAATATTGAAGCGAGATCATGGCTAAGCTGTTTTTATTTGTAATACTACTATTTTTGTCAGCCTGTAATATTTTCTCACCGGAATACGACAAGTTCGAGAATATTTTACCGCAAGGCAACAGCAGCACAATAGACGGGCTGATGAAAAATTTCGTCCATTCATACACATTTAAAGATTCATTCCTGTACGAGGAAATTCTCGATGAGGATTTTGTTTTTGAGTATGATAACGAGGGAGTGTATGAATCCTGGACAAAAGACGAAGATATACTGATCACGAAAAGAATGTTTCGGAACTTTAAAAAAATCGATCTTGTTTTCAATTCAGTTTTTCCTTTAGGTACATCAATGCAGGATACAACAGTATATTCTTCTTTTGTAATAGGATTTTATTCAGGTGAAGAGGTTATCAATCTGACGGGTTACTCAAAATTCATATTTAAGAAATACACTGAAGATGATAAGATCAGATACGCAATAAAATACTGGGGAGATTTAAGGTAAATGAGGAAGTTATTATATGTTCTGATATTTTTTTTTATAGCGATTAACTTTGTTCTGTTCTATATCGACAAAAATTCAGAATCACAGACGCAGTTCCCGCCCGGTTTAAAAGACTTACCGGAAGTCAAAGCCGTTGAAGAGGATACCGGCCTTGATATTTTCCAAAGAATTGACATGGCGTTTATCGATAGAAAGCTGGATAAAAAGCTGATATATACAAAAAAAACTGATTCACTCTGGTTCAAATACATAAAAGTACCTGATTCATGCAGCCTGTCAAGATATAATCTTTTTTTTCAGAATATACTTAAAGAAAATAAAATTGAAATAGCAGAAGCTGTAGAGCATGAACTTTCAGAGAAAATGGTTTACAGGTTTAAAACAGAGAAATTGATACCAGCAACCGTTGAACTGAGAGTAACGAAAGGACTGGAGTCAGATCTGAATCTGGACGGCAGTGTATGTGTTATAATATACGCTATGGGTAACGACTGGGGAAAAGAATGGGTAAAGAACCTTCTTTCACTACCAATTCCTTTAACTGTATCCGTTCTGCCGAATAATCCGCCTGCCTGGGCAAGGGATTTTATAATTAATGAGGCAAAAAAAAATAACAGGCAGACCATGATATGCCTGCCAATGGAGCCTGATGTCGGAAACATAGATAAAGAAAATCCCGTAAAAATATTGAAAGGCATGAATAAGCTTACAACTGATATAGTTTTTGAAAAGATGTCGGGTATTTTTCCTGACGCGGAAGGCATAATAAATTTTAAAGGCTCCAAAGTTATAGCCGATTATGAAACTATGGATTTGTTTTTTAAGAAATTGTCGAACAAAAACTTGATCTATGTGGAAAGCGAAACAGGATCAAACTCGTATTCAGAGCTCTTATGTGATGAATATAAGATCCCGTTCATAAGTTCTCCGGAATATTTCAACGATTTGAAATCTCTCGAACAAGGATTTGAAAGGATCTCCGTTGAGGCTATGAGCGGTAAAGACATTCTCATCGTGGTTGAAGGTAACGAGGACTGCTATATATTTCTTACTAGCGAAGCATTTAATAAATACAGAGACATTAATTACTTAACGATAAAACAATTTATAAAGCAAAGGCGATGACTTTAAAAATAGACGTTCTCACCTTAGAGGACAGACCTGTTATTCTGGCTCCGATGGACGGTTATACCAATATTCCGTTCAGGCTGATAATGAAGGAAATGAATCCTTCGCTTATGTTCACGGAATTTGTTAATTCTGATGCAGTTATTCATGAAAATAAGAAGACTATTAATAAAATCCGGATACTCGAAGAAGAAAGACCCGTCGCTATTCAGATATTCGGCCATAAACCCGAAAATATGGCGGAAGCCGCAAAAATAGTAGAAGATATAGGACCGGAGCTGATCGACATTAATTTCGGTTGTCCTGCACCTACCGTATCCGGTCACGGCAGCGGTGCTGCTCTTTTAAAGAATCTGCCTCTTGTCGCTAAAATCTGCGAAAGTGTAGTTAAAGCTGTGAATATTCCTGTAAGCGCTAAAACGAGGCTTGGCTGGGACAATTCCACGATCAATATTTTTCAAACTGCAAAGATATTTGAAGAATCAGGGATCAGGATGATGACAGTCCACCCGCGCACAAAATCTCAGAAATTTGACGGGAAATCAGATTGGAACTTCATTCGTGAAATTAAGAAAAGTATATCAATACCTCTTATCGGCAACGGAGACATAATAACTCCCGAAGATGCGCTTGAGATGTTTACATTAACAGATTGCGACGGAATAATGATAGGAAGGGAAGCTGTAAAGAACCCGTGGATATTTAAGCAGGTAAGAGATTTTTTAACCAAAGGAGAATATTTGTCCGATATTCCGGTCTCTGAAAGAAAAAGACTTTGTATAAAGCATTTTGATCTTTCTATAAAATATCTGGGAGAGTATAAAGGCATGCTTGAAATGAGAAAGCTGTATCAGAATTACTTTAAGTCACTTCCGAATATAAAATATTTCAAGCAGAAAGTGTTTAGCTGCGCCGATCCTGAACAGATAAGGGCTATAATAGAAAGGGTAGAGGAATTTACTTTATGAATTATATTACTTCAAATTGAAAAGATTTAGTATCCTGGCGATTTTTTTATCGGCAGATCCGATTATTCCCGATTCTGTATATACATCCTCTTCCCTCAGACCGATCTTGTAGATAGAATGGCCTACGTCCCATGAATTAGTAAAAGGGATTTCGTAATCCAGAAGCTCTAGAGCAACAGCGTCCGATACGGCAATAGAATTGATAATATAGATAAAATCAGCAGTGAATTTTCTGTATTCAAGTTTATTGTGGTTCAAGCAAATGTATGAGAAAATAGAGGGAAGCTGCCACTTTTTTGACAGCATATAACCCACTTCGTTATGCGCCATTATACAGTTCAGGTAAGATAGATCAATATTGTTTCTGTCTCTGAGGATCGCTTTTTCCACTTCGTCCGGAAAATGAATGGCCGTGAAAAGCTCTCCGATATCGTGAAATAAAGCGTACAGAAAAAAATTTTCAGGATTATGGTTGGTTTTTCTGTAGAAATTAACCTTTTCTATTATATCCTTACATATGTACGATGACATTATTATTTTTTTTATGATAAGCCGTGATATTTTGTTTGTATCCAATGAGATTATTGAACAGGTAAAAAGGATGTTCCTGAGGGATGTAACATCAAGTTTTTTAACTACTTCGATCAGCTTATTATGCTTGTCGGAGGCATCAGCAAGGTCGGGATTAAAATTACAGAACACATCATAGAATATTTTATTCTTTAAAATATATTTTGCTATAACATCTAAATCAGGATTGTTGTTGCGGATATCTTTGCTGATTTCATTTATCTCTTTCGGATAATCAGGCATGCCCTCAATAAGCTTTTCTATCCTTCCGAGAGTGATCAGTTCGTCCATGGTATGAAATATCCGTATGGAAATTATTTTTTCAGGCTGCTGAGCTCGTCTTCAAGTTTCTTTATATTGGATTCAATTTCTTTTTTATCGGTTTTCAACTTTTCGATCTTGTCTTCGGTTTCTTTGATCTTATCTTTTGAAACCTTGATCTTTGCTTCAATATCAGCAATATCTTTTTCGATCTGTGCTATTTTGACTTCCTGGTCATTTATCTGTTTATCATAATCAGCCTGTTGTGCATAAATCGATAAAGATAAAGCGGACAAAATTATCAGCGTAAATATTTTTTTCATTCAAACACTCCTGTTTTTAATAATTAACATACCCAAAAATATAATTATTGATAAAAAATGTCAAGATAAATCGAGAGAATATTCCTTATTATTTATATGTTTCAAGGAAGAGTCTGCTTAATTCATCAGAACTTAATTCATTTTTCTCTTTCGTCATCAGTATCCTGCCGTACTTTATAAAACAGAAATGATCGCAAAGCTCGTAGAGGCTATCAAGATCGTGCGAACTCACAAGAATTGTTTTACCCTTTGAAAGATTAAGATATTTTAAAGCTGAGATTATATCTATTCTTTCTTTCAGATCGAGTGAGTTTAAAGGTTCGTCGAGAATAAGAATTGAAGGATTACTTATTAGCGACAGCGCAAATAGAGCTTTCTTTTGCTGGCCGGACGAAAGAGATCTTAAGGTTTTATTTTTGATACTTGTGCAGAAAGTCGATGCAATAATATCATCGATCATTTTTTTCGAAGCTATAACTCCGGACATTAATGACACTGCTCTCATATTGCGGTACAATGACAAACGATCATAGGGTCTGCATTCGTCGATCAAAAACCCGATTTTATCATTACTGATCTTTTCCACTTCCCCACTTTGATGGTCCGTGATACCGAGAATCACTTTGAACAGGGTTGTTTTGCCGCAACCGTTGGGTCCTATCAATGCTGTAACAGAGTTTTTGGTAATGCAAAGGTTAAGTCCGGAAAGTACATTGTTGTCGCCATATTTTTTTGAAACATTTTTCAACTCTATAATATTTTCATGCATAAATACAACCTTCCAGATTCGAATTTTCGAACAATACCAATAGTAAAGAAGTTAAAGCAAATTATCAAGAAATAATAGAGATAATGAATAAAATGATATATCAAGCCTTGACTTGTAACCAACAATAGCATATAATTAATGTTCTAACGGGAGCTATGAAATGAAAAGATTTTGGATATTACTGATTCCGTGCTCAATATTTGCAAGAGTGTTTTTGATCAGCGACATGAACTTCAATTCAAGGAGTTCAGGACTACGTAGTTCTGATTTTGCGCTCGTTTCACAATATGCAGATCCACTAAGCAACCCCGCATTTCTTGCGCTTAAATCAAAAATGTACTTCTCTTCGACATATTTCAATCATTTCGAAGATATTAATTCAGGCAGTTTATCCCTGACCTGGCCTGATCTTGTGGTTAACGGTGCTTCGACGGCTTTTTCATTAAGTGCTCTTGATTATGGCAGTTTTTCAGATATTGAAACGGGATTTGAATACAATCCATACGATGTTATGCTTACAGTTTCTCAGGGATTGATGTACCGGAATATTTTATTCGGAGCGAATCTAAAGTATGTTTATTCTTCAATTACTTCCCAATATAACTCAGGCGGATTTATTGCTGATGTAGGATCTCTGTATCGTTTTTATGACGGCAAAATGGCTTTGGGGGCAGGATTATTCGATATAGGTTTTCAGACTGACAAATATTATGAATCTTCAGAAGAAATAGATTCTCATATAAGAACAGGTGTCAGCTACCAACTTGAAAAATTGCCTTTAAAAATGTGCTTTCAATATGATTATTACTTTAGTGAATTATCTAGATATGCGATAGGACTGGAGCTCGATGCAAAAAAGAATCTGACTGTAAGAGCGGGTTACGACTTTAACGGAACTGAAAAAGAGATCGGCACAAATGATAAGATCGAGAAATTCGGAGGCCTTTCTTTGGGTACTTCTATATTAATTGATGCATTCGGATTTGATTTTTCGTATATTATCAACGGAGAGCTTGATGCGGAATTCTGTGCAACTCTCGATATACAGATATCGGAAATACTTAAATAGAAGAAAGGAGAAGTAAATGCCAAGCGTAAACAAAGTGTTTTTGATCGGGAATCTGGGTAAAGATCCTGAAGTGAAATATACACCGAGCGGTGTTCAGATCGCAAAATTCTCTCTGGCAACAAGCGAAAGAGTTAAAAAGGGCGAGAACTGGGAAGAAAAAACCGACTGGCACAATGTAGTTCTTTTTGCAAGGCAGGCCGAGTATGCGAAAGAATATTTGAAGAAAGGCATGACGGTTTTTATTGACGGTAAAATTTCCACAAGGACATGGGATGACGAGAACGGAGTCAGGAAATACATTACCGAGATAATCGGAAATGTGGTAAAGAATTTATCGGTCAAAAGGGATGACGGCAATCATGACCACGAAGCATCAGAGCAGGAAAACAATATACCGGAAAAGGATACTGATCCGGTGGATGATCTGCCATTCTAGATTTAACTGAAATAAAAAAAGCGGGAATTTCCCGCTTTTTTTTATTCATACAAAATTATCTAGAAGTTATACTTGACAGTTGCACCGACTTTCATCTGCATATCTGTTGCGGCTTCTCCATCTTTGAAATTAGTTGTATCATCGAAAGATCCGTCTTCAGGATTATAATAAATAGTATTATACGCAAAATTGTCGGTAGGAACAAAGAACGCCATGTATGGGAGTAAAGTAATATTTTCATACATTACTACTTTAGCTTTCAAATCAATTTCCCATGCAATGAACATATCTTCATTAATAGAAACCTCAGTCCAGTTATTTACCAACTGGTAATTGAAATTTTTGTCATAACTCTGATCATTAAGAATAAAACCAAATCCTCCAGTGAATATAATGTTTTCTTTATACTTCCAGTCAACAAAAACCGAAGGGACTACAACACCGAGTTGTCTATTATATGATTCTCCTGTCAAAATATTATGGTAGAAAACAACAAAGGCATTCATTGGATTGTGGCTTGATATTCCGTTTGCATCCTCGTTAATAATTTCAAGACCAGTGTCATAGAAAGATTTATACCCCTGATAATTTTCATAATTTTCGTAGCATCCTCTGAAAAGAAGATTTGCTCTGAAAGTTGTTTTTGAGTCCATTTCGAACTTTGATTTTACACTTAAACCCAATCCCGTTTTATCAGGATCCCAAGGCTGATTGACATAGAGGGGATTATCCTCTACTTCATCGTAATCTGCAAAATTGTTGTTATGGATGAACTGACCGTCAATATTGAACTTTCCAAAATCAAGTACAACCCTCGGAGCTGTGAATATGCTTACATAGTCTCGGTTTACGCCAGGTATATATTCTTCCCTGTTCATAACGAAAAGATTGCTGACACCGAGTTTTATGTATTTGTTCATCGTAAACATCTGGTTCAAAGCGATAAGTGAAGTTCCAAAACTGTAAGTTTCATCTGAAAGATATTTTTCATCTTCATCATTTGCGGCGAACCAACCGAATTCCACATTATATTTTTCAAATTGTCCCATCCATAGAATACCGGCAAGATCAGTGTCGACTATCATGCTGTGGGCATCTTTATAGGGCATTAAACCGAGTCTGAACGTATGATTCTTTGTCGGTTTAATATCAATGAAAATATTTTTAGTTTCAAGATTTTTGCCGTCAGTATCGCGGGCACCGCCTTCGCTGCCATATTGAATGTCGCCGATCTCGAAAACAGCTTTAACAGACATGTAGTCATTAATAGTATAAGAAATGTCCGGTCTAAGCCTTACATCAACCCGTCTTTCGTAAACCTGTTTATCTGCATCAGTCGAGTTAAGGTTTTGCATTTCAGAGCGGAGTCTCATCTGCATGCCGAATTTAGCCTGAGCAGAAACAGCAACTATCGAAATCAGTATAACAATTGAAATCAATTTTTTCATAAAGCTATCCCTTTATTTTAGGTTAGTTTTTAAAGACAGACCGATTTTAGTAAACGGATCGTGGCCGCCTTCGTAATCATACCACTCGCCGGGGAAAAGTATAGCAAAATAAGGAGTGAAATAGAGTTCATCCCACAATTTTGCTTCAGCTTTTATATCAAGCTCTGTTCCTATCCAGCTTTCCGGTCTGAGCATTCCGTCCGATCCGACCCTTAGTATTTCCTGAACAGTTACAGCATAACCTAAACCCATCGAAAGCTTCAGGTTGTTTATGAAGCTCATACTGTTTTTAACATGCCTTGTTGCGTTGTAGTCAACGAAAACCGCGGGAAGAATTATTCCTGCATGACCGTTTATCACATTAACATTTGCATCAGTAATACTGCTGGGATAGTTCGGATAATAAGTAAGCGGGCTGTAAACCTGGTCTTTACCGTCAAGTCCGCATCCGGCTTCGGTCAGGATTTCCAGACCGGAATTATAGTAAGATTTGATTCCATAGTAAGAAGCATATCCGCCCAAGTACTCTTTATCTCCGTCTCTGAACAAGAAATTAAATCTTGCCGCAGCTTCTTCATTTATGTCATATTTGGTTTTCAAACTTAACAGAATTCCAGAATGCTCAGGGGTATATTGTCCGTCAACATTGACATCATTCAGACCTTCATATTCAGGTCTTATATTGTTTAATCCAAGAACAGCTTCAAGATAGAATTTATCAAATGTTCCGGCGAAATATGGGGCCGACCACAGGTTAAGTCCGGTTAAATGTATATTTACATCTGTAGTAGGTTTACGAACAAATTCCATAATGTTGTTGACACCGACCTTCATTTTGTCGTTCAACTGATATTCGAAGTCAGCTACAAGCTCAGTATTTCCGAAACTGTATGTAGTTTCGTCAACAAGAGCTTCATCCTCGTCTGATGATACAAACCATGCGAAAGTGGAGGTCAGTTCCTTTCCTGATAAAGCATATTTGCTTTTCCAAGAAATACCTGCTATATCTGTGTCAAGAAGAATGCTGTGAAAATCTTTGTATGGCTGAAGTCCGACTATCACAGTGTGATTTTTATTCGGAGTTATCTGAAGGAACAGATTTTTAGTCTCGACATTAATGCCGTCGGTCCCGATCGCCCCGCCCTGAGCTACGTTACCAAAGCCGATGTCTCCGATCTCGAAAACAAGTTTTGCGGTCAGGTATTCGTTTTGAGTATAGCTCAAATAAGGATTGAACCGAAGATCAGTGATCCTGCGCCATACTGCTTCGCTTTCTTTCATGCTGAACATCTCAGCCCTGGTCCTGAAAGCCATGCCGGTTTTAAATTGAGCACTTAAGCTTATCGCCATTAGAAGAACAACGACAAAGGCAACAATCTTTTTCATAAAACTCTCCATTTTTTTATTAAATTATCTATTTTCATCCCACAATCATCAAGTACAACTAACAATATAGTACTGCCTCCACTGATGATTAGCTTACAATTTAATAAGAAGATGCAATTATGTCAAGAAAAAAAAAGTTAATAGTTGATTATCGAAATGTAATTTTTATGTGTTTAACTTGACAAGTTGCAAAATTATTTATAATTTGTGGATTAGTTATGAAAACGAAGATCGATCCTGAAATACTACGGGCGGTATGCACGGCAGAAAAAATTACCGGAAATAAGTGCTATATCGTCGGAGGATACATAAGAAACAGTCTGCTGGGATTGGATTCAGGAGATTTTGATTTTGTGATCGAGGGGGATTCCTTAATATTTGCCGAGAAAGTGGCTGAGCTTCTCGGCAGGAAAAGAATTATAAAATTTCCGAGGTTCAAGACCGCGAAAGTGGTGTACAAAAGAAAATCCATCGAATTTGTGTCTGCAAGATCAGAAAAATATTTACCGGATTCAAGAAAACCTATAGTAGAAAATGCATCGCTTTATAATGACCTGTCCAGGCGGGATTTTACTGTAAACGCTTTGGCGTCAAGCGTTTCCGGAATGAAGAATTACGAGATAATTGATTTTTTCAACGGTATTAAAGACATAAAAGAAAAAACACTTAGAACACCTCTTGATCCTGATATTACCTATAGCGAGGATCCTCTCAGAATGATGAGATGCATAAGATTCGCTTCCGTGCTGAATTTTAAGATCGAAAAAAAATCGTTCGATGCCATATCCCGCAATATTGACAGAATACATATTGTTTCAGTCGAAAGGATATCCGACGAGTTTTTCAAAATATTAAGTTCCGGAAATCCGGTGAGAGGAGTGTATCTTCTATATAAGTCAAATCTTCTAAAAGAACTTTTCCCGGAATTAACCGGTCTGAAGGGGATTGACATAAAGGATGGAATTAAACATAAAGACACATTTATACATACTTTGAAAGTTCTGTACAATATTTCGAAATCTTCAGAAAAACCGCAGCTGAGGCTTGCTGCGTTGATGCATGATATTGGAAAGGCAAAAACCAAGTATTATAGACCTGATCAGGGTTGGACTTTTCACGGACATGACGAGAAAGGTGCGGAGATGTTTTTAAAAATTGCAAAAAGAATGAAATGGTCTGGAGATATAACAGAATATGTAAGCAAGATAATACGCCTGCATCACAGGCCTATTTCGCTAGCGAAAGAAGAAGTAACCGATTCGGGAGTAAGAAGACTTCTTTTTGAAGGCGGAGAAAGCGTTGATGACCTGATGGCTCTGTGCAGGGCAGATATTACAACCGCAAATAAAAACAAATTAAAAAAATACCTTGAGAACTTCGATCAGTTATCGACAAAGTTAATTCAGGTGGAAGAAAAAGACAGATTAAGGAATTTTAAGCCCCCGGTTAACGGGGATGACATCATGACTGCTTTAGGGCAGAAAGAAGGTCCCGAGATCGGAAGGATCAAAAAAATCATAGTTGACGCTATTCTCAACGGAGATATTGGCAACGAAAGGGAATCAGCGATGAATCTGCTAAAAACCATAATTTCGGAAAAGAAGGTGAAAAAATGAATGAAAATGATAAAAACGAATCGAAAGAACCTGTTAGCTCAAGTGACAGTGATATATTTTCTATAAGCAGTGAAGAAAGTTTTTTCAATAGTATTGCAGATATAGAAAGTTTGAGAAGTTTTATTCCAACCCACGAAGAAACTGAAAGCAAGAAACTTCAACAGGTTCTTGGTGTTACCGAAAAACTTATGACAACATATGACAGGAACCAGATTTTTCATATCATAATAGAAAAATCAATTGATTTTACAGGTGCAGAGCGAGGATATCTGATGCTTGTGAATAAAGGTAACGAACTTGAAATAGCCTATTCATTAAACATGGATAATCAGACCCCCGAGGATTCTATAAAAGAAATATCATCTACTGTCATTAATAAGGTATTACAGGATAAAGAAGTAATAATAGTTAAAGATGCTCTTAATGATCAGGAATATGAGGTGAAGAGAAGTATAATCAATTTGCGGCTCAAGTCCATTATGTGCGTACCGATGATCAAAGAGGAAAAGGTATTGGGCATAATCTATGTCGAGAATCGTAAAATTCCGGGTATTTTTAACAGCGAATCCGGCGAAGTATTAAAGTTTTTTGGAAATCAATGTGCGGTCGCCTTAGAAAATCTAAATCTGATCGATGAAAACAAACAGTATGCCCTTACTCTTGAAAAGCAGGTCGAGCAGAGAACCGCAGAGCTGCAGTACGAAAAAGCATACTCTGAAAAGATAATCGAAAATATCGGTGAAGTGCTTATTACTGTCGGAAGAGATAAGACTATCTTGAAAGCCAATAAAGCTTTAGGCGAAATAATAGGGCTTGACCCTGATAAATTTATCGGGCGACAGCTTGAAGAACTATATTCAAAAAACTCTCACCTGGCCATAATCGATGCGATAAATTCTAAAAAGAACACCGCGAATATTTCATGTTATATTATGAATTCAGAAAGTGAAAACATACATTTTTCAGCTACAATATCCCATATTTTCGAGAATGACGAGATCACCGGTTCGGTTATAATCAGTAAGGACATGACAGAAGTCGAAAAATATGAAATGGAAAAGCTGGAGAAAAAAGAACTCGAGTCGATCACTAAAGCCGCCGTAACAGCGAACGATCAGATCAATACTCCTTTGGGGGTGATCATCGGCAGAGCAGCCATTCTGAATTCTCTGCTACCAGATGATGAAAATGTGCAGAAGAATCTCAATGTTATTAAAGAACAGGCATTCAGGATAAAAGACACACTTAATGAGATGAAAGAGATCACAAAGATACGGGATAAAGACTATAAATTGGACGGCGTCAAGATGATTGACCTAAAGAATCAGAAGTAGAATTTCATTAAAAATTATTTTATAAATGGTGTTATATCAAAAAGATAGAACATGTGAAACTTTCAATATGGAAAACAGCTCTTCAAATCAAATCCTGAATTATTAAAAAAATATCAAAATATTAAAAAAAATAACTTGACTTCAAAATAAAATAATGATACATTTACGACCCGCTGTTAAAAACGGCGTTGTTCATTGAAATAGGCAAGAAGAAGAAAAGTAAAAAGCACAAAGAAGTAAAGAAGGCCCTGCGCTGTTCGTTGATATATATTAATGAATAGTGCTGAAAATAATCAAAAATGTTTTTAAAT
>Ga0074195_1000127_pt1 | contig 181391 bp, 177 predicted proteins | sample EPASupsiteHSE623_FD_64525 | JGI IMG/M metagenome (GOLD analysis project Ga0074195, IMG submission 64525) | Bioremediated contaminated groundwater from EPA Superfund site, New Mexico - Sample HSE6-23 | ecosystem: Environmental > Aquatic > Deep subsurface > Groundwater > Contaminated ... | reverse complement strand
CATTTTCCTCCTTGGGCCTTTTTGACAGCCTCTTCTAGAATCTTCTCAGCGCCGGTCGAATCTCCATTCTTCAGAGCTTCGCGTGCTTTGTTTTGAGCATCGAGCAAAGTTGGGTCTGACTGCATGACGATCTTGGTACTTTCCCTCTGCCAAATCATTGGTTCCGTTGTGCAGAAGGTAGAAATCCCGTAGAAATCTGCGTACACCCCAGCCGGTGTGAAACCATATCGGTACTCTCCGGATGATCCGTACATCGAATCTGGACCAGGGATTTCTGGGAAGTACTGATCTCCATCATATGTGCGCGTGATCTGTGTTGGATACGGTCGTTTTCCACCGCTGGTCAACTTTCCAACAATCGGTACGGTGAAAAGCGGCGAACTGGGAACTGGAAAAGCCGATGTGCACCAGAGGATGACTGTTGGATCATCCGCCAATACCTGGCGACGGTTGTAGTTGTTGAACTCCACGTCGTTTTTCATTTCGTATGGAGTCCGTCCCAACGCTTTCTCTTCAGCCTGTTTCTGCGCTACGTTTTTTTCACCCGTGTTAGCGCAGCCAGCGGCGATGAAGAGGAATGCGGTCAACATCATCACAGCAACGATCTTGAAAATCGTGTTCCGGTTCATGCGTGTCCTCCTGACTCTTTGTCTAATCGTCTTACTTCTTACCGAGTTTACCTACCGCGTCGGCCAGGATCTTTTGAGCCTCATCTGTATTTCCCGCCAAGAGTGCCGCACGAGCTTGTTCATGGACAGCTAAAAGCTGTGGATCGTTTTCCATGATAATGACTGTTGATTCTCGTTGCCAGACTTTCGGCGTTGTGGTGCAGAACGTGGCAATACCGTAGAAATCAACATATTCTGATTTACCGGCAGGTCCGAATCCATAGCGATATTCTCCGGAGCTACCGTACATCCCGTCTGGTCCTGGATCGTTGAGATATGGCCGTTTTGCACCACTGGTCAACTTTCCAACAATCGGTACAGTGAAGAGCGGCGAACTGGGAACTGGAAAAGCCGATGTGCACCAAAGGATTGTCGTGGGATCATCGGCGATTTCTTGTCTCATGTTGTAGTTGTTTCGTTCGATGTCGTTCTTCGGAATGTAATACGTCGCGTTTCTGGCCTTGTTGTAGGATTCCTGCAAGGCCTGATCTTGCGACGTACAACTCGCAGTGCTGACCAAACCGACCAAGACGATCACGATCCAAATCATTACTCTTAGCCACTGTTTCATCTCGAAATACCTCTTTCTTTGAAATTACCAAGTCTTCGGATTCTTCATCCACGACCAATTTATTTTTTTCTCCTTTGTTTGGTCTAAAGACTGTGGCTTTTCGAGTACGAATTTCGTGCTCAAGAAGCCACAGTCAAAAACCTTAAAAAGGATATTATTTACACAGCCTAATTGTTAAAGAGCGAAAGGAAAAAATGCTAACTTTATAGCAAATTCCTTAATAATTATTTTGTTGTTAATTTTCCTTTTTCTACCTTTAACTTTTGTTAAAAGCAGGAAAAGGAAGACGCCCAGTACGTCGAGAAAGAAGAAAGAATTATCACCCAAATAGGTGAAACTCCTTCGTCAATTGCGACGTACTGTTTTAACCCTTTCGGGTGGCGTCTGTCAATCAGGCTGTGTTTCCGCGCGCTGGCGATCTTTGTCCTCACGTCATTGTGAGAACTATTTAGTTATTGAATCCTAAGGTCAGTTAGGAGAATAAAACATGGGAACCTCCCATTTGGTTACCTGCTTTCGAGCAGGATTGTGTTGTAGCCGTAGGCTATTTGGTGAGTGCGGCGATTACACCGATGACAAACAAGATGAAGGAAGCAGAAGCCATCAGTTCAAGGAAAGCTACAGCCAGCCACGCGCCGGCAAATACCTTGAACAGACTGGGTCCTTCCTGTTCCTTTTCATCTTCCTTTGTCTTGGGTGTTTCCTGTTCAGGCTTTTTGGACGTTGCCACACTTACTGCTAAAAATGCCGCAGCAAATGGAGAGACTGCCAGTACTCCCGCCAAGATCAGCCAAAATAGCCACGAATTGCTCAGGAATTCCATCGTTTGCCTCCTGCCGTGTTTTTACGGCGATTTGAATGGTGGCGATTACTTTCGCCCGAGAATCCAACTTCTTCCTGCTACTTGATCGTACTCGCGGCACCCAAACCAACCATCGATAAGCAGAAAGAAATACCCATTATTCCGATCATGATCCAGAACGCTACACGACTTACGTCTTTCATAGTCGTGGTGAACATTGGGTGCGGGATGATTTTTGACCATATCCACACATTGACGAATGCTCCAGCGATTGTTAGAGGGATCAAACCCGCGATAATCAGCCAGATTACCCAAGTATCTGCAAGGAATTTCATATTCTTCTCCTGCCTTGCTAGTGAATAGGGCTACTTCTGCTCGAATCCGAACGCATTGGCGATTGACTGCTTGACTTGTGAAGCTCGGCGAGCAAACTCATCTGCGATTCTCTTGAGCAAGATCGTCAGGTCTTTGTCGGACATCTTGTCGATGTCGACTTCAGGACCAGGTTCTGTGGGAGTTTGTTCCGATGTCGTCACGTTACCTTTTTGAGAGCTTTGAACCATCTTGCAGGATGCAATATTGCCTCCAGCGAATTCTCGAACTTGACTGATGGAGGTGCATTCGTAGATTGAGTTGTCGTTTGCATTGAGCATGTTTGTCCATGAGATCCCCGTGTAGTCATTGCTCGTGATCGTAAGCATCCAATGAAGGATGCCATTGACAAACACAGGTCTGGGTTCGAGAGCAATGATTGAGCCGCTAGTGCCCTTTCCACCCTCAGTCCACGAGACGAGTGGGTAAGCGCTCTTCAGAAAGTCAAATGCGCTGTTTGGGCCGGTGAGATTCGTTTGTCGTTCGTATTCGACGATTTGAATGTTGTCCAGGCCATCATGAGCATTGATATACAACAGTTTGAACACACCCTCGGAGTTCTTACCGGATGGTTCTAGCGGTGAGAACCATTGTGGTCCGTCGTTGGTTGCTAGAAGGTAGGGTAGTTGATTTGCTGAGTTTTTGATCTCTGGCAATTCTGCTTGATCATTATGGCTGATCACAGCATTCCAAGCACCGTTTCTGTGACCCCACCAATAACCTATGCTTTGTGCCAGTGCTTCTGGGAAGAGACGTTGACCGACAAATCTCGGGTCCATCCTTGCCTCTTTGGGACTCAAATCCTCGATCTCTCCATCTGGATGGAATACGAGGACTCCACCCCAGTACGGTATCATCGACGGCAAGATGAACCGATATCGGACATATGGCATCATCGTCAATACCTCTCCATCCACTTGGAGGTAGTAAACCTCAGGTGTTTTGGAAAAGTATCTCTTGATTCGAGCTTGCCAATAGACTGACAAGCCAAATTCGTTTCCTTCACCGTACTTCATGCTTTGTGTGATCTCTCTCATGCTTCCGTCTGATGAGAGGATTTTGATCCCTTCGGTGTGTCTACTCCATGAGTTGATCAATCCGTTCGGAATCATTGGCATCCACCAGACGAATTCCTGTCCGTTGTCGATTGGGTCTGGATCACCAAGTTTAAGTGAAGATGACTGGAAAGTCTTACTTGCGAACGCCTGTGCGACCTCCATTGGTTGATAGCGAATCCTTGGGGGGTTCAGCGGAACTTCAAGTGGAGACTCGATTTTCTTGACCTGCAGGTTCTGGACGAGATATTGCCCTTTGAGATCAGGAGCAATGCAGATCACGAAGAGCCAAGCGACCAAGAGCATGCTCAACAGAATCGAGCTTTTCCAGTGGCTTGCATCGTCTCGGTTCTCCATACTGAATGGGATGATCCAGAGTACAAAGATGACCACGAGCATGAACCAGGCGAACCAGTTCATGTACAGAACGTCACGAACGAACCAATGAACCGGTTCCCAGTTCCTAAGCAGGATCATCGCAATCAAACCCAAGACTGTCAAAACTCCGCAACCGATTTTCCATCCGTTTCTGGACTCTTCTACTCGGCGACCTCCGTAGTACGACATTTTCCAACCCTCCTTTATGGGTGTTCGATATTCACAAGCCTAGTTTGGCTGTGGCTTTCCAGGTATGGGTTTATACATACCCAAAAAGCCACAGCCATTAGCCTTATAATTTATTTTACACAGCCTAATTGTTAATGTGCGGGTAGAGAATAGGTTTGCTTTTTTTAACCCTTTCTACCTAGTTTTGGTGGTAAGAATCTGGTTATGAGGTACTCCCCGCCCAAGGCGGGGAGGAAAAGGCTCTCACAACCAGATTCTTGCCATCAAATATTTATCTATCAACCCCGTAAAATTCTTACTTCGCGTCGGAGGCTTCCAGCCTCGCGCTCGCGAGGGCGCATTTTCGGGGTTAAGTCGGCTACTAAAAAAAGGAGCCATCTTGGGAAACTGCCTTTTCAAAGCTAACCAATATTCTCCTTTTATTTCATAATGTATTGTGCGGTCGGGAGTATAACATATATATAGCCATTTGTCAAGTGCTATAGGACATAATTAGATCAAAAGATAGAAGTTAAAAGTTAAAAGTAAACCCAATTATATAAACGAAATTTCCCAGTTTAAATTGTTAGATGGCGATATTAATTATGAAACATACACATTACTATCTATTTAGTGAAGAAAAATTAGTACACTGTTTTTAGGACTATAAGATATATGAGTATAAAAGTTGTTCAAGAGGTATTTTGGCCTTGAGGAAGAATTGATTTAGCTTCAGATTTTCACAATTTTCACGGACAACTATAGTAATTTAGAAGAACTATTTAGCGTCAATTACCGATTGTGGTGTTGACTTTTTGGTATACCTTTCGAGGGATTGTTTAAGGACTTTTTCGCGGTTTTGGTTTATGGATTTTGGAAGCGGTAAGGTTACTGCATGAAATGGTGCTGAAGTAAGGTTATCAATAGATAGTTTCGAAACAATTTGGTAAGTACCTAAATTTACTAACTCTTCTTCTTTGTAAATACCTCCGAACTCTCTTGTTAATAAGCTTGCATCCTGTGCACCAACTATAAAGGAAACTAAAGTTCCCGCGTTTCCAAAAATTGCTTTTTGAACACCTTCTTCAACTTGGCCGATATATTGATTAGCGATAATTAAATTCAAACGGTATTTTCTTGCCTCTGATAATATTTTAATAAACGAAGAAGTGGCAAAATTTTGGAATTCATCAACATATAAATAAAAATCCTTTCTGTGTTCTTCCGGAATATTAACTCTGCTCATAGCAGCAAGCTGTAATTTTGTGATTAACATTGCTCCCAATAAGGCGGCGTTATCTTCTCCTAATTTTCCCTGCGAAAGATTTAAAATCAATATTTTTTGATTATTCATTATATCTTCAAGGTCTATTGTGGAAGTTGGATGGCTTATTATTTGTCTTATTGTCGGCGAGGTAACAAATTGGCCGACTTTATTTTGGATTGGAGCAATTGCCTCGCTTCGTAATTTATCGGGCATCTGGTCATACTCATTTTTCCAAAAGTTAATAAGGACAGTGTCTGTTACTTTTGCTAAAACCCGGTTTCTAAAACTGGGGGTTGAAAGAAGATCCGGAACCATAGCAAGGGTTGAGCCTGGGTATTCGAGTAAAGTCATAATTGTATTTCTTAAAATATATTCAAGACGTGGACCCCAGGAATATGAATAAAGTTTATAAAAAATTGCTACAATTCCTGAAGCAACAAGCTCTTTGTGGATAGGATTTTTTACTTCCAAAGCATTTAACCAAAAAGGATTTTCTGTATTAAACGGTTCGAGATAAACAACATCATTTATCCGATGGGAGGGAATATAATCAAGCAGAATTTCTGAAAGATCTCCATGAGGATCGATAACTGCAATACCCTCACCATTTCTCATATCATTTATTGCCTTATTGGCAATAAGAGTGGATTTTCCCGTTCCGGTTTTACCTATTATATATACATGCTTACGGCGGTCGTTCCTTTTTATTCCGAAAGTAACTAATTGATTTTTATATTCTGTTTTTGCAAAAAAATTTATTTCTTTCTTGTCATCGTCGGTTAGATTTGTTGCAACTGGAAGATTTTGCGGGGCTTCACCAATTAAACTTCCTCCCCAGTTTATATTTCTAATTCCGGTAAGAAGAATTCCCGGAGGATGCCAGAGGGTTGCCAGTTCGGCGATATTTAATATTTGACGCGGAGGTGCAGCTCCTTCTTCCCGTTTGATAATTTTATTTAGAAGTGTTTTTTTATTAAGCAGTCCTGGTTTTTTAAAACTTAACTTATTTCCTTCTCCAAGACTAAATGCACCAAAGCTTCCGGCAATATTTCCTATTATTGTTTGGCTTTGTGATAATGATTCTGCTCCGGATAATAATCTTATTGATGTTTTATATCCTGATTGACTTGCTTTTTCCTCCATTAAAGTTGCATTGGGGTATGGTTTTGTTCTGGTTGGAGCTTCGGCTGTGGGATCGGGTATTCCTCTTTGGATCATTTTATAAACAGCACTTTGCCAATTAAACGAAGGAGGAGAAATATTAATTTGGATAATCGCTCCCTCCTTTAATAATAATTTAGAAAGAGTGCCTAAAACATTTGACAGGGGGTCTAATTTATCAAATGATTTATAGGTTTTAATTGGATAGTAGTAGGAATTTGATAATTCAAGAGATCCAAAAGATATATGAGGACTTTGTAGAATTTCTTCCAGGAAGTCCGGAATCTTAGTTATTATAATTTTTGGATATTGAGATGAGAGTTGGCTTATAAGAAATGATTCAAGCGATTTTGGAGTTACGATACAAAAATGAATTGTTTGGTTAATACAAATTAATTCAAAAGAAAGAGATTTTGTTTTAGTAAAAATCTTTTTCCAAAATGGAGTATGTTTTCCGGCAAGAGTTGAGGCAAAGACTTGGGTCATTGCTTCGGGAGTTTCTTCACCGCTTTTTGGGGTTTTTATTTCTAAAAAAACTTTTTCCTCAAGTGTGCTCATATTATTATAATATGTATAGAATAACAAAAATATAAAAGAAAAACTACATAGAGTTGAATTAAGAGGTAATTTGTAGTAAATTACCAGTCTATGCCATGTTTAGAACAGGAGGTTGGTATTGGATTTACCAGAAGAAAATTTTTAAAAGCTTTAGGGGGAGTTAGTCTTGATCTTGCTTTAAAATCTTTAGTTCCTCCGTTGGAAACCGCAGTAGTTCCTTCAAAAGAATATCTTTCAACATTAGAGCCAAATGAAAACATTTCATTATCCGGTTTATTTATGATTCCCGAGTCGTTATTTAAACATACAAGAAGAGAAATGGTTTCTACTGCTGTTAATTTTGGGAAAATGTATAAAAGAGATACAAACGAATCAATGGATCATGTTAATAGATATGGAAAAGATGGAGATATTTATGGTTATGGGGGGGGAATTAGAGAAGCAATTAAAAGAGGACAAAAGGTTTTTTTAGTAATTGAATTTCCCGGAATGACAGATACTGACGTTACAGTAGATGATTGGAAACTATATGTGTCCGGACTTTCTTTAGATTATATGAATTGTCCATATTTTATTTTAGGAAACGAGATAAATTTTGATGGACAAAAACATTGGAAGGATAATCCGTCAAGATTTGTCGATTATTATATTGCCGCATATGAATCAATAAAAAAAATTTCTCCGAAATCAAAGGTTTTAATGTATGGTGATGCTTATTTTGGAAAAGGAGAGATATTAACAAAAGTTTTAACAGAAATAAAAAAAAGATTTCTAGACAGAATGCCCGTTGATGGCTTAACATTTCATTTCTATGACAGAATTTCCCTACTTAGAAAAAGGATAGAAGATCCATATTTAAAATTGGGACAGGAGTTCAATATTCCTGATTTATATTTAACTGAACTTGGAAAATTGGAAACATTGGATTTATCACCCGAAGAAACAAGAAGTGCAGTAATTCAGGGAACTTCAACAGCATTGTCGTTAATCCCCCAAAATATAAAAGATGCTTTTTGGTATACAGCTTATGCTGTTTCTCCCCATAATCACAGTTTAAGTTATTATGATGAAAAAGGCGAGCTAAAACTAAGCAGTGCTTTTGATTCTTTTTGGGAAATTTCTAAACTTCTTCATCATGGTATAGAAACCGATTTTGATTATCAGGGAATTTCAACTATTAAAGGAAGATCAAGCAATAATGATACTACTGTTGTGATGTGGAATAGTACCTTTATTCCTGGGAATATCGACTTTTCTTCATATCAGGGAAATTTATTAAGACCATCCAATAAAAAGGATTTGGAAGGAAGTCCTTTAATTCTTTTTTATCCAAGGAGATATTCTTTTCCAAGGATATTTAATTTTTAGTAATAACTCTTGACAACTTTTTAATAAACCACTAAACTTTTCTTGATGAACTCAAAGCTTTCTCAATTGGGTCTTTTTTTAGGAGTGATGGTTCTTGCCTTAACCATACCAGTTGCAGTTTTTTTAGCAACTCAGGATAAAAATACTACTTTATATAGCAGGGCAGGACTTACAGGTTCGGCATTTTTATATTTTTGGCCAGCAGTAATTTCTGTTCCTGTTTGTCCTTCAGAAACAGCACTTTCTTCCTGTCCTAAAAGTAAAGTACAAATATTTTTAAATACAAAAGATGCAGTATCTGGTGGAGCAGATATTGTAATTAAGTATGATCCAAGGATAATAAGAATTGTTGATAATAAAATTTTCCCCGGATCTGTTGATGATAATTTTACTTTAGTGTACCAAGTGTTTAATTATTACCGTGATTCCGAAGTTGATAACAGAAGCGGACTTATTAAGATTAAGTCAAGCGGAAATTATAAAGGAGAAAGAGGAATTATTGCAACATTTTTTGTTAATGGGTTATCCGTTGGAGAAAGTAAGTTAGAATTTTTAGCTGGCGGTCAGTATGTTGATGCTTCTAAGGTTTGGGACGAAAAGGAACAAAATAATATCTTGGGAGGAGTTGAAGGGGGAGTAGTAAAAGTACAGTAAAATTTCTAATTTCTAATTGACCTAATTTTTAAATGATAGCGTGTGAGGGGCGCTTTTTTTTATGGGATAATTTCTTGCCAGAGCATTGAAGACTTACCTGCAAGATTAGAAAATTTAATTAAATATGTTGGATTGAAAATAAATTGTTCTGCGGGAATATTATTATTACTCAAAATTCTTCCTAATGAAAAAGCGTTGTTGGGATCATAAGCGATTACCATTCCTCCTTCTAAAATAAGTTGTTTATCTGAGGTTGTTGATTGGATTGCACCATCAGAAATAAAAATTCCGTTAATTTTTTCAACATTATTATTGATTATTATATCTCCTTTAGATACGAACATAAGATAAGTGTCAGTTAGAGAAGTGATATTATAATTTATTGTTATTGTACCTTCTGTCAAAAATATTAGTGGTCCTAAATTATTACTTATTTGATTATCTATTGTTAAATCTCCTTCTATTTTCCAGATTTTAAAGATATTAGATGATAAATCTTTTGTTGGTTGTGAGGGGTTTGAATCTGGTGTTAATGTATTACCGGATAAAATATACGATCCTTGTAATGGTACTTCTTCTCTTTTTGTAAGAACTGAATCAAAATAACTATAATCATATTCATGAACCTTTTGAAAACTGAATGGAGAAATAGTGACAAGCCATGGTGGATTAAGAGGTGATAATACTATTCCTCCTGGTTTTGGTCCGTTTTCTGAAGATGTACTAAATATTCCTGTTGAATCTGGATTTCCACTTATATTATCCAAGAAGAAAGGAAGAGGTGTAATTCCGGGATTTAATATTAACGGGTAATTTATAGGAAATGGTGGGGTAGGTACTTGTTTGATATGAACATCTCCTCCTTTTACTTGAAACCAGGGATTTGCTTGTTGAGTTGTTGTTGGAGTTGGAGTGCCGGTTATCGTCGTGGGTGTTGGAGTATTTATTGAAGTAGGAGTAACTGTTGGAGTTGGAGTGACAATATGATAAACCCAAGGATTTGTCCATCCTGATTCTATCTGGGTATTTTTATATCTTGCTTTTGCTCTCCATGTTGAAGTGCCGGTTCTTCCGTATGGTCCTGTGTGCCATGATGTTTGTGAAATCCAACCACTGGTAAATCTTGGACCACCAGATGGGAAAGTAAATTCGATAAAATATTCGGGTCCATTGGGACCGCATGTTCTTGTGATTGGATTTATAACAAGGTCAATAAAAAGATTTGAAGTAAAAACAAATACACTATTATTTGTTGGAGATCTTAAAGTTGGTGCCGGCGGAGCAGGACAAGTAGTTGGAGTTGGGGTTGCTGTTGGAAGTTGGGGACATTGAGGAATAGTACATTGAGTTTTTGAATTATTTGCCGGATTAATATCTGTTTTGCCAATACAGGATGTTGTTGCGGTAACACAACCACAATATACAAGTCCAAAGTCCGGCCATGTTCCGGTAACCGGATTAAAAGGAGGATTGGTAACATTTGTATCAATTTTTGCTCCCGGATTAAGGATAAAAGTTCCACCACTATCCAAAATGGAGTTATTTGCATCTTTTATGTTATAACCAATCGAGCTTGCGATGCTTCCTTTATTGGAAAATGAAGATCTCATTCTAAGACTTGCATCCTGGCATGAACCACTTGGCCTTTGGCTGTTATAACAAACATACATACTGTCCATCGAAGCATCACATGAAGGGACTGTGGGGGTTGGAGTAGGAGTGTTTGTGCGAGTTGGGATAGGTGTAGAAGTGGGTGGTGGATCGTCATCTGAAGGAGCGCAATCATTACATTTGGCTGTAACACTTCCAACCGGACAACCTACAGCATCTCTGTCACATTCAGCATGACAGCCAGGATCGACACACATATCGCCACCACCAGGTTTTGGTTGTTGGCATGCGCAACTACAATCAGTAGAATCACTTGCGGTATAGTTTACATTGCAACCATTACATGATGTGGTTGCAGTGCACGCAAAAGTTTTTTTTACAAAAAATATTCCTATAAAAAAAATAAATATTAAAACAATTGTTCTTATTTTATTAACCATAATTAATCAATAATAAATTTTCCTGTTCCACATCCACCTTTAAGTTCTTTGTTGGGTAAAGTATAAATTCTTGCTACGGCTTTATATTTTCCTTTTGAAATATTGCTTGGAATAGAAAAATTAACAACAATAATATTTTCCTCATTTTTTAGAATGTTATTTTCTGAATAAATAGTATTTTTACTATTATCATCTTGCGATAATAATAATATTTCAGTAATAATTTCAGGATTTAATCCTAATTTATTGTTGTAAAAACATTTTAATTCAACCGATTGTCCGATACTAATATTTGAATAAGGAAAATCAGTTTTAGTAAATAATAATTCTTTTTTTTCATCTATTTTTTTAACGCTTGGAGTTATTGTTATTGATGGATTATTATTTTTTCTAACCGTCGTTGGTTTTAGTATGAAAAGATATATAGATACAAGCAAATCAACAATTAAAAAAATAATACCAAGAAGAATAAATTTCCGGTTACTCATAAAACTAGTTTAGAAATTATCAGAGGAAAAGTCAATGCATTTTTTTAGGGGATTATTTCCTGCCAGCGATAGTATGGTTTTCCGACTAGATTTGAAAATTTAATTATATAGGTTGGGTCAAAAATAAACTTTTCAGAAGGTTTTGTATTGTCGTTTATTCTTCTGTCTAGGGAAAAACTTTTATCGGGATTTTCTTTATAAGCAATAGCCATACCACCTTTTAATATTAGTTGTTTGTCGTTTCCGGATGCCTCTGTTCCGGTTATTATTTCATCAGCAATAAAAATTCCGTTTATTTCTTCAACATCTTTAGAAAACTCTATTTTTCCGCTTGAGACAAACATTAAATAAGTATTATCGGAAGTTATATCGGAATTAATAAATATTTCTCCATCATTAGAATTTATTGTTGTTTTATAAGCTAAAAATACTTTTGGTCCGAGATTTCCTGCTATTGGGCCAATAACAGTAAGGTCACCTTTAATTTCCCAAATACTATCACTTCCATTTATATTTTCTGATGGAGAAGAGGGATTGCTTGGGGTTAAAGTATTTCCGGAGAGAGTATAAGATCCGTTTAGTATTTTTTTCTTTGTTAAGATTGTATGAAAGTAACTGAAATCATAGTTATTTAATCCGTTTCCCTCAAAAGGAGAATTTAACATTTGGAAAGGTCTTTGGGAAATTCTCTCAAAGCCAATAAGAGATGGTAGTGTTTGGGATGCAGTGCTAAATATTCCGGCAGAATTGGGATTTAATAATTTATTTTCAAGAAAAAACGGTTTGGGAATTATTCCGGTACTTAAAAATAAAGGGACTATAGAAGATGGAGTTTGCATAATTTGAACATCTCCACCTGCTGTTTGAAACCAAGGATTATTTGCTTGAGGGGTTGTGGGCGTAGGAGTTGGATTCGAGCAGGATTCAGTCAGTACTGATTTTTGGGGACAATTGCTGCAACCTGCTATGTTACATACTCGGCTGTTAATATTACATGTTCTTTCACAAAAAGAAGGAGCGACCCATCTTACCGGATTTATCGTTGCTGACCAAAAAGATCCGCAAGATGCTGTCCAATTAAAAGAAGTAGCAATTCCTGTATATAGAGCTCTGTATGTTCCCGTACTTCCCATAATGACTGGTCCGCTGCTGCCAATTATATCGGTACAGATTGGAGGATTTATAGTAATTGTGGGAGTGGGTGTGGATCTTATTGTTGGTGTGATAGTACCAGTTGGCCTTCTTGTTGGTGTTGCCGTTGGTCTTGTTGTTGGGGTGGAAGTTGGCCTTCTTGTTGGTGTTGCCGTTGGTCTTGTTGTTGGGGTGGAAGTTGGTTCCGGGTCGTCGCCTACACTACAACCGTTTGGACTGCACATACAATTTGCATCCCAATCGCACCCTTCATAGTTAACAAATCTATCACCATTTGTACAGCAAGGAGCTTCTGTTGTAGATCTATCTTGTGTGCACCACTGGTTTGCCGAGCAGGTACATCGACGGTCTTCATGACCACCACATCCTGCAAGAGCAGATTTGTTTAAGAATAAAAAAGCAACAAATATAGTAAAAATAAGAAGATATTTTATTTTTACAGTCATATAAATGATTATAATTTATTTTTAAAAGTTTAGCTATTAATTAATATTTAATTGTTCAGTATAGATTTCCAAAGATTTATTAAATAATATCTTTTTCTTTAATAAAATTTCTATTTGATTTGCATTACACGAATTAGACTTAGTAATTTCTATAATATCAGGCCAACTATCAGAAATATCGTAAGTTCTTTGTCCGCAAATTGTTCCATCGCTGTTTTTAATTAAAGCAATCAGATTTAAAGACGGATCAGGTACATTAACATTATTATAAATTATTTCCGATTTGAAATTATTATTAACTAAAGAAATATTTTTTAGTTCTTTAATTGTCGCATTTATTCCAATATTTAAATAAAAATCAGGAGAAGCGGATACTTTATTATTTTGATTATCGAGGAATTCTAATTCAGCCTGAAAGATGCCTGTCTGTTTAAAATCAGAGATATTGATCGGGAATTCACCGACTTCATTTTTATTAAACGAAGAAATTGGTAACTCTTTCCGGAAATATATTTTATCTTTTGAATTTAAATCTTTTAATAAAAATATTGGTTTTAAGTTGGTAAAATCTCCATTGCTTTCGATTTTAAATGTTATATTTTTATCCGTATCTGATATTTTAGAAATTAAATCCAAATTTTCTTTTGGATTTACCAGATCAGAAATTAAAATAAATGGTTGATTATTATTTATGAGAAATTTATTTGTAACACATCCTCCCAGGAGATTATTATCGACAGAAAAAAAATCAAGACGGGCAATAAAATTTACCGGAGGCAGATTTTCTGGAATGGTTAGCTTGTAAAAAGATTGATTGTCAGCCTTTTTTGTTAGTAATATATTATTTTCTGAAACAGGAAAAACCTTATCAATAATTTTTTGGTTTTGAAAGTTCTCAGAAGGAATTAAAACAATATTGGTTTTAAATTCTTTGACAGGTGTTTTGCAAACTATCTCAATGGTTTGATTTGCACTAATATCCTTTTGAGTTATATTGGTTGTCGTGAATTTTGATGGTTGTTTAATAGGTTTTAGATCGGGAACAGTTTCGCTAATTGTGGGTTTAATATTTTTGATTTGCGTGTTGTTTTGACTTTTGGGTCTGATAACAAAAATGTAAATAGAAAAAAGGAGGTCAAAAATAAGAATTAAACTATAAAGCAGAATGGTTTTTTTTAATTTCATAGAAATAACTATATTTAAATATATATTTAGTTTAGAAATAATATATAAAAAAATCAATTGCTATTTTTTAACGATTGTTGATTTTTCAAAAAAATGATAGAATGGTATTCTAAATAACTGCCTCGGAGTAGGTAATATCTTATTTTTAACAAAATAAAGATTTTTCCTAGGTTGCGAGGTAGTTTTTTTAGGATAAGGCATGAGAGTTTTATATTTACAAACGTTTCCTCTTTGGGGATCAGGGTCAGGAACCTATGCTAGGATGCTTGCTGAAGAAGTAGCAAAGCATCATACAGTAGGAATCGTTGTGCCCGATATCCGTCCACTTAAAAAAGTTGCCATGTTTCCTCTTAAAATGGCTCTTCCGGTTGCCTTTACAGGACATCCTGAATGGCCAAACTGTAAACTATATTCTCAAATTACAAATTTAGAACTCATACAATTATATGAAGGATTTTTATCTTCGGTTACCGATGCGGTTGAGAAATTTAAGCCAAATATAATTCATGTTCATCATGCGTTTCCACTTTCTTGGGTTGCCAGAGTAATAAAGGCAACTTATTTGCTTCCTTATATTATTACGATTCATGGATCAGAGCTTCCTACCGTTCAAAAAGATAAAAGATATCATGCTTTAACGCTTGATGTTTTAAGAAGAGCAAGAAGAATTGTTCCTAATTCTTTTTGGACAAAAGAGTGGATGTTTAGAATTTTTGGGGACGAGTATAGAGACGTTGTAAGAGTAATACCCGGAGGGGTTGATATTAAAAAGTTTAATCCTGATTTAAAAACAGATGATATCGATAAAAAATATAATTTACACGGAAAAAGAATTGTTTTATTTGCAGGAAAATTAACTCCCTATAAGGGAGTTAAATATTTAGTAAAAGCTGCAAGAAAAATTAAAGATGCGGAAGTGGTAATTCTTGGGGAGGGTCCGGAAAGAACTGCCCTAGAGCAAAGAGTAAAAGATTATGGACTTTCTAATGTTCATTTTATAGGACATTTAGGACAAAGTAATGATTTAAATAAATTCTATAAAAGAGCATCGGTGTTTGTTGCCCCTTCTGTTTGGGATGAACCATTAGGACTGGTGGTTCTCGAAGCGATGGCTTGTAAAACTCCGGTTGTTGTTACCAGAAAGGGAGGAATTCCGCTGGCAGTTAAAAACGGAGTAAATGGATATTTTGTAAGACCGAGAAATGCGACAGAAATTGCTGAAAAAGTAAATTTATTATTACAAAATGAAGAAAAAAGACGAAAGATGGGAGAAAATGCCAGAAGAATTGCAGTGGAAAAATTTTCCTGGGAGATGATTGCGCATAGATTTATTTTAATGTACGATAAGTTTGCATACTATCCAAAAAATAATAATCATAATAAATAAAATTTAATTCAAAATTAAAAGTCAAAAGTTAAAAGTACAATTCAAATTCAAAAATTATAAAAATATGAGAATTGCAATACTTGGATCTGTAGCATTACCTGTTCCACCGTTAAAACAGGGAGGAACAGAGTGGATTGCTTATCATCAAGCGGTAGGACTTGCACTTAGAGGACATAAAGTTTTATTGTTGTCAGCGCGGGGATCAAAGGAGAGCTTTCAATCTCAAATATCAAAACTTAAATCTCAAAACGACATCTCAAATATTAAATCTAACGTAGAGATTATTGAGGTTGGTGGTGGAGATATGCTTGGAGAGAAAGCGATAAAAATAGATCCTTCCATAATGGAGGGTTCAAGAAAATTAAGACTTGAGATGGCATATTTAGGTGAGGCAATGTATGAACTTCAAAAAAGGAATGATGAGTTTGATATTGTACTGAATAATATGCGGGGTGAGGCAGTATTTTATCCGCTTTTATCAGTTCTTAAAAAACCAATTGTTACGGTTTTACATTTACCTCTTTTTTCCCAGCTTGCTCCCTTTTTTAAATTATATAACGCTCCTCTTATTTCAATTTCGAATTCACAAAGAAAACTTTGGCCGAATTTAAATTATATTGCAACAGTTTATAACGGAGTTGATCCCGATCTTTTTCCGCTATCAGAAAAACATGATTCATATTTATTAATGATGGGAACAATAGGAAGACATAAAAACCAGAAAGAGGCAATACTTACCGCAAAAGAATCAGGATATAAATTAGTTTTAGCCGGAAAAGTCCGTGATCAGGATTATTTTGATGAGATTAGTCCTTTAATTGACGGAGAGAAAATAAAATGGGTAGGAGAGATGGATTTTTCAGAGAAATTAAAACTTTATCAAAATGCAATGGCGTTTATTTTTCCGATAGTTTGGGAAGAACCTTTCGGACTTGTTATGATTGAAGCAATGTCTTGCGGAGTACCGGTTGTCGGGTATAGTAACGGAGCAGTACCGGAAGTAGTGGAGGATGGGGTAACTGGTTTCTTGATAGAACAAAAAGTTCAAAGTTCAAAGTTCAAAGTTCAAAGATGTGGGATTGATGGTTTAGTAGACGGGATAAAAAGAATTAATGAAATTGATAGGAGAAAGTGCAGGGAGAGAGTTGTAGAAAATTTTACAGTAGAGAAAATGATTGATGGATATGAAAAAGCATTAGAAAAATTAATTTGATACTTTCTGCCAAAAGGAGGTGGATTTTATGTGTCCAGCGGAATTTGATAATGGTAATGGTGGGTCTTTTGAATTGGGAGAAGGTAATCAGGGTTTATTTACTTTACCCGACAAAAGCCAAGTGTTAATTATTGGAAGAAGAGAGGGTTTTGAAATAATCGGGACAAGAGATGCTTTGGGAGAGACAAGGTTACATCATTTACCGTTTCCTAAAACGTATTTTTATAGAGGAGAAATATTACAACTTGCAGATCATGCGGTGTTAATGGGAGATTAATCTAAAGATAAATAAATTTTTTTAATAAAAAACTCTTTTTTATAAAGAGTTTTTTATTGGTTAAATAGTTTCTTCTTGTCAGAATAGTTTTTTTCTGCTTTATCTATTATAATGATTTCATAAAATATTTATAATTCTAAAAGCAAAAATGGCTGAGATTTCAAATGGTTATTTTGAATTTGGCGTTGGGGATTCAGAAGTTATATTTGAACACAAGGGAGTGAATATAGGAATTCCAGAAAAACCCTGGATGCCAACCCGTGCTGGTATAGAGGTAAGAGTTTGGGGCTCTAATTCAGATTCTTTAGTTGAAGATAAAATAGGTACTCCTGATTTGTCCTCAGAACTGTTAAGAGTAGGGAAGGTAACCATGATTTCTGCTGAAGTTGCCGGAATTTTTTCCGAAGCAGATGATCCAAAAAATCCTGATTGGTATGACAAACCGTGGTTTAACCTAAATTTTAATAGTCATCTAGGTGTTGATAAAATTAAGAATTTTATGTGTCAGGTATATTTAAGAGCAAGGACAATGGGACAGATGAGGGCTTTAAAAGCAAAAAGTGAATATGTTGACAATACGGATCATTGGAGTAATCCATATTGGACGCCACCGATTCCCGTTGATTATCCACTGAATCCTGCGGATCGTGGTCATTACGATTCGAAATTAAAGGATAAACTGAAAACATTAATAAAGAAACATTTTTCATTGAAGAGTACAGAAGAGAAATTAAAAAAAGTAAGATTGTTTTCTGACGATGGTGGTAGAAGTTTATTAGAACGTGATTTTCAATTTAAAATCGGACAGGGAAATTATCCTGTTTGGCAAAAAGGAGATTATTTACTGGTAACACAAGATAATCCATTGGTTGATAGAAGAGATGGGATACATTTAGTTTTAATATATCGAGGAGAACAGGAGGATGAGTCAAAAAGACATTCTTTTTTATGGAGAGATTTGAGAATAGTAAGCGAGATGGCAATTATTGCTGCTGCCGCTTCAAAGATTATTACAATGCATGGCTATTCTGGTAATGAATTTGATAAGTCTTATATACACTTAAATGCTAACTGGTCTTTAGCACATGCTTTACCAATTGAAGAAAGAGATGAAATAATGGATTTTGGTTCAGTAGGGCCTGGAAAGTGGCCTGGCTTGAAAGACAGTCAGGTAGTTCCAGGACCCAATGCTCATCCACATATTCAAATCTTAAAAAAAGACAGACATGGAGAAAGACATGAATTTATTCTTCCTCCCAGCGGGAAACATCACGGAGAACATCCAAAGAATCGACAAACAGATGAAGAAATTAAAGCATTAGAACGTTTGTTGGGGGAGCATCTAACTCCGTTATTGAGCAAAATTCAAGGAAGTTATCTAGATTCTTTATAATAGCAATATACCACAATACTGCACGTGCAGTATTGTGGTATTAACGGTTTACATTCCAAAGTAGGTACGATAGGCGCTATCGTTTTCTAACTCGTTGATAGTTAAAATTTTTATTTGATCTTCCAAAGAATAGAACCCCCTTAAAAACTCTATTTCTTCAAAACATGGATAAGGTGTTAGATAAACGCTTTCTTGAATTTGGTAAAAGTCCATCTTTTTTAATGATTTTCTGATTTGTTCTTGGACTTGTCTTTTACTTGCTGGAATGTCATATATTACCAGTCGCCATTTTCTATCCCATCTTACCGTTTTTTTTAAAGAAAGTTCTTCGACTGCATATCTTAAAACTTTTATTTGGCCTTTTTTGGTTATTCTTATAATTTGTTGATTTGCTTTTATTTGTATATCGACTATTTTTTGCTCTTTAAGCCTTTTTAATGTTTTGTTAAGATGGCTTTTATTGAATTTTTTCCAATTATTCCATTCTTCATTTATTTCCAAAAGAGATTCTATTTTAAAAGGGGATTGACTGGGTAGATTAAATAAAATATATCCCTGTTTTGCAATAAATGTTAGGAGTTCTTTTACTTTTATTAATTTATTATTTTTATTGTCTCGCGAATATTTTTGATAAAGAGTATTAGAGATTTTTTGAAAATAATCACTCCGTATATTTTTGTTTGTTGTGTTATCTTTTTTATTTATTAAAACATTAGTCATCCAAATACCAAATTACTGCACGTGCAGTAATTTGTCAAGAATATCAGCAAGAAGAGATTTGATTATAAAATATAAATTTCTTATTGTCAGAATAGTTTTTTTCTGCTTTAATTAGTTTGTTATGAAAATAGCTATTCTCTCACCTCCATATTTACCGGTTCCGCCAATTGGATATGGGGGAACAGAAAGAATTGTTTATTATTTAGCGGAAGGATTAGTAAAAAAAGGCCACGAAGTAACACTTTTTGCAAGCGGTGATTCAAAAACATCAGCTAAATTATCTGCGACTTTCGAAAAATCTTTGGGGAACAGCGGAGAGTTAAAAGGAAAAACATTACTTCCATTAATTCAATATGCCGATTGTTACAGCAGGGCAAATGATTTCGATATAATCCACAACCATGCACAGTTTTTGGGTTTATTTTTTGCTGATTTTGTTAATACTCCAGTTGTACACACAATGCACTGTACTCTTTATAACGATGAAACAACCGAAGAAAAAATCAGAACAGTAACCAGATTTAAAAATCATAAATATATCAGTATCAGCAATAATCAAAGAGAAGGTCAAAAAGAATTAAATTGGATTGACACAGTTTATAACGGTATCGATTTAAATGAATATGAGTTTAATCAAAATAAAGGAGAATACTTGTTGTGGTTGGGAAGGATAACTGAAAAAAAGGGACCGGTTGAGGCCATAGAAACTGCGAAAAAAATTGGGATTCCTCTTAAAATGGCAGCAGCAATTGATCCGATTGACAGACCATTTTATGAAGAGAAGGTAAAACCTTTAATTGATGGTAAGTTTATTTCGTTTTTAGGAGAATTGCATGGTAATGAAAAATCAAAATTATATGCTTCCGCTCTTGCTACTTTATATCCTATTTCTTGGCACGAACCATTCGGTCTGGTAATGGCAGAATCAATGGCAACAGGAACACCGGTGATTGCTTATAATATAGGCTCAGTTTCCGAGATAGTACGTGATGGGGTTACGGGATTTATTATTAACCAGCAAGATAAAAGTGTAGATTTGAGAATACAAAGTGTTGGGATAGAAGGATTAGTCGAGGGAGTAAAAAGAATCGGAGAAATTAATAGAAATGATTGTAGGAAATGGGTGGAGGATAATTTTACAATTGAGAAAATGGTAGATGGGTATGAAAAAGTTTACAAAAATGTTATAAGCAGACAAGGTGTAAGTATCTAATTGTTTATTCTATGAAAATTGCAATGCTTGCTTCTAATTTTATAAAACTTCCGCCTGTTCCTTCGGATATTCCAAAAGGTTATTCCGGAGCACCGGAATATATTGCTTGGACATTAACAGAAAATTTAGTAAAAAGAGGACACCAAGTAACACTTTTTGCAAGCGGTGATTCTAAGACATCAGCTTCTCTTATGAGCGTTGCCAGTTGTCCCTCTTGCAAAACCGAAGAGAAAAATAATATTAAATTTATTATGAATGAAGAATTGATGCTTACATCTTTACTTTATAAGATGGCAAATCAAGGTGAATTTGATGTTATCCATTCCCACATTGGGAGCCGAAGTGCTTTTTTTTCTTCACTTTGTAAGATTCCTACAATAGTAACATTGCATAGTCCCTTAGTGGGGCAAGATAAACTTATATATTCTAATTATCCTAAAGATCAATATTATGTATCAATAAGCGATAAGCAAAGAGCACCACTACCAAATCTTAAATATATTTCCACTATTTATCACGGGCTTTCTTTGTCGGAATTTCCATATTCCGATAAAAAGGAAGATTATTTATTATTTGTCGGTAGAATTACACCTCAAAAAGGGGTTTTTGAAGCAATAAAAACTGCAAAAATTTTAAAGAAAAAGTTAGTAATACTAGGTACCCCTCCCAAAGGTTCATTATATTTTGAAAAGAAAATAAAACCCTTAGTGGATGGAGTTAATATAGAAGTCCATGGATTTGTTGAGAAAAAATCATTATACGATTTTATGAAAAGAGCATGTTGTTTGATTTTTCCAATACAATGGGAAGAACCTTTCGGTCTTGTTATGATCGAAGCGATGGCAACGGGGACTCCTGTTGTTGCTTTTAATAGGGGCTCTGTATCAGAGGTTATAAAAGATGGAGAAACAGGATTTGTTGTGTCATCAAGAAAGGGTGTACAAGGGTTAGTTTCTGCAATTTCTAAAATTAATAAGATTAAATCTTCGGATTGCCGAAGTTATGTTGAGAAAAGATTTTCAATAGAAAAAATGGTTGAAGAATATGAGAAAGCATATCAGAAAGTATTAAAAAATTTCTAATTTCTAATTGACCTAATTTCTAAGAAATAATTAATTTCTTAATTTAAACTTTGTGAATTGGGATTTGTTTAGGTCAATTAGATCAATTAGGTTAATTAGGATTTTTATGAAAGTTCTATTTGTTTCTTGGGAAATTGATCCTTTTTTTAAATTAGGAGGATTGGGAGATGTTGCCCGGTCACTTCCTGCTGCTTTAAAAAAAGCGGGAGTTGATATAAAAATTGTAATTCCTTATTACGATGTTTTGCGCTTGGGAAACAATAAAAAGACTTTAGTGGGAAATTTTAATGTAACATACGATAAAAAAAATGAAATAGTAAAAATATATGAAGTATTGCATCCCACCAGTAAAGTACCGGTATATTTATTAAAAAATAAAAAATATTTAAATAAAATAAAGGCAGCTGACACTTTTGCCTTTTTTGATAAAGCGATCGTAGAAATGATAAAAAGAAATGTGACAGGGTGGATTCCGGAAATTGTTCATTGTAATGATCATCATGCCGGTCTTATTCCACTTTTGATTAAAGAAGAAAAACTTCCAATTAAAACGTTATTTACCATACACAATCTTTCTTACCAGGGAGAATATCAAATAGATCTTTTAGATAAATTAGAGATGAATTTATCCCGATGTAAGGTAGTAAAATGGGAAATAAGAACAAAGAAGATAAATTTTTTGACTGAAGGAATAATTCATGCGGATTTTGTAACGACCGTATCTCCAACCTATGCAAAAGAAATAATGAAAGAAGAATATGGGAAGGGATTGGAAGAAATTTTGAGGGCAAGAGAGGGAAGGATTTTTGGAATATTAAATGGGATAGATATTGAATATAATAATCTTCTGCATAATAAAATGCTTTCCTATCCGTATTTAGGAAGATTTAATAATGCTGATGAAAAATTAAAATTAAAAAACGTTTCCTGGGAAGAAGGAAAAAAATTAAATAAAATTTATTTACAAAAGAAATTAGGTCTTTCTATCGGAAATTCGATACCGATTTTAGGATTTATCGGTAGATTTGATGCAGCTCAAAAGGGGATTGACCTTATTCATAAAATGGTGAGAAGAAATGATAAGCTTGATTTCGAACTGGTTGTTTTGGGGACTGGAGATTTAAATTGGGAGGAAAGATATAAATGGTTATCTAAATTTTATCCGAAAAATGTTTCCTGCAACTTCGTGTTTGATGAGAAATTAGCAAGGCAAATTTATGCTGCTTCTGATTTTATGTTAATTCCATCTAAGTTTGAACCATGCGGTTTGGTTCAGATGATTTCAATGTCTTATGGAACATTGCCAATAGCTTATAAAACCGGAGGTCTTAAAGATTCTATTAAAGACGGAATTAATGGATTTTTGTTTGAAAAAATTACATCAGAAGCATTAGAAAGAAAAGTTAAAACTGCAATTGATATTTGGAAAAATAATAAACCTGTTTATAAGAAAATGGTTGAAGAAGCAATGAGGACAGATTTTTCCTGGGATAAATCGGCAACGGAATTTATTTCTTTGTATGAAAAAGCATTGACTGAGAAAGAATTATAAAGCGTGATAGACTGTATAAATAAATTGACCTAATTATTCTAATTTCTAATTGGTCTAAAAAATGACAAATGTCAAAATAACCAATAGGATAATTAGAAATTTTCTATATGGCTAAATTTGTTCCTGATGCAAATACTCAAAGATGGGTAGTGATTTCTCCCGAAAGAGCTTTTAGGCCAAGACAAGCAAGAGAAGAGGAAAAACCCTCTGATATTATTGTAAAAAACGAATTAAATTTCCGAAGCGATTGTCCATTTTGTTTTGGGAATGAGAAGATGACTCCTCCGGAGATTTATAGATGGGGAAAAAATTCACCCGATGACAAAGAATGGTTGGTTCGTGTTGTTCCCAATAAATATCCAATTACTGATCTTCATGAAGTTATTATCCATTCACCAGATCATAAGGGTGATATTGAAAACCTTCCCTTGTCTCATGTTGAAATATTGCTTAAGATTTATCGCGAGAGATTTAAGACATTATCACAAAATGGTTCGGTTTTAATTTTTAACAATAAGGGTTTTGCGTCGGGTGAGTCGTTGCTTCATCCGCATTCTCAGGTTGTTGTTGTTCCGAAACAAATTAAAATTGATGTTTTATCGATAGAGCCATTTAGAAACATAGTTATGGAAAATGATTTTTTCGTAGTGTATTGTCCGGATTTTTCCCAATGGCCTTATGAGGTTTGGATTGCATTAAAAAAATGTCCTCATGATACGCATGGTGAAGAATGTACTTTTGGTAGCATTAATGATGAAGAGATAAGTCATCTTGCTGACATTTTAAAAAAAATTATCTGTAAATTGCTAGCGAAATTTCCATCTCTGTCGTATAACTATTATATTTCTCCTTATATTCCCTGGTATCTGAGAATTATCCCGAGACTTATTTCAAAAGCGGGATTTGAATTGGGGACCGGTCTTAATGTAAATGTGGTTGACCCAGCACAAGCAGCAGCTGAACTTAGGAAATCCTTTTAAAACTATTAAATAATTTCTTGTTTTTTTTGGATTCCCAAAAGCCAAAGGACTGCTTCTTTTTTGTAGCGTCTGTCTCCTCTTGAATTTATTCTTATAGCTGGAAGTTTTCCTCTTTTACCCCAGCGTTTTATAGTAAGAGGGGAGACTCTTAAAATTTTTGCGACCTCCTTAACGGTTAAGAGATCCGGCCATTCGTCACCTAGATTAACCATAATTTTATCAGACTTTCTTTTTGAAAAAGAAAGTCTGGCAAAGAAAATAAATAGTTAATTTTTTTGAGCAAAGCCCAAAAAAATTAAATTATTAAATATAAAAAAATTATATGAATAAATCAAAAACAATTAAACTAATTGATCAAAAATTATATTGATAGATATAGATTGTTGATATTTTGTTATTAAAGAGTAGTTGAATGATTTATTTTGATACCGTTTCTTATATCAGAATATATCAGTAGGTTGAGTATTGTCAAGGGGTGATTGAAATTTTTGCACTAACTCTTTTTACTTAAAGTTGAGTTTAGCCTGTTTGTTTGCTAAAATAAGCTTTCATATTTTAAAAAAATAAGCTAAAATGAAAGAAAAAATCGAAAACAGCAAAAAAGAGCTCGAAATTTTAAAAAAGACAGCAAGAGATCCCGAAGAATTGATAATTTGTTTTAACAATAGAGGATGCGATGGAATAGTTTTTGGATACCAACACGGCGCTGCAAACTTTTTTGCAATGATGGCTAACTCTTTGATACCCACTTTAAAAAGGATTGGAGTTAAAACGTTATATTTAGAGAAGGATCAAAATTATCAGAGTCAGGTAGATCGATATTTAGAAACAGGAGAATACCAAGAAGAATTAAAGTCATATTTGTCTTTTTTCGAGGCTTATTGGGATGGTGGAGAGCAGACAGTTTTAATTTTAGAAGCAGCAAGGAAGTACGGTTTAGAGGTTAGATTTATTGATCAGCCGGGCCTTCCCTTTTCTTTCTTTGAGCGCGATCAACTGGTTTTGAGAGGAAAAGATAGAGATGAGCATATGTTTTTGAATATAAAAGATCATCAGAAATTTTTCCCAGAAAAATATGCAGTTGTTACAGGATATAGTCATGCAGCAATTAGTATGTATGAACAAGAAGGGGAGATTCGAAACCCATTGGCTCATAGGTTGGGTACGCTTCATAAACGCGTTTTTTCTTCCATTACTGTTGGTAAGGGAACAAGTTATGTGATTGAAATTTATAAAGCTTTATTTTCATTGAGTTTTGATGGGTCAAAAGGTTGGGATTTCAGAGAAATAGAAAATAGAGGTACATTCTTAGATAATCAGTTACTTTATTCCAAGAAGCTACTCTCTTTATATAGTGGCCTTATTTTTTGTTCAAGTGATATGCAAAACAGGAATAATAGTAGATAGTAGGGGTATACGTAAAATCCCGCTAAACAGCGGGATTGACGTTCTCACAGGAGAATATTGTCTTTAAATCTTTAAGCTTTAAGATAAAAAATTACTTAAGTTCTACTTTTGCACCTGCAGCTTCGAGTTTTTTCTTTGCTTCTTCGGCAGCAGATTTATTTACTGCTGATAAAACCTCTTTTGGTGCGGCTTCAACAAGATCTTTTGCTTCTTTTAGACCTAGTGTTTGGTTAATTTCCCTTACTGCTTTAATTACAGCAATTTTATTGGTTCCTCCACTTGCTAATACTACATTGAAAACTGTTTGTTCAGGGGCGGCTTCTGCATTTGCCGCAGGAGCTGTTCCTCCCGCTTGTTGCGATTGAACAGCAACTGGAGCGGCCGCAGATACACCAAATTTTTCTTCTAAAGCTTTTACTAATTCTGCTAACTCTAAAACAGAAAGTTTTTCAATTTTTTCTATAATTTCTGCTAAATTTTTTGAGACTTCCTTTTTTTCGTCTGCCATAGATTTTCACCTCCTAATTAAAATAACAAGTAAACAAATAAAATAACAAGCTAATTTACTTGTTGAGAATTTTTATTTTTTATTGCGTCGATTGTGTAAACTAATTTTCTTATATTTCCCTGCAAAACGTTAACTAATCCATATGTGGGGGCAGCAATTGTTCCGATAAGTTTTGCAAGCAGGATATTTTTTGGAGGAAGAGCTGAAAGTTCTTCCAGTTTTTCTTTTGATAAATATACATTATTAAATAATCCGGCTTTAATTTTAATTATTCCTGATAATTTAGCAAAAGATACCAGAATTTTTAGAGGAGAAATTTCATCTTCATAGGAAAATAATGTAGCGGTTGGACCCTCTAAAACTGAATCTTCCGGTAATGGGAAATTAGAATCTGCTAAAGATCTTTTCAGTAAAGTATTTTTTGTTACTACAATTTCACCCTTTTCCTTTTTTACCTGCTTTTTCAAATCCTGAATCTGAAGGACTGTTAATCCACGATAGTCAGAGAAAATAATTGATTTTGACTTTTTTATTTTTTCCGTAAATTTTTTAACCGCTTCTATTTTTTTATTTTTTAGCATATATTTTAAAATAATAAAAATGGTCCACCTAAGATGGACCAAAATAAAATAAAACTTTTTGGTTTTCTCCTCGGCAGGATTTATAGAATTCCCGATTTTATTCAGAGACCATTCAACCTGCTGTCTTAGGTGTTGTAATAATACATTATTAAACCACCGTTTGTCAACAGAGCACCTTGGTTTTTAGTTCTCGCTGACGCCCGAACAATAAATTTATTTATTCTTCGGGCAGAGTGAGAAATTGTATTAATTAGTTCTCTCCCGCCTTTGGCGGGATCGAACAATAATGTTTTTTTAAAGAGTTAAAAAATATTTTATTCTTTGAGACCACATAAAAGAATATAAAGTTACCCATTGACAAGGATTACTTTTTTTAATTATCTTTAAGGGTATAGGGATATTATGTTTAATTTTTTAAAAAATTTTACTCCCGAGCAAAAGAAAAGGCTTGTTGTAATAGTAGTTCTTCTTATTCTATTATATCCTGCTTACCGTTTGGTGAAAATGTCTACAGAGATGAGAAAAAAAGCTTCGCAACCCGTATCGATTGATACAAAAGAAAGTGCTATTAAATTAGAAAAAGTGGAGGTCGCTAGTGCGTCACTTTCTGGAATTGACTCTTCTAACGTAACGGTTTCTTTGGATGGTGGATCTTTAAAAGTTGAATTTATGAAGGGAACCTTAGATTCGAAGATAGCAAGTACCGAAAAGATAGTTTTTGCATCGTTTCCTGTTGTGGAAAACGATAAGCTTCTTAGATTTTCTCTTAATTTAGAAAAAGAAACTGTCTTAGAAGGAAATATTTCTACTCCTTCACCAACTCTTTCTGTAATTTCGCCAACAGCTTCGGTAACTAATGTTTTCCAAAATCCTACAGCAACACCTTCCTTAGCACTTTCTCCTACAGAATTTATTACAAGATCGCCAGTTAAGCCAACAATTATCGATGATTCAGTTTTGGGAATAGGAAGTGATAAACCTCCGTTTAAAGAAAATATTTCTAATTCAGAAAAATACTATACAATTTCTTACGCTTTATCGGCATTAAAAGGTGAATATGCTCCGTCGACTTTTAAATTTGTTTGGTTAAATCCGGAGAATGGAGCTTGGGAAGAAATACCAACAGTGATTGATAATGAAAAAGGAATTGCCTACGCAAAACTTAATCATTTTTCTGAGGGTGGAGCAAAAGCGGAAAAAGCTCAAGTTTTTTCTCCAACGCTAAAAAGTTGGGAGACAGATCTTTATACTGGTTCTGTTTCTCATGCCTTTCCAATTGAAGTTGTTCCCGGTGTGGGTGGGTTGAGTCCAAATTTAGCTATTTCTTACAACAGCAATCGCGCAAATTTCTTATTTGATGAACAAAAAGGTAGTTGGTTGGGGGCTGGTTGGGATTTGACTACTCCAGAGATAAGGTTTGATTCTTATGAGAAAAGCGAGTGGGGTGATTGCCGTCAAAGTGCAGGTTCAAGAAAAGAAGGACCTCAATATAGCTTAATTCTTGATGGTATCGGAGGACCTTTGGTTTGGATAGGAGATGAAGGTAATGCAGGAAGATTTGTTACAAAAGGAAATGCAAGGATAATGGGGTATTATGGAAATTATCGTGGAAATACAACATTTGGTAATGCTTGTGATCTAAGGAAAAAGATTGTTGTAAAGTGGATTGTTATTGGTACTAATGGGATTGAATATACATTTGATATACCTGAATCTGAGGTTGGAACTTCCCCCAATGCAGCAAATAGAATGGTTGAAAATGTAATGGTGCCTACAAGATATATGATAACGAAAATTAAGGATGTATCGGGAAATATAATTAATTTTGAATATCAGATACCCGATAGGGATAAAAATGGCGACCAATTTCTATCAACTTATCCATTTGCTATAAGATATAACGGTGGTAAGTCGGCAGTGTCCTTTGAATTGGGTGAAAAGGTAAATGCCCCTCAAAAGCCCGGTAATCAAGATAAGAATATAGAAAGAAGTAGACTTCAAAAGATTTATGTTTTTTCAGATACAGCTGGGAGAGGAAAACTATATAGAACATATACCTTAAATTTCGACACAAATTCTGGTTTTGATACTTTAAGAAAGATAGAGGTAAATGGACCCGGAACTTCCGAACCAAAAAATAAATTTGTTTCAACCGAGTTTTTGTATGAACCAAAACCAGTTGGTCTTGAGTATGAAGTTTTAGGAAAAGAATTTGTGGGAGGATGTTCTGGTCAAGAAGAATATCATGCTGTTGGATCAACTACATGGGAAGGATTAGTTGGTGTAATAAATGGTGAGCCTGGTCAGGGAAGTCCGGTTCCTGAAGCACAAAGGCAAAAGCTTATTAAAGCAGGATGGCTAAATTGTAGTAAGGGGCCTGGTAAGGACGGTTGTCCGGAATCTGCTGAAAATGAACCTTATTATATAGAGGCTTATTGGGGAGAAAGGGTTACACCAACACCACAAGCTGATTATTTGATCTGTCGAACTAAGGTTGAGGTGGGAAGTATTCTTTCTTGGGAGAAAAATAAGGCGCCATTTTTGACGAAAGTTAAAAATGGTTATGGTGGGGAAATTACTTTTACATATCAGAATATGCACAGGCAGAAATATGGACTTAATAAAAATGTAGTTGTTAATAGAACAATTTCTGATCCTAACTTTAGAGAAAAAGGGAGCCCTGATGTGTCTGTAGCATATCAGTACCATTCTATTTTAGAAGATGGATCAGGAAGAATGCTTAATAAGGGTGGAGGGTTTGGGAGGGTAACGCAAGTTGATCCAGTAACCCAAGTACTCACAACAACATTTTTTTACCCATTAGCACCTTCTGAAGGAGATGGAAATGTTGATCCTGATAAAAATCCTTTTTTTGGGGTTCCTTTCAGAACTGTTGTTCATAAGCTGGAAGGAAATTCAGAAAGGATTTATTCTGACCAATTTATGTCTTATTCATTTATTCCTCCCTATGATCCTAACTTTGGATTATCAGATTCTGATCTTTTGAGAGATACAAATAGATCGAGTTGGTATGGGACAAGGCTTATTGATAACTTGATGTTGGAGGGTATCGGGAAAAGGGTTTCTACTGTTTCAGACTCATTTATTCCAAAGACTTCTTCTTATGTAACGATTGCTCAGATTGACAGTAAAAAACCACAATATGTAGACAACAACGAGAGAAAAACGCTGTTTTTGCATACTCAATCTAAAACTATTTACGATAGATACGGATATCCAGTTAAAAGCGTTCAGTTAGGAGATGTTAACGATAACGCAAATGGATTTAATATTTCTTCTGAAAAGGCGGATTTATCAAAAGGAAGACATGCTGTATCTGATGCTAACTTCTGGTGGAATGATAGTGATTTGTTTACTTTCGGATTACCTTCAACTCCAGTACTTTTTGCTGATACTGTAATTAAAAGACAAGATACATGTATGCCTGATGGGTGGTATAAAAATAATGAAGGTAGTTGTGATGAATCTGTTGAACCTCATGTTGAATGGTTAGATGTTTGTTGTACTGGTTCAAGAACAAAAACAGATAATAAATGTGGGGATCATGGAGGAGGATTATGTGTAAATAGAGTTGAGGTTGCTGGTAGTTTAATAACTTGCAACAGGTTTTCTTCATCACAATGCTTTAATCTTTTAAGTCGAAACCCAATTATTACTACTGCACCGTCAAGCGGTTCTGCCGGAACGTTGAAGAGATTTTCGTATAATAAATATTTAAGAGATCCAGCGTATCTATCTTTAAACATGACTGGTCTTGTTGCTGAAAGTTTTGGAAGTGATGTAGATGTGGCTTCTTTTGATGGAGTAGGTCAGGGCGACAGATGGGGATGGACAATAAATAGTTATGACGGGGATGGAAAAAAGAGAGGATTTATTTCATCTGTTGAAAAGAAAAATACTTTTACACAAAGAGAGGGTGTTAATAGTCCGGATTCTATAGTGACAAGAGTTGAATATAATGATGTTGGAAATATTATAGCCTCTATTGATGCCTTGGGGAATAGAAGTACTACTATTTACTCAAATTCCGGAAAACCATATGATAATATTTTACCGGTTGAAACAAGACAGACAATTTCTAAAGAAGACGGTACAAATATTGTTGTTGCTTCAAGAACTTTTTACAAAGATGATTTTTGGTTACCGGAAATTGTAACTGATGCAAATGGTACACAGACAAAAACCAGTTATGATTGTTTAGGTAGGGTTCAGGAAATATTTAAACCGGATTCTACAACTGTTGGTAGGATTTCTTCTTTACCATCTGTTACTAATTTATATTTTGATTATAATGCTAATGATTGTGGTTTGGGAGCAGTTAATTCTAATAATCCATTACCGCATCTTAGAATAAAAACAAGACTTAGTTCATCAGTAAGCGATCAAATGTATAGTTACAACGATCAGATATCTGACGGAATGGGGCAGACAAGACAGACAATTGTGTTAAAAACAAAAATTGGTGGAGTTGATCGGGGAATTGTTAGCGAGGTTAGGTTTGACAATAGAGGATTAAAAATTGCTGAATCATTACCTATCGACAGAGATCCGATAAATTTAATATATGATACAACCCCACAACCAGCTTATATTTCCGGACTTAATTTTACCGGACAATCAACCTCATATTTATATGATGAATTGGGAAGGGTATTGGAAACAACTGATCCAATTGGACAAAAAACAAGGACAGAGTATTTTGGTTTAAAAACTGTTTCCACAGACCAAAATAATTATGTCAAAACGTCAAACAAAAGCCAGACAGTAACCGAAGTTGATGGATTAGGGAGAACAGTATATACAAAAGTTACAAATCTTCCGGATTCAACTTCTCCAACATATGGTCTTGTTACTTATCCGACTTATGATATTTTAGGAAATGTAATTTTGGCAACTCAAAAGAAATGTAACGTCCCACTATGCAATGGAGCAGAAACCGTTCTTTCTACTGTTACTACAGACTTTGATCGTCTGGGAAGAAAATGGAGAGTTACCGATCCGGATCTTGGAACTTGGAAGTATGCATACGATGAAAATGGAAATTTACTAAAACAAGTTGATAATAAAGGACAAGAAATAAGTTTTGTTTATGATAATTTAAATAGATTAATTAAGAAACTGTATACGGGAAATGCGAGGGCAGGATTATCAACGGTCAGAAATTTTATAAAATATGTTTACGATAAAGATGCAGATCCAGATGGAAAAACTTACACAAATCCTGCGCAGCAAACAGGAACATTAATCGGAAAAAGAATTAGAGTTTGGGATGTTACCGGTAATACAAGATTTTTCTATGATTTAAGAGGAAGGTTAATAAAAGACAGCAAGACTGTTAATAAAATGTTATTCGGACAAAGCGGTGCTGAAATTTCCGATACTTCCTACGAATATTTTGACTCAGATTCTTTAAAAGCAACATTACTTCCAACAGGTGAAAGAGTAGAACAAAGACTTAACGAGTTTGGACAGCTTACCGGAGTAAGGAGCAATTTGGGTGAATATTTAAAAGATCAGCAATATAATAAATTCGGAAGTCCCACAAGAGGAATTCTTGGAAATAACCTTGAGTCAACAAGAAGATATGATGGACTTGGAAGACTAGCAAGGATATGTGTTGCGCAAAACTGCGATTCTCAAACAGGAGAACTTATGGATTACCGGTATGAGAGTCGTGATAAAGTAGGAAACATATTAAACATAAGAGATGATGTTGCCGGAAGCAATTATAATTTATCTTATACTTATGATAATTTATACCAACTGAAAAATGCTACCGGTCAACCATACACAGCATCATATGATTATGATCCCGAAGGGAGTATGTTAAGAAAACAGGAAGGTACAGAAACTATTTCTATGAATTATACTGATCCAAAGCATAAACATGCTCCTAAAATTGTTAATGGATTTACTTATGTTTATGATGATAACGGGAATTTAGTTGAGGATGAGGAAAGATGTATGGTTTGGGATTTTGATAACAAGCCGGTTAAAATTATTATGAAGCAGACAAAAAGAGAAGTTGGTTGTACTCAATACTTCTCCGGAACAAAACAAGGAGTAACGACTGAGTATGCATATGATGGTGATGGGAATAGGGTTTTAAAGCGGGCGATAACCCCATGAGATATTTAACAGTTAGTATTATTCGCTTACTTATTTTTAGTCTATTTTTTTCCTTCTTTTATGCTGGTGTTTTTGCATCTACTACTCAAACCACTCTATATCTATCTTCTCTTGAAAAGAATATAGAGACCGGGGATATTAGGGTATATTATGGAACAGGAAATGCAAGTGCGGTAAGGAATATTAGAAACGGGATAAGTAGTATTTTGTATATTCATCCAGATCAATTAAGTAGCACAGTTGTTATATCAAGAAATGATGGTACCAAAGAGACATCTAGTGTTTATTTGCCATATGGCAATGAAAAAGATCAGTTAAATTTATCTTCTACTGACAAGTTATATACCAGTCAAAGAAAAGATACTTCTTCTGATTTATATTTCTATAACGCAAGATACTATAATCCTAAAATCTCTCACTTTATCTCAGCCGATAAGGCTGAAGGACCTAACCGTTACTCCTATGTTTCCAACAATCCAGTCATGAAGAATGATCCATCTGGGAATGAGGTTGTCGATGAAGAAATTATTAGACAATCTATAAGACAACGAAATAAAGAAGAAAGAGAATTTTTTAATTCTTATAAAGCTTTCGGATCGATGATAGATGAGTTTCAATTGTCAATCAGAGATGCAAATTATGATTCCAAGGAAAAACTTGATGCTTTGATCATGTATATATTTTATAAAATTCCCTATGCTCCATCTTTGATTGAAGTTTGGGATAATAGATCTAGATTAGAAAATGAGTTGAAAATTTTAAGAAATACCCAGAAACAATTTTATTCAGAGAAAGAAACTTTTCAAGAGGATATAAATAGATTGGAAGGGATTATAAATGCTTTGGGGAGACAAGAGGGTGAAATTTGGAGCATGAAAAATAAAGCAACCATGTATGAACAGTATGAAAAACAGCTTTTCGTTTGTTATAACTTTACTGATTTAGTTTCAGAAATTGCTAATAATATATTGGGTATACCTACATATGCAGCAGGTTTGCCTGGTCATGCCTTTATAGCTTCGGTAATTGATGATAAATTATATACGGGAGATCCTACTTGGGGTTTAACTTTACGTCCTATTGAACAAGATATTAAAGAAAGACCATATTTTGAATGGAGCAAATTTGGTTATAACCCGACGCGTGGTCCTGGTGTGGGAAGTTTATATTTTAAGGATAGTTTGATATCTGGATTACATGAAAGTTTTCCAAAATATTTAAGAGAACTTTCTATTCCCAATAAAACTCACGGAGAAATAGAATGATTAAAACAAAATAATAATAAAGGTTTAGACTTTGAAAGAGGGTGGCAGTTTGGGAAGAACCAAAAATCTGATAAATTTTTAGATTGAATTTAGGTCTAGTTTTATTCCCGGGCCCATGGTGCAGTTTAAGATAATAGATCTTATTTTTTGTTTTCCGATTGCTTCCACTAAAGATTTAAGATTTTCTTCGAGTTTATTTTCTTCAAAGCTTACTTTTCCGATTCCCGAATGAATTATTGGTGCTTCGGGTTCGGTTTTAAATTGAATTTGACCCTTAGATAGTTTTTCTTTTAATTTATCCGGTTCTTCTGTTATTGTTCCTGATTTTGGATTTGGCATTAAACCTTTTGGACCTAAAGTTCTTGCAAGTTTTGCCAGTTTTGGCATCATATCGGGAGTAGTTATTAAAATATCGAAGTTAATTTTTCCTGATTCAATTTCTTTAACGATATCATCATTTGCGACTGCAACCCTTATTGATTTCCCAGTTCCGAATGGGAGGGAAACAGTTCCCCTTATTCCTTTTTCAAAAGTATTAATATGAACTTCAACCGTACCGTCAAATTTTGTGAAAGATGTTTTTTTAACAAGTTTTATTACTTCTTTTAAAGGATATTTTTTTGTTCTGTCAATAAATGTTTTAGCATGAAGATATTTTCTTCCCTGAGATTTTTTTTCTTTTTCTTCTTTCTTGTTTTTTTTAATATCTTTTATTTCTTCTTCCGGTGGTTGACTTTCTGATTGTTCTACCTGAATTGCAGTTTCATCGACAGGAGACATATCGGGAAGACGTTCTCCACCTTTCATTCCGGAGATTTTTGTTTTCTTTAATTGTTTTTTGCCTTCACGACGTGCTTTATCGCGTTTTTTTTGTTCTTGTTCTTCTTCGGAACCTAATATTTTTGTTCTTATTTTACCCATATTATTAAATTTCTAATTAATCTAATTTTTAATTGACCTAAACAAATTTGAATATAATTTATGTATTAATTATTTTATAAATTAGGTTAATCAGTCCTCCGACATCGCTAAAGCGATAGCTTTTGCAGGCGGGTCAATTAGGTTAATTTACTTATATAACTTTTACTCCCATACTTCTTGCTGTTCCCTCAACGATTTTCATTGCTGATTCGACTGTGTCACAATTTAGGTCAGCCATTTTATCTTTTGCGATTTGTTCAACTTGAGTTTTGTTTATTGAACCGGCAGTTTCTGTTCCCGGTTTTTGACTTCCCTTTTCTAATTTTATTGATTTTTTAATAAGTTCCGAAACAGGAGGAAGTTTAGTGATAAATGAAAATGTTCTGTCAACGTAGACCGTAATTACCGCAGGAATGATTTGGCCTTTTTGTTTTGCAGTTCTTTCGTTATAAGCCTTAACAAATTCCATTATCGGAAGACCATGTTGACCCAATGCTGGTCCAACCGGAGGAGCAGGTGTTGCTTCACCTGCCGGTAAATTTAATTTAATTAGTGTTTTAACCTTTTTAGTAACAGGCATATAAATAAAATTTCTAATTATTCTAATTTTTAATTGACTTAAACAAAAAACAAGATATTTTAGAAATTAGAAATTAGGTCAATTAGGTTAATTTTGCTATTATAACTTAGCGACTTGTAAAAAGTCCAGCTCTACCGGAGTTTCACGTCCGAAAATAGAAACCAATACTTTTACTTTTCCTTTTTCTTCATCTATTGAATCAATTGATCCTAAAAAGTCAGCGAATGGGCCGTCAACAATTTTAACAGCTTCTCCGATTGAGAATGAAGCCTTATATTGTGGAGCAGCAACTTTCATAAACTTTTGGATAGTTTTAACTTCTGATTCCGGAAGGGCTGTTGGTCTATTTCCCATACCTACGAAACTAGTTACTCCGGGTGTGGTTCTTACCGCGAGCCAGCTTTCATCGTCGAGAACCATTTTAACTAAAATATAACCAGGGAAGATTTTTTCTTTTACTGTTGATTTTTTCCCGCTTTTAACTTCGATTTTTTCCTGAGTAGGAACAAGGATATCAAAAATCTTTTTTTCAAGACGGAGAGAAGCAATGCGTTGTTTTAGAGCTTGTCCGACACGGTCTTCCTGTCCGGAGTATGTATGAATTACATACCAGCTTAAATTTTGGATATCAATTGGAGTTTCCACTTTTTTATCAGTATTATTATTTTGTTTTAGATCTTCAGGAATTTTTTCCTGATTTAATTTTTTTTGATCGTCTGTCATTTTTGTAATAATAATCCAATAGTTTTAGTAAAAATAAAATCAAGACTACTAATATATATTCCGACTGCAATACTTATTCCTATAACAATTGTTGTAAGCCTTATTGCTTCCTTTTTTGTCGGCCATATAACTTTTGACAACTCGGTTTTTACTTCTTTTAAAAAATTAAGGGGTTTAATAGCCCCTGGTTTTGGTTGTTCCATTTCCGAACTATTTTATCATAGGCATCATTGACTTGTAAAGAGAGGGTATTATAAAATTAGTGCTATGATCAAGGATTAGAGATTCCTTACAAGGTAAACAAAGTGAAATATATAAATAATTAAGTTTAGAAAAAGATTAAAAATTTTTAAGGAGAAAATTATGAAAAAAATAAGAAAAGTGGTAATTCCGGCAGCTGGTTTTGGGACGCGGTTTTTACCGCAGACAAAAGCAATGCCTAAAGAGATGCTTCCCATTGTTGATAAACCTGTAATTCAATACGTGGTTGAAGAAATTGTTAATTCGGGAATTCGTGATATTGTTATTGTTACAGGATGGAATAAAAGGTCAATTGAAGACCATTTTGATTTTCCAAACGCTGAACTTGTTAAAAACCTTCGTGATGGTGGTAAAGATGAGATGATAAAAGAAGTAGTTAGGATTGCAGAAATGGCAAATTTTATTTATATCAGACAAAAGGGGCCTTATGGAAATGGGACTCCGGTACTTTGTGCTGAGCCGGCAATTGAAGATGAACCATTTGCTGTTGTTTGGGGTGATGAATTTATATATTCAAAACCGCCAAGATTAAAGCAGATGATTGATGTTTATAATAAATACGGAGGAGTAGTTATTTCCGGAGTGAGGATTGATAACAAAGAAGATTTAAAAAGATATGGAATTGCAAAGATAAAACCGGTTTCCGGCAATGTCTATGAGATAGAAAAAATAGTAGAGAAACCAACCCCCGAAGAAGCGCCGTCAAACCTTGCAACTCATGGAGCTTATATTTTACCTCCGGAGATTTTTAAAGCACTTAAAGAATTAAAACCGGGCAAAGGTGGAGAAATTTGGTTAGTTGATGCAATAAATGTGTTAAGAAAACAAGGTGTGCCTATCTATGCCTGCGAGATTAATAACGGCAAATATTATGATACGGGAAATAAAATGGAATATTTAAAAACCGTTGTTGAGTTTGCCTTAAGCAGAGCGGATATAAACGGTGAATTTAAGAAATATCTTAGGAAGTTAAAAATTTAATTTATGGTTTGGTCTTGTAAATTTTTTTCTTGCTTGTTAGTATGGGATTATGAGATGTCCTGATTGCGGAGGGGGTTTAATTTCTGTTGAGACAAAAGGACAGGAAGGTCACCTTCTAAAGATAGAGTATTGTTCTTCCTGCGGAGGATATTTTCTTGATCAATGGGAAGCAAACAGAATTCCATTTGAAGAGGTACTTTTGCTTGCCTCTAAACTTCCAAAACCGATTAAGAGTGATATTTTTGGAGGATCAAATTTATGTCCCCATTGTTTTATTCCGCTTGAAGTTTTGCATCATGCAAGCATTCCCAATAATTGTATTGTGAAATATTGCTCTCAATGTCACGGAAATTGGTTTCAAAGGGGGCAACTCCTTATTTTTAAAAGAGCACAAAGAGCACGGGTTGAATACTTTAAAGCCTGGAATATTCCAATTTCTTCAGTATTTCAAGTTCTTTTGCCGCTTCTCATTTTAGTATTTGTTGGGACGTCGATTCCCGTTACTGTTTATTTAGTACAAAAGAACCAGGAAGAAAGAACAATGGCTTCAGAATATATTAAAAGTGTATCTGTAATAAAAACAAGCTGGAAAGAAATAATTCTGACATTTTCGACAAGTAAACCGTTTTCGTCCGAATTAGAATATGGGACTGGTAATTTTAATATGAAAAGAATTCCAATATCTCCCGTATCTACAACCATTCATCAGATAAAACTTGCAAACATACCTGACGGCAAATATCAGTATAAAATTATACTGCGTAGTGACGAAGGAAGAACAATAACTTCACCGGTAGGATTTTTTGAAGTAAAAAACTAAAAAAATTTAACTTAGGTAGGATTTATAATCGGAAGCAATATTTCCAGTGGAAGACCAATAACATTAGTGATTGATCCTTCAATTTTTGTTACAAAATCCTGCGGAGAATTAAATATTGAATATGCTCCGGCATATTTAGTAAGATTGTCATATCTTGAATATCTTCTAATTTCTTTATTTGAGAGTTTTCTTATTGTTACAAAACTTTCAGATATATTGTTCCATACTTTTTTAGATTTTGTATCTTTTATCCAAGTACCTGTTAAAAATTGGTGTGTTTTTCCTGAAAGATCAGAAAGAAATCGTATTGCTTCTTTTTCGTCTTTTGCTTTTCCGTATGGTTTATTATTTAAAAAAGCCATAGAATCAGCAGCAATAATTAAACAATTTTTATTTTTCGGTAATTTTTTTTCGACTGATTTTCCTTTTGCCTGTGCCCTTTTTAAAACGAGTTCTTTTGGATCTTTTGGATTGATGCTTTCTTCATCAATGTCACTGGTAATTACTTTAAACGGAATTTTTAATAATGAAAGAAGAAAGTTTCTTCCGTTTGATGAAGAAGCAAGAACTATTGTATAATTTTGTAACTTTTTTTCTAGCATATAAAAGTTATTATAGCATTTTATTTTTATTATGAATTGTAAAGAAACTCTTTCCAGAAAAGAATTTTTAAGAAGAGCCGGGATAATCTTTGGTTCGGGATTTATTGGACTGGGTGTGGGTGCAGAAGCCGGGAGATTTATTGGTAACTTAGATAAATTTGGAAAATTATCATCCGCTGATAAAAAATTACTTTTCGAGATTGAATATTACCGGAAATCTTTAGGTCTTTTAGGGTTACCATTAAAGATGGAGCAGGGTTTAACAAAAAGAAGAGAAAATCTTTCCAATCCGGGCGGATTTTTAAACGCGCTTCCCGAATATAACAAATCGTATGGCATAAGAATTCATGAAGTAATGAAAGGATTGTTTGGAGATTTTGGCACAAGTCTTGTTAGGGAAGTAAGAATTGATTTGGAAAATCCATTTGGAATTAGTTTTAGCGGAACCGACAGGAGCCTTAGAGTGTCAGAATCAATTCATAATATTCCGATAGAGGATTTATATTCTGACTACGTTTTGCATGAGGCAGTTGGTCATGGTTCTGATCCGGAGATGGAGGGAATAGCATATCCTTCCGAAATGATTGTAAAGGTTGAACATGGACGCTGGAGAGCATTAGCGCAAGCTTTGTTAGTAGAAGGACATTTTTTTAAACATCCTGAGGATAAAACATACCCTTTTATAAAAAAAACATTGGGTGAAGTAATAGGAAGATATGCTATAAATAATATTCCATTTAATAATTTAGTATCCGGTAGCGATGCTTATCTTTTTTTTGATACCATAAGGAAAGTTGCTAAGAGCAGAGAGAAAAATTTAGGGGAATTAAAATATAATAAAAAAATTTGTTTGGAAATTGGAGAAAAAACAATAGATTTTATAAATCGGGGGAGAATTGTTCTTAAGGGTGATCTTGAAAATGCGTTTTCCTGCAATATGGAAATTTCACTTAGGGAAATTTACGCGGAGATGTTGAAGTATGCACTTTTTTATCCGTCAGCCATTTCTTATAACGGAGAAATTATTGCCGGAGCAACAGAGATATTATCTGCCATAAGGGGTGAGGTTGTTTATCTTCCCGAACTTGCTTTTAATATAAGATTTCCCAGCGAGTATGTTTTGGAAAGAAACAGAGCAGAAAAAACTTTTTTAGAGCAAGACTGCAAAAAAAATTCTTTATTTAATGATCCGGTTTTTGAAGATGAAGCACAAAAAATTGCATCCGGATCACTTAGAAAATTTAAAGAAGGAGAATCAAAGTTTTTAGATTTTGTTACAACAGGAAAAGTACCTCTTGGGATTTCTTCTAACCCGGGTGAAAATAAACTGCTTTACGAATACGGATTTTTGTGCAGCATGGTGGTTGAGAAATATCCGATGTTAAAAAATGTTGGTTTGGGGTGGGATGATTGCAGTTTTGATCCGGAATTAAACATATGGGAAATAAGAGAAATAGAAGGAGCAATGGATAGTGGTTTTATTAGAAAGTTCTTAAAGGATGGAATAAAAAGCGATGGTGATTATAACTTAGCAGAAATAAAAAGAAGGGTAACTGTTTTAAAAAATTTTACTTCCTCTTCTGCTTTTTGAGAGGGGAGACGGACGGAGAGAATTGATTGGTTTTCGCGGTTTGCTAGAAGCAATTCTAGCAGGCAAAAATGATCAATTCTCTCCGTCAGCACCAATCGGAAATAAGGGGTATTACTTAGGCAGCAACAACGGGGGCGGGAGCCTCGGGATCAGTGATTGCAGCCAAGACGGCAGCGATCTGGCGAGACTGTTCAGCCGCTTTATTGGCTGCTGCGGTCATCTGATCGACTTCGGCCATCTCACCGGCTAAGTTATCTTCGGCAACCGTGATGGCGTCGTTGTACTTGCTCATGGCAACAACTTGCTTTTGGCCGGCTTGGGACTCGAGATTGGCTGCCGTTTCGGCTAGCGAATCGCGAGTGCCACTTGCTCGGTCGGTGATGGATTTGGACGTCAGACCTGCGGCCGTGGCGAGGATTTCGAATTGCTCAAGCGTCAAAAACTTGGCGGCTGGCGCAGGTTCAACATTACGAGCGAACGGATTCCACATGGGTAACCTCCTGTGATAGTGTAATCGAACGAAACGTTTCCTTTTTCCGATTTGGTAAGGTGCTGGGAGGGAATATATCATATAACCTATAGTATGTCAATGCTTTGGTTATTTCTTTTTCTTTTCCGGTTTTATCAGGAGAATATTGGGGAGAAGTTTACCGTTTTGCCTTTTTGGTTGGGCTAAAAATCTAAAAACTTCTCTTGAGGAGTAAATCCCAAAAGAATTTTTTGGTGTCCATGTGCCGATTAAGATCCATCTTTCATCGATTGGTTTTAGTCCAACAACGTGGTTTTTCTCTGTAAAAATTACCACTCTTCTGCCTCCGATTTTTGCTTTTTCAAGAATTTCTTCAGTCTCATCTTCTGATCTTGCTCTTCTTTCTGCAACATCTTTTAATTTTCCTCCATCAACTGTAGTAAGGACAGTATTCATAGTTTCTTTTGCAAGCTTAGGACTGCGGTTTCCCTCATGGTATTCTTTATATTTTTGTGTATAAAATTGATAAATCCAAGGGGGAACATCATTATTATCAGAAATAAGGTCTAAAGCAGCAGGGAAGCAGGTTGGTGTTCTTGAACCTGTGGTATTTTTTCTTACTAATAATTCAATATAATTTCTTACACTCATATAATATATATAGGTTATATTATATTTACCTATATTATATTATTATAAGCTACAATGATAGGAAGTGTCAATCTTTTTGAAATCAAGTGGTTGTTTTTTTATAGAAGATTATTTTTTACAAATAAATCCAATATGGGTTTTATATATATAACCAGTAGGATCGGGATTTTTAAGTTGTGCTAAGATTACCGTATCAAATTTTGATGATAGAATTTTTTCGGCGTCCTGGTAAGATTCAAAACTTCCTGATCCGGTAAAAATTCCCATAGGTTTTATTACTCTTCTAATTTCTTTTAATAAACCGAATGTATCAAGTTGCTCTTGTAATCTATTGATTCTAAAGAATAAAGCGGTGTTGAAAATATCATCCGGTAAAAATGGAAGGAATTCTTTTAGAGAAGTAGGATAATGGGTAACAGAGTTTTTTTCAAACTTGGGTATATTTCCTCTTCTTCCGATTAAAACCGGATGGGCAAGAAGCAATTCGGGATTGGTAATGGGACTTAAATCTGCTGTAGTTAACGAAGTAATTCTTTTTTCTAGTCTTTCAAAATACGATTCTGGTGAACAAATTAATAATCTTTCGGGGAAAGCAGATCCATGTCCTCCAACAAGAACATCACCTTGAATGTCACTTACTTTTATGGGAAGACGATTTATAGTTCGGGCAAATTCAGTAAAAGTAGTAAGTTCAACTTTTTCTGCCCGTTTTTCCCAAATTGTTTCTTTCATGAGTGGTAATTTTACCATAAAAACTTATAACAAATTTGGTTTTATTATATTTGACAAACCTATAGTGTTTAGTTATACTTTGCAATTAAATTTAATAATGTTGTCTAGATATTTACGGATTTTATGCTACAAGAAAGTTTGAGAGAATTAAGAGCAGATAAAAGAATTTTTATGGTTGATGACCATTCTTCTTCTCATGAAATGGTTCGGATGATTCTTGGAGATTTTTTCCCGGAACGAATAAGGGGAGAAACGGATTCTAAAAGAGCTCTTGATCTGATACCGGATCTTTGTCGTGACGGGATGATTGATGTTTTGATTTTGGATATGGATATGCCGGAAATGACAGGAAGGCAACTTACCTTAGAACTCGCTAGGAGAAATGTATTTATCCCAACAGTCGTTTTTTCTGGCGGACAAGGAACTCTTGAAAGTAAGAAATTTATTGCTCAGGTGAGTGCGGGGAATGATTTAATGCAATTAAAAGGAGTTGTTGAGGAGGAGGTAAAAAGAAATAGGGGTCTTGCAATAACTTATTTACCGAAAGAAGATGCTGTTTTATATCCAGAGAGACTGCAAGCTGCGGTTGATGCGATGCTTTTAGCTAGGGATTATCGTTTAACAAGTATAAATGCTATTTTGGAGGGAGGTAAAATTGGCTCTGGTTTCTCAATTGACTTTTCCCAGAAGGATAGACACGCAGTTTTATCTTTATGTGCAGATATGTTTTTAAAAAATATTCTTTCACTTCATTTAATTAGAGACGAGCTTATTTCACTTCTTGGTAACAAAGTTTTGACCGGTGATGATAAAAAGAAAGCGGATGAAGCCTGCAAAATTCTTTTTTTTGATCCATTCGAATTTGACTATGCTACGTTAGAAAGAGAAGTTGTTGAAAGAAGGGGATGGGATTTTATTGCTCATAGATTTCTTGGTTCCCGCGGTCTTGCCGGAATGTTTTCGAAAATCGAAAACTTAGAAGAAATATTACCAGAGGAAGATTTTAGCAGACTTAATTTATCTTTTGAGTCATTTGTTGAGGGGGTGAAAATAGATTTTTTTGTTATTGAATCAGAGATAGAAAATCTTTTTGAAGGGGGTTTTGATTTAGAATTTTTGATTTATAATACAGAAATAGACAGATGGGAATATAAAGATATTAAGATACACTTAGGAAAAAGTGAAAATATTTTAATAAAGGGTTCTCCGCGTAATTTACATTCCGCATTAGAACTAGTTTTGGATAATTCTAGGCAGTCAGCAAAAGAGCGAGGGAGCAAAGGAGAAGTCGAAGTAAATTTTGGAAAAATCTCGATAAACACAATTGATAGTGAATCAAAAGAACATTTTTATAGAAAAGGTTATAAAGATGAGGAGGAAGTGATTTATATTGAGGTTTATGATAACGGTAGAGGTATCGTTGAAGATGTTTTGTCTGCTTGGAAAAAAAGAAAAAAAATAATTAGCACAAAGACAGGAAAAGAAGGTAAAGGGCTTAATCTAATGAGACAATTTATTGAAGATTTTAATGATGGAACTGTTGAAATTAAAACCTCGCCAAAGGGGACACGAATTATTTTTTATTTTGGAAGAGAAGCAAAATAGAACAGCAAAAATTTTTTAATAGTTAATCTTGGGATACTTGTTTGGCAGGGCCAGGTGGAGTCGAACCACCATCAGAGGTTTTGGAGACCCCCATTCTACCATTGAACTATGGCCCTATTCATTATTTTTACGCACTAGACTTATGGGATTATTTTAACGGATGTGGGGGATTTGTGCAACTTATTTGCCTGTGCCAGAATTTGTTCCGGGTTTGTGAGCGGGGGTACGTCTTATGATGTGATTTACCTCTTCGGGTTTTCTTATGGGTTTAGTGGGCGATGGTTGTCCTTTTTCAAACCTTAAACTTCTTATTGCTACTATCACGGGGCAATTTTCAATTCTATTTATTATGGAACGTTCCGGAGTTTTTGACATATAAGGAAAAAACTACTTTTGGCAGAAGATATAATTAAAACTAAGAAATAATTTTATTTTAATTTAGAACTTTCTTTATGCTCGGTAGATTTCCTGCATCTTTTGCAGAATTTTTTTATAACCAGTTTGTCCGGTGTGTTGGTTTTATTTTTTGATGTAATATAATTTTGACTTTTACACACAGAACAGATTAATGCAAAAATTTGTCGAGCTCCCTTTTTAGCCATAAACAATTAATTTCTAATTTGATTAATAATTTTTATATTTTACTTTAAAACCTATTATTTGACAAGAGGAGTGTTTATTTCTAATATATATGTGATGAGAATTAAAATTATTTCGTTTATATTATTTGTTTTCTTTTGTTTCTTTAGCACTTTATCTTTTGCAGAAAACAGCGGTTTTAATAATGAAGAGAATAATGTCTTAAAAAAACAGGAGATTAATAAAAATAAGGTTTTGGATGATATTTCCGCTAGGATAGCAACAAGACAAGCATTGCTTAAAGAAAAGTTTGATGAAAAAAAAGATAATGTTTCCTCACGTCAGGCAGAAATACGAGAAAACCTTACGCTAAGAAAGAAGTTTATAATACGGGATTTTTTTTCCAGGATGACTGTGAAAATGGAAAATGCATTAAAAAGACAAGAGAAAATTTCGGAAAAAATTTCTTCAAGATTGTCTAAACTTAAGGCAAACGGAAAAGATACAGGTCCTTTGGAAGTAAGGCTTAGTCAGGCAAAAAGTATTCATCAGGATATAAAGGAATTGATAGAAAAGGCTAAGTTAAAACTAGAAGATGTTTTGTCATCAAGCAATCCACAGGGTTCTTTTAAAGAAGTAAGAGAGTTATTATTAGATATTGTAGTAAAAATTAAAGAAGTGCATAAACTTTATGTCGAGATAATTACAGAAATGAAAGGAATGTCGGAAACAATAAAAGGAGAGATAAGTCCCACAGCAAAAGTATCAACCGGTAGCAGCGGTACATCAATTAATATTAATACTCAAACAAATAACAGCAGTGTAAAAGTTAGTATCCAATCAAATACTAACGTAAAGACAATTATTACAATAACGCCTTAATTATAAGTTAAAAATCAGACTTGAGAATTAAATAAGGTTGATAAAATATAATAATATATGAGTGATGAAAAAATAGTCGGAGATAACCTTGAATTAAAATCATTTACTTCTTCCGGTAATACAAAAAAACCGTTTAAAGTGAGTTGGATTGTTATTTTTTTGATGGGATTTGTTATATTAATTTTATTGTATGTTTTATTTTTTGTTCCAAAGAAAAATATTTCGGAGGAAGCAAATTTATTAAGACCTACAATTGTTATCTCTAAAACCGTTATGCCGACAATAGATTTAAATGTCGGCAAGCCTTTATCTACTTCTGATAGTATATCCGATATAGATGCTGATCTTTTTGGGACAGATCTTTCTTCATTGGATGCGGAACTTCATAAAATTGAAAATGAATTATCTTCTAATTAACTTTATAAGTTGTAAGATTTTAAAAAACTGTTAAAATATAGAAATTATTATTAGTTTATTGTAGCGCCCAAGTGGCTCAGTGGTAGAGCGAGTTCTTGGTAAGAACTAGGCCGAGGGTTCGATTCCCTCCTTGGGCTCATTCTTATTATGGTTTTATGCGGTAGGATTTTGTAGAAGTTAAACCGGAAGGTAAAGTGGTAGTAACAATAAAACGCATGTTGGTAATATTATAATGATAAGTACAAATTCCTTTTGAACAGGTTGCAAAGAGTAATTCTCTTTGCGCTGATGGTTCTCCGCTGGGAGCAATTGTTCCTCCAACGCCTTGTTCGATACCGTTTGCCGTATAAATAAGGGAGTAATTTACCTGTTTGACGTTTCCAAGATTTATAAAATTTACATTTATTGCCCGGCGGTCAGATCGGAGACCTACTGTTGAATATCCGACCGAAACTGGGAGACGGCCTTTCATTCTTTTTTTAGCTGCGAAGACAGGATTTGCAAGTAAGTGCAAAGTGCAGAGTGTAAAGATCAAAACTAAAGTATACCTATAAATTATATCGAATTTACCCTTACAGGGTAAACAGTGTGAACAAAGTGTGGAAATTTGTGGTCTATGTATATATTTTGACTTTTGACTTTTCATTATGTAGTCTTATAATAACATTATGAATAAAAAAATTCTAGCAGTGTTGGGGATTGTTTTATTTATTATATTAGGACTTGGCGGTTACTATTTTTTTAATAAAAGAAATAAGTCTTTTGTAGCTTCTCCTAATACATTAGAAAATAAAACCGTACCTTCTGAAAAACCATTTGAACTGGCTAAATGGGAAGATCCTTTAGGTTTTACCTTTTCCTATCCAAAAGAATTAAATCTTAATCCTCACGATGAAGATATGGAAAATTACGCGCATATTGAACTTACTTCAGGAGCAGAGAGCGGGAAAATAATTATTTGGGCTAAGGACACTTCCTTTTTAACCATTGAAGATTTTATAAAAGAAGACCCGATTGCAACATCTGCCAGCAGTTTAGATACAACTCTTGCTAATATTCCCGCAAAAAAAATAAATATTACAAAACCAGAAAAAAAACTTATTACCGCAACTATCTATGATGAGTTGTTATTCTTAATTGAAACAGAACAGGGACAGAGTGATTACTGGAGCAGAGTAAACGATGAAATAATAAAAAATTTTACTTTCGCTGAAACATCAAGTGAAAATTCGAGCGATGGTCAAAGCTCGGGAGAATCATATGATGAAGGTGAAGAGGTAATAGAATAAATAATTGATATTTGAATATTTATAATTAATAAATTATAATTCAAAAAAAGAAAATTATTATATATAATTTTAGGAGGAATTATGCCGAGTAAAAGAAAAAAAGCATCTGGTGGTGATTTAAATAATTACAGCAGTAATTTAGATATGGAAAAATTTTCGAATGAGGAAAATACAAATGAACCAAAAAAGAAAAACTTTCCATATTTTTTTGTATTGATAGTTTTAATAATATTAGGTTACCTTTTATTTAAAAATAAGGATTTGGTACTTTCGGGAACAGTAAACAATCAACCGATTTTTGTTTGGGAATTAAATTCACGTATGAATCAAAGATACGGAAAGCAAGTGTTAGACGAGATAATAAGCGAGAGGTTAGTTGTGGCAGAAGCAAACAGACAAAATATTAAAGTATCTCCCGGAGAGATCGATAAAAAGGTTTCTGAAGTTGAAAAAACTTTCGGTGGAAAAACTGGATTTGAGCAGGCATTAAAACAGCAAGGACTTAGTTTATCTGATTTTAAAAAGCAGATTGAATTAAGATTGACAGTAGAAAAAATATTATCAGATAAAATAAAAGTAACTTCAAAAGAAGTTGAAGATTTTCTTACACAAAATAAGGATAATATTGAATCATTTGCCGGTTCTGAAAGCGCGAAACAGAAACAATATGCAGAAGATTCATTAAAACAACAGAAGATGTCTGCGGAATTTGAAAAATGGTTTTCAGCGCTTAAATCAAAAGCTCAAATATCCAATTTTTTACAGTAATTTAATAGGAAATCAATAATTAATTAAATAGAGCTTTACATTACGTAAAGCTCTATTTTTTTATCAATTTATATTAAGTTAGGCAACAGGATTTACCAAGGGAGGTGTTAAAGGTGTTTCTTCTGGTACTGCTTCTGGTTCTGGGACTTGAGGAGTTTCTGGTACTATTGGTTGTTCCGGAACAGCAACAGGTGGTTCTGGTGGAAGGGTAGGATTTGTTGGTACACTTGCTGGATCTTGCGGATTTTGTGCCATTGGATTTGTTAAATCATCCATTTTTTTCACCCCCCTTCATTGATAAATGAAAAATAATTTTTATACATATTAAAGCATATTGAAAATATATATACCATGTCAATAGTTGTATTGTACTTATTATCCCATAGTATGATTGACTTCGATAAATTTTCATGATGAACTCCGTATGCAATTATCAATAAGACCGCTTGTTGCTGCGCGAAATATTATTGATTTGTTGCATTGTTGTTTCATTGTTGCACATTTACATACGGTCTTGATTTAGAAGTCACTCTCATGAAGGTCGGTCGGACGATTGAACTAACAAACAGGGAGGTGTGTGATGAAAGTGATCAAAGCAGGGAAAACAAAGAAGAACTGGAGGTTTGTTTGCAGCGGTTGCGGTGCAGTTTTGGAGGTAGAAAAAGATGACCTCTATGTTGTAAACACCGCGGTGGCCTACGCTGGAGAAACTTGGGATCCGGCCTTGCGGTTCAACTGCCCGGTTTGCGAAGAGGCAAACGACGCTACGGATTCCGAAATTCCTGATCGGGTAAAGTGGGAACTTTTTTCCAAAGCACGATCGGGGAATTCCAGTGAAGAATCCTAAATCAAGATAGCCTCAAAACGTGCAATACCCCCTATAGATTAAACTTATGGCACATGCATTTGTGTCAATAATCAGTGTTAATCTTCCTAGGGGGTTTCTTTTAATTATAAATATTGACTTATAGTATTTTTTGAAGTACAATTCTGCCTAAATGAAAGAAAAGATGAGGGGAAATATTTTTTCAGTAACCTTTTTTTTCTTCCGGATTCTTCGAATGTTCGGGAAAAGAACTTCGTGTAGTTTTATTTCAAAAAAAGTAATACTCCTACCGCTTTTTATTTTTTTATTTTCGGTTAATGTTTCTTCGCAAAGTTTAGATAGCTCCGATGCATTTGTTTCCGAAAAAAACCCCATATATAAAGACGAGGAGATTTTAATTAAACTAAAAGGAAATCTAAAGACGGATTTTGAAAAGGAACTGGATAATAATTTTGTCATTTTAAATGCATCTGTTAAGGAAAGTATCGGATCGAAAATCTTCGGAAATTTAAGTACGAAAGTTAGCATTATTAATGCTAAACAAATTTTTAATGAGTTTGGAAAAGATACAAAATTACCCAACGCATCTAAAGATGAATTAAAATCTATATATAAAGTAACAGTAAAATCTCCAGAAAAAACAAATTCTTTTACTTTGTCGCAGAAGATTAAAACCAACCCTGATGTTTTATGGGCTGAGCCAAATTATATAGCAAAAGCTTATGAAACAATTCCTAATGACCCAAACTTTAATCAACAATGGGCTCTTAGAAATTCTGGTTTATTTGGCAGGGTGGGTATTGATATAAAAGCTGCAAAAGGTTGGGATTTTATTTCTTCTTTAAGCCCAGAACCAACAAATATTTTAAATTCTTATATTTTAGGTAAACTTAATTTAAATCTGACTTCATCCTACTTGGAAAATAATTCCCAACAGTTTTCCGTTTTAAATGAATCATTGCTTAGAAAATTAGAGGTAGAAACCGGAGTTTGGGGTAGTGCAACCTATGATATTTTTTCTAAAATTATTGATGATAGAGGATATATAATTTCCGAAGGATCAACAAAAATTGGGCCCTCAGGCCAAAAACCCGGATGGATAAGCCTAAATTTTCCTTCAGGAGCAAGACTATATCCCGGTAGAATTTATAGAGTTTATTTAAGAAGTAATGTTTCCTGGGCTTCTGTATATTGGAAATATAGTAAGACAGATAATAAAAAAAATTATAAATTATATGGATCGAACGTGGTTCTTCCTTACAATACCACGATTGTTGCAGTAGTTGATACGGGGATTGATTCCAATCACGAAGATTTTAGAGGAAGAATACTTCCCGGAAAAAATTTTGTAGATTCTAATAATCCCACCAATGATACTACTGATGTTTATGGTCATGGGACTCATGTGGCCGGAATTATTGCTGCCAACTTCAATAATAATGTCGGAATATCCGGATTAACAATGGAAAATGAAAGAGAAGGAAAAATAAAAATACTGCCCGTTAAAGCTTTGGGTGATAATGGTTATGGTTCTTTTGAATCTCTTTCCAAAGCACTAATATATAGTGCGGAAAATGGTGCAAAGGTTATTAATGCTTCTTGGGGAGCGGGTATTTATTCTCAGCTATTAAAAGATACTATCTTATATATAAATAATAATTATGATACTTGTGTTGTAGCTGCAGCCGGTAATGCTAAGCTTGATTTAGATAAAAATGCAAATAATCCAGGTGGGTATGAAGAAGTTATTACTGTAGGGTCTTCAGATTATAATGATTTGTTATCTATATGGCCTTCTGGTGGAGGATCTAATTTTGGATATAAGATGGATTTAGTAGCTCCGGGGAGTTCGATAATGTCTTTGTATCCCGAAAATCAGTATAAAATCTGGAATGGTACTTCTATGGCGACGCCTCATGTTACCGGAATATATGCTGTTTTAAAAGCAATTCATCCCGAGTGGAGGAGGGATAAAATAAAAGACATAATCTTATTAACTGCTGATGATCTTGGGGAGACAGGTAAGGATAAAATGTTTTCTTTCGGCAGGTTAAATTTTCAAAACGCAGTAAGAATTGATGATAGTATTAACTTGCCTAAAGCAAGAATAAATTTTCCTAATAATAATGACGTGTTATACAACGGAAAACTAAACGTTTCTGGATTTGCATATGGCGGGCCGTTATTTAAGGAATATAAAATTTCTATCAGAAAAGAAAATGAAGAAATCTGGAGTGAAATTTATAAAACTTCAAAAGAAGCGATAAATATTCAACCATTAATTACTGATAAAGATATAAATTATTATTCTGGAAACTGGATTTATATCAAACTGGAGACATTTTTAAAAGATGGGGTTTATCCAAGATATACTGCAGATGTAAAAAGAGTATTCGCGACAAATACTAGGGGATGGTCAAAGGTAATTTCACCAACAATTCTTACTTCTCCTGCTATAGGTGATATTAATAATGATGGATTTTCAGAGATATTTGTTAGCGGTGGGAATTATTTTCCTGTTGATAAAGAAAAAATGTTTTTGTTCAACAACCAGGGGATTGATATTTTTGGGTGGCCGAAGATTGTTGATTCTTACCCTCAAAGTTTTCAACCGATGATAGTGTCAATTGATAATCAAAATGAAAAAAGAGTTATTCTATCTGCATCCGATCAAATATATGTAATAGATAAAAACGGAAGCATAGAATATTTGTGGCCCAACGGTAGTTTAGTATCATATCTTAGGCCAGTAGTTTCTGATATAAATAACGATGGAAAAAAAGAGATGATAGTAATAAATCAGCTTGATTATATTGGTACAACCCAGATTTTAGTTTATAATTTTGAGGATAAGGATAATAATAAAGTTCCTGATTTAATGCCAGGTTGGCAGACAACAATTTTCAAAAGTAATTTTGGATATCCTACTAATCCGGTAGTATTTGATTTAAATAATGATAATCAAAATGAGATTATTATTAACGCTTTTAATGAAGAAGCCCTTATTACTACTTTTGTATTTAATTCAAAAGGAGAACAGATTTTAGGATCACCAATATCTTATAATGATCAGGAGTATCTTGAATTATTTCAACCGATAGTTTCAGACACTGATGGTGATAATACTTATGAGATATTAACTGCAATCAATAAAAAGATTCATTTTGTTAAAATCATATCGAACAAACTTACATATATTCCTGAAAAAACGTTGGATTTGTCACCGGAAAGAATAATTGCTCCATTGATTTCTGCTGATTTCAATAGAGATAACAAGCAGGATTTGTTAATACAGACAGATAATTATAACGGAAGTGAATATTATCAGAAATATTTAATTAAGGACTTTCAAAATATTACTTTAGTTGAAAAAAGACTATTTAATAATGAAAACTTTTTTTACAATAATGGTGAAGATGGGGGACTTGTTGTTTTTGATGCGGACGGAGATGGAAATTTGGAAGTTTGTTATTATATTTATTATACTGATGAAGGGCAAAAAGTTGGGATTGTTATAGATAAAATTTCTTTATCTTCTAAATTTAGTGAAACGATATTTAGTACCTATTTGCCTTCCGGATCAGTTCGTTCTGCAATAATTGTTGGAGATATTAATAGAAATGGGCAGTATGACCTTGTTGTTAATACCCATAGAGAGGGTACATTAAATGTTATCGAACTGCCTTTTTCTTATAAAAATGCAAAAATAATGCCTTGGTCTATGTTTAACCATGACCCTCAAAATACACGCAATTTTGATTATTCTGAAAATATAATTAGTCCAACTCCAACATTGAGTACAACTCCGACGATAGTTCCTACAAATACTCCTACTTTTTTGCCTACTATCACAATAATACCTTCAGCAACACCGACTTTTTTTCCTTCTCCGACAATGACTTTAATGCCAACTCCCATACTAACTCCAACTAATATACTAACTCCAACACCAACCGGAAAAATATGTCCTCTTTCAAGTTTTCAAGAGCTGGGTAATTTAACTTATAGTTTAAACAATAAATGGATTCACTATACTTCTTTTATTGCCTCTTCTTCCGGTTCTGTTAAAAAAATATCAGTTAAAGCGGGGAATTGGGGAAATGCTCAGAGAAAAATTTCCTGCAAGGTTACTGATAATTTAGGAAATAATATCTCTTTGGAAAAAAGTTCAGCTTTATTTACTTCTGCCATGGGTGCTAAATTTTGGGATATAGATTATTATTCAGCACCATTTCTTGTTGAGAGGGGAAAAGAGTATAGGATTTACTGTAAAGGGCCGGATTCCTGGAACAGTATTTATTGGATTTATAAAGACCAGAATAATGTAGACAGCAAGGCTTATAGAGTATATGTTTGCAACTAATTTTGTTAATATTAAGCCCAATTTTGGTACTTGACAAACCCTATAGTTTATTATAGAATGCCTATCAAGTATCCCTCCTTAGGGATACTTTTTTTATACAGACTATCTTACTAATATTAATTTCCTAATTTGACAATAATATGAATAATACTATTGCATCATTGTTTTTAGCAGGAAACTTATTGTTTCCACAGCTTCCTTCAGGTGTGCCTTTGTCTACTTCGATTTCTGAATCGAACATGTTTGTTGTGCCTGAAAAAAAGACAATTGCTTTAAAAAGGATGGATCTTAATAAAAGGAATGTCAGCAGCATGGTTTCTGAGATATTCAGAGATAATATACTTCTAAACCTACATTATATTAAGGGAGATGTGGATAAATATACCGATTTCGAAAAATCCACCTCTTATCAAAAAATTATAAAGTGGGAGAAAATAGGTGAGCCATTTGAGTTTTCTTTTACTTTAAAGCCAGATGAATTGTTTGCGTTTCATGATGAGATGCTTCCAGAATTTAAGGAAAGAAAAAGTGTTAAAACCGGATGGACTCAATTTTCTGTCGAAGATGGATATAAAGTACTTGACGGTCTCCCCGGAAACGGAGTATGTCATTTGGCAACTATTTTTAACTGGGTGTCTTCTGAAGCAGGTCTTTTCGTAAAAGCACCCACAAGTCATGATTTTTATCCGGTACCGGAGATTCCAAGGGAGTTTGGGACATCAATTGTATATATTCCCGGAGCTTATACTACACAATTACAAAATTTATATGTAGTTAACAACTTTACATATCCTGTAACTTACGAAATTAAAGCAGACAAAAATGCTGTAGAAATTAAAGTAGTCCGATAAGCATAATTACTTATTCAACATTTCCTGAAAAACTTACTTCTTTTTTTCCGTCATCGAGGTTAATATCAAAAATCGGTTTTCCTAATGCCAAAATTCTTAAAGTTGCTAAAAGTTGCTTATCTGAGGCGTTTTTGAGATTCTCATAAGTAATTTCTTTTTTTTCTATTGCCGATGTTAACAATCTTAAATAATCATTATCTCTTTCTTCGTCGTACACAAAAAACATAGTATTATCATCCTTGTCCCAAGGATTGACTGTTTTTTTTGTCCCTTTTATTCTTAAAATTCCTAGTTCCTGATGCTCTCTATCTAAATGGATATTTTCAATATTGTTGTCTGTTTTTGCTTTTTCTACTGCGTATGTTAGCATTTCAAATACTTCTGTTGGATTTAAACCATAGTTTTGAGAATAATCTGGAAGTGATGACTTTAGAGCGTGGCCGCAGCCAATTATTCCATGTCCATGATCTGAGTGTTGATCTGTATGGATATAAAATTTTTCACCATTTTTAATTACTGCATCATAAACAATATCAAAGCAATCTTTAGAAGTAAGACCTAATCCTAATTCTTTGCTTACTAGCATTAAAGCCATGACATATCCCAAATCTGCTCCGGGCCGTGCGATCATTCCGGGAGATTGAACTTCTGTATAACCGCCATCAACACATTTTCTTCCCGGAACAACCTCAATAGTATTTTTTTCAACATGAGATCTGACAGTATCTTTTGATACTTCTTTTGTATGAATATTATCCATATGTTGCTCCTTAGTCATAAATTTTATATTTTAAAAATAAAAAATGCGTATTAAACGCATTTATATTATACAAAAATATAATCATCATAACAACAATTATTTCTTATTTATTTTTTTTATACTATAATTATTTTATGACGGAAGAATTACCAAAAGAGATCGGTTGTGTTGAGGTTAGGCTAGATCCAAAACCTGTTTTAAAAGATAGTGAAATTAAATCGGAAACATTGCAATTAAGATTTCAAGAAATTAGAACTAGATCTCAAGAAAAACGGGGGAGGATTTTCGTTCTTATTAATGAGGTTATGTCTAGTAAACGGGAGGAAGTTTTGGGAAAAGAAATGACTTTAGAGGAAATTCAAAAAAGTGTAAAAGAATTGGAAACTGAAGAATTACTTCCAGATAACTATTTGGTAAGAAGTGGATTTGTTATTAATGCTATTGCCCAGCGAAAAAGTAAAATATCTGAAGAGGAAAGACAATTAGTTGGTGATGTATATTCTTTTTCCTTCACAGAGAAAACAAAAATTCAAAGAGAAATTGATCAGCTTAATAAAATTAAAGGGATAAGAAGACTATTTATTCCTTCAAAAAGAAAAAGGCTAATAAAAGAAGCGGATAAATTAGAGCAAAAGACTTCAGAGTTGAATAAAAGAAGAGACGAGAAAAAAGTGGAACTAAAGATTCTGCAAGAATTAGAAACCCCAGTAGACAAAAAGCGGGATGATGTTTTTTGCGCTGAAATTTGTAAGGCTGTTGAAGAAATAACCAATGATTATGAAGGTTTTCTAGGAGAACTGCTTGATGATAGGCAGATAGTAGATGAAATTACAGAAAGTTATATAGATAAAGTTATAGTTCCTTTTGTTGAAAAAAGTGAGGTAGCAAAAAAATTGTTACCTGAGCAGAAGGATGAGTTTTATACTGTATTAAGAGATTTTCTAGCGCATAGGGATTTACCTGATGAAAAAAAAATGCCCTATAGGCAAGCTTTAGATAGGTGTTTAACTGCGGAATCTGGTTTATCTTATTTAGATTCAGTTTGCGCTCAGCTATCATTTTTTCCAGAAAGATCAGAGGTACGGAATTTAATTACTATATTGACAGCAAGGGATTTAGAACCAATTCTAGAGGAAATTAAAAACAATAGTTCACGCCATTGGGAATTAAGAGAAAAAGTATTAAAGGGTATTAATAATGCTGTATTTCCAGATTCAGATCGAATATTTTTTTCTCAATTTAGTTTTGGAAAAAGTGTACTTGAGCAACTTGATGAGGATAAATATCGTATTTTGCCTCCGAATATGCAATTTTGGGTGCATTTATTATCATCAAAGACAGCAAAAAAAATATTTAAAGATAATCTTACCGAGATCGATGACTCAAATTATAATTTTTTTCTTAGAAAATCTCTTACTGATAGTCATGGAACATATATAGACAGTTTATATTATTTCCCCAGGCCAGATTCTGTAAGAAATCTTTTACTGCTTGCAGCTGCTGATTATCGTCAATATAGGACTGTCCATGCAAATGGTACTTTAGCAAGATTAGCACAGAGACCTGATTGGGCAAGTACTCTTGATGAAGCAGAAAAAAAATATCCGGAGATCAAATCATTAAGGACTCTTTTAGAGAACTGGAATTTTACTGGTTATCAAAGTAATACCGAACTACAGCAGGGAATTGGGGAATTTGCCCTTTCCTTATATAAAACAACCAGTGATGATAAAGAGTTATCGCAAATTGTGACGGAGGCATTACCAAACAGCTCAATTATAAAAATTTTAAAAGAGAAAGGGGTAATTTCTTCATCTGATGCAGAAAATTTTACAAAGGCAGAAAGTTTATTGTCTGAGATTTCTAAAGAATCATGGAAATTATATCGTCAAGATAACACAACTCCCCATGTTGAAAGTTATTATTTTGTTAATGCATTAAGAGAATCATTGTTTCCATTGCTTTTGGGGGTGGGTTCAAGGGAACAACAACTATTCGTTTTAAATAAATTTAAATTACTTTCTGAATTGATTTTAGAATATAAGACTGATTTTAAAGTATTAGATGTTTTGGTAAGCGACATTTTTATAAAAACTGTAAGAGATAATAATAAGAAGATCGAAGGAGTAGTAAATTTTCTTCATGAGTTTCACGAAGCAGACGAAATGTTATCTTCTGGTAAAAGTATTGAGTTAACATCAAAAAACTGGCAAATTTATTTAATGATGTTTATAAGATTGCATAATGAAGTTTATGGATTACCGGAACTTTCTCAGAAGGCCTCGGAGAGAATAAAATTATTATTTGAAGATCCAAAAAATAAAAATTTTTGTTTGAATGAATTAAGCAATTTGTGGAAAATGTATTTAAGAAGCGGTGATATTAAAGAGGTACCGATGTTGTTAAGTGTTGTTCCGGGATTTATTGAATATTGTGGGGGTGCAGGTCCTTTAAGCCAGTTAGAATCTCTTGGTTCATTAATTCTTAGTATTGATAGGGCATTTATAAAACTTTCTGGGAATGACAATATAAAAACAGATATTCTTGATGGATTAAATACTGTTGAAGATAGATTTACTTTGGATAAATGGTCAAATGAAGATAAAACTGAATTCTATACAATTTCCCGGGACATGTTAGAAGCGTCACCAGAAATGTATTTAGAATTTTTAAGTCTTTTTGGAGAGATGTCGTCTTTTCAATTTAAAAAGTTCGTTCGTGAATTATTTCCTTTATATAGAACTAAACTTATATTATTTGAAAGAAGAGATCAATATGGTAAGAAAGAATATGATGCTGAAAAACTTTTTGAGTTAAAGAGTGATATTGTTAATTTTAGAGTAAATTTAGGTAAAGAAGATATATTTGAAGAGTATAGAAAAAAATTACACTTAGAGATACAGGATTTTTTTAAAGAAAAATTCGGAATAATTTTGATACCTGAAAAGTTTACTTCAGAAACTGTTCTTTCAATCATGAATATTTCTGTTTATCTAGCAAATTTACCGCAAGATAAAAGAACTTTTGAGAAAGAAACAATTCTTGGATTTTATTTATCATTAATGATAAATAACCAATGGGATAAATATAGAGCAGGACACAACATTAAACCTGAAGATTTGTTGATTCCTTCAAAAGCCGAATTAATTAATAGATTACTTATGGAACAGAAAGATTTAAATTCATTAACAGCAGAAAATTTAGGAATTTCTATTGATCAAATGCAAGAATTTTATGATTTATTGCAACAGGAAACCGAAAGCATTATTGTTGGAAGCATTGAAACAATCGACACAAAATTAACTATTATAATTATAAATCTCCAGTCTTATGAGGATCTTGATATGTATCCAGATAGATTGGATAAAAGACGGATGAAATTATTGGTAGATTATGGAGATAAAAGGGTTAATTCAGTTGTGGCAAGGATGTATCAAAAATTAACAAATCCCGGTAGGGAAATTTATTTTAATGCCGAAGAACAAAATATAGAATATGAAATAAAAAGAATTATGAAAGAAAATGAACTGGAATTGTCCCCACAGATATTAAAAGAATATTTTCAAGATGGGTTAAGGCCTTTATCGATAATAACAAACCTTTTGGGATTTATTAAAGATAATGATGTTAAATCTGAAATAGGTAAATTAAGAAAATTATTAGAACCTTCACCCGAAATAATAAAGGCCTTTAAAAAACTTGGAGAAGGATTCACATCGTTATCCGGAGCGATTCCAATTTCTCAAGATTTAACTTACTTAGATAATTTGATATCCAGAGGTGAAAAAGATCTTAATCCTGAAGAATTAAAATTATTAAAAGGATATGTTGGCGATATAAAAAGAAAAATGTTTGATCTTGAAAAAATATACAGTCAATTAAAAAACAAATTTTCTGGATTAAGACAGGGTGTAAGAACGGAAAATCCAATATTTATTAAAATGATCGATGAAGTTGATCGAATAATTCATACTTCAAACGATCAACAAGCGGTATCAAGTACTTTTACTAATAATTTAAATAGTGTTATTGAAAATATACGTGCATGTTTGTCTTGTACTAGTAGTCAAGGGAGCAATAATGATACAAACCTAACGTTTGGTGATATGAATAAATTTTTAATTTTCAGCAGATCGGAATCTCAGAAAGCAGGAAGCGTTTCCGATCAGCTGGTGTTTCTTGAACCATATTTGGTAGATGATAAGGTTGTCGGTATGGTTTTTGTGCTAGATAATATATATGGACTAAATACGCCGAAAATTCTAGAAAGCCACGTAGATGTGTTATTAAAGAAATATAGATTGATAAAACAAAGATTTCCGAATATAAAATTATCAGTTTTTATTACTCAAGCTGCAGTTTCAACAGGAGGTTCCTCTTTGATTGAGTTTTCAGAAAGGATAAAATTACAGGAGATTGTTGGAGAAATAAGAAATCTTGAGATAGATGTAATTAAATCAGCGATGGGAGATCATTATATGGAATTTAGCGGGATGGGTAGAGGAAGTGGAAAAAGAATTGCCGATGGTATATTAATTTCTTCAAATTAAAATTTATTTATAATTTTTGTGCCGGGGCCAGGATTCGAACCTGAGTAGGCGTAAGCCACCTGTTTTACAGACAGGCCTCGTTGACCGCTTGAGTACCCCGGCAATATGGGACAAAACCTATCGGTTTTTTCCCAACGATTTTTCCTAAGTTGAAACTTGCAGGGACACAACCAATCCAACCCTGCAAGCAATTTATAGCCTGTTTTAATAATTTTAATGAACTGACGGTTTTTCCTATATTTATAAATGAACTTTAAAATTATAACAAAATATTGAAAAAGAATGAAGGGGTGGAGAATTATTCAATTTTTAAATTTGCGCATTGTGCAAGAAGTGCGAGGGTGGAGTTTATATGTTTTGGGGTTACCAATAATGGTTTAAATTGTTCTTCATTAAAATCTTCAGACTGCCAAATTTTTCCCAAAGCATGAAGATGGGGTTTACTTTTCTTTTCTTCCATTGTGATTGTTATTTTCCCCTCAGCTACTGTTAATTGAGTTTTTTCTTCGACTAGAGAATCAAGCCGTATTTCCTCTCCGTTTGATCCAAAAGATTCTTCTTCCGAGACATAAGCTTCTGTAATGTTAAATCCATTACTATTTTTTTCTATAAGAATAGAATTGTTAACCACATCTCCTTTTTTTCCATATTCTTTTTTTCTTTCCAACCGCTTTATGATTTTCTCTTTTGTGGTTTGTGATACTAAACCGAGATCAACCAGTTTCTCGGTTGAAACAAGCATGGGACCGGTTATCCCCAGTCTTTTTCCCGGATAATACAGATTGCATATATTCCATATGGCTGTTAAGGCTTCATGATATTTTTCCTGTTGGAATGACAAATCGATTTTATCATCGAGAAAAAAATCTTTGATATTTCCAAAGCTTTCTCTTAGTTTTTGACCATCGCTTATTATTCTTTCGTAGTCTTGTTGTGATTCTAATTCTAGGTTTCCCATAATAATTATAAAACTAAATAAGGAGTGATATTATAGTTATATCATTGATTTAAGTCAACAGGAGATATAGAAGCGCTAATTAAAATGAGCCGTCCCCGGGATTCGGACCCGGGACCTACTGTTTATCCCAGTAAAATCGAGCTTGCCAATTAATGAGCCAAGGGAGGGGCTCGAACCCTCAACCGCCTGTTTACAAAACAGGTGCTCCACCATTGAGCTACCTTGGCAAGCCGATTTTACGGAATCCCGAAGTTGTATGCTAAATTTGATTTTATCAAATTTAGCAACATACTTCTGGGACAAAACTTTTTCTTATATTACTGAGCTAGGACGGCAAAAATATCTTTATGTTTATCCCGCCTTCGGCGGGACTAACTTAGAGTATACTCACGATGTTCGTTAACTCTAAGTTGAGCAAAACAGTTGCTCTACCACTGAGCTAGGACGGCAAAACTATTCTATGTTTATCCCGCCTTGGCGGGATTTTTGATTTCTAAGCTTACTTTGTTTTCTAAAAACTTCTACGACGCCAAAATTATACCAAATTTACATTATTTTGAGAATGGAACATTTTGGGAGAATATTAAAGCCCTATCATGTCGTTTATTTGGAGTTTTTCCCCGGATTATTTAAGTGGGAGAGCTGGTCAATCAAATATAAATATTTAGAAAGACACTTTCAAACACCATACGGTATCTGACATTATGCTCCAACCCGTTTCCAAGAAATAGTGTGGAGGAAAAATTCTCCAACGTATCGAATATGATAGAGCAAACAAAGAATAGCATAAAAAAAAATAAACTTCAATATTAAACAGGAGGGAGTTTTTGCTGTTAATGTTAAATAATTGATAATCCGGGAATTAGAATAGAAAGAATAAAATAGATAATTGGAGTAATTATTTTAGCAACAAGAGATGTACCGAAAAAAGGGAATATAAGAATTATAAGAAGTATTATTCCGTTTCTGTTTAAAAATTCTTCAATATTTCTTGCTGAACCCTCAGGAAGAATTCCTACGAGAATTTTTCCTCCATCCAGAGGATGAATTGGAAGAAGATTAAATATGGCTAAGCTTACATTTAAAACGATTATCGGAATCAATAAAGATGTAAATGGGTGAACAATAGCATATATATTTAGAGGAATTAAAGGAGTAAGTCTTAATAATATTGAAAGTAATAAAGCTAACAAAAGGTTGCTTGCTGGTCCGGCAAATGAGATTAGTGCACTACCTTGTCTTGGGTTTCTTAAATTAAATGGGTCAAATGGAACTGGTTTTCCCCATCCGAAATTAACCAAAAGAATCATAATTGTTCCAATTGGGTCAAGATGGGCGAGCGGATTTAAAGTAAGCCTTCCAGCTAGTCTTGCCGTCGGATCTCCCAAGCGGTCTGCCATTAGAGCATGGGAAAATTCATGGATTGTTATTGCGATAAGTAATGCAATAATCCAAATATATTGTCCTGAAAGTATATCTTGTAACATTTATCGGTATATGGTAATATATTTGGAACAAGTTAGCAAGGCATACGCAGTATAATATCATTCTTTTGCCTTATGTCTTTTTAACCTGTTATTTTTAATATATGGCAAACCGATGTGAAAAATGTAATAAAAAAGGGCAGAGGGGGAATTTAGTCTCTCATAGCAAGAGAAGAACAAAACATGTTTATAAACCAAATTTACGTTCTGCCAAGATAATGATAAACGGAAAATATAAAAGAATGAAGTTGTGTACGGATTGTTTAAGCAGAGAAAAAAAGAACAATAAAGTATTTAAATTTTTAAAAGCTAACAACGAGACAAATATTAATAAATCTCCAATTAAGAATACTACTCCCGATAAAAACACTAAACCAATAGAAGAAATAAAAAAAATTGAATTAAAAGAAAAGCAAACCATCACAGCTAAAAAACAACCCGTTAAATCTAAAAAAGACAGTGATTTAGAGTTGGCTGACAGAATAATCCGCGGTGAATTAGAGGAACCAACTGTTAAAGAAAAAAAATCTAAAAGAGTAAAAAAGACTAAATAAACATAAATTCCGGATAACCTTCTTTAAATTGTTTAAACGATACAGATTTTTTCCCTTCAAGTTGAACTTCATCAATAATTAATTGTTTATTATCTAAGTGTGTCTTTATAATTTTCAGGATTTTTAATGTTGATGTTTGAGGATTTATTTTAATATTTGTCCATGCTCCCGGATTTGGGTTTACTGCCCTTATTAAACTATCTATTTGTTCCGGTTTTTTTGACCAATTTATTTTGGCATCATAAGTTTTTAATTTCGGAGCATAGGATTGCTTGATTACTTTTTGAGGGTACGGTCTCAACTCTTTTTTTATGAATTTTTTTATAATTTTAGGTAGAAACGCTGATGTTTTTTCAAAAAGAAATCTATAAAGCTGACTTGGAGTTTCGTTGCCAATAAGAGGAATTTTTTCCTGATATATAATTTCTCCGGCATCAAAATTTTCGGTGATTTTAAGAATAGAAATTCCCGTTTCTTTATCATTGTTTTTTATTGCGTGTTGCAGCGGGGCAGGTCCTTTATATTTTGGTAATAAAGAAAAGTGGATATTTATTGTTTTATATTTTGGAATATCGTATATTTTTTTTGGAATAAAAAGTCCAAAATATCCAACCAATCCCAAATCGGGATTTATTTTCTTTATTTTATTTATTGCTGTTGTTAGATTTTCTCCTTGAAAGGTATCTAATAGTAAATATTTAATATTATTTTTAACTGCCCATTCTTTAACGGGATTTTGTTCTAGAGTTTTTTTTCTTCCAATAATTTTATCGGGGGGTGTAATTATTAAACTGATTTCTATTTCGTTATCTTCTATTAAAGAATCTAATATTGGAATGGGATAAGAAGTAGAACCAAAAAAAACAATTTTAATTTTCATAGACTTAAATTTTTAAACGAATTTAAAGAAAAATTATTTGAAAGTCTATATATTAAAAAGTAAGAAAGAGGATTTGTTTGGTAAGTAAATTGATCAACTAATAAGTGTGACAAATAAGTTAATAATATAATTAAAAAAATCGGTTTTTTAAAAATTATAAAAATAAAAAGAAAAATCAAGAGTATTTCCCAAGAATGAAGAGGTACAATAACTTTTTGAGAAAGAGAAAAATATTTTCCCGATAGGGGATTTATGGAAAAGTTTAATCCTTGGAAATAAATATAGTCAACAAGATGATCAATATCTAATAGTAAAACCAGCAAAAACGGAAGTATTACTAAATAAATTTTTTTATAAATTATTAAAGCAAATAAAGAAACAGGAATAACCGTAAAGAGATGGATTAATTCGTGTTTTATTATAAATGGCATATTATCTATATTTCTACTTCTTCCAGTTTCTCTTCTTTTTTTTTGTCTGAGATCACTTTATATAATGGTTGTTTTTGTTCGAGTAGGAGATCAATAAATACCTTACCTTCCAGATGATCCATTTCGTGTTGAATAATTACCGCCTCAAATCCAACAAAAGTGCTTTTTTTATTAATTAATTTTGGAATTTTTTCGCTTAAATTAATAGTTTGATATTCTATTGTTATTTCACCGGCTCTTTTTACCAGTCCATAATAACCATGTATTGATAAACATCCTTCAAGAGTTTTGTCTTTGTTTTTTTTATCAAAGATACCTTTTTTTTCTAATATTTTTGGATTAATAAAAATTTCTATTTTTTTTGATTCCGGGGGATAAATTATGAATATTTGTAGAGAAATTCCTACTTGCGGTGCGGCAAGACCTACTCCGCTTGGATTCTTTTGTTGTTTTAAGGTTTTTATCATTTCGTAGATTAGGGATAGTACTTTACTGTTTAAATTATTTACCACTTTAGCTTTTTGTCTAAGGATCGAATTGGGAAGTTGGACAATTTTCATTTTGTCTCCAGTTCATTAAGTTTTTTTTGGATATCTTTATCGTTGGGATCAATGTTTTTAATAATTTCAGAAAGTTCTTTTATCGCTTTATCTTTTTCTTCATTCTCTAAATAAAATATAGCAAGAGCATATTTTGCCTCCTTATAATTTGGTTTAAGAGAAACAGTTTTTTCAAGGGTGTCTATGGCAAGGTCATTTTTTCCTAATCTTCCGAAAAGGATTGCAAGGTTGTACGAAATTTTTGCATCGGTTGGAGCTAATTTTTGTGCTTGTTCCAAAGAGAGAATTGCATTATTTAAATAACTATTGTCTATTACTGCCAATTCGTAGTAAACCTTGGTTGCGGTTTTCCAAAAATTAACATTACTTGGAGATTTACTTAAAGTAAGTTTGCTTTCTGTTATTGCTTGTGAGGCTAGTTTTCCGCTTAGAGTTGCTTCGTTTTGTTCGTATGCACTTCTTGCCAGAACTGCCAGCGTGTATGAAAGATCATCATGATAGTTTGGGATACCATAGTTTAAATTAACAGCATTAAGGTAATTATAATACGCACTTCTGTAATCATTTATTTTTACATAACTATTACCCTTTGCGAAATAATAATCCGCCAACCAGGTTTTAATTAATTTAAATTCGAAAAATAACGACAAGGCAATTGTTAATAATATGCAAATTTTTTGCCAGATTAATAAATTAATTTTATTATTTTCTATATTTTGCTTATTGATATTCTTTTCATCAATACTTTTTGAATTATCCAATAAAAGAATACAAATTGATGGAATAAGAAAAAACAGGATAGCAACAACTACAACTGAAAATCCAAAAAAATTTGTGACTAAAATTGATAGCCAACCGCAGAAAAGAGAAGTAATAATTATATATTGAAAATTATCTGATTCGACGATTTTTTTTATACACCAATAGATAAAATACGAAATAAATAATAAATATGATCCAAATCCAACAATTCCTGAGGTGGCAAGATAATTTAAATACTCATTGTGAGCTTTATTGTATAAAAAATCCCACTCAGACGTTAGATTGTGTTCTTGAGGCCGAAAACGATAATAAGAAAAGGCAAATGTTTCAACGCCGGTTCCAAATACCGGATAATTATTAATTATTTCAAGAGCGCCTTTCCAAACTATTTTTCTGATATCCCCAGAATTGGTAAATGCGGGATCGTACGCGGGAGTGGTGTTACTTCTTAAAAGGATCTCACTTGAAATCTGTTTTTTTGGATTAATGATATTTTCAAGAGAAATTTTATTAAAGGGAGAAAGAGGAACTCCTATGAAAAAATTAAAAAATATAAACAAGAAGTTAATAATAATTAGTATTTTCAGGATGTTTTTTTTATATTTTATAAACAAGACTAACCACATGATGAGATTTACTGACCAAAAACCAATAAAACCAGATTTCGATTTTGTAAAGAGGAGAGTGATATACATTATGATGCTGCAAGTCAATAAGAGAAGACTACTAAATTTTTGTTTTTTTATTTCCGACACCTTTTCAAGGGAAATTAAATAGATACCCAAAGTGATGGGAATAAGAATTGAAAGATAAGCTGCCAACCAATTTGGTTGTCCGAGAGTTGAAAATACGCGCTCCTTAACATCTTGTACCCAGTAATTTGAATCTATTCCAAAATGTTCGGCAATTCCATAGATACTAACTAATGTTGCCGAGATAATTGTTATTATAAGGAGTTTGGTTATTTTTTCTTTTGGGAAATTTGAGATAAAGGCTAAGAATAAAATTATATAACTGATTGTTGAAGCAAGACCTCCATGAAATCTACTATAGTAGCCCCAAAGACTTACATATAAATCTATACTAAAAACCGTTGAAATGATTTGGGAAACTAAAAATAATAATAAGAAAAATAGAAATAATGTTTTTTTAATAATAATTTTTTTTAGGGCAATAGATTTTATTATCCATGATCCTAAAATTATTACCGTAAGAGCGTAGGTTAACATCATTTTGTTATATTCAAAAAGCTCATAGTTTACCGTTGTGAGAATTATCGGCGTGAGAAAGAAGAGAAGATAATAAGAATATTCGATAATATATTCAAGTAGTTTTAAGATATTTTTTTTCATTTATTTTTATTATTCTAGCATAGGGTATGCTATACTACAATAAAAGCTCAAGCTCCCGCTTTGTGTGAAATTTTCGGCGGGTTAGCATACGTTAAAGCCATATAGTTAATTGGATGAAATATATTTTTAATTAAGTCATTTGTTTTTATGTTCGATTTTTTTTTCAGTTTATTTTCATATGATGTTGGTATTGATTTGGGTACTGCAAATACCTTAGTTTTGGTGTCGGGAAAAGGAATTGCTATTCGTGAGCCATCAATTATTGCCCGTCATAAGAAAACAAAAAAAGTTTTAGCAATAGGTTCTGAAGCAAAAAAAATGAGAGGAAAGACTCCGGCCTCTATCGAAACCATAAGACCATTAAGAGATGGAGTAATATCAGATTTCGATGGGGCATTGGCAATGCTATCCTTTTATATTCAGAAGGTCCATACTTCAAGGGGAATTATTCCAAAAATTCCAAGACCGAGAGTAGCAATTGGCATACCTGCTGGGGTTACCGAAGTAGAGAGAAGAGCAGTACAAGAAGTGGCTTTATCTTCCGGGGCGAGGGTAGCTTATTTAATTGAAGAACCGATGGCAGCGGCTATTGGAGCAGGACTTCCTGTTACTTCATCATCAGGAATGATGATTGTTGATATTGGAGGTGGAACTTGTGAAATTGCTGTAATTTCTCTTTCGGGAATTGTAGTGAATAAATCAATTAGAATTGCAGGAGATGAAATGGATGAAGCAATTTCATCTTATTGTAGATTAAAATACTCAATATTAATTGGAGAAAAGACCAGTGAAGAAATAAAAATCAGCATAGGAAGTGCTGGAATTACAAAGACCGAAAAACAAGCGGTAATAAGGGGTAGGGATTTAGAAACAGGTCTTCCAAAATCCATAAAAATCAGCAGTAATGAAATAAGGGAAGCTTTAAGTCCAATAGTCCTTCAAATTGTTGAAGCGATAGCCGATACAATTGAAGAAACTCCACCAGAACTCTTATCGGATATTTTAGAAAGAGGAATAACTTTAGCCGGAGGAGGATCTCTTCTCCCTTCTTTACCAGAAGTGATTGCAGAAAGAACAAAAATGCCCGTATGGAGGGCTGAAGATCCTATAACTTGTGTTGTCAGGGGTTGCGGGATGGTACTTACCGACGAAAAACTACTTCAAAGAGTCAAAGTGACTGGCGGATTAAGATAAGGAATAAAAGCTAAAAAAATCCATGAGAAAAAAATTATCGATAAAATATTTTATTTTTTTACTTGTTTTTTGTTTGGGTGTTTATATTGCCGATAAAAAGGGTTTGTTGTTTAGTATAAGAAGAGGAATTGAAAATCTTTTTACTCCACTACAAAAAAATATTTATACAACTTCGCAAAACATATCGTCTACTTTCAAAGTAGCTTCATATTGGAAAAGCGGGATAAAAAAAATTTCATACTTGGAAGAAAGAAATAGAGAGTTATTGGTAAAAGCAGTTAAAGTGGATATTCTTGAAGCAGAAAATAAGATTCTTAGAGAGCAGTTAAAAGTTGAAAAAGAACAGAATAGCAAACTACTTATTACTTCCGTAATTGGATCAAAAGACGGATTAAAGATTGATAAGGGATCTCTTGATGGAGTCAAAGAAGGTATGGTTGTTATATCGGGTTCTTATCTTGTAGGGAAAATTTCAACGATTACACCAACAACTTCAACAGTAGAGTTACCCATATCTTCAAACTCAAAAATTAGCGTAGTCTTGTCAGAGACAGATGCAAAAGGCATACTAATTGGACAATTTAATAGTGGATTATTACTTGATTCAGTTTTACAAAATGAAAATCTGATACTTGGAGATATAATTTTAACCAGCGGAGAAAATGGTATATTTCCTCCTAATTTATTAATAGGTAAAATTACTAAAATCGAAAAAAATGAAACAGCGGTTTTTCAGAAAGCGATTGTTGAACCATTATTGAATTATTCAATATTAAAAAAAGTTTTCGTAATAAAAAATTGATGAAATTATTTATTCTTTTTTTGATTGTTTTGCCATTCATTTTGTTGGATGCCACAATTTTTTTGTTTCCAATTTCTTTAATCATCATTTTTTCAGTTGCTCTTATTTCTTCTTCACCCAATCGGTTTATTTTTGGTTTTGCAGCCGGTTTTCTATTGGATGTATTATCCGGAATTGGTTTAATAAATACATTATTTTTTTTGTTAATAATGGGATTTATCGGATTTTATGTTCAATATTTTCCTAAAAACCATTTATTAAATGGATTTGTTCTTTTACTATCTGAAATTATTTATTATTTATTAAATAAAATTCCTTTATCATTTTATAATTTAATTTGCGGAATAATCATTTTTATTCCTGTTTATTTGCTGATTTATTCATTTTTGATAAAGGATGAAGAAACTCAATTAAAATTTGATTTTATTAGACATGAAATCTTTTAAAATTGGAAAAGCCTTTCCAGAACAACTTGATTATATTAATGTCAGAAAAACCCATAAATATACCTTAAGTTTAGGAGAAGATAATTTTAATACAAAAATAAATATTTCTTTATTTTATATTTTTCTTATTTTACTGCCACTTTTTTTACTTATTAGAATTTTTAATTTACAAATTGTTCAGGGGAAATATAATAACCTTCTTTCGAACGAAAACCGGATATTAGAGAAAACAATTCCTTCTCCCAGGGGAGTAATTTTTGATCGAAACGGAGTAGTTTTAGTAAGGAACATTCCTTTTTATCTTTTCTTAATCAACAAAGGAAGATATGAAATAATTTCACGGGATAAGGCTTTAGAAATAGAATCAAGCGGTGGAAGCAATTTAGCAAAGTTAGAAATATTAACCAGAAGGGAATACATTTTTCCTTTTGAGTTTGCACAGACGATTGGTTATTTGGGTGAGGCAGATTCCAATGAGATTTCTGAGTATGGATACAAATTAGGAGATCTTCTCGGGAAAAGCGGCATAGAAGAGCAATATGAGAAAACTTTGAGAGGTGATAATGGAAAGGAACTTTTTGAAGTTGACGTTTTTGGTAATCCGATAAGAAGAATTGGAAAAGTTGATCCAAAAGAAGGGAAGGCATTAATATTATCGTTTGACAGCGAGATACAAAAAACAGCTTATGATGCTTTGTTGGATGCGGCCAATAACGAAAGATCAACTTCAGGAAAAATTGTTAAAGGAGCAGTAGTTGTTTCTAATCCGGATACCGGAGAAATATTAGCGCTTGTTTCAACTCCATCTTTTAATCCAAATTTATTTACATCAAGCGAGATGATAATCGGTAAGTTAAATAAGAAATCAGAAACCGGTGAAGATGAAATAAATAAGATACTAAACGATAATAATATGCCTTTATTTAACAGGGCAATTGGAGGAGTATATCCTCCTGGTTCGACATTTAAGATAATTATGGGTACGGCGGGATTAGAGACGGGAAAGATTAATGAATCAACTTTAATTGAAGATACGGGAGTAATTGAGATAGGGCAATTTAAATTTCCAAATTGGGCGTTTATTAAAAGCGGAGCAAAAGACGGATTTATTAATGTAGTGTCAGCTTTAAAACGTTCGAATGATATATTTTTCTATAAAGTTGGCGAGATGGTTGGTTTGGATAATATATTTATTTTTGCGAACAGATTTGGATTGGGAAAAAAACTGGGAATTGATATCCCCGGTGAAGTTAGCGGTTTATTACCTACAGACGAATGGAAAAGGAAAGAGATTGGAGATAAATGGTATCTCGGAGATACTTATCACTTAGCAATTGGGCAGGGTTATCTTTTAGTTACTCCTCTACAGGTAAATTCATGGACGAATGTGATTGCAAATGGGGGAAACTTTTGTAAACCACAGCTTATAAAATGTCAAAATTCAAAAATTTCCCCGAATTTGCTAGGAATAGCTAGTAATTGTCAAAATCAATGTAACAAAATGGGATTTAAACAGAAAACAGTAGAATTAATTCACGAAGGAATGAAAGAAGCATGTAATGAGGGGGGTACCGGTTGGCCCCTTTTTAATTTTCAGGTTTCCAGTTCAAGGTCAACAAGTCCTAAAAAAATTGATATTGCCTGCAAGACGGGGACAGCTGAATACGGTGATGTTGATAATAAAACCCATGCTTGGTTTACAGCTTTCGCCCCATCTGATAATCCAGAAATAACCGTTACGGTATTAATTGAAGGTGGAGGAGAAGGATCTGACGTAGCCGCACCGGTTGCAAAAAAAATATTTGAAACTTGGTTTAAAAATAAATAACATTTAATTTTTTTATATAAATTATGTTACCAGAAGAGAGAAAGTATTGGATTGCGTTTAGTAGTTTTCCCGGTATTGGTCCGAAGAGATTTGAATTACTAGTAAAATATTTCGGATCAGCTGAAAATGCATGGAAATCTTCAGAAAAGGAATTGAAAGGAATTGGATTACCGGAAAAAATTACCTTATCGTTTTGCAACTTCCGAAAAAAGTTTTCTATAGAAAACTATTTAAAATGGATTTCACGAGAGAAAATTAATATTATTACATCTTCTGATTCTTGTTATCCGGCGTTGCTGAAAGAAATTTCAGACCCTCCTTTTGTTTTATATATAAAAAGTAATATTTTCAGTAATAAATTATTTCAAGAAATTTGTATAGCGGTAGTGGGAAGCAGAAAATTAACTTCGTACGGACAGGAAGTAACAGAAAATTTAGTATCCGGTTTAGTAACAAATGGATGTGTAGTTGTGTCGGGACTGGCGAGAGGTGTTGATAGTATTGCGCATAAAGAAGCAATCCGCAGTGGTGGAAAAACAATTGCAGTTTTAGGAACGGGAGTAAATATAGTATATCCTCCTGAAAACTCCGATCTCTACAAAAATGTTATCAATAACGGGGCAGTAATTTCTGAATTTCCTTTAGGATATCCACCATTAAGAATGAATTTCCCTGCACGGAATAGGATAATAAGCGGATTGTCTTTGGGAGTACTAATTACAGAAGCAGCAAAAGATAGCGGTTCGTTAATCACTGCATCTTTTGCCGGAGAACAGGGGCGTGAGGTATTTGCAGTACCCGGACCAATTACATCTTCTGTTTCTTTCGGAACCAGTGAATTAATAAAAAAAGGAGCTAAATTAGTTACTTCCATTGCCGATATTTTTGAAGAATTAAATATAAAAAATTTCCGGGAGGTTTTAAACTCAAAAAAAATACTACCCACTTCTTCAGATGAAAAAATAGTTCTTGACATTTTGTCATCAGGGCAGTTACATATTAATGATATTATTAAAAATAGCAGACTCCCGGTTTATAAGGTAGGGAGTCTTTTAACTATTATGGAAATGAAAGGGATGATTAGGAATTATGGTAATATGATTTATGGAATAATATAGTTTCCAAATAATTAGTTTTTAAAATTATGAATAATTTAGTAATTGTCGAATCACCAACAAAGGCAAAAACCCTATCACGTTTTTTAGGTAATGAATACCGAATTGAAGCAAGTATGGGTCATATCCGTGATTTACCAAAAAAAGAATTAGGAGTTGACACTGAACATAATTTTAAACCTGATTATGTTGTTTCTTCTGATAGAAAAAAACGGGTATCTGAATTAAAGAAACTAGCACGCGAATCAAAAAAAATAATATTGGCAACAGATCCCGACAGAGAAGGGGAAGCAATTGCATGGCACATTTCCCAGCTTTTAGGCGGGAAATCAAAACCAGAAAGAATTGTGTTTCATGAAATAACGGATAGCGCAATAAAAGAAGCCTTAAACCATCCAAGAGATTTAGATTTAAAGTTAGTGGATGCACAACAGGCAAGAAGAATTCTTGACCGTTTGGTAGGTTATAAATTATCTCCGCTTTTGTGGCAAAAAGTACGGAAAGGTTTATCTGCCGGAAGAGTTCAGTCTGTTGCAGTTAAATTAATTGTTGAGAAAGAAAGAGAAATAAATAAATTTAATAGTAGAGAATATTGGGAATTAGAAGCAGAACTAAAGAAAATTAATGATCCCTTACAGGGCAAGCAAAATTCAAGTAAAAACATATCAGAAAACAATATTTTTAAAGCAAAGCTTATTTCTAAAAATAGGGAAAAGGTAGAAATACGAAACAAGGAAGAGGCAAACATTTTTTTAAAGGAACTTGAAGGTGCAGAATATAAAGTTATCGATATTTTAGAAAAAGAATTGAAAAAATATCCTTATCCGCCTTTTATGACTTCGACTCTACAACAAGCGGCCGGAAATAGGTTTGGGTGGAGTGCAAAAAGAACAATGCAAATTGCACAACAATTGTTCGAGGAGGGATTTATCACTTATCATAGAACTGACTCCTTTAATCTATCAAATGAGATTATAATCAAAACCAGAGATTATATTTTAAAAAATTTTGGACCATCTTATCTTCCGGAATCTCCAAAGATTTATAAAGCTAAATCAAAAGTTGCCCAAGAAGCTCATGAAGCCATAAGGCCAACAAATATTGAAGATTTTAGCAATATAAAAGAAAAAATTTTTGGGGAATTGGGACGTGAGGCAATGAAGCTTTACGACATTATATGGAAAAGGTTAGTTTCTTGTCAGATGAATGAAGCAATTTATAATCAAACAACTGTTGATATATCTTCACATAATACATTTATTTTCCGGGCTTCCGGTTTAAGAATAAAATTTGATGGATGGAAAAAAATATTTGAAGTTGAGGAGGGAGAAAATGCGGAAGAAAAAGAAAAAATACTACCCTGTTTAGATAAGGACGAAATTCTTTCATTATTATCCTTAATTCCAAGTCAGCATTTTACAGAACCTCCGGCAAGATTTACAGAATCGTCTTTGATTAAATCTCTTGAGGAGAAAGGAATTGGAAGACCTTCAACCTATGCACCGATTATTTCTACAATTTTAGATAGACAATATGTTGAAAAAGTAGAAAGGAAGTTTAATCCCACACCTCTCGGGATTACCGTAAATGATTTTATTGAAAAATATTTTCCTAACATTGTTGATTATTCTTTTACTGCAGATATGGAAGATAAACTTGATAGTATTGCAAGGGGAGAATCAAAATGGGAGATTGTAATAAAAGATTTCTACGATCCCTTTATGGTTCTTATTTCTAATACCTCAAGAAATGCCTTGAGAGTTAAAGTGATGGTAGAAGAAACTGATGAAAAATGTGATCTTTGCAATAGTCCCTTAGTAGTAAGAATAGGTAAATTTGGAAAATTTTTAGCTTGTTCCAGGTTCCCCAAATGTAATTTTACGAAACCGTTTATTCAAAAAACAAATCTTATTTGTCCAAAGTGCAATGGAAATATAATCTTAAAAAGAACAAAAAGAGGTAAGCAGTTTTATGGATGTAGTAATTACCCAAATTGTGATTTTGCATCATGGACAAAACCGGCATTGCCAATCAATTCCAATGGATTGGGTGATGAAAAGGTACGTAATGATTTGGGTGCAACTCTTGATAATGATAAGGTAAAATAGACAAACTTATTAATTTAATCCGCCTTCGCGGAATTTCACGATCGTTAGATCGAGAGATGTAGAGTAATTTTCCGCTTCGGCGGGATTTCAGCTCTTGACGAAGCGAATATGAAGATTCTCCGAGCGTAAGTTCGTGGGAGCTTCAATTTCATATGGATACAAAAAACCTAATTTTATCTGATAGTGCTTCTATTGTTGTAGCAAAAAAATATCTAAAAAAAGATGAATATGGAAAACTATGTGAAACTCCCATTGAGTGGTTAACAAGAGTATCATTGTCTCTTTCAAAGGCAGAAGAAAATGAAAAGGATAGAAAAAAATGGGGAAAAATATTTTTCGAAATTTTTGAACGAATGGAATTTTTACCAGGTGGAAGAACTCTTGCAAATTCAGGAACAAGCAATGGTCAACTTGCTAACTGTTTTGTTTTGCCATTTGAAGATAATATTGAAGAAATATTTGAATCGGTAAGAGACGGAGCTATTCTTAAGAAGAATGGGGGAGGAGTAGGATTTTCTTTTGCAAGAATCAGACCCAAGGGTGACTATATTTCTGGAACTAGCGGTGCGGCTTGCGGACCAGTTGCATTGATGAAAGTTTTAGACAGTTCTTCTGAAATATTATTACAGGATGGCGGTAGAAGAAGTGGTAATATGGTTGTATTACCGGTTTCACATCCGGATATTTTTGATTTTATAACTTCAAAGGAGAAAGAAACTTCATTAAATCAGATAAATTTTTCAATAGGAGTTACTTCAAAATTCATGGATGCAGTTATTAAAAATAAGAATTGGGATTTAATTAATCCCAGAACGGGTAGGGTGGTACAAACCGTTTCGGCAAAATCAATTTTTGAATTAGCCGCTAATTATGCTTGGAAAAGCGGTGATCCGGGACTTATTTTTTTAGACAGGATAAACAAGGATAATCCTACACCTCAGATGGGACCATTGGAGGCAGTAAATCTTTGCGGAGAACAACCGCTTCTTCCTTACGAGGCATGTAATTTAGGAAGTATTAACTTGGCTAAATTTAAAGTCGAAAATATAAAAAAAGAAGCTAGTATTAATGAACAAATAAACTGGAAAAGATTGGAATTCGTAACAAGAGTAGCGGTTAGATTATTAGATAATGTTATTTCTGTTTGTAAATATCCATTGTCAAAAGTTGATAGAGTGGTAAAAGCAAATAGAAAAATTGGTCTTGGGGTGATGGGATGGGGAGATTTATTAATAGATCTTTCAATACCTTATAACAGTGACGAAGCAGTAAAATTAGGAGCAAAAATTATGAAGTTTATTTGGGAGGTTGGCCATGATGAAAGTAAAAAATTAGGAAAAGAAAAAGGTAGTTTTCCTTCGTTTGAAGGGAGCAAGTGGAAAATTAAAGGTTATCGGAGCATGAGGAATGCTACAGTAACAACGATTGCTCCAACAGGATCGATTTCTATGGTTGCTTCTTGTTCGTCCGGGATAGAGCCACTTTTTGCCCTTTCTTATTATAAAGAAGTATTTGGCGGTATGAAATTTCCTGAAATAAATCCGGTATTAATGAGAAAATTAAAAGATTATAACGTTAAAAATAAGAATTTTAATTTTGAAATAGCGAAAAAAGTAATAATAGAAAGAGGATCTGTTAGTGAATTAAAAGAAATTCACAATGAAATAAAAAAAGTATTTGTAACCGCAATGGATATTGATCCAATGTGGCATATCAAGATGCAAGCTGCTTTTCAAAAATATACTGATAATGCCGTTTCAAAAACAATTAATTTGAAAAATAATATAACTACCAAAGAAGTAGAAAAATCTTTTATTTTGGCTTGGAAACTGGGATGTAAAGGAATTACTGTTTATAGGGATAAAAGCAGAGAGAAACAAGTTTTGAATGTAGGAAGCAGAGAAAAACAGTTAAATAAAAAGCTAGAAAAAAGCGAGCTTTGTCCGTCGTGCGGACAAAAACTTCATATTGAAGAAGGGTGTAAAAAATGTCCAAGCTGTGGATTTAGCGCGTGCAGTTTATAAAAAGTAGACTAATTTAAAATTCAAAATGCAAAACCAAATTGAGTGGCCAATATTATATGGAAATATTTTGAGGGTTAAAAATATCAAATCTCCGGTTGGGATTGCAACAATGTGGACAGAGAGAGATTCTGTAGTAAAAATACTTGATAACTTTGACTATTCTGTTATTGGAAATTTGTACAGCGGAGCAGGGATTACTCCTATAATAAGGAATATTTTTGCTAACCCAACGATTCGAACGATTATTCTTTGGGGAGCGGATTTATCAAGATCGGGTCAGGCATTTGTTGATTTTATGGAAAAAGGAGTGGACGGGAATTATAGAATTCCTACAGAGAAAGAATCCTATATTGAAAAAGAAATTGATCTAAAATCTTTGGAGTTGTTCAGAAAAAGTGTTAAATTAGTAAATCTCCGCGGAAAGCCTGCTTCGGAGCTTATTTCTGCGGTAAAGGAATATTCTAAAGAAAAAAAAGAGCCTTTTTCTAAACAAAAATTGTTTATGGTAAAAAAACCGACTCCATTTACTTTTCCTTCAGAACAAGTAGGATTTAAAGTTTCCAACAAAACAATTGCCCAAACATGGTTAAAAGTTTTAAATACCATAATGAGATATGGAAGGAATAAAAAAACCAGATATACACAAACGAATGAATTAAAAGAAGTTTTGAATTTAATGGCTGTGGTTACAAATGAAAATCCTGATGATATTTATTTTCCTTGCTATCTTCCCTTTACAAAAAAGGATTTGGATATTTATTATCCGCAAGTTTTGTCTGCAAAAAAAATCCCCAACATTTCTTATACTTATGGACAAAGGTTACGGGATCATGATGGAGTAGATCAAATAAAAGAGATAATAAAACTGATTAAAGATAGGCCGTTTTCAAAAAAAATGGTAGCATTTACAGCTAATATTAAAGAAGATTGGAACAATGTTAATCAAGGAGATACCCCATGTCTTACTCAAGTTCTTGCATCTATTCAGGATGACAAATTGTTTTTTACAGTGCATTTCAGATCACAGGATATGGTTCATGGTTGGCCCCGCAATATGTTTTCTTTAAGAAAGCTACAAAAACTAATTATTGATGAAGCCGGTGGAGATTATAAGTTAGCTCCACTGACGATTATTACTCATTCTGCTCATATTTATTCTGATGATTATCAATTAGTAGAAAAGATTTTAAAAGAAAATTATGAAGAAGAGTTAGGATTTTTACCTAATGCTCATTTTGAATTTGACTATCGGGGTAATTTTGTGATTGATCTTGTAAGAAAAAAGGTGAGAGGAAGATATAAATTGGGCGAAGGAAAAATTACTGCAAAATTATACGCACCCGATGGCGGACTTCTTCTTAAACAATGGGATGGACAAACTGCTTATGAAATTTACAATCAAATAACGGATTGGGAATATCTTTCTTTACCATCCCACGCTATATATATAGGTAGTGAATTACAAAGAGCTGAGGAAGCATTGTTTCGAGGAGAAGAGTATAACCAAGATCCTGCAGCCGGTGATCCTTTGAAGAAAAGAAGAATGGAGACGATAAAGAAAATAATAATTAAAAGTTCAAAATTAAAAGTTAAAAAAAGCAGGATGAGAAATAAGTAATTAAATTTAAAAGGAGGAGAAATGAAAAAGGGAAAATTGGTTGTTATTGAGGGAACGGATGGGAGTGGAAAAACTACACAGCTCGAATTGGTAGTAAGAGAGTTAAAGAGTAAAAATTTTCCCACTTCGGTATTTGATTTTCCCCAATATGAGAAAACTTTTTTTGGAAAATTTGTCAAAAGATTTTTAACCGGGGAATTCGGCGGATTATCAGAGATTGATCCATATCTTGCTAGTTTTCCTTATGCTTTTGACCGTTGGCAAGCGGGAGAAGAGATCAGAAAAGAATTGAAAAAAGGAAAGATTGTACTCTGCAACCGCTACACAGGTTCCAGCATGGCCCATCAGACTGCTAAATTACCGGTAAATAAACAGAATGCATATTTAGATTGGGTAATCGAAATGGAATTTAAAGTTTTAAAAACTCCCGAACCGAATTTGGTAATATTTCTTCATGTAGATCCGGATATAGCTTTTTCATTAATGAAACAAAGAAATCATATTACAGGGAGACAACTAGATATTGCAGAGGATAATTTGGAACATCAAAAAGGAACAGAAAAGATTTATTTGCAACTTGTTAAAAAATTTTCTAATTGGAGAATGGTTGAATGTGTTCTTAATGATAAAATAAGAAGCATAGATGAAATTCATGAAGAAATATTGGGATTATTGAAAAAAGAAAAGATATTATAAATTTGTATTTATGGATACAGAAATTTTAGATTTGATAGAAAAAGAAAAAAAGAGACAAAAAGAGGTAATTAATTTAATTCCCTCAGAAAATTATGTGAGCGAAGAAGTTTTAAGAGCCATAGGATCAGTTCTTACAAATAAATATTCTGAAGGATATCCAAAAAAAAGATATTATCAGGGAAATAAATACATTGATGAGATAGAAACTTTAGCAATAGAAAGAGCAAAAAAACTTTTTGATGTACCTTTTGCAAATGTTCAAGCTTACAGCGGATCAATTGCAAATTTAGCTGTTTATTTTGCGCTACTTAAACCCGGAGATACCTTAATGGGAATGAGTCTACCCGCCGGAGGTCATTTAACTCACGGAGCAAGCGTGACAATTTCCGGAATAAATTATAAAAGTGTGCAGTACGGAGTGGGAAAAGATGGATACATTGATTATGATGAAGTTGAAAAATTAGCGTTAAAGTGTAAGCCCAAAGTAATAGTTTGCGGAGCAACAGCGTACCCAAGAGTTATTGATTTTGAAAAATTCGGGAAAATTGCTGATTTATGCGGGGCATTTTTACTTTCTGATATTTCTCATATTGCAGGACTTATTGTCGGAGGGGTTCATCAAAGTCCTGTGCCATTTGCCCACGTTATTATGACGACAACCCATAAATCTTTAAGGGGACCTAGGGGAGCAATTTTGATGGTAACGGAAAGGGGATTAGAAAAAGATCCTAATTTAGCAAAAAAAATTGACCACGCAGTTTTTCCGGGATTGCAAGGAGGACCCCATGATAATGTTACGGCAGGAATTGCAATTTGTTTAAAAGAAGCAAGCGAGTCATCTTTTAGAGAATATGCAAAACAAGTAGTTATTAATGCAAAAATTTTAGCAGAAGAGTTAAGAAGTGGTGGATTGATATTATCAACAGGGGGAACAGATAACCATTTGATTTTAGTTGACTTGCGAAACCGGAATCTTTCAGGAAAAGTTGTTGCAGAAGCTTTAGAAAGGACCGGAATTGTTGTCAATAAAAATACTATTCCCTTTGATATGGGTTCTTCTTTTGATCCTTCAGGAATTAGACTTGGGACACCAGCAGTAACAACTAAAGGTATGAAACAAGAAGAAATGAAACAAATTGGAGGATTCATAGTATCTGTTATTAATCATTTAGAAAAAGTTTCATCAAGGGGTGATTTTGAAAATGATAAGTTTTTTGATATAATGGCTAACACTATAAATAATTTTATTCACACTTAATGTTTCTCCTGTCCCGATCAAATCGGGATTAATATGTTACTTTAAGTGGATGGGTTTAACAAATTAAAAATTTTGTTTTGATAATTTTTTTTGTTAAGCCATAGAGGAGATAAAATGTCAGTAACAATTTCTTTAAAAGAACTTCTTGAAGCAGGATGTCATTTTGGACATCAAGCGCAACGTTGGAATCCCAAAGCTTCTTGGTATATATATACGGAAAGAGATGGAATTCATATTATTGATCTGGTTAAAACAAAGGAAGGTCTTCTTAACGCAATAGAATTTTTAAAAAAGACAATACTTAATGGGGGCAATGTCCTTTTTATGGGAACAAAAAGGCAGTCAAAGGACATAATCAGAAAAGAAGCCCAAAGAGCAGGAGTAATGTTTATTTCAGAGAGATGGCCACCCGGACTTCTTACTAATTTTGATGTAATGAAAAAAAATCTATCTTACATGAAAGAACTTCGTGAAAGAATAGAAAATAAAGAAGAAACTGTTTATACGAAAAGAGAAATAGGAATGTTCGAGAAAGAGCTTAATAAGTTGGAACAACTATACGGTGGAATTGCTGATTTAAAAGAAGCACCAACAGTATTATTTGTTACCGATGTCCGTCAGGCAAGCGGAGCAGTTAAAGAAGCAAAAAAAATGGGGGTTTTGATAATTGGGATTGTTGATACTAATTCAGATCCGGATCCTATTGATTATCCAATTCCAGCAAATGATGATGCTGTTGGAAGCATTTCGATAATTGTTAAATATATTACGGATACAGTTTCGGATGCTATGGACCAAAGAAAAAAAATTCTAGCAAATACCGAAAAGGAAGATAAGTCTTTGGATACAAATAAATTAAGTGAATCTACTAATATTAAAAAGGAGATTAGGGAAGAAGTGTTGATAGAAAAAAAGGATAGTGAAAAATTAGTCAATAGCGAAAAAACGGAAACAAAAACAAAAACCAAAATTACAGCAAATAAAGAAAATAAGAAAAAAGAAAAAAAAGAAATTTCGAAAGAAACAAAAGTATTAATAGAAAAATAATATGAGGAAAGGGAACAATATATGAAAATTAATGTTGATTTGGTTAAAGATTTAAGAGAAAATACCGGAGCGGGAATAATGGAATGCAGAAAAGCACTTATGGATAATAATGGAGATTTAAATAAAGCAAAGGAATGTATAAAAAAACTAGGAATTGAAAAGGCAGAAAAAAAGGCGGGAAGGGAAACCAGCGAAGGATTAATTGAAACATACATTCACGCAACGGGAAAAGTAGGTGCCATGGTTGAGCTTACTTGCGAAACTGATTTTGTTGCCAGAACAGAAGAGTTTAAAAAACTTGCTCATGAGATAGCTATGCAAATTGCTTCAATGAGTCCAAGAGATGTAGAAAGTCTGTTAAAACAGGAATATATAAGAGATCCATCGATGACAATATCTTTCTTAATAAAACAATTAGTTGCAAAAGTTGGAGAAAACATTGTGGTGAAAAGATTTTTTAGGATGGAACTTGGTAGTTAGTTTTAAATTTTTGACTTTTACTCGCCTTGTCAACCTTACCGAGTTTTGGTTGGTAGTCGAAGCAGGATTTTGACTTTTAATTAAAATATCTGTTACCATAGATTTATGGATCAAAGACTAAGTGAGCTTAATAGCAAAATGCAGAAGGCAATAGAGATTATCCGCGGAGATATTACTTCGATAAGAACAGGAAGAGCTTCACCGTCAATTGTAGAAAACATTGTTATTACCTCTTATGGCGGGAGTCAAAAATTAAAAGTAATGGAAATGGGGACTATAAATGTACAAGATTCAAGAACGCTTATTATTCAACCATGGGACATCTCAACTATAAATGATATATACAAAGGGATAATGGAAGAAAATATCGGACTTACTCCTGTGATCGACTCAAACATTATAAGAATTTCATTCCCTCTCTTGACCGAAGAAAGAAGAGAAGAATTTGTAAAAATGTTAAAACAAAAACTTGAGGCAGGAAAGATAATGATTAGACAAGTAAGACATGATAAAATGTCCGAACTCAAAAGGATGTTTGAAAAAAATGAGATTACAGAAGATGATAGAAAAAGATTGGAAGAAGAAATTCAAAAAATGACCGATGAGCATATTGGTTTGATTGATGAATTGGGGCAACAGAAAGAAGAAGAGTTAATGAAAATATAATTCCTTTATTAAAATGGTTAGATGGTTAATTATTAAATGGTGAAATTAAACCATTTAATCATAAAACCGTATAACCATTTATTTTATGCTTTTTGCAATTTTAGTTTTTATTATTCTCCTTTCCATTTTAGTTTTTGTTCACGAACTGGGACATTTTTTGACAGCTAAGATGTTAGGGATATATGTTGAGGAGTTTGGATTGGGATTACCTCCCAGAGTATTGGGGAAAAAAATTGGAGAAACAATATATTCAATCAATTTATTACCTATCGGCGGGTTTGTTAAATTGTATGGGGAAGAAGATCAAGAGGGACTAAATAAAAATCCAAAGATGAAGAATAGGGCTTTTTGCAACAGACCTAAATTGCAACGGGCATTAGTTCTTGTATCGGGTGTTTTTATGAATTTCGTTTTGGCGGTAATTGTAATTTCCTATATTTTTACTCAAGGAGTTTTTGTTCCAACAAATAAAGTACACATAGAAAATGTAATTTCAGGATCTCCAGCCTACACAGCGGGATTAAAACCCTCTGATATTATTTTAACGGTTAACGGAATTAAAATAACTAGAAGCCAAGAATTAATTAATATTACAAAAAGTGAACTGGGTTTACCAATAGCGTTGGGAGTAGAGAGAAATGAAGGAAACAAGAAATCAACATTAAACATTTCTATTACTCCGAGAAAAGATTATCCATCAGATCAGGGACCAATGGGGGTTTCTGCATCCAATTTAGAAGAGAAAAAATATCCTTGGTATCAAGCTCCAATTTTAGGAACAAAAGAAGCATTTGTTATGAGTTATGAAATGTTTTCCGGAATAGCATTAATTTTATGGAGACTGGTTACTTTTACAGGAGTTCCCAATGATGTTGCCGGTCCTGTTGGAATTGCACAGCTTACTTCTCAAGCAGTTAAATTCGGCTGGATGGCGGTGTTACAGTTACTCGGTTTACTCAGCCTTAATCTTGCGGTTGTAAATATTTTGCCAATTCCTGCTTTGGATGGAGGAAGGTTATTATTTATTATTTTCGAAAAAGTTATTGGAAGAAAAGTAAGAATTGGAGTAGAACAAACTGCTCATAGAATTGGCATGGCGTTTATATTAGGATTAACGTTAATAGTGACAATAAATGATATAGTAAGATTATTAAAAACTACGAGTATCGGTAATTTTTTTAAGAATTTGTTTTAAGTATATGGAATTTTCTAAAAAAAATATTACTGAAAAAAATATTAATTTTTCTGCTTGGTATAACGATGTAATTTTACGAGCTGAGCTTGCTGATTATGCTCCGGTAAAAGGTTGTATGGTAGTAAGACCATACGGGTATTCTATTTGGGAAAATATTCAAAAAATACTTGATGGAATGATTAAAGAAGCTGGTGTTAGCAATGCTTATTTTCCTCTTTTTATACCGCAAAGTTTTTTAAACAAAGAAAAAGAACACGTTCGTGGTTTTTCTCCGGAGTTAGCCGTCGTAACAATTGGAGGAGGAGAAAAGTTGGCAGAACCATTAGTTGTCAGACCAACATCAGAGACTGTTATTTATGATATGTATTCAAAGTGGATTCATTCATGGAGAGATTTACCACTTCTTATAAACCAGTGGTGTAATATTGTTAGATGGGAAAAAAGGACGTATCTTTTTTTAAGAACATCAGAGTTTCTTTGGCAGGAAGGTCATACTGTTCATTCTTCTCATGAAGAGTCCTGGAAAGAAGTAATAAGAGCATTAATGATGTACAAAAAATTTGTTGAGGAAAACTTGGCAATTGCTTTGGTAGTTGGTATAAAAAGTAAAACAGAGAAATTTGCCGGTGCTGTTAATACAACAACATTTGAATTGTTAATGCCTGACGGAAAAGCATTACAAGGAGGAACTTCCCATGATTTAGGACAAAATTTTTCAAAAGTTTTTAATATTTCTTTTCAGGATAAAGAAGGAAAAAGGGAGTACGGATGGCAAACAAGCTGGGGAACCTCAACAAGATTAATTGGAGGATTAATTATGGTTCATGGTGATAATTCCGGATTGATACTTCCTCCCAAAATTGCTCCATTACAGGTTGTAATTATTCCAATAGATCCAAAAAATTCAGATTTGTTAAAATATTGTACGAAAATAAAGGATGAATTATTAAACTTGGGAATAAGAGTTGTTGTTGACGGCAGAGAAGAAGAGACTGTGGGATATAAATTTAATAAATGGGAGTTAAAAGGGGTACCTATAAGGTTGGAGGTTGGAGAAAAGGAAATGGTTGTTGACGAAATAACCATTGTAAGGCGGGATGAAAATTCAAAATTAAAAGTCAAAAGTTCAAAATTACAATTAAAAATCAAAAACTTATTAGATGATATACAAAAAAATCTTTTTGCGAGGTCGAAGAAGTTTTTGGAAGAAAATACCAGAGAAGCAACATCATACAATGAATTCAAAAAAATAATGGAAAAAAACAGAGGATTTATAAAAGCTTTTTGGTGTGAAAATGATGAATGCGAGAAAAAAATAAAAGAAGAAACAAAAGCTTCAAGCAGATGTTTGTCTTTAGATGCAAAACCCGCCTTCGCCAGTTTTGGCTACGGTGGGGCAAGGGAAGAAAATGGGAAATGTATTTATTGCGGAAAAAAAGCAGTTCATAAATGGGTTTTTGCTCAAAGCTATTAGAATTTATAATTATTCTAATTTCTAATTGACCTAAGAAAGCATCAATGAACAAATTAGAAATTAGAACTTGGTCACTTTTTAGAAATTAGGTTAATCAAATTAATTAGTAATTTATGATAACAAAAAAAATAGTGGTTATTGGTGGTGGTACGGGAACCTTTACAGTTCTATCAGGATTAAAAAGATTTAGAAATGTAGAGTTAACTGCTATTGTGTCTATGGCTGATAGCGGTGGATGCAACCGTATTTTGCGGGATGATTTTGGTTTGTTACCAACTTCAGACATAAGACAATGTTTGGTGGCTCTGGTAAATGTTAACGGTGATGGTGATCTTTGGAGAAAACTTTTTTCATATAGGTTTGATAAGGGAGTGGGAATATCGGGAATGACATTTGGGAATTTGTTTATGGCTGCATTATCTGATATTTTAGGATCACAGACAGAAGCAATAAAAAAAACCGGTGAGATATTAAAAATAAAAGGAAAAATACTTCCCGTATCTCTTGATGATGTACAACTTTTGGCAACTTACGAAAATGACTCACAAATTGTCGGAGAGCATTTTATTGATGAACCAAAAAAAGAACATAACGGCAAATTACATATTAAAAATTTAAAAACGGTTCCAAAAGGAAAAGTAAATTCAGAAGCGGTTTTGGAAATTAAAAGGGCAGATTTTATTATTTTGGGACCGGGAGATTTATATACAAGCATTTTGGCAAACTTAGTTATATCCGGTTTATCCGAGGCTATTGTTAATTCAAAAGCAAAACTTCTTTATATTGTAAATTTAATGACAAAATATGGACAAACATACAAAATGACAGCGTCAGATCACGCAAAAGAGATTGAGAAATATTTAGGAGGAAAAAAAGAAAGAATTGACTATGTAATTATTAACAGCGGAAAAATAAAAGAAGAAATTTTAAAGAAATATCAAAAAGAAAATGCAGATGCAGTTTATGATGATTTGGAAAAAACTCACTATAAGGTGATAAAAACTGATCTACTTTCTTCATTATTGCATCAAAAGATTTCCGGCGACATACTTAAAAGAAGTTTAATAAGGCACGACATTGATAAATTAGCAAAAGCAATTTTATCTATTTAGTCAGAAAAAGCAGCTACTTGTAGTTTTCTCCCAAAAATTTTATACTTAGAGAGCTTATTTAGTGGGTAAGAAGGGGTTTATTGGATGAGAATAGTAGTAACACATTATAATCCGGATTTAGATGCTATTTCAGCGGTCTTCCTGGTCAAGAAATTTTTAAAAGGCTGGCAAGACTGTGAAATTGCTTTTGTATCTGCCGGTAGTACATTAAATAATGAAAAAGTAGATATTAATAATAATATAATCCACGTTGATACTGGTTTTGGCCGGTTTGATCATCACAATACCGATGGTGATACTTGCGCTGCAAAACTTGTTTGGGAATTTATTAAATCCCAAGTTTCCGATAGTAAATCCGAAAGCCAAATTTCTAATATTAATTATAGAGATTTGCAAACCATTGAAGCCCTAGACAGGTTGATTGAAGTAGTTAACGAAATTGATCATTTTCAAGAAGTTTACTGGCCGCTTCCCGATAAAGACTATTATGATTTTGGCCTAGAGAGAATTATTGACGGTTGGAAAATATTATATCCTGACCAAAACTTACGGTTTCTAGAATGGGGACAGGATTGTCTTGAAGGAGTAATACAAACATTTAAAAATAAAATATGGGCCGAGCAGGAGATTGAAACAGCAATAACATTTAAGACTAAATGGGGAAAAGGAATTGCCTTTGAAACTGTAAACGATGAAGTAATTCATCTTTCCCAAAAAAAGGGTTTTGCAATTGCCGTTAGAAAGGATCCCAGGAAAGGGTATCTTAGGATAAAAAGTTTACCTGATAAAAAAATTGATCTTTCTGATGTTTTTGAAAAGTTTAAAAAGGCTGATAGCGGTGCCACATGGTTTTTGCATGCAAGCAAACATATGATACTAAATGGCAGTGCAAAAAATCCCGACATGAAAGGGACAATTCTTGGTATGGATCATATAATTGATATATTAAAAAAAGAGGTTTAATATGTATGTAAGATTTGTTTATTTTTGGGAGGAGGTGGATTTTTATGGTCGTTGTTAAAGCACGACCCGGTGAACCAGCTGACTCCTTAATTAGAAAATTTAATAAAAAGGTTCTTGCAGAAGGAATTTTGACAGAATTGAAAAAGCGCGAATTTTATCAGAAACCAGCTCTTATCAGAAAAGAAAAAAAAGCAGCTTTTAAAAGACGTCAGTATGCAAAAAAATTAGGAAGTATGTAATATGCTTTTAGAGAAAATAAAAAGCGATTTAATTGAAGCCTTAAAATTGCATGAAAGCGATAAGGTGTGTTTACTGCGCCTTATTACCTCAGAGGTAAAAAATTACGAAATTGCAAATTATCCTCCAGGATTAGATAAAAAAGTTTCCGACGAAGACGTTCTTTTGGTAATTAATAGAATGGTTAAAACCCATAGAGAATCAATCGAAATGTATATTAAAGGAGGTCGGAAAGATTTAGAAAATAAAGAAAAGGAAGAGTTAGAATTATTACTTTCTTATTTACCAAAACAATTAAGCGAGGTTGAAATAAGAACAGTTGTTGACAATGTAATCGCCACAAGTGAAAAAGATTTTGGTAAAGTGATGAAGCTTGTGATGTTAGAACTTAAAGGAAAAGCGGATGGGAAATTAGTAAGTGAAATTGTAAAAGAAGAATTGGAAAAATAGAAATATAATAGTTGGTCATTTATTAGGCAAATTTAAATTTAGAGTAAATAGAACTATATTTTATGGTTTTTGTTGATATTAGAACCGAATCCAGATTTCCTATAAACCGAAAAAAAATAAAAGAAATTATTGATACAGTTTTAAAAAAACATGGTATAAGGGGAAAAGTTGATGTTGGAATTTTAGTTGTTGGTGACCGGAAAATGAAAGAGCTGAATAATAAGTATATAGGTCACGACGAGACAACTGATGTTTTATCATTTCCATTAGAAAATGGCGGAGTCATGAGCAGAAGGGGTACTATTGATGCTCCGTCAGGGTTTATATCTCCACCGGACGGTTTTTTGCATTTGGGCGATATAGTAATATCTTATCCACGAGCAATTTTGCAGGCTCAAGAAAATAATGTTTTGGTTGATGAGGAAATATTATTTCTTATTGAACACGGGCTTTTACATCTTTTGGGAATTCATCACGAATAAAATATTATTTAGTTAAAAAATCCACAGCAAATTCTTATGACTGTTTTTTATAGAAAATATAGGCCCCAAAGAATTTCTGAACTTGATAGTGAAAGCATTAAGAAAAGAATATTTGATGTTCTTTCTTCAAACAGAATTCCTCATGCCTTTTTGCTTACCGGACCTAGAGGTTTGGGGAAGACTTCAACTGCAAGGATAATAGCAAAAAGTGTTAATTGTTTGGATAAAGATAAAAGTGGAGAACCCTGCGGAAAATGTATAATGTGTGAAAGTATTTCTTCCGGAGTCAATCTGGATGTTTTTGAGATGGATGGGGCTTCAAACAGGGGGATTGATGAAATAAGAGACTTAAGGGAAAAAGTTAAACTTGCACCATCTTCTGCCAAATATAAAGTATATATTATTGATGAAGTGCACATGCTTACAAATGAAGCTTTTAATGCTCTTTTAAAAACACTTGAAGAACCACCCAGCCATGCAATTTTTATATTATGTACTACAGATTTGCAAAAACTTCCAGAAACAATTATATCCCGTTGTATGAGGTTTGAATTTCACTATCCTTCAAAAGAAGAATTAATTTTATCATTGAAAAGAGCGGTGATTGGTGAAAAATTAGAGATCGAAGATGAAGCTCTTTTACTTATTGCAGAAGGTGCGAAAGGAAGTTTCAGAGATGGTCAGAAAATTCTTGACCAATTATCTTTTGAAAAAAAGAAAATTTCTCACGAGATGGTGTCAAAGTTATTAACAGGTGATAATGAAGGCATTGATGATATTTTTTTTGAATTTCTATTAAAAAAAGATACCGGAAGGGCAATAGAATGGTTACACGAAAAAGCTGATAAAGGAATAAATTTAAAAGGTTTCACGGAAAAAATTTTATCAACTTTGCATTCCAGTTTATTAAAAAAAACTACCGGGATATTGCTTAATGAAGATCAAATAAATCCAAGTTTAGAAAAATTTTCTGTTAACGAACTAAGAAATCTCATTTTACTATTTTCTAAAGCATATTTAGACATGAAGCAAACATTTATTCCTGAATTACCGCTTGAACTATTAATAATAGAATGGGGAGAAGATAAACCGGATCAAAATCAAGATAAAGATTCGGATAAAATAACCGAAATTTTGAAAAGCAGAAATACTGATGAAAGCAGCAAGAAAAATGATGATGTAACAAATGATAAAGATATAGATGCAAGAGATAAAAAGAAATCCGATGCAAAAGTTAATAATACAGAAGAGAAGGAAAAAAGCGATGAATTACCATCTTTGCTAAGTAATGAAAAAATTGTAATGTTGTGGCCAAAAATTCTTCAAAAAGTAAAACCATTTAATCATAGTGTTGAAGCACTACTTAGAAGTTCAAGACCTCTGGTTTTAGAGGAAGAATGTTTAACCATTGAAGTATTTTATAAATTCCACAAAGAAAGACTGGAACAACCTAAAGTATTGGAATTACTTTCGGAAACAATAAGTGAGGTATTGGGGGTTAAAATAAGAGTAAAGTGTATTTTGGGCGAGAAAAAGATTTCCCAGAAAAATGTAAAAAATCCCACTAACGATTTAATGAAAACCGCTGAGGATTTATTTGAAAATTAATCAATTTTATTATTAATTATTTTAACTTGTTAATATTTTTAATAAGTTTAATGAAAGGAATATATGATGAATCCTTTTAAGCAAATTGGTGATCTTAAAAAAATGAGAGACCAGGCAATGGAGATACAAAAACAATTAGCAGAAGAAAAAGTAATTGTCGATAGAAATGGAGTACATGTTATTATGTCTGGAGATCAGAAACTTATAGAATGCAGTATTGATGGAAATGAAGACAGAAGAGTGATTGATGCAATTAATGAGGCAATCAAAAAATCTCAGGAAATTGCTGCAAGAAAATTGCAGTCAATGAGCGGAGGATTGGGAGGGTTACTGGGTCAATAAATAATCCTAATTGATCTAATTAACCTAATTTCTAAGAAAGCACCAAATACCATTTCATAATTTTGACATTTAATTCTTGGGTTATTTTTTAGGTCAATTAGAAATTAAAATAATTAGAAATTTATGATTGTGGCAGTGGGGAGTAAAAATCCAATAAAGGTTAGAGCGGTTGAAGAAGCATTTAAAATATATTTTCCAAAAATAAAAGTTATTGACAGTGAATCTGATTCTTTAGTGTCATCTATGCCTTTTGGAGATGATGAGGCGATTGCTGGGGCAATGAATCGAGCAAGAAATGCAATAAAAGAGCATAATGCTGATTTTGGTGTAGGTCTCGAAGGAGCATATCGTAAGGTTTCTAAATATGGATATTTTGAATCACCTTGGTTTGTGATAATTGATAGGAAAGGAAATATTGGATTATCTGGTGGGGGAGGTTTTTTACTGCCAACTATTGTGGTTAAGAAACTGAAAGAAGGAATGGAATTGGGAGATATAATGGATGAGATTACCGGAATTACTAATTCAAAACAGAAACAAGGAGCAATAGGGTTTTTCACAAATGGAGTAATAGATAGAAGAAAGTATTATAAAAATTATATTATTATGGCACTTTCCAGATTTTTACATAAAGACTTATATGACAAATTGACCTAATTATTCTAATTAACCTAATTTCTAAGAAAGCACCAAACAATAATGGAAATTCTTAATTTGGGATTTATTTAGGTCAATTAGAAATTAGAATAATTAGAAATTATTATGATTGGAGTTATTGGAGGATCGGGATTTTATTCTTTGTTTGAAAAACGTGAAGAACGGAAGGTTGAAACTCCATACGGAGCACCTTCTTCTAAAGTGGCAATAGGAAAAATTGCGGGTAAAGAAGTGGTTTTTCTACCAAGGCATAATAAAGACCATGACTATCCTCCTCATAAAATAAATTATAGGGCAAATATTTATGCATTATGGTCATTAGGAGTAAAAAGGATTTTAACTGTAACAGCTGCCGGATCATTACAAGCGAATATCAAGCCCGGAGATTTTGTTGTTTTGGATCAGTTTGTTGACAGGACAAGAACGAGAGTTGATACTTTTTTTGATGGACCAATCGTTACTCATGTGTCTATGGCAGAACCATATTGTTCCGAGATGTCCGACATTGCTTTTACAGAGGGAAAGAAATCGGGAATAAAAATGCATAAAAACGGAACTGTGGTAGTTATACAGGGTCCAAGATTTTCTACAAAAGCAGAATCTTTATTTTTTACAAAAATGGGATGGCATGCCGTGAATATGACACAATATCCCGAAGTAGCACTAGCCCGGGAAAAAGGGATGTGTTACAGTGCAATTGCACTTATTACAGATTATGATGCCGGGGTAGTTTTTAAAGAAAAAGTTAAACCTGTAAAAACCAGTGAATTCTTAAAAGTTTTTAAAAACAATAACGAAAGAGCTTTAAAATTAATTTTCAGAGTGATAGAAAATTTACCAGAGAAAAATTGTGAGTGCGAGAAAGTGTTGGAAGGAGCAGCGATAATATAATTTTTAATTGCTCTAATTTCTAATTGATCTAAGAAATGACCCAATGTCTAATGTCAAAATTAGAAGTTGAGTCTTGGTCATTGTTTAGAAATTAGGTCAATTAGGTTAATTAGAAATTTATATATGATTATAGTTACCGGTTCGTTGGCGTTTGATTTTATTATGGATTTTCCGGGAAAATTTGCGGATCAAATTGTCCCGGAAAAAATCCACCAGATAAATTTAAGTTTTTTGGTGAATACTTTAAGGCAGGGAAATGGCGGGACGGCGGGGAATATTGCATATAATTTAGCCCTTTTAAAACAAAGAGTAGGAATATTAGCATCGGCAGGGAAAGATTTTACTCCTTATAAATTGTTTTTGAAAAAAAATAAGGTAGAAACAAAATTTATTAACATTAGAAAAGACGATTTTACGGCGAGGGCTTTTATTACCACAGATCTTTCTGACAACCAAATAACCGGTTTTTATCCGGGAGCGATAAATTATGATAAAGATCTTTCCTTATCTAAGGTTAAACCAAAACCTGAGTTGGTAGTAATTTCTCCGACAGATCCAATTGCAATGGGAAATTTTGTTTCGGAATGTATAGAAGAAGTTATTCCATTTATGTTTGATCCAGGTATGCAGCTGCCGAGATTGTCGGATGAAATTCTAAAGAGGGGTTCGGCAAATGCAAAAATATTAATTGGAAATGATTATGAAATTTCTTTATTAAAAAATAAGCTGAATATAAGAAAATGGAATTTTCAAAAAAAAGATCAAATAATTATTACCACTTTAGGAAAAGAAGGATCAATTATAGAAACAGCGGAAAAGAAAATTTCTATTCCTCCTGCAAAGCCAAAAGAAGTATTGGACCCGACAGGAGCTGGTGATGCTTACAGAGGAGGGTTTTTAGCAGGCTATTTAAGAAAATTACCTTTTGAAGTTTGCGGGAGGATGGGGAGTTTAGCCTCTATATATACAGTTGAAAAATATGGTACATCAACCCATAAATATTCAGTTGCTGAATTTTGTGGTAGATATGAAAAAAATTTTAAAGAAAAATTAAAGATTATTTAAATGTTGACTAATAGCGGGTTTTTTTCTAATATAATTTGGTTATAATATTTTTATAAATTTATGAAAGGGGAAAAGATGGTAAGTTGTGACATAAAGGATTTGAAATTGTCATCCGAGGGAAAATTAAAAATTGAATGGGCCGGAAGAAATATGGAGGTGCTGGAATTAATAAAAAAAAGATTTAAAAAAGAAAAGCCATTAAAGGGAATAAGATTGGGGGCATGTCTTCATGTAACTTCTGAAACGGCAAACTTAATGATTGCATTAAAAGAGGGAGGAGCAGAGCTTGCTCTTTGTGCATCAAATCCATTATCTACACAAGATGAAGTGGCAGCATCTTTAGTAAAAGATTTTGGAATTTCCGTTTATGCAATAAAAGGAGAGAATACAAAAACTTATTATGAACATCTGAATTCTGTATTGGATACAAAACCACAAATTACTATGGATGACGGTGCGGACCTTGTTTCAGAAATTCATAAAAACCGGAAAGATCAGATTGCAAAAATAATTGGATCCAGCGAAGAAACAACAACCGGAGTAATCAGGTTAAAAGCAATGGAGGAAGACAAAGCATTAAGAATTCCGGTAATTGCAGTGAACGATTCAGAAACTAAACACTTTTTTGATAACCGTTATGGAACAGGACAATCATCAATCGATGGAATATTAAGAGCTACAAATGTACTTCTTGCAGGCAAAAAATTTGTTGTTTGCGGTTATGGTTATTGCGGAAAAGGTGTGGCCTCTAGAGCAAGAGGAATGGGGTCACAGGTTGTAGTATGCGAGGTAGATCCAGTTAGAGCTTTGGAAGCATACATGGATGGTTTTATGGTAATGTCGATTGACGATGCAGCAAAAATTGGAGATATTTTTATTACGGCAACGGGAGATAAGGGAGTTATTACAATTTCACATATGAAGAAGATGAAAGACAAAGCAATTATTTGTAACACCGGTCATTTCAATGTTGAACTGGAAATTGATGAATTAAATAAGTTAGCAAAGAAAAAAAGAATCAGGCCATTTGTTGAAGAATATTTATTAGGAGGTAAAAGACTTTATGTTTTAGCGGAAGGAAGATTAATTAATTTAGCTGCTGCAGAAGGGCATCCTGCTGAAGTTATGGATATGAGTTTTGCAAATCAAGCTTTAGCTGCCGAATGGTTGCTAAAAAATAAAGAAAAACTAGAGGCAAAGGTTTATACCATTCCTTCAAAACTCGATAAAGAAATAGCAAAATTAAAGCTAGAAGCATTAGGAGTTAGTTTTGATAAATTGACAAAAGAACAGACAAGATATCTTTCAAGTTGGCAAGAGGGAACATAAAGAACAATGGGTGTATCTTATTTTCTTGATTCTATATACATCCTTGCTATGTTTGCGTTTATTTCTGAAGGGTCAAGGATGGGATTATCATTAATAAATAATAAAAATTTTCCTTTCTCACTTTTTTTAATTAGAATATCTCCGTGATATTTATATCCTTCTTCAGTGCTGTGAAATTCATCTCCCGGATCAAAATAATAGTCCCAATTTATTCTAAAACCAACTGCCTCTACATTAGTATATGCAGTGAGAAATTCAAGCGAAGAAGGAGAAGTAGGACTACAGATACCGTGTCTGTTGGCTTCAATATCATGCCAGGGAGCAGTATCTGAAAGGTTTTTCCACCATGATTTTACGTGTGCTTTGAATTTTTTTTCTTCAGCTTCTCCTGCTCTTTTTTCATCATAAGATAGCCATTTTTTATGAGAATCGGCATTTCTAAAAGAATATAATTTTCCATAATCTATATCTGCTGAAGGAGGTTGTTCTCCAATAAACAAAGCTTTTTGACCGGAGTCTGATCTTGCGATTACCACCCTTTCAATATTTGGGGTTCCTTCCTTTATTATCTCAATTGTTGATATAAATTCATCAATTGCATCAACGATACCTGATTTTTGTAATTCTATTAAAAAGGGTGACAGGTTAGTATCAAATTCATGATTTATTTCATCTAGTCTTTTTTTTAGAGCTAACCTCTTTTGATCTTCATAAAAAGTTTTTTGTCTTGCCTGATCTCTAACTCCCTGCTCAATCATTTCTTTTATGGTTCCCATATTTTTCCTTTACCGGCAGGTTATAATTTTTCACAATTATAACACAATAACACAATTGGTTGAGGTTTTTCTGGAATTTGTGTTAAGATTAAATTTATTCTATGGAATTTTCTGAAAAACTCAAAGCAATTCCTTCATCACCCATAAGAAAGTTAGTACCGTTTGCTGATCGGGCTGAGCTCGAGGGAGTAAAAATTTATCATTTAAATATTGGTGATCCTGATATAGAAACTCCAAATATCATTCTTTCATCTCTACATAAATTTGAACATAAAATAATAAAATACAGTAATTCTAAGGGTGAAAAAATATTTATCGATTCTTTAGTTTCTTATTATAAAAATTTGGGATTTACTGATATAAATTGCGAGAATATTCAAGTTACTATAGGTGGAAGTGAAGCACTTCTTTGGACATTTTTAGCAATTTGTAATCCTAAAGACGAAATTATTGTTTTTGAACCATTTTATGCAAATTATAACGGTTACGGAGTAATGGCTGATGTTTCACTTGTTCCGATATTAACAAAAATTACTGATGGTTTTCATTTGCCAAAAGCCTCGGAGATAGAAAAGAGAATAAATAAAAAAACAAAAGCGATACTCATTTGTAATCCTAATAATCCCACAGGAACACTTTATACAAAAAAAGAATTAGAAATGTTAATTGGGATATGTAAAAAATATAATTTATTTTTACTTTCGGATGAGGTTTACCGGGAATTTGTTTATGATGGAAAAAAACAAACCTCTGTCTTAGAATTTAATTATCCGGATGGAGTTATTGTTTTGGATAGCTTATCAAAGAGATACAGTCTTTGCGGGGCTAGGCTTGGTTGTATGGTCAGCAGGAACAAGGATTTGGTTTCACTAATATTAAAATTTGCACAAGTAAGATTATCCGCAGGATTTATTGAACAAATTATCGCAGCAAAAATTAACGAAATACCAAAATCATATATAATAAAAGTACAAAAGGAATATGAAGCAAGAAGAAACTTGGTAATTGACTGTTTAAATAATATTAAGGGAGTAATTTGTAAGAAGCCCGAAGGAGCATTTTATATTATTGCAAGGTTACCAGTTTCTGACTCCGAAAAATTTGCAAAATGGTTACTTACAGATTTCCGTGATAAAAATGAAACTTTAATGGTTGCTCCTGCTTCCGGATTTTATGCATCTTCCGGTATGGGAAAACAAGAAATAAGAATTGCATATGTAATAAATAAAAAGGATTTAAAAAGAGCAATGGAATTGTTAGAATTAGCAATAAAACAATTTAATAAAATATAATTTTATGATTTTATTTTCTGGTACATCAAATCTTCCTTTAGCAGAAAAAATTGCAAAAAAGTTGGGAACAAAATTAGGAAGCGTTGAAATAAAGCGCTTTTTAGATCTTGAATGCCGTGTTTGGATAAAAGAAAATGTAGCGGGAAAAGATGTATATATTTTACAGTCGCTATCTACAGTAGCAGATCAAAATCTTATGGAACTTTGTTTAATGGGCAATGCGGTTTTGGGTTTGGGTGCAAAGTCTATTACCTCAATTATTCCTTGGCTTGGTTACAGCAAGCAAGATAAAGAATTTAGAAAAGGAGAGGCAGTTTCTTCGCAGCTGGTAGCAAAATTTATAGAATCAGCAAACTTTTCTAAAGTGATTACATTAGAACTTCATTCTGAATTAATAAAAAAATATTTTTCTATACCAATTTTGGAATTATCCACAAAAAAAATATTGGCAGATAGTATTGATAACTTTCAGTCTTATATAGTTATTTCTCCTGATAAAGGAGGTATTAATAGATCTGATGCTTTTGCAAAATATCTTAATCTTCCAATTTCTTATCTTGATAAAGCACGTGACCTTTCAAGCGGAGAGGTAAAGATATTAGGAATTGATAAAGATATAAAAAATAAAAAAGCAGTAATATTTGATGATATGATAAATACTGGAAGTACTGCAGTAGAGACAGCAAGGTTTTTAAAAAATCAAGGTATAAAAAAAATTATATTTTTAGCTACTCACGCTATATTAAGCGGGGAGGCAAGCAAAAGATTACAGGAATCGGCAATTGATGAAGTTGTTGTTAGTGATACGATATTTATTCCTAAAGAAAAGATTTTTCCAAAACTTAAAATAATTTCAGTTTCGGATTTAATTGCAGGGAGTATGTAATAGTTGTGATTGTTTAATTTTACTTTTGTTTATTTATTGGAATAATTTAATATTATGTTTTCTATTCCAAGACCATTGAAAAATTTAATTGAATCGTTTGAAAGACTTCCCGGAATTGGTCCGAAAACCGCTCAAAGATTAACATTTTATCTTTTGCATGTGCCCCAAGAACAATTAGATATTTTTGCTTCATCGTTATCAAATTTAAAAAAAAACACAGTTCTTTGCGAAAAATGCTTTAATGTTTCCGAAATAAATCCCTGTTCGATTTGTACTTCCTTAGATAGGGATGAAAGTATTATTTGCATAGTCGAGCAGCCATTAGATTTAATATCAATCGAAAAAACCGGGAGGTTTAAGGGGTTGTATCATGTTCTTCATGGTGCAATTTCTCCGATTAATAATATCGGACCAGATGAAATTCATATATCAGAAATTATTCCAAGAATTCTAAAGGGTAATATTGAAGAAATAATTTTGGCTACGAATCCTTCTATGGAGGGTGAGGCAACAGCGATGTATATCAATAACCAAATCTCAAATCTCAAATCCCGGAACATAAAATTATCAGAATTAAAGGTTACAAGATTGGGACAGGGATTGCCGATTGGAGGGGATCTGGAGTATGCAGATGATATGACTTTAACAAGAGCGATTGAGGGACGGCGAGAGTTTTAAATGATTACATGGCTGAATGGTTATTGGGCTATTTTAGTCATTTAGCAATATAACTATGTAGCCATTATTCTTTATGACAAAATTTGATATATTAAAACAATTGAAGAAAGTAATTGATCCCGAGCTGGGAATAAATATTGTTGATTTGGGGCTAATATATGATGTGGTTGTTAAAGAAAATAATGTTAAAATAAAGATGACATTAACAAGTATGGGTTGTCCAATGTCAGCTTATTTTTTAGATAGTGTTTCGGACGCGGTGAAAAAAGTTAAGGGAGTAAAGAAAGTAAAAGTAGATTTGGTTTTTGAACCAGTTTGGACACCTGACAGAATGAATAAAAAAGTCAAAGAAAAATTAGGATTTTAAAGGAGTAAATTATGGTTAAACAAATTATTGGCGGAATATTAGAGGAACTTGAAACAACAGCAGGACAGATTGTTAAACAAGCAGGTCAAACTACAAAAGGTATTGCTTCTGATGCTGCTAAGCAGGTTACGGGACAACCAAGTAGCGGAGATAATAGTAATTCTCAACAGTGGGAACAAATAGTTGGTAAGCCAATAGATCCAACACAAATGCAAAAAATGGAGCAGGAGGCAAAAATAAAAGAAGAAAGAAATAAGGCTGCAATAAGAAGAAATTTACAGTCATTGATGGAAGCACCGCGTGAACAACAGCAAGAACCGCCCAAATATGTAAAAGCACAGGTAGAAAAGCAAAAAAAGATGCAGGAGATACAGGAAAAAGAGAAAAAAAAGCCGCCACCGCTTCAAGTAAGATCTGCACAAGGAAAAGCATCCGGAGAAACAAGAGCGGGGTGGGGTGTTGGAGGATAAAATAAATAATTATAATTTAAAATAAAGGTTTAATAATTTTTAGTATGTTAAGAATCTTTAATACATTAACTAAAAAAATTGAGGAGTTTAAAGCGATTGATTCTCCGAAGGTGGGAATGTACTCGTGCGGGCCTACGGTTTATGACTTTACTCATATTGGTCATTTCAGGACATATGTAGGAACGGATATTTTGATCAGAGTTTTAAAATATTTTGAATATGAAGTAAGGCAAGTAATGAACATAACAGATGTTGGGCATTTGGTTTCCGATTCTGACAGCGGAGAAGATAAGATGGAAAAAGGAGCAAGAAGAGAGAAGAAAACCGTTTGGGAAATTGCCGATTTTTATTCGAACGACTTTTTTGAAGCGATGAAAAAACTAAATGTTTTGAAACCGAACGTTATCAGCAAAGCTACTGATAATATTTCCGAAATGATAGAGCTTATTAAAATATTAGAAGAAAATGGATTTACTTATAAAACTGATGATGGATTATATTTTGACAGCAGAAAGCTTTCCGACTATGGAAAGTTAGCAGGTCAAAATATAAATGATTTAAAAGCCGGTGCGCGGATTGAAATGGTAAAGGGTAAAAGAAATCCAACCGATTTTGCTCTTTGGAAATTTTCTTCTTTACTCCCGAATTCATCAGGACAAGCTCTTAAAAGAGAGATGGAATGGGAAAGTCCTTGGGGAGTAGGATTTCCTGGATGGCATATAGAATGTTCTGCGATGAGCAAAAAATACCTTGGTAAAAAGTTTGATATCCATACCGGCGGAGTTGATCATATTTCCATTCATCATACTAATGAAATTGCTCAGTCAGAAGGAGCTTTCGGTAATATTCCAGCTAATTACTGGATTCATTTTAATTTTTTAATGGTGAATGGACAAAAAATGAGCAAAAGTACAGGAAATATTTTTAACCAGTATGATTTAGAGGATAAAGAATTTTCTTTAATGGATTGTAGGTACTTATTTTTATCCTGTCATTATAGGGATGTTTTAAATTTTACCTGGGAGAGCTTAGAAGGAGCCAGAACAGCTTATAAAAATTTGAAACTTCTTGTTTCTAATCTATCAAAGACCAGCGATGAAAGAATTTCTTTGTCTAACGAAAAACTTGCTAAAATCGATAATTTTAGAAATCAGTTTATAATATCTTTAGAAAATGATCTTAATATTCCTCAGGCACTTGCAATGCTTTGGCAGGTAGCAAAATCAAATATTCCAAGCAGTGATAAGAGAGATCTTATTTTAGATTTTGATCAAGTTTTAGGGCTTAATCTTAAAGAGGAACAAAGCGAATCTTTGTTGATTGTTCCGGAAAATGTTAAGGAACTTGCTAGTATACGAGAAAAATATCGAAAAGAAAAAAAGTGGCAGGAATCAGATGAAATCAGAAAAAAAATTGAAGCGTTGGGTTATGGTTTTAAAGATTCATTAAGCGGAACGGTGATATATAAAAAGTAATTATGAAATGACCGTTTGTGTAATTATCTTCTTGTCATGATAAGCAGGGTATGATATCATTAGGCATTAATATGAACAATTATGAACTTACATTAATTTTAAAACCATCTTTTTCCGACAAGGAAAGGGATTTATTGATAGAGAAAATCGAAAAATGGGTTTTAGAATCAAAAGGAAAAATAGAAAAAATAGATAAGATGGGGAAAAGGGTCCTTTCTTATCAAATTAATAAATTTTTAGAAGGTATTTATATTTTTATGGTGCTTAACTTGGCGCCAAAGGAGGTGGGGCAGCTAGATAGGAAAATAAAATTAGATGAGAATATAATTAGATATTTATTAGTTAAAAAGGATAAAGTTGTTATAAAAGTTGAAAAAAAATCTAAAATTAAATTAAAAGAATAACATAAGATATTTTTGATATGGAGGAAATATTATGTCGAGCAGATCACTAAATAAAGTCATGTTAATAGGAAATTTAACAAGAGATCCCGAACTTAGATATACACCGCAAGGAACAGCTGTTTGTACTTTTGGACTTGCTACTAACAGAAGTTGGTTACCGGAAGGAGCTTCAGAAAGAAGAGAAGAAACAGAATTTCATAGAATAGTTGCCTGGAATAAGTTGGGGGAACTTTGTGCCCAGTTGTTAGCAAAAGGAAGAAAAGTATTTGTTGAAGGTAGATTGTCAACAAGAACTTGGACAGCACAAGATGGAACACAAAGAACTACCACAGAAATTGTAATTGACGATATGATTATTCTCGACAGTAAAAGAATAGTAGTGGGTCAAGAAGCGCAAGGTATGCAAACACAAAATGTTTCAGCTACAACACCGAATGTTTCAACTACCCCAACTGTTAGTCTTACTCCTCCTCCAACAACAACTACTACTACCACTCAAACTAGTCCAGTTGAAGAAATAAAAGTCGAGGAAAAAGCAGCAGGTGGTGAGGAAGTAGGAAAAAAGAAAAGAAAAACTGCAGAAAAAAAAGAAGAGACAGAGGAAGAAAAACCTTCTGAGTTAAATACTGATGATATTCCTTTTTAGCCAATAATATATGTTTAAAAAAACTAATCAAAGAAGATTAAGAAGAATAAATAAGGGAGGATGTAAATTTTGTTTGGAAAAAAATACACCAAATTATATTGTTCCCGACTCTCTAAAAGAATATATGTCCGAAAGAGGAAAAATCATGGGAAAAGATAGAACCGGAGTTTGTCCAAAGCATCAAAAGATTCTAGCTTGCGAAATAAAGAGAGCCAGACATTTAGCTCTTCTACCATTTGTAAATAAGATATAGTTGTTATCTATTGGTGATTATTTTAAAAATAATTTAGATTTTTTATGTCTGCCTTTAGTTTTAATTTACCAAAAGATTGTAATGTTTTAGTAAAAGAAGATTCTTCTATTTCACCGGGAGTGTTAATTGCAGAATCAGAAATTTTTTCTTCCGAAATTGTAATTCCTGTTGCATCCGACCTTGGGATTAATCCCTCTGATATCAATAATTATTTATTAAAAAAAAATGGTGACTTTGTTAATAGATTTGATCAAATTGCATTAAAAAAAGGAAACATTTTTAAAAAAAATAAATATATTTCTTCCCCCGTTAATGGAAAGTTAATATCTATAAATGAAGAAAAAGGAGAAGTGGTCTTAGGTTTTGAAAGGAATGAATATAAGTTAATTTCTCCGGGACTTGGTAAAGTTTTAGAAATAAAGGATGGAAATATAAAAATAGATTTTCAAGGAAAAGAAATTGGTTTGGAAGATGGGGGAGGAATGGTTTCCTTTGGCGAACTTAATATTATTTCCGGATTCGATGAAGAAGTTGACCATCTTTTAATAAACGATTCTCACAATGGAAAAATACTACTTGGGGGAATTTGGGGAAAAATAGATTTAGCTAAAGCAAAAGCAGTTGGTGTTTGTGGCATTATCGGAAAACAGATTGTCTCTGATTTTATAAAAGAATTTCAAGATAATCCTGTATTTTCAATTGGAACCATATCTGAAAAAAATTATTCTGTTTCAAAAGGCCATAATGAAAAATTATTAATCATTGATGGGGATAATAAGTTAATATGTCTCTTAAAATAATCAGAAATATTTTTGTTATTTTAATAGCTATAGTAATTTCATATGGTGTTGGATATAGGGTGGGATATAATGGATATACTACATTTCCTTTGCAGAATAGTAATTTTCCAACAATTTTAAATAGAGATAGTTCATATCTTAATTCTAATGTAGATTTTTCATTATTTTGGGATGTATGGGATAGGTTATTACGAAATTATGTTAAAAAAGAAGCATTGGATTCCCAAAAAATGTTTTATGGAGCAATTTCCGGAATGGTTTCATCGCTTGATGATCCATATACAGTATTTTTAACCCCAAAGCAAAATAAAGAAACAAAAGAAGAATTAGGGGGTAGTTTTGAGGGGATCGGTGCACAGTTAGGCTTAAAAGATAAAAAAATAGTTGTAATTGCTCCTTTATCACAAACTCCGGCAGAAAAGATGGGAATTAAATCCGGTGATTGGATTTTAGAGATTGAAGGAAAAACTACAGAAGGGTTATCACTTCCCGAAGCAGTTTCAAAAATTAGGGGAACAAAAGGATCAAAAGTTTCGCTAAAAATACTACACGATAAAGAAACAAAACCCATAGACATAACAATAACAAGAGATACAATACTTGTTAAAAGCGTTGAATGGAGTGTAAAAAAAACCACAAATAATAATGGAGATATTATTTATTTGAAATTAACAAGATTTGGTGATGAAACAGAAAAAGAATGGGATACAGCAATAAACCAAATCAGAGATATAATAAAAAAGCAAAATGTTAAAGGTATGATTTTGGATTTAAGAAACAATCCGGGAGGTTATCTTTCAGGATCGGTTTATATCGCAAGTGAATTTCTTAAAATTAATGATGTTGTTGTTGTGCAGGAAAATGCAAATGGCGATAAACAAAATTATATTGTAGAAAGAAATGGTAAGCTTCTAGATATTCCAATTGTTGTATTAATAAATAAGGGTAGTGCTTCTGCTTCTGAGATAGTCGCAGGTGCACTTTCTGATCATAAAAGAGCTAAATTAATTGGTGAAAAAACTTTTGGTAAAGGATCTATTCAAGAAGCTCAAGAGTTGCCACAAGGAGCAGGTCTTCATATCACAACGGCAAAATGGTTATTACCAAGCGGTAAATGGATAAACGGAACAGGGATAGAACCAGAAATAAAAGTGGAGATGGATGAAAAAAATCCCGAAAAAGATCCTCAACTCAATTTGGCTATTGATACTCTCAGCAAATTATAAGGAAAATATCTTATTAGTAAATCAGTATCCTTACCAAGCCATATGAAAAAAAAACTAATATTGTTAATAATAGTTATAATTTTATTTGTAGTAGGAATTTCAAAAGGGTTTTATAATAAAGGAAAATATTTTAATTTCCCAAGTTTATCAGAGAAGATTAAAGAAGAGGTAATAATTAATTCAGAAAAAGTTAAAATTGTTTCTGAAGAATCTATTGTTATTGATGTTGTCAATAAAGTATCACCGTCTGTGGTAACTGTTGCGATTTCTAAAAATCAGAAAGTAATTGATTTTGGATCAAGTGACTTTGTTGATCCTTTTTCCTTTTTTCAACAACCTTCACAAAAAAATCAAAAAATCGAGCAAGATATTGGAAGCGGGTTTATTGTAAGCGCTGATGGGTTGATAGTTACCAATAAACATGTTGTTTCTGATAACGAAGCAAAATATAAAATAATTACAAAGGATGATAAAACCTATCAAGTAATAAAAATATTTAGAGATCCCGCTAATGATTTAGCTATATTAAAAATTGAAGCAAGTAATTTGAAACCTGTTGAATTGGGTGATTCCTCTAAAATAAAAGTAGGACAAATAGCAATAGCAATAGGAACTGCTTTAGGAGAATTTAGAAATACCGTAACAAAAGGTTTAGTATCCGGAATGGGTAGGGGAATAACCGCTGGAAATCCGATTGAAGGAGATTCCGAAAAGCTAGATAATGTTATTCAAACAGATGCAGCAATAAATCCGGGAAATTCGGGGGGTCCTCTTCTTAACAGCAGCGGGCAAGTTATAGGAGTAAATACAGCAATTGTAGCTGGCGGTGAAAATATTGGTTTTGCCATACCGATTAATACCGTAAAAGAATCTCTTAATAATTTTAATAATACCGGTAAATTCAGCAGGCCATATTTGGGAGTAAAATATAGGTTGATTACAAGAAAATTATCCCTTCTTAATGAAATACCGGAAGGTGTATATATTGATGAGGTGGTTTTTGGATCTCCGGCGGAAATTTTCGGAATTAAGCAAGGAGATATTATTACAAAAATAAACGGAAAACAAATAAGAGAAACTGACGGAGGGCTTTCCAAAATTGTTTCGGGCAAGAAAGTTGGAGAAAAAATTGAAGTGGAGATTTGGAGAGAAGAAAAAACTTTTAAGGTTAATGTTGCCTTGGGTGAAAATACCGGAGAATAAAGTTTAGATATTTAAATTTTATAGTAACTTCATCTCAGAAATAACCGGTTCGAGATTTCCTTCCATTATACTCTCTAAGTTGTGCCAGGATTTATTAATTCTATGATCGGTAATACGATTTTGGGGATAATTATATGTTCTGATTTTTTCAGATCTCATACCTCTTCCTATTTGGTCAGTTCTTAAATTACCTACTTCATTTAATCTTCTTTCTTCCTCAATTTCCCAAAGCCTTGCTCTTAACATCTGAAGGGCAATTTCACGATTTTGGGCTTGGTATCTTTCTGTTTGACAGGTGACTACAATTCCTGATGGTCTATGACGAAGTCTAACAGCAGTTGAAACTTTATTTACGTTTTGACCTCCATGTCCTCCGCTTCTAAAAGCATCAAACTCAATATCTTCAGGATTTAGAAAAAAATCAACATTGTCTAATTCCGGAAGAACTGCAATTGTTGCTGTTGAGGTATGAATTCTACCTTGCCTTTCGGTTCCGGGTACCCTTTGAACGCGGTGAACACCAGCCTCAAATTTTAATGTCTTGTAAACATTCTTTCCTTTAATTTTAATGACAAATTCATCTAATTGTTCGATTTCCCATTTTTGTAGTTCTGCAAATCTAGTATACATCCTCATAAGATCTTTTGCCCAAATTTTTGCTTCTTCACCTCCAGCTCCGCCTCTAAATTCCATTATTACATTTCTTCTATCCAGGGAATCTTCACCTGCATTTTTATTTTCATTTGTTTGTTGGGGAATATTTATTGAGTTTTCCAGAATTTTTTTTTCTTCTTCGAGCTGTTCTATTTCTTTTTTTGCAAGAAGAGATAACTCCGGATCATTAAGGAGTTTTTTAGTTTCTTCTATTTTTTTGCTAATATCATTTATTTGTTGCTCTAGATAGTCAGGTAACATAATAATTTAAATTATTTATTATTTAAAATATCCATAATAATTATAAAAATATCGGGTAATAAAATTATTGGAAAATTATCGGTAACTACTTATTTTTTGGTTGTTCAGAAAGAAGCATTTCTCGAAGAGAACGGGGTCTTGGAGCTTCGTTAACATTTTCTTTATCCTTTTTTTTGAATGGATTTGCTTTTTGGTCAGCTAATTTTTTCTGGAATCTTTCTATTCTGCCAACAGTATCAACAAATTTTATTTGTCCAGTAAAAAATGGGTGACACTTACTACAGATATCTACCTTTATTGATGGTTTTGTAGAACCAGTAGTAAAAGTATTTCCACACGTACAGGAAACATTTACATCATTATAATACTTAGGATGAATACCTATTTTCATAGGATAATATTATATCATTTTTTCTTATAAAGGTGCAAGAAGCGGTGAGGGTGCATTTCTGTTAATATTATTCCTGATAAAACCAGCAATGCTCCCAATATAAATTCAATCGATATTTTTTCACCCAGAAGTGGAACTGCAATGGCAATACCAACAATTGGATTTAAATATGTAAATACTGCCATATGACTTACTTCCATTTTTTGAATTGCCCAGTTATATGCAAGATATGCAATGGCTGAAGAAAAAAATGCTCCGAAAATTATTCCGACAATGCCTTTAGTAGAGAGACTTGAAAGCCACGGGGTAGAGGAAAACTCATAGAGCAATAAGGGTAAAAAAGTAAAAGTTCCAACAAAAAATGTCCAGAAAGTGATTGTTTCTGCGGGATATTTTTTTATAATTTTTTTTGTGGCTATTGTTTGAATTACTGCAGAAATAGTTGCAATTAGCATTAATGTATCACCTAAAATAGTACCGCCTTTTTTTCCGATTAAAATAGGTTCAAGAAAGATTATTAATATTCCAAGTAAAGATAAAAAAGTTCCCAACCAAATATTTTTTTTAGGTTTTTCTTTCAAAAAGATGATAGAAAGAATAATGGTAATTATAGGTGCAGATGAAGCAATTATTACTGAGTTTATTGCTGTTGTATATTTTAAACCCCAAAAGAAAAATGAAATATTTATTGTGACACCAGTTAATGCAATCAATAATAAGGTTAAAATATCTTCCTTTTTTATTAACAATTTTTTATAAGCAAAAGGAAAAATCAACAATGATGCTATAGAGAATCTCAAATATGCAAGAGTAAAAGGAGGAATATTTTCAAGAGACCATTTAAAAATAGGGGAGGCGGCGCCCCAAATTATACTTGATGTTAATAATGCAAGGTAAGGAAGATTACTTTTTTTAAAAACTTCATTAAGCATGGGAAAAATTATAATTTTGTTTGTTCTTTTATATAACTTACCAATTTTTGAGTATCAATTTGTTCTTGGGTTTTATTAATCATGTTTTTTATCGTTAAAGTATTATTTGTTATTTCATCCGGACCCAGAATGACTACGAAGGGAATTCCTTTTTTATCTGCATATTTCAATTGTTTATCTAATTTTGTTTCAGGATCTGGAAAAGTTTCACAGTTAATACCACTTGTTCTCAATGCTGAGCTTATTTTAATAGATTGTTCTAATAATTCAGGAGAAAATATAGTAACAAGGACTTGTGTGACGATTCCCTTAATTGGAACTAAATTTAATTGTTGACAGGCCTCCAAAGTTCTGTCAAAACCAAAAGCAATGCCTGTCGCAGGTATTTTTTTACCTGAAATATTTTCTACCAGCTTATCATATCTTTCTCCGCCGCCAACTGACCCAGCGCTATAATCCGGTATTTTTATTTCCCAAATAGGTCCTTGTGAATATGAGAAAGAGCGAGCGAGAGTAGGGTCAAACTGATACCAATCATCGGGAAATCCAGTTTTTTTCAAATAATCAAAAATAGTTTCTATAGTTTTGTCAGGTTTTAGATTTTCGATAAAATTAAAATATTCCATAGATTTTTCTTTGGTGATTCCTTTTTGAAGCATTTCCTTTAATACTTCTTCTTTACCAATTTTCCTTAATTTATCAATTGCAGAAATAGCCGAGTATGGAATGTCTTTTAATAAATCACGATTATTTATTAAGGCTAAAGGATTTTTAAACCCAAGCGTTCTATAAAGATCTAAACTTATTGCGATACATTCCGCATCTGCAATGGAGGATTTGATTCCGAATATATCAATATCTGCTTGAGTGAATTCCCTGTAACGTCCTTTTTGTGGTTTTTCGGCTCGGAAATTTGACTGGATTTGATAACGACGGAATGGAAATGTAAGTAAATTCTCATATTGTCCAACTATTCTGCAACTTGGTACAGTTTGGTCATACCTAAGAGCAACATCTCTTCCACCAGGATCTTTAAATTGAAAGAACAGTTTTTCGTCTTCGCCTATTTGACCTTTAAAGATTTCAAGAGCTTCCAGCGTAGGGCTTTCCAGAGGTTCATAGCCCCATTTTTCAAATACACCAATCATTTTATTTCTAAGCCATTGACGCTTTCTGGCTTCTTCTGGTAAAAAATCCCGAAAGCCTTTTAATGTTTGTAATGCAATTTTATTATTCATATTTTCTCCTTTTCTTTAATGTTACTTTGTTTATCCTTTTTCTGCAAGGATTTTTGTTAATAATTGCCTTTTTTTTCCTTTTATATTATTTAAAGTTTTTTGAAAAACTTTTTTTTTAAATTCATTTTCAAGCTTTATTAAGTCTTTTGTTTTTTGTGAATAAATAATCTTAAAATTAATAACAAGGTTTACTTCTTCCCTCATTTCAATTTCTGTACCGCATTTTTTAGAAAGAAAGTTTATATAACAGTTTCTATATTGTTTGAGTGTTTTGCAATTAAGAAAATTTTGTCGACCAAAAAGTTTTTTATCATTGTAGTTGGCAGGGTAGAGTGTTCCTGAAAAAAATCCTTCACCTTCGTTTTTAAGTAGTTTATAAAGTTCACATTTTTTACAGTTATTTCTACACTTTCTGACATCTTTAGTATCAAAGACAAAACGAAAACCACGCCAATTATCAACGCCGACATTCACAAATTTGTCATAACGTTTTTTTAACTTGTTAAACTTTTCGGTCGCTAATTTTTGTATTTTATTATTCATTTTTATTTTTGGGATTTTGTGCTATGGAGGGCGCCCTCCATAGCACAAGTTGATCCTATTTATATTCCAACTATATTTTCTGGTTTATCGAACTCTTTTTGAATTCCACACAAAGGATATGAGCCGTATGGATTTCCAAAAGATTCTACCGTTGCCCTGCATCCTCCACGACACAATTGCCATGTTCCACAAGTATTACAAGGACCTGTTATTTTAGATTGAGTTAGTGATTTTCTTGTTTGAATAACGGGATTTTCTATGGCTTTTTGAATAGGATTTTCATCCTTTTCAATATTTGACAGAATGGTACGATTGTTACTACAGGGTTGAATATCACCGTTAGGTCTAAAATACAATGCGGTGTCGTAGAATGGACAGCTTCCCGTGATGTGCGGCATCAGGAATGTTATAGGTTCGAGATTTCTTTTTTCTCTAATTTCTTTAATTTGCTTCATAATCCATCGAACCTGATTGATTGTTGGAGCTAAAGCAAAATAACCCCAATTAGCCTTTTCTCCATTACCCATAAGTTCCAAATCCGGTTTAAAACCCACATCCAGACCAAATTCATAGTATTCCGGAACTAATGGTATGTTGGAATTAACACCGTTTCTGAGAAGGTTTTCAGCGCTTAGTTTTCCTTCCCCAAAACCAGCGTCAAGCGCGGTGTAAAGACCCCTAATTAACTGCTTTGCCGAATCAACAGTTTTCCCAATCATTTTTGCCTGTAATTTAAGTTCTTTTTTATCATTTGGATTACCAATGTTTAACTTCATGGTTACAAAGACTCCCTTGTCTACCAGCCACTTAGCTTTTTCCGGAGTCATAAACAATCCGTTTGTAAAAAGCCAAGGTGTAATTCCGCGGTCTCTTGCAACCTCTATTATTTTTTGAACTTCAGGCCAAACTTTTGGTTCCATAGGTTCTCCACCTATTAAATCAACCGATTCAGCCTCTTTACCATCGTTTTGTTTTTTGACAAGATTAAAGATCTTTTCAGCCATTTTGCTATTTATTAATTCTTGCGATTGTCTATTTCTTCCGCTTACTACCATATAACATCCCGGACAAGCACAAGCCCTGCATTCGTTACTTGTTTCGAGAATGATAGCAGATACTTTTGAATTGTTTTGGCTTGATTGCCGCTCTGTTTCATATCTTTGAGCTATATCTTTTTCTATCATATTTTTCACCTCCTTTCTGAAAAATAATTTTTACCATAAAAAAACCCAAGATCGAAGTAGTTTTTATGATATTCAAATAAAACAAAACTACGACGAAGATGGGCTTTAACTTATATGGTGAGACTTTTTTTTGATAATTTGATCTATTATTTGTAAAAACTTTTTATTTTGATCTCTTTTTTTTATACTAATTCTTATAAATTTATCGGTTAAGCCCCTGAATGATGATCCGTTTACAACCGATACCCCTTTTTCTGCTAGAAGTTCTACGGCAGTTTTGCTACCGACAAAGTCGTTACTGACTTTTATCAAAAGGTTTATTGATTCCGAATTTATAACTTCAAATCCTTTATTCCTTAACTTTTTTGTTAAAAAAATTCTTTCTTTTTTAATAATTCTCTTTGTTTTGTTTAAAAATTGTTTGTCTTTCAAGGCTGCGATTGCTGCTTCCTCAGAAAGTGATCCTATAGGAAAAGTTTGAGCTAGGTTTGCAATTTTTCCGATTATCTTTTTTTCTGCGACTAGAAATCCACAACGAAGACCAGCCAAACCAAAACCTTTTGAAAAAGAGCGGAGGATTAAAAGATTTTTGTTGTTTTTTACTTTACTAATTAAACTTTCCCCACCAAAATCGATATTTACTTCATCAAGAAGAACAGGAATAGGGGAGACATCTTTAATAAATTTCAAAAGCTCTTTTTTTAACAGTATTTTTCCAGTTGGATTGTTAGGATTACATAAAATTATGAGTTTTGTTTTTGAATTTATTCTATTTTTCATTTTTATTAAGTTTATTCCTAAGTTTTTATCCATGGGGGAGAAAATAGGATTTGCACTCGTATCGGAGATACCCTTTTCGAAAAGAGGAAAGGTGGTTATCGGTAAAATTGCTTCATCTTCCGGACGAAGTAGAGAACGACAAATAATATCGATTAATTGTTCTGATCCATTTCCCAAAACAATATTTTTTTCAGAAATTTTAAATTTTTGTGAGAGTGTATTTATCAATCTTTTGCAACTTACTTCTGGATAGAGAGAAATGTTTTTTATTTTTTTCTTTATAGCCATAAAAACCAGAGGCGAGCATCCTAAGGGATTTTCGCTTAAAGAAAAATCTAATTTTAATTTTGGTACAGTTGTTGCGTAGATTTTCATATAAAGATTGAGAGAATATATATTCCGCCTCCGTATTCACTTTGGCGGGATTATGTGTTTCTGGAACTCGCTTTGGCTCATTAAGAAACACATAAAAAAACCAGCCGGCTGGCTGGTTTGTCATTTATAAAATTTTTAGTTATTTACACGACAATACCGCCAACCTTTCTGGTTTTAAAATGATACCAATGGTTTTCGGTAGATCGTATGTTTTTCATAAGATAAATAATTATATCACTAATTGTCAATATTTATAGTTTAATATTTAAAAAGGGTAGTGGTCCATTATTGTATGTTGGGAGAATTCCATTCCATTTATCTATTGCCATTTTTTCTAACACCAATGGGTCGATTGTAAGTTTTAATATTTCTTGGGCCTTGGCTTGTCCTTCTGCCTGAGTTATTACTTGTTGCTTTTTAAATTTTTCTTGTTCTGCTTTGTATTCTTCTGTTTTTACTTTTTCTTTTTCAATTTGTTTTTGTTCAACCGCAGAGACATATCCCTGATCGAACTTTATTTGACGTACTAGAAATTCGTCTAATAAAATTCCGTTATTTTTAAATTTTTCTTTTAATACTTTAGTAACATTTTCTTGGAATTTAAACACATCTCCGGTATATAATTCTTGGGCAGTATATTCTCTGGCGATATTTCTTACCATTGATCTTGATTCTGCTTTTATTATTCTTTCTACAATTTGGGTTTCTTTACCTAGGTTTTGAGCGATCCATTCGATCTTGTTTGGATCCAGCTGAAATCTTACTGTATATCTAATACTGATTTGTTGACCGTCAGAGGTAGAGGAATCTATTGGTTGATCCTTAAATTCTGCTCCGCTTTGTTCTTGGTAGTCGCTAGTTTCATAAATAATTTTTTGTGTTGAGTAGCGATCTACACCTTCGATAAAAGGAAGTTTAACATTAAGTCCCGGATATGCAATCCTTTTGATTTTACCTAGTCTGTTAACAACTCCAATTTCTCCATATTTAACCGAAAAGAATGGGAAAGCGTTGGAGACAAGTGGAATACCTATGAATACGATGACAAGAATAGCAATAATTATTTTTAAAATATTGGTCTTAATAAAATTCTGCATATATAAAAGTTTATTCTAAGGAAGAATATATGTCAAGGATTTTTAAAATAATTATTTAGGATAGTAAAATCATAAATAAATAAAATATAATAAATTAATTTATTTCAGATATTTTTTTGACACATCATAGGAAGAGGGGAGGGGGAGGCCTATAGTAACATGATGCACATTGATATAGTTATAGGCCTATAGTGGATAACTCTTTTCACGAAAAATAATCATTTTTTTCACGGATCTGTTTATAATTTTATCAATGATATTGTTTGACTGCTTGCAATTCTTCTCTGTAAGGGATTTGTATTACCCGTACAATATTTACACTCTTCTCTTGATGAAGGATACTCCTCATTTTATTTGAGTTGAGCACAAAAATGACCAGATAGGGCATATTAAAGCTCTAAATATCTCACTTTACAAATACATTACAATAAACTAGGCATAAAAATATTATTATATCGCATTCTATAGCCATAAATTTCATTATTTGACAGAAATACATAATATTTTAGCTTGTAAACAAAGAGAATATAGCATGTTTAAGCCCTAAATTACATCATGCTATAAGACTTATAAATTAATTAGCCTTATTTATTAATGAGTAGAGCTTTGTCATACTCTGAAATAGCCTTGGAATTAGATATATAGCGCATATCTATCCTCTAAATATTATATCAATCTAGAAAACAACAAATTGATAGCCTTAAAATATGATGATTATATTGATTTAATGCGCTAAACTAATGATGACGACAGATTGATTGTTTCGTAACATGAAATATAGTAGTAATTTATTAAACTTCCTATGCCATATGTTATTACGTTTAAGATAATACTTGGCCTAGTGTAGCAGAGGGGGTTGTTTATTCTCTTTTGATCGGGTGCGTCTCTTAATTTGATAACCTTAGATAATAATAATTGACCCACCTAAATTTTATATAATTTCAATGTCGTACAATAATACTTTTGCGACGTTACGGAAATTACTCTGTTAGAGAAGTCAATAAATTTTACTTTAAAACAGTTAATAAATATTTAATATTTTTGGGTCGTTTAAATACTGAATACTCTTTTTTCACAATTTCCCCTGTATTATAATACAGCTTTAAAATATATATTTTCCAAACTTAACCCGAAAGTTTAGCTTCAGAAAGACGACTATATACTCACCTGACTTCTCTTCCGGGCTTTCTAGGGCATCCTACGGGGTTGTAGACTCAGGCATTAGAGTATTTTATTCCTTTTATATATATTTAATTAAAATACTATTTCCTTATATAAAATTATCATTCCTACGACTATTAATAAATAAGAAAGAAAAAGGAATTTATAATTAAATACAGAGCTATAGATATTTATAGATTTTATAAATCAGATAATTTATATTGAAAGGGAATCGTAAATAATAATTGTTAATATTTTTTATCTTATCCTCAATTGCCATACTTTGTTTCTGAAGATAGAATTTTGAAGTTCAAGTTTCATTATTGACATGTCGCACAATTTGATGTTACCCTGTTTCTAGGAATGAAAAAAAATATCGAACAATTAGTTCAAGAATTTCTTGAATATTTAGAGGTAGAAAAAAACTGTTCAAAATTAACAATTAGAGACTATAGGCTATATTTACTCCGTTTTACCCATTGGTACTCCCCTATCTCTAATTTCATTGAGGATTTAACACTTAATGACATAAGAAGATATCGATTATATTTATCACATTTTGCTGACGAAAAAGGTTTAACCTTAAAAAGAGTAACCCAAAATTATTATGTGATTGCTCTTCGGTCTTTTTTGAGATGGTTAATTAAAAATGATTACAAAACATTAGCTCCGGAAAAAATCGATTTACCAAAAACCGAAAGCAGAAGCCTGTTGTTTTTAGATAGAGATCAGGTGCAAAGATTACTTAATGCACCTGAAATTTCAACCCCCCAAGGAATAAGAGATAAGGCAATACTTGAAGTATTATTTTCAACCGGTCTTAGAGTATCGGAATTGGTAAAACTTAATAGGGATCAAATAAATTTGGAAAGAAGAGAGTTTGGAGTGATTGGGAAGGGTTCACGAGCCAGAGTAGTTTTTTTATCAAAAGAATCAGCCGGTTGGATTGATAGATATATTAAATTAAGAGATGATGATTATAAACCTTTATTTATCCGCTACAGCGGAAAAAAAGATGATTCTCTAGATGGTGAAAAGAGAAGATTAACAACAAGAAGCGTACAGCGGATTTTAGAAAAGTATGTTAAAAAAATGAAATTACCAGTTAAGGCAACTCCACACACGCTTCGTCATAGTTTCGCAACTGATTTGCTAATAGCAGGGGCAGATATCAGAAGCGTTCAGGAGATGCTTGGGCACAAGAATATTTCAACTACACAAATCTATACACACGTTACAAATAAGCAGTTAAAGAATATTCACGAAACATTCCACGGAAAAGGAAGATAAGAAAATTTCTAATTTCAAATTAACCTAATTGATCTAATTTTTATTATTTTTTGGCAGAAATTACTAAATTTTGCATGAGGCAGGCGACATTTATAGGACCAACACCACCAGGTGTGGGAGTGTAAAAACTTGCTAATTTTGAAACTGACGGTTCTTCAAAATCTCCGGTTAATCTTGAGTGAAGATTTGAAATTCCCACTCCAATACAAACAGCATTTTTACCAATCATATCTCCTGTAATAATATTTGGTTTACCTACACAAGAAATGATTATATTGGATGATTTTAATAGTTCTTTTATATTTGTTGTTTTGCTGTGGGCTACAGTAAAATTTATACCCATTTTTGTGAAAGTATCCGAGATGGGTTTTCCTCCTGTGTCTCCCCTGCCTAAAATTAATATTTTTTGGGTTGATAACCAATTGATAAAAATTTGATTATGATTTTTTAATTCCTTCTTTAGATTTATAAAACAATTTTGAAGTATTTTTAATACCGCCAATGCTATGGGTGGAGTGAACAATGAATTCTTATTAAAACCATCGATATCTTTTGATGGCGCGATTACCTGCGCGATTATTGCGTGATTTATTTGAGTTGGAAGCGGAAGCTGGACTATTATTCCATTTATTTTAGTATCGTTGTTAAACTGTTTTATTTTATTAATTAAAAAGGTTTGAGATGTATTTTGCGGTAGCGTTATTAATTCTAAATTTGCTCCAATTGATAATACTGCTTTATTTTTTTGCTTAATAAAAGAAAGACTTGAAGGATTTTTCCCGATAAGAACAACAACTAATTTAATCCCGTTTGGTAATCCTTGAACCTCTTTTTTTAATTTTGCCAATATACCGTCTGCAATTTCTCTTCCGTTTATTTTCATAATTTTCTATTTAACAATTGTTCTTGCTTCTTTAAAACTTTGGATCAGTATATCTTCCATTACTGTTGTTGGTTCTTTCTCCATGTTTATGTGATCTGGTAATTCTTTGTCGATTTCCAATACGATCATTTTTTCTGGTGTTTTTGACTTTTCTTTTGAAAGAGTAAGAGTTTTTGGAGTTTTACCTAATAATTTTTCAATAAATGACATTGTTTCCTTTTATAAGTCACTTTTTTCTATACAGGTAACTGCAGCAACAGTATCTCCTTGTTTTGCGAAACGCATAAGAATAACTCCCTGCGTTGGTCTCGAGAGTTGGGGAATATTTTTTAAAGGTAATTTAATTACCTGCGCTAAACGGGAAGTTATTATTACCTGATCAATTGATTCATCAACCATTTCTGAAGCTACGACCTTTCCCGTTTTTGGAGTTACCTCGGCAACTTTTACTCCCTGTCCTCCCCTATTTTGAAGGGGAAATTCTTCGATGGCAGTTCTTTTTCCAATTCCCTTATCCATAACAACCAAGATATGACGGAATAATTTTATTCTTTTATCTTTTTCGATTGTTTTGCTGTCAGAAAAAATTTCCATCCCAATAACATAATCATCTTTTAATAATTTAATACCTCTAACGCCCATTGTATCCCGACCTGTCGGACGAACATCCTTTTCACTAAGGTGGATACTTTTTCCATCATGCGAAACGAGAAGTATGTGATCATTTCCACTTGTTGCTTTTACCCAGGTTAATTCGTCATCATTTTCAAGTTTAATAGCAATTAAACCATTAGCCCGAATTTTTTGGTAACTTGATGTTTCGGTTTTTTTTACAGTACCTTTTTTTGTTACCATAAATAAATATTTTGAATCTTTTTGTTTTTTGCTTATTGTTAATACTGATGAAACTGTTTCTCCCTGTTCAATATTAATTAAATTAACTACTGCCTGTCCCTTTGACTGTCTGCTTGTTTCGGGAAGATCATATACTTTTTCTTGAAATACTCTTCCTTTATTGGTAAAAAATAGAATATCATCATGGGTATTAGCACAAATGAGCATGTTAATTTCATCCTCATCTTTTGTGGCCATGCCAGTTACTCCTTTTCCTCCCCTCCGTTGTGCCTTAAACGAACTTGGCGGAAGACGTTTTATATAGCCTGTTCTTGTTATGGTGATTACCGTATCTTCACTTGGAATTAAATCTTCTTCGGAAAATTCTCCAATTTTTTGCTTTATAAGTCTGGTTCTTCTCGGATCACCAAATTTTTCTTTTAACTTAAGAAGTTCGTCTTTAATAACTCTTAGAACTTTTTCCGGGTGAGATAATAAATCTTCAAGATAAGCGATAGTTTCTTTTATCATTAAATATTCATCTTCAATTTTTTGTCTTTCCAAAGCGGCTAGCCTTCTTAATTGCATGTCAAGAATTGCAGTGGATTGGATTTCCGAAAGCTTAAATTTTTCCATCAAATTCTTTTTTGCTGTTTCTGCGTCCTTTGATTTTTTGATAGTTTCAATTACAGCATCAAGATGATCAAGGGCAATTTTAAGACCTTCCAAAATATGAGCCCGGTTTTTTGCTTCTTTTAGTTCATACTCTGAACGTTTGGTAATAATTCTATGACGGTGTTTTAAATATTCCTCCAAAATTACTTTTAATGTTAGTGTTTGAGGTGTTCCGTCTACCAAAGCAACCATATTTACCGGAAAGGTTGTTTGCATATTGGTATGCTTAAAGAGATTGTTTAGAACTGACTTTGGTTTTGCGTCGCGTTTTAATTCAACAACAATTCTTATTCCATGACGGTCGGATTCATCTCTTAAATCAGAAATTCCTTCCAGGCGTTTTTCTTTCACCAAATCGGCAATTCTTGCAACAAGAAGAGATTTGTTTACCTGATAAGGAAGTTCTTCGACAATTACTGCCGATTTACCATTTTTTAATTCTTCGATATTAGCTTTTGCTCTAATTAGGATTTTACCCTTACCTGTCGCATATGCGGCGGTAATTTCCTGCCAATCGTAGATAATTCCTCCGGTTGGGAAATCGGGTCCTTTGATATATTCGAGAAAGTCTTCTGTTGTCATAGAACTTTCTAAGCTTATATCATTATTAACTTTTTCTGCTTTTGTTTTTCCAATCATTGCAACGATTGCATCAATTACTTCATTTATATTATGGGGAGGAATTTTAGTAGCCATTCCGACTGCTATACCATCAGAACCCATAAGCAAAAGATTTGGAAGTTTTGCCGGGAGAAAATTTGGTTCCATTAGTGTATTATCGAAATTTGGAGATTCACTTACTGTTTCTTTGTCGATGTCCAAAAGCATTTCCTGAGCAATTGCAGCCAGTTTTACCTCGGTATATCTCATAGCAGCCGGAGGATCTCCATCAATTGATCCGAAGTTTCCCTGACCGTTTACTAGGGGGTATCTCATGGCGAAATTCTGAGCGAGTCTGGTTAAGGCGTCATATAAAGCAATATCTCCATGAGGATGATATTTTCCCAATACTTCTCCGACTACTTTTGCGCTTTTAACGTGTCTTGTGGTGTGGGATAAACCCATTTGGTACATTGCATATAGTATGCGTCTGTGGACCGGTTTTAAACCATCTTTAACGTCAGGAAGAGCACGGGCAACGATAACAGACATTGCGTAGTCAAGATACGACCTTTGCATTTCTGCTGTTATTTCAACGTGTCGTAGTTTTCCAATATCTGTCATAAATTACTTTGGTATTTATTTTATATATTGTTCTGATTTTTCTTTTTTGGAATCTCTTAGAGGTTCAAATTGAAAACCTTCTTTTATTAGAATTCTGCCATTTTCTGGTGTAAATACATATTCATCTTCTGTGTCTTCTCTTCGAAAACCAGGAATAATAGTATAAACATTAAATCCATCCTCGGTTACGACTAATTCTTCCCTTGGTTTTATTGACAGGACTATTCTTGTAGTTCCTGGACCAATTTCTTTTTCCTTTCCCGAAGGATATGTAATTTTTACAGGAGACATATTTTCTCCAATTTCCGGCAGGAAATATTTATTAATTAATTATTTTCCTATTATAGCAATAACAAATGGTGCAATTAGCAGCGCGACAATTTGGACAATTTTCATCATTGGGTTTAGTGCCGGTCCTGACGTATCTTTTAACGGATCGCCAACCGTGTCACCAACGATTGCTGCTTTATGAGTATCGCTTCCTTTTCCTCCGAAATTACCATCCTCGACATATTTTTTAGCGTTGTCCCAGGCACCTCCTGTATTGCACATAAAGAATGCAAGCATTAGGCCAACGGTTACTGTTCCACCAAGAAATCCCCCTAATGCTTCTGCGCCCAATAAACTTGTTATGATTGGTAGAGTTATTACCATTAGTGCTGGGATTACCAATTCTTTTTGGGCAGCTTCTGTTACAATCTCTACTGCTTTTGAATAATCAGGAAGCTGTTTACCTTCCATAATACCTTTTATTTCTTTAAATTGTCTTCTGACCTCTTCAACGACTTTAAATGCAGCTTTGCCAACAGATCCGATTAACCTTGAGCTAAAAAGAAACGGAAGAGCACCTCCCAACAAAAGGCCAATAAATACTTTTGGTATTGCAATGTCAATTGCCTTTAGACCCGTTGCTTCAAAATACGTAGCAAAAAGTGAGCTTGCGGCAACTGCAGCAGAACCCACAGCAAACCCCTTAGTAAGGGCTTTGGTAGTATTACCAACCGCATCTAAATTACCTGTAACTTCAGGAGCTTTACCCTTTAGACCTGCCATTTCTACCATTCCCTGGGCATTGTCTGAAATTGGACCAAAAGTATCTAGGGCCATTATTATACCTGTGGTTGCCAACATACCCATACCGGCAAGGGAAATTCCGTAAAATCCCATAAATTGATATCCTACTAAAATTGTTGCTGCAACAATAATTACAGAAACAAAAGTAGATTCCATTCCAATTGACAGACCAGCTATCAGATTTGTACCAGCTCCGGTTTTTGAAGCTTTAGCAATTTCTACGACGGGTTTTTCACCTGGTCCGGTATAATATTTTGTTACAAATAGAAGAGCCAACATTGAAACAATTCCTGCTACTGCAGCATAACCTGCCTTTGGTTCGCCCAGTAGATAAACTGATAAAGCCATAAAAATAATTACTGCCGAAACTGCAGAAACAATAAATCCTCTAATTAGCGGACTTAAAGGATTTTCTTTATCATTTTTCGCTTTAACAAAAAATGTTCCTAAAATTGAGGTAAGAATGGCTCCAGATCTTGCTAACAGAGGAAAAACTACTCCCTTTAAACCAAACATAGCACCGCCTAAAATCATTGCGGCAACTATTGTTAAGGCATAAGATTCAAAAACGTCTGCTGCCATTCCCGCACAGTCTCCGACATTATCACCAACATTATCTGCAATTGTAGCCGGATTTCTAGGATCATCTTCGGGAATTCCTTTTTCCACTTTTCCAACCAAATCAGCTCCGACATCAGCAGCTTTTGTAAATATTCCACCTCCGACTCTCATAAAAAGAGCAAGTAGTGCTGCTCCGAATCCGTATCCAACAAGGACATTAGTTGCATTTTTGGCAACAATATCAGCTCCTTGTGATATAAAAGTAAAATATGACCACATATAAATTAAAGAAACTCCAAGAAGTCCCAGCCCGACAACCAGCATTCCATTTACTGTTCCGGCACCAAATGCCACTTTTAAAGCGGGGTTTAAACCCTTAATAGCGTTATTTGCTGTTCTTGTATTGGCCCTTACTGCTATCCACATCCCGAAGTAGCCAATTATTCCGCTAAATAATGCTCCGAGAAGAAAAGTTATTGCAATTCCTTGTCCGAGACCAAAACCAATAAGAATTGAAAGAATTGCTACAAAAGGGAGAATTACTTTAAATTGACGTCTTAAATATGCCATGGCGCCATCCCGTACGGCCTTTCCTATGGTTTTTAATTTTTCGTTTCCTTCGTCTTCTTTAAGGACTTTGCGGGTTAAAATAAGACCATAAATAAGGGCAATGATGGCAGTGGCAGGAGCGACAAAAAGTGCGATTAGCTGAATGTCCATAATTAAAAATTCAAAACTCTAAAGTCGAAAGTCAAAATTAATAAATATTATTGTTCTATTTGCATTTTAAACTTCGAGTTTTGACCTCATTAATTATATTAATAAACTTAAACATCTAACGTAGCGGTTTTTGCATGTGTTTGGATAAAGCGTTTTCTGGGAGGAACTTCTTCACCCATCAACATGCTAAAAACCTGATCTGCCTGTGCGGCATCTTCAATATTTATGATTTTTAGAGTTCTATTTTCGGGATTCATAGTTGTTTCCCATAATTGTTCGGGATTCATCTCTCCTAAACCTTTATAACGTTGAATATTAACATTTTTATCCAATTTATGCTCTTTTAATATTTGTTCTTTTTCATCGTCTCCATAGGCGTAAAAAACTAATTTTCCCATCTGGATTTTATAAAGCGGAGGTTGAGCGATATATAAAAAACCACTTTCAATTATATAAGGCAAATGACGGAAAAAGAATGTTAATAATAATGTAGTTATGTGTTCTCCGTCAACATCAGCATCGCACATTATTATTACTCTATGATAACGGAGTTTTTCAGGATTAAGACTATCCCCTATTCCCATTCCCAATGCGATTATTAAATCTTTAAGTTCTTCAAATTGAATAATTTTATCAAGTCTTGCCCTTTCTGTATTTAAAATTTTTCCTCCAAGTGGTAATATTGCCTGAAATTTTCTATCTCTTCCTTGTTTGGCGCTTCCACCTGCGCTATCACCCTCAACAATATAAATCTCTGACATGGCGGGATCCTTTTCCTGACAATCGGCTAATTTTCCCGGAAGAGTTGCTCCATCTAATGCTCCTTTACGCAAAACCGCATCTTTTGCTGCTTTGGCTGCAAGTCTTGCCTTAACTGCTAATACAATTTTTTCTAATATTTTTCGGGCATCCCCCGGGTTTTCTTCAAAATACATGTCTAATCCTTCTTTTACAACAGTTTGAACAATAGGTTGGACTTCGGCATTTCCTAATTTTCCTTTTGTTTGTCCTTCGAATTGAAGTTCTTGAGAAGACATTTTTATATAGACCACAGCGGTCAATCCTTCTTTTGTATCCTCTCCCGTTACTCCATCATCGCCATTTTTAAACGCACCTATTTTTTTCCCGTAATCATTAATAACTCTTGTTAGAGCCATTCGGAAACCAGTTAAATGCGTTCCACCTTCTTTAGTATTAATAACATTAACAAATGATTCGACTGTTTCGTTGTAACCATCATTGTATTGAATTGCAACCTGAACCTCGACCGAATTAACTTGTTTGGAAATATATATAGGATTATGAAGAGTAATCTTATTATCATTCAATTGCTCTACTAAAGCGGTAATTCCCTGTTCAAAATAAAAATTATCTTCCCTGTCTGTTTTTTCATCCTTTAAATGAAAAAACAATTTTGGGCAAAGATATGCTCTTTCACGGATAGATTTTTTTAAAGTTTCGTAATCAGCCTCAACGTCTTTAAAAATTTCACTATCAAGAAGAAAAATGGTTGTCGTACCTGAATGAGTTGACTTTTTTTTGGGATCTTCCTTAACATCTCCCAGTGGTTTTCCTCTTTTATATTCTTGTGTCCAGGTTTTTTTATCTCTTTGAACTTCGACTTTCATCCATTCTGAAAGTGCATTTACAACTGATGCTCCTACACCATGAAGTCCACCGCTTACTTTATATGCTTTACCATCAAACTTACCTCCAGCATGGAGCTTTGTCATAACAATTTCTAATGCTGGTTTTTTATATTGGGGCATCATATCAACAGGAATTCCTCTTCCATTATCAGATACTTCTATGGTTTTGTCTTTATGGATTGTTATCCAAATATTTTTTGCATAACCTGCAAGTGCTTCGTCTACTGAATTGTCAATAATTTCTGTAACACAATGATGATAGCCATGAGTATCCGTAGAACCTATGTACATTGCAGGGCGTTTTCTAACCGGTTCCAGTCCTTCTAATACCACTATTTGTTTACCCGTATAATTATCGTTTTTTAAATTAGCCATATGAAGAAAAAAATACTACCAATAAAGCCCATTTTGCTGTTTTTTAATATTTATAAGGCTTTGGCAGCGATTGGTAGCTTACATAATTATTTTATCATTTTTAGCACCTTGTGTCCAGTACTTTTTAGTAATTTTACTATAATAAATAATTCAAATATTATATATATGCCCAAGATAAAAACAAATGATCAAGAGCTAATTTTTGATTGATATTTCTTTCTATGAGATTCTTTGTTTCAACTGTTTTATTTATAGATTGTATTATTTGTTTTGTTGTTATTTGAGTAACTTTGGCTTTGTCTATATATTTATACTCTTTTCCAATAGTTTTTGATAATAGTAATTCCCTTAAGACAATAATTGTTTGCATTAACACAATAGAAATGTCTTTTTGTGTTTTTCCTTTAATAATTTCATCGGTTTTTAGAATCCTATTTCCAATACTTGAATAGAATATGTATATAACATTTTCATAAATATTTATTTTCTCTTTTTCGCTAAGAGTGTTTTTTGATGAACCGAGATTAATATTTTGACATCTTGATATTATGGTTGAAAGCAGGAGGTCTTGATTTTGAGTTAGTAAGATTAACATAACATGGGTTGGTGGTTCTTCGAGTGTTTTTAGTAAGGCATTTTGAGATTCAACAGTTAATTTTTCTGCATTATCTATAATAAATATTTTGTAGGGAAGAGTTTGCGGTTTTAATAAGATATTTTTTTCTATATTTCTAATCTCTTCAATGCCGATTAAATTATCAGAATTTATAATATATAAATCAAAAATATCTGAAATTCCTTCTTTATAAAATTTTTCTATTTTATTTTCATCTAACTTAAAAGGAAGTATTTCAATTGCTTTTTTGCGTCTTGTTTCCTTATTGCCGCCAGAAATAATTATTGATTGAAACATAATAAATATTTAGCTTTGTTTGTTATATTGACATTATAGCTTAATATCAGCGATAATAAAATTATTCAATAAATATTATAAACCAATAAACAAGTAAGAGTTTATAACTTTCTTACTGCCCAAATGTACGTAGATCCCGGAAATTTAATCAGAGTTTTATCAGAAGAAAAAGCTTTAACACCCGACCAAGTAACTTTAGTTAAGCTTGAACAGGCAAATACCGGCGTTGATGCTGAGCAGATTATTACCGAGCACGGATTTGCATCTTCAGAAGAATTAACAAAAGCCAAAGCAAAAATTCTCGGTATTCCCTTTCTTCCAATTGCAACGACCAGCGTTTCTCCCGATGTCTTGTCTTTAATACCGGAACCCGTTGCAAGGCGATATAACTTGCTTCCATTCCAAATTGATAAAAATGATCAAAGTCTTCTTGTTGCCATGGAAGATCCTTTGGATTTGCAGATTCTTGAATTTATTGAAAAGAAAAGCGGGAAAAGTGTTAAGCCCTATATGGCAATTCCGGAAGATTTGAAGTTAAAAATTGAAGAACAGTATTCTGTTGGTTTATCTTCAGAAGTATCTGCTGCCTTAAAAGAAGCAATTCCTGAGATATCACAAAATATTCCTTTATCTGCAGTTAAAGTGGGAGAGATTATACGGGAGGCGCCGGTATCCAAAATCGTTTCAACTTTACTTGAATATGCAATTAAATCAAGGGCTTCTGATATTCATATTGAACCTCAAGAAGATAAAACCAGGGTAAGATACAGAATTGACGGAATCTTACACGAGAAACTGTCTTTACCTAAAAGAATCCACGAATCATTGGTTACAAGAATTAAAATTCTTTCAGACCTTAAAATAGATGAAAAGCGGGTACCCCAAGATGGAAGATTTAATTTTAAAGTCGGAGGAGAAGAAGTTGATCTTAGAGTATCAACCCTACCAACAGTTCATGGAGAAAAGATAGTAATGAGACTGTTGAAAAAAAGCGGTGCGGTTCCTACACTTCCCGAGCTTGGTCTTCGCGGTCTTGCTTTAAAAAATCTGGAATTAAATATGTTACGTCCCCATGGAATAATTTTAGTTACAGGACCTACGGGGTCAGGCAAAACAACCACGCTTTATGCTATTTTATCCAGGATTAATACTACAAAAGTAAATATAGTTACATTAGAAGATCCTGTTGAATATCAAATTCCGGGTGTTAACCAAGTACATGTTAATCCTGCTGCCGGTTTAACTTTTGCATCCGGCCTTCGATCGTTTTTAAGACAAGATCCAAATGTAATACTTGTCGGAGAAATTAGAGACAGAGAAACAACTGATTTGGCAATACAGGCATCACTTACCGGACATTTAGTTTTTTCAACCCTACATACTAATGATGCTTCGGGTGCACTTCCTAGACTTTTAGATATGGGAGCAGAACCGTTTTTGCTTGTTTCAACTGTAAATTTAGTTGTCGGGCAAAGAATTTGCAGAAAAATTTGCGTTGCATGCAAAGAAGAATATGTACCACCGAAAGAGGTTTCGGATGATATTAAAGCCGTTCTTGGAAAATTATTTCCACAGGACAAAAAAAGTGCTAAACTGTATCGAGGGAAGGGTTGTGAAGAATGTAGTAAGACCGGATATTTAGGAAGAGTAGGAATTTTTGAAGTATTACCTATTTCTGATAAGGTGGGAAAACTAATTCTTGAACGTGCTTCTTCCCGGGCGATAGAAGAACAAGCAAAAGAAGAAGGAATGATTACAATGAAACAAGATGGGTATGTAAAAGCGCTTGATGGATTAACATCGCTTGAAGAAGTTTTGAGAGTGGCACAAGAGTGATATTAACCTTTCTTTAAAAAGAAAGGTTGGCCAAAGAAAAAAATCTGTATAAATTTTCCAGCAAAGCCGGAAAATTTATCAAATATAAAATTATTATAAGGAGAATTGTTATGGATATTTATCAACTTCTTGAGTTAACTATTTCTAAAGAAGCTTCTGACTTGCACTTGTCTTGCGGATTTCCTCCGATTTTACGCATTGACGGAACCTTGATTCCTGTTGTCAATGAACCAACTTTAACAAAGGAAAGATGCTCCGAATTAGTTTTTCAGATAATGTCATCCGAGCAAAGAGACTTGTTTTTAGCTAATAAAGAATTAGATTTTTCTTTTGCTCTTGAAGAAAGAGCACGTTTCAGAGTGAATGCATATTTTCAAAAAGGATTTATTTCTGCAGCCTTAAGATTAATTCCATATAAAATCAGGACTATTGAGGATTTAACATTGCCAAAAATTTGTCATTCATTTGCAAAATTAAGACAGGGATTTGTTTTGATTGTTGGACCAACGGGACATGGAAAATCTACCACAATTGCAGCAATAATCAACGAAATAAATCTTTCGGAAAAGCGCCATATTTTAACAATAGAAGATCCTATTGAATATGTATATCCAAAAGGTACGAGTCTTGTTTCTCAAAGAGAAATGCATTTGGATACTTTATCATGGCCGATAGCTTTAAGAAGCGCATTGAGGGAAGATCCGGATGTTGTGTTGGTAGGTGAAATGAGAGATTACGAAACTATTGCTGCCGCAATGACGATTGCAGAAACAGGTCATTTAGTTTTTGCAACTCTTCATACAAATAGTGCGTCACAAACCATTGACAGAATAGTTGATGTTTTTCCGGAGAATCAGCAGGCACAAGTTAGAATGCAGCTTGCAGGTACGCTTGAAGGGGTTGTGTCAGAAAGATTAGTACCAATGATAACGGGAGGGAGAGTGCCGGCGACAGAAATAATGATTGCAACAAGTGCGGTAAGGAATGTAATTAGGGAAGGAAGAACACATCTTTTGGACAATATTATTCAAACTTCCGGAGAGTTAGGGATGGAAACCCTCGAAATGTCTTTGTATAGATTGCTTCGTGAGGGAAAAGTATCTATGGATATTGCACAAATGTATGCATTTAGGCCGGAAGAATTAATGAGGTTGTTTAAAGGAAGAGGAAGGAAATAGTTAAAAGTCCCTTACAGGGTAAACAAAAATTAATAGTTAAAAATAACAAATATGCAGATTTTTACCTATAAAGTTAAAGATCATAACGGAAAAACATTTAAAGGACTTATTGAAGCTCTTGATGATAAACAAGCTGTATCTGCTCTCCGTGAAAGAGGTTATTTTGTGTTAAAGGTTGAAAAAAAGCAGGAAATAAATGTTTCTTCATTATTTAAAATAATGCAAAGAGCAAAATTTTCTGATGTTGTTGAATTTACAAGGCAGATTGCCACAATGATGACTGCAGGATTACCCCTTACTGACGCTTTAGAATTATTACAAAGACAAACAAGAAATTCCGATATGGCAAGAGTACTAAATGATGTTTTAGATCAGGTTCAAGGCGGTGCAAGTTTAGGAGATGCATTATCGATGCACCCAAGACTCTTTTCTAAGGTTTACATTGCATTGGTAAGAGCCGGAGAATCTGCAGGAGTATTAGATAGGGTTTTAAACCGGCTGGCTGATAATTTGGAAAAAGACAGGGATTTTCAAGGAAAGACAAAGGGTGCTCTTATATATCCGGCAATTGTTATTTCCGGAATGATTGTTGTGGTGTTTATCATGATGATATTTGTAGTACCAAAGCTAACATCCCTTTATAAAGAATTTGGGACTACTCTGCCCCTACCTACAAGAATATTAATGGCAGTCTCCGATAATTTTGTAAGATTTTCTTTCTTAATAATCCCCTTGTGTATTGGATTGTATATTGCTTATCAGGCTTGGATAAAAACCGATCAGGGAAGATTAAAAGTGGATGAGTTTATGCTTTCAATACCTATTTGGGGAAAACTTAAAAAAGGTGTTGCGATGACTGAATTTACAAGAACACTTGGATTATTAATCGGAGCTGGAATACCTATTCTTGATGCTTTGCATATAGTTTCTGACGCTGTAGGAAACCGGGTTTATAAAGATGGAATTGAGGCTGCAGCAAGAGAAGTAGAAAGAGGATTTCCTTTAGGAGTACCGATTTCCAGAAATCCGGATTTTCCACCTATCTTGGGACAGATGTTAAAAGTAGGAGAAGAATCAGGAAAAATGGATGAAGTTTTGAGCAAATTATCAACGTTTTTTGAGTCTGAAACAGAACAGTTAATCAAAGGCTTGACAACTGCAATTGAGCCAATTATTATGATTATATTGGGTATCGGAGTAGCATTTTTAGTATTTGCTGTAATACTGCCGATATATAACCTAACAAGTCAATTTTAATTAATAATTAATTACTTTTAAAAACCCGAAAGGGGGTGAAAAATGAAAAAAGGATTTACACTTATTGAACTTTTGATAGTTATTGCGGTACTGGGTATTTTAGCAGCAGGAATACTTGCAACAATTGATCCCTTTGAACAATTTAAGAAAGCAAGAGATACAAATGCAAGAAATAGCGTGGTAGAACTTTATAATGCTTTTGTAAGGTTTAATGCAAATCACGGTGCATGGCCATGGAATTATCCAGCTGGCGTTGCTTATTGTTCTACTCCAGTAGCAGGAGCTGCATTATCAACCAACAATGATTGTCTTACAGCATTAATTGGTGACGGAGAATTAAAAACAGGTTTTACTAATGCTTTGAGCAGCGGAGTAATAACCTCGGCGACACTAACCTTTTTAACAGCCGGAGGTACAGAAAACGTAGCGGTTTGCTTTAATCCGGATTCAAAAACTATTAGTCAGGATCAAAATTCGAAATATAGTGCTGATGGAACTGATAATTCTGCTGTTTGTCCAGACGTATCTCAGGCATGTTATTGGTGTGCTGAGTAAAAATGTAATTTACCTAAATAAATATTCATTTATAAATTGCCCGGTTTATCCGGGTAATTTATTATAAAATGCTTTTTAAAAAAAATTTAATAATATCAATTTTTTTATTCTTTTTTTGTTTAGTAATATATATTAATCGGATTTCCCCCTCTGTATTTAGCGGAGACAGTGGTGATTTTCTAGCAGCAATTATTTCTAATGGTGTTGCCCATCCTCCCGGATATCCTTTGTATATTCAATTAGGACGTTTTTTTGACTTCATTTTAAATGGAACTACAGCTTTTAATGTGGGATTTTTTTCAGCTATAACCACTTCTTTAACGGTAAGTTTAGTTTTTTATTTATCCAGTAAACTAGGTAATAGTATAATTATTTCAATAGTTGCAGCGCTTACATTAGCTTTTACATCAAGTACATGGTTATATGCAGAAACAGTAGAAGCTTTTTCTTTAGCAAGTCTGTTTATAATTATTATTTTAATTGCATCTTATAATTTATATAAAAAACTTTGTAAAAAAGAAAATTTTCATAATGAATGTTTGATAATTTCTTTTATTTTAGGTTTATCATTAACACATCATCACATCATTTTATTTTTAGTACCTTCATTAATTTATTTATTTTATCCTTTTAGAAAAAAACTAATCCAAATAAAACTCATATTTAAATCTATTATATTATTCTTTTTTGGTTTACTGCCCTACTTATTTTCTTATTTTTCTGCAAAAAATTTACCATTTATTAATTGGGATAATCCGGTAAATTTAGAAAATTTCATAAGAATGATAACCAGACAGGATTATGGTTCATTTACAATGATTCCTTTTGTGGCCGGTCAAAATATTTTACTTAGGGTATTTCAAATTTGGCCATATTTTTATTTTTTGTATATAAATTGGAGCCTTATAGGATTGTTTATTTCTTTTATTGGTTTAATTGGCATATTAAAATCAAATAACCGTTTTTATAAGTCTATAATACTTTCTTTATTTTTATTTGGACCTTTCTTTTCTTTTTATAGCGGTTTACCATTTTCTTCTTCTTTTTTACTGGGAATATATGAAAGATTTATTATTTTAAATAATGTTTTTATAGCTTTAATATTTGCTAATGGTTTGCAGTTGATTTTTAAAATATTAACAAAATATTTACCAATCCAAAAAAAGCATCTACAAAATAAATTTTTAACTATTAGTTATCAAATGATTTTTTTATTAATACCCATATCATTATTTTTTATAAATAAAGATAAAAATGATTTTTCAAATTTTACCTTGGGAGATAGGATTGGAAAGATGATATATGAATCTGCGGACAACAAAGGAAGAAAAATTTTATTGTTAAGTGGAGATTTGGAATTATTTAACACTTGGTATTATGCGCTTGAAAAGGATAGTAAAATCGATCCTAATTTGGCTTTAATATCTTTAGAAATATTAGACAGACCAGGAGTTCGGGAGTCTATTAATAAATTTTATCCATGGGTGAGGATTGATGCGAAAAAAAAAGTAGACAAAAATTATATTTACCACATGTTGGTGGATAATTTAAAAAAATATCCAATATACGGAACAAGAGACATTGCTATGGATAAAGAATTTAAGTTTATACCCCATAAAACAATTTTTCAATTAATTTATACAAAAGATAAACCTTCATTAGAAAAAATAACCAGTGATTACAATTTTCTTAAATTTAAGTATGATTACAGTGCGATGTTAACCTCTCCGTTAAAAAATCATTTTTTTGTTGATAATATGATTAAACAAATAGGATACATTTATTTACGTTATGCAGACATTTTTTGGCAGACGAATCAATATGATAAAGCAAAGGAAGCTTTTATATTATCACGTAAATATCTTCCAGAGGAGCTGACAATAAACATAAATTTAGGACAAATTTATATTAAAGAAAAAAACTGCAAAAACGCGGAAAAAGAGTTGTTGTCGATTAATGAAAATACGGACATATACAGTAAGAGCTTGCAATTACTGATTATTAATGCGGAAAAATGTTATAACAATAAATCAAAAGCAGAATTCTATAGACAAAAGTTTAATAAATATAAAAAACAAAATTTTTCAGACCTTAAAAACTTTTAACCCATCTTTTCTTATTAAAAAAACCAGACTGAAAAAAACAAAGATACTTACAACCAAACTTATTATTGATCCCCCCCTGAAAGATTCTGATTCATATTTTAACGTGATTTGATGTTTTCCTTTTGGAATAAAAACTGCTTGTTGATTGATGTTTGCAGGGAATATTGGTACTTTTTGGCCATTGATATATGAAGCCCATCCTGGAAAGAAGCTATTCGAAATAATTAGTAATGAATTTTCTTCAGTTGAAATATTAAGTTGAATATTATTGCCTGTTTCGTTTTTAATTGATAAGCTGTTTTTTCCCTCTCGAATTTTTTCTGTTAAAACTTTTTCTAAAATAACTTCATTTTTAAAATCAAAATTATTTGATGTTAATAAAAAAATTCCCTCTTTTATTGTTTGTATTGATTTATAATTACCAACTAACCTAAATTGATCAACAGCGTATTTGGTTTTATAAATAAAATTTTTTTTATCATCATTATCGCTCTGGATTTTAGAAATCAAGGAAAAATCTTGCGATGCTATTTTATAGGCGGAGATTATATATTTTACATTGCTCATGGATAACAAATTTGCAGAAGCAGTGCTAATTGCTACCTCATTTTTTAAATAATTAAATGAAAAACCCTGATTTATCAAAGAGTCTATCAGGGAATATCTTCTAGTAACTAAACTTGGGTAAACACCAAGACTTTGTATGTCATAGAGTAAGTTTATATTGGGTGTTAGATTATTAGAAAAGAAAAGGAATTCTGATGGATTCTTCCATCCATTTTTCAGAAATTCTTTATTCCAATTAAGTGCAGAGGATATTGAGTATACTTTTCCTTTTGGGAGTTTATTTAATACCTCTACTGATTTTGGCTTTTTAAGCCAATTTTCAGTTTTGTCTAAAACTATAAAATTTCGTCCAAAATTGAAAAGCTGATAAGATGCAATTATAAAAAATAACATTATAAAAATATTACCTATTTTAGTTTTGCTTAATTTTATTTGAATATTTTTTAATCCATAGGAAGAAAGAATTGCAATTGACCAAGCAACGAGTAATAAAAATCTTGAAGGAACCCTAAATAAATTAAATGGAAAGATGGTAAATAAGATATACAATGGAGAATTATTGCCAAAAGTAAGCAATATGCTAATAATAAAAATTGTAATATATACAAATTTTAAATTTTTTTTACCGATATTTATTATTAAAGCAAACATTAAAAAAATTATGGGTAAAATTCCAACATATGCGGTATTTTCCCAAAAAATACCCCAATTTTTATTAAATGGTGGATAGGTCCCATTAGCAGGATTTCCAAACAAAAAGGGAAAGATAAACGTTAATAGGTGTTTTGTTGGATAAGGAAAACGAGTAATTTCCGATAAAGACACTCCCTTGTTTCTTATAGACTGACTTACGAATTCTTGACTCGGTAATAGCTGAATAGCTGATAGACCTAGTGCAAAAAATCCAGCTAAAATAAAAAGTAGTGATATTTTTTTACGATCTTGTTTTTGTGATTTTACCCTTAATATAAAATATATTAACAGACCAAAAAGTGTTATAAATGATACTTGCGGAAAACCACTTAGATATTGTTGACTAATAATAATCGATAAAATCAACGCAAATATTAGTTTTCTTTTTTGTATTAATAATTCTGTTATGGCAAAAATCAATGGTAAAAATGAAGCCGACTGAATTAAATTAAAATGCTGCAAGTGAACAATAAATATCCCCGAAAAAGTAAAGATAATGGATAACCATAAAGACTGTAGGGATGATAGTTTAATTGTTTTACCGTAAAAATATGATCCCAGCGAGGTAGTAAGAAAAATAATCACATACGATAAATTAAACGCTAACCATGTTGGAAATATTGAAAAAAATATAAGATTGGTAATATTAAATATTCCCATTTGTCCTTCTGCCAAAATTGGATACCCACCCGCTAAAGAATCGGTCCATATCGGAATTGTTCTCGTTTTTAGATTTTGGGATAGATAATCTTTAAGAGGATAATTTAAATTCCATACGTCACTTTGACCAAAATCCGGGGTTACAAGAATAGTTGATGATGGATAAAAAAGATTAATAAAAAAAATGATTGGTAGTAAAATAATAATTAGTAAAGCATAATACTGCTTAATAAATTTAATAAAAATTTTAATCATCAATTTATAAATATTAATTTTATATTTAGTATTCGTATAAATATTATGTTTCTTGTACAATAAATTCAGAAAAAAAACAATAACACTTTATGAATTATCAAAAATCTTCTTATTTATATTTTCTTTATTTGTTATTTTTATTTGGTTATATATTTACCCATGGTTTTTATTCATTTTTTGGTATCTGTTTGCTTGTCATTTTTACTATTCTTATAATTGCCTATATTTTTTTAGATAAAAAAATATTTAAGTCTTCCGACTTGCCTTCATCTTACTTTATTGGCAAAATTGTTTTAATTTTTTCTATATTGTTTTCTTTATTGCTATATGGAGGTTTATATCAACAAGCAGGATTATTAAAACATTTGTCATTTTATTTAATTTTAATTTGTTTGGTTGTTTCGATTTTAACTAATAATCTCAAAAAATATTTTTATATCTTTTTAAGTGTATATGCAATTTTGGGTTTATTTATGATTATATCTTCACCAGAACCAAAAATAGATGTTTTTTTTATGTTAAAAGAAGGTGCTTTAAATTTTGTTAATGGAAAAAATCCTTATAATATGATATTTACGAAAATTCCTGGTGGTATTTATAATTCATATGCTTATTTTCCGGGAATGATTATTGTCACCTCTCCAATAGTTTTAATTTTTAATGATCCTAGATATTTAATATTATTTTGTCAATTAGGAACATCCCTTTTATTTTATAAGGGTTTAAATAGTATCAGCATATCTATAATTTTTCTTTTTAATCCATTGGGACTATTTATTTTAGAACAAAGCTGGACCGATGCAATTATTTTTTTCTTTGTTTCTTTGTTTGTATATTTAATATTAAAGAAAAGGTTTTTATTTTCTGCACTAATTTTTGGATTTGCTTTGTCATTAAAACAGTACGTAATATTATTTATTCCGATGTTCTGGTTTTTTATTAGAGGAAGATATAAATATTTATTTACTGCATTTCTAATTGCAGCTTTATTAGTTTTTCCTTTTATCATTTGGGATTTTCAAAAATTTTATTATGGTGCTGTTGGTATACAAACAAGCTTACCATTCAGAAGAGATGGTTTAACAATTATATCCTTATTTTATAATGAATTTTCTTTAAATATTCCTTTTCCTTTTTTACCCATTGTTTGGTTTACAATTTTGATTGCAGTTTATTATAAAATTAATTCAAGCAATTACTATATTATTGCCATTAAAACATTTATTTTTATTTTTTTGTTCTTTTTTATTAATAAATGGGCATTTGCAAATTATTATTATTTACTATCATCTATGTTTCTTTTTTCAATTCTTCTTAAAGAAAAAGAGAAAAACTGATCTATTTTTCAGCGGTAATTAATAATACTTCACCCCATTTTTCATAATATGATAAAAAATTAATTAAAGTGCAAAATGGTATTAATAAAATAAAGAGAATAAGATGGGGAATAATTTTGATTATGCTTTGGTTTTTTGTTTGGAGCCAGTTGAAGAAAAGCTGATCTGTTTTTGTTATTTTACTTACTATACTTTGTGCGGAAAGAAATGTTGAATATTCCAATGAAAATGTGTGAATATCAGAAATTTTAAATCCATGTTTTTTTAACAACTTAGTAATTGATTTTTCCGTAAAAAAAGTTAAGTGGTATTTTAAGTCCATTCCAAGCCAATACTTACCTGTAAATTTTCTTGTCCACGAATCAAAGTTTGGGACTTCTATAATATATTTACCATTTTTGTTAAGAAGAGAATGTATTTTTTTTATATATTTTTCCGGTTCTTCTACGTGTTCTAAAACATGCCACATTGTAATAAGATCAAATTTTTCTTTATTAAAATTTATTTTAAGCAAATCTTTATTATGTATTTTTAATCCAAGTTTTTTTCTTGAAAATTCTACGGCGCTTCTGCAAAGCTGTGTTCCTATTGCTTTTTTATATTTATAAAATTTTTTTAAATAATAAAGGGTAAATCCCCTACCGCTTCCGACATCCAATATACTTTTTGCTTTTGGATGAACTGTGAATAATTTAAACGCCCTGAAGAATCTGAATAATTTTATAATTAATTCCAAACCAAAATGAAAACGGGTAGGAATTTCGTTTTTATAATAATCATTGTAAAGAACATTTTTATTTTTTTTCTTATTTTTTATATAAATAAGAAAACATTTTTTACATTGAAGAATTGGTTGATTATCAAATCTATTAATTTCAATACTTTTTTTATGATTACATGTTTTTTTTACCATTTTGTCTGAAAAAAATATTTTACATCGTATATTAAATCACCTTTAATTAAATCCCTTTTTAATCTACCCATTAGATAACCGGGTCTTAAATAAAATTCCTTAAAAGCTTTTTTGTAATATTTTTCAATTATATTCCAACTTAAATTTTGATGTTTAAAAAGCGGTTTTTCTATTTGATGGCAGATATAATCATTCCAATTCTTACTGATTATCATTTTTTTTGAATTTAATTCATTAAAATATTTTGTTCCGGGATATGGGATGCAAATATCAAATTTTGCAGTACTTAAAGGAAGTGTTTTTGAATAACTTATTGTTTTTTTTAAAGAATTTTCAGTTTCACCGGACAAACCAAAAATAAAAAAACCAAACGTATCAATCCCTACTTTTTTTGCCAAGCTTACTGCGTTTGTAACTTGATGTATTTTTATTCCTTTATTTATTTTATTTAAAACTCTTTGATCTCCCGATTCGATACCAAGACCTACTTGCCAGCATCCTGCCTTTTTTGCTAAATAGAAAAATTCCTCATCAACTAAGTTTACCCTGATTCCGTTTATTAAGGACCATGGAAACGATATATTGCGTTTTATTATTTCTTTACAGATTTCTTTGGCTCTATTAATATTTTGAGTAAAGCTATCATCTGCTATGTGAATTTCTTTAAATCCACAATTTAGCATGAATTCGATTTCATCCACTACCCTTGTGACATTTTTAGTTCTAAATAATGTTCCAAAAGTTAATTTACTGCAAAAATTACATTGATAAGCACAACCCCTGCTTGTTTCGATGTGGCCGACGGGATTTTTTCTTGACGATAACCTTGAATTTTTATATTTTGTTAAATCAAATAAATTCCAAGCCGGAAAGGAAAGAGTATTTAAATCCTTGATTAATTCCCGTTTTCCCGTAAAAACTTTTTTTCCTCCCGATGTTTTATAATAAATTCCGGGAACTTTTTTTAAACTAGTGAATGACAATATTTCCGGTATAACCCTATCCCCTTCTCCGACAACAACAATATCAAAACACTTTTTATTGCTGATTTCTTCATGAAGGGCAGTAATATGTACCCCACCTACAACAGTTTTTATTTTCGGAAACTCTTTTTTTATATCTGTCATAATATTTTCTACTTGAAGATAAGTTGGGGTTTTGGCTGACGAAGCGATAATTTCCGGTTTGAATTTTTTTATTTCTTTAAATAAATCTTTTATATTTACATCGTCTAAGTCAAGATCAATAATTTTAACTTTATTTTTTTTTATTAGTTCTCCTGCCAGTTGGGCAAGAGTCAGGTTCGGATAACTTGGGGCGCCAACTTTTACATTTGTATTTAAGTAAACATTTTTTCTTGAAGGAGGGTTGAAAAAAAGTATTTTACTCATAAGCTATTTTTATTGCCCATTTTATACTATAAAAGTAAATAATAAAATAATGAAAATAATTAAAGTATTGAATGATGGTTTTTTTTAAAGTAGACTTTTATTATGGTATTTTTGTTTCTTTTTTTAATGGGGCTTTGTTTTGGTAGTTTTATTAATGTAATAATATATCGGTTAAATAATAATGATTCTCCTTTAATCGGAAGATCTTATTGCCCGAAATGCAAACATAAACTTTCCTGGTATGATCTTTTTCCATTATTATCGTTTATTACCCTTTTAGGAAAATGCAGATATTGCCATAAAAAAATTTCCTGGCAATATCCCATTGTCGAGTTTGCAATTGGATTACTTGCTGTTTTTCTTTGGATTTATGAAATTAGAGATTTTAATTATTTTATGGGATTTTTTGTAATCTTAAAATATTTTCTTCTATTTTCCATTTTTTCTTCTTTGTTTGTGATTTTTGTGTCGGATATTTTATATATGACCGTTCCAACGATCCCTCTTGTTTTTAGTTTTATTTCTTCTTTGTTTTATTTATTTTTGACAGGTAGTTTTTCCTTTTTAAATATCATTTTCTCAATAGTGAGTTTTTTATTTTTTCTTTTTTTATATTTAATAACAAAAGGACGCGGAATGGGATTTGGGGATGTTCTTTTAGCCTTATTTATGGGGATGTTTTTAGGATATCCGAAAGTAATAATTTCTTTTTATATAGCATTCTTGACAGGAGCTTTTTTTGGTGTCATACTAATTTTAATAAAGAAAAAACGATTCGGAGAACACATACCTTTCGGACCGTTTTTGATTCTTGGAATATTTATCGCTTTTTTTTACGGTAATATTTTATGGCGAATATTATTAAACGCCTTAAGTTCGGATATACTTTAACAGAGCTTCTTATTGTTATATCTTTGCTGGGAATTTTAGCAGCAGTCCTTCTTGCAACTCTTGATCCTTTTGTTCAATTAAAAAAAGCAAGAGACGCAAAAAGAAAAACAACATTGGTAAGAATGAAGAAACAGTTAGATGACTATTTTAATGATAATAATAAATATCCTGTTACTGTAACTTTTTGCCAGACTTCAGATGATTTTTCTACTTCTGCTGTAAAAACATCAATTTGTGATCCTGTAAACAGCGGGTCTTTTAAATTTACTTATGTTTCTTCAGGTTTAACTGATATTGCTGACCAACAATGGTATAAAATTTATACTGATTTTGAAAATAATAAAGATCAGGCCTCTGTCGACATAGGCTGTACAAGTAATTGCACAGACGGAGCGATAACCTATAATTGGGGTGTCAGCAGTCCAAACGTTACATTGGGTATGGCAAGCGGTGTAGGTGCGTGTACTGATGTTCTTTATGCTTGTCAAGGACAGGATTGTAATGGAGGTATTGATCCCAGTTCGTCACTTAATCCTAAATACTGCGGTGATCCGTGTTGTGGAGGAGCATGTTATGGTCCAGCGAGTTGTCCGCTTCACAGATAAGCGGGGTTTTACATTAATTGAAATATTAATTGTTATTGCTATTTTAGGTATATTGGCTGTTTCTTTGTTAGGAAATTATATTTCTTCGGCAAAAAAAGGCAGGGATGCACAAAGAAAGAGTGATTTGGGGCAATTGCAAAAAGCATTAGAGATGTATTATAGTGATATGGGAAGTTATCCAATAGGAACAAGTGGACAAATAATGGGTTGTCCTTCCGGAACTGCTTGTGTTTGGGGAGCTACCGGGGATACGGGTCATTTAAGAAGTGCGGCAACCGGAGGTACCACATATATGAGAGTGATTCCGAAAGATCCTGGTACATATACATATTGTTATATATCTGATGATGGTACTTATTTTAAAATTTATGCGAAATTCGAAAATACCAGTGACCTAAAAGCAACATTAGCAGTTTCTTGTAATGGAACAACTTATAATTACGGAGTCGCCAGTACAAATGAAATACCATGAGTAATAAGTTTAAAATTCCCTTTCAGGGTAAACAAAGTTCAAAGTTTAAAGTAAATAATGGATTTACATTAATAGAATTATTAGTAGTAATTGCGATTATTGGAGTCCTTTCTACCCTACTTCTCGCAAATTTCAATTCAGCAAGAAGCAGAGCAAGAGATGCTCAAAGAAAGAGTGATGTAAACCAGATTCAAAAGGCTTTAGAACTTTATAAAGATGATACCAGCGCACCATTAACGTATCCTGGCTCTTTATCTTGGAATTCGGCTTTATCAAGCGGAGGAAATACTTATATGCAGAAGTTACCCTGTGATCCTCTTGCTACTGTTACGGCAGGTGTTTGTTCTGAAACTTATACCTATGAAAGCCCACATCCCAGTACGCCTGCTGATACTTTAACTTATAGAATATATGTTTGTTTAGAAAATTTAGCTGATAAAGATAGCGATGTATCAAAGGGTGCAAGCGATTTATGTCCTGCTGCCGATAGAACAAGCTATACGAGGACACAACCATGATAGAAAAATTAAAAATTAAAAATCCCTTACAGGGTAAACAAAAATTTAAAGTAATGAGTGGTTTTACTTTGATTGAATTGTTGGTTGTCATTTCGATTATTGGAATTTTGGCAGCAATGCTGACTGCAAGTTTTTCTGAAGCTCAAAAAAGTAGCAGAGATGCAAAAAGAAGAGGAGATTTAAAATCTATTCAGGGTGCCTTGGAACAATACCAAGTAACTAATAGCTCGTATCCAGGTAATAGTCCTACTGATTATCCCACGGCACTTACTTCTGGTAATTATTTTCAAAACAATGTAGTGCCAACTGATCCGAAAACTGGAAGTCCTTATTCGGCAACCGTATATACAACAACTGCTTATACAATTTGCGCTACTTTAGAAAAATCTGCAACACCTGTTTGTATATATAATTTACAATAAAAATATATGAAAAAAGGTTTTACACTAATTGAGTTATTGGTTGTTATTTCTATCATTATGATACTTGTTGCTATTGGGATGACCAGTTATCAAAATGCGCAAAAAAGCGGACGGGATGGAAGAAGGAAAGCAGATTTAAAGCAGGTTCAATCTGCTTTAGAGATGTATAGAGCGGATAATAATTTTTATCCATCATCAACTGGAGGAGCAATTTCTTCTGTTCTTGATATCCTAAGAATAAACAATTATATAAGTAGTCTTCCGGAAGATCCGAAAACTGGAAATTTATATTACTATGTTAGTGCATCTCCTTATTCGACATATAATCTTTGTGCTTATATAGAAAATACAAATGATCCAGATGTTAAGAGTCCATCTCCTCTTAGTCCCTGCGGTGCGGGGACAATATCATGTGGAACGAGTGGAAATTGTAATTATGGCGTTAAAAACCCATGAAAAAAAATATTTTTTTCGGATATACCCTCATAGAGCTATTGGTAGTTATATCTATTAGTACTGTTTTGTTTTTTCTTTCCATTGCATCGTATCAGACTTTTAATAAATCACAAGCATTAAAAGCAGGAGCTTCTGAGGTAGAATCTGCTCTCCGCGAGGCACAAAACAGGGCAATCTCCGGTAATAAAGAAGAAACAAGCTGTCCAACAAATGGTGACGTTGATGGTGTACCTAATTATTTACTAAGAAACTGGGTATTCGAATGGGGAAGTAATTACCTTAATAATAATCAATATCAAATTTTTGGAGTTTGTTATGATAGTCATGGGGTTGCAGCTATTCCCGAAGTTGAATTTCCAAATCCAAAAAAAGTTTATTCCTTACCAAATATTGATAATTTAAGATTCAATAATACCGGAAAATTAAATTTTAATCCCATTAATCTTGGAGTCAGTATTGAAGGTTCGACAGCAAATATGACCAATATTTGTTTAATTAATGATAGCGGAAAGTATTATAAAATTATTGTATCTAGAAGTGGAGAAATAAGTGTCGAGAAAGTTACTGCGCCTGCTACCTGTCTATAATAGGGGTCAGAGTCTAATTGAAGTTATTATCGCAATTGCAATAGCAACTCTTATTATTGTGGCTTTAATAAACGCAACTATTACCGGGATGAAAAATGCACAGTTCTCAAGAAACAAAGAAACTTCTGTTAAATTATCTCAAGAAGGAATGGAATGGATAAGAGTTCAAAGAGATAATCTTTCTTGGGATGCATTTAATGATCCCGCATTGTTGGGGCAAACTTTGTGTTTAAATACTTTATCAAACTGGAGTTTGCTTACTTCTGCAAATTCTGATTGCAGTGCAACTGATTTAAATTGTGGATATTCTCTTGGTAATAATATTTTTAAAAGAATGTTTTTTATAAATACTGACGCAGCAATTTGTCCCCCTAACGGAAGTGATAATCCTCTTAAAATTACCGTTACGGTGTGTTGGAAAGATTCAACGAGTACTGTTCATAAATCCGAGCAGACGTCATGCTTTTCTAATTGGCAGAACAAATGATTAAACTAATTAAAAATTCAAAAATAGATATATTATATGGATTTACATTGATTGAGTTGATGGTGGTTGTAGTGCTTTTTGCGGTTTTAGCAACTGTAGGAGCAAACTTTTTTTCAACTATTTTAAGAGGATCCAACAAGGTATCATCAATTAACCAATTAAAGCAAAATGGAAGCTATGCTTTTGGAATAATGGAAAGATTTATAAGGAATGCAGAAATGGTAATGAGTACATGTGATGATGGGACAAACAAACTTTCATCTATAACGATATTAAATCCAGATAATAATCAAACTACTTTTGATTTTTCCGGCGGTAGGATTGCTTCGGTAAGCGCGTGGCCGGCTCCTACTCCTTCTTTTACTTTTAATCTTACTGATAGTAGTGTAGTTTTACTTGATGTTCCTAATACAAGTTATTTTAAATGCACATCCGGCAATGGTACTCCGGAAAAAATTGATATTGTTTTTACATTACAACCAACCAATATGTCTGCACTTCCTGTTGATAAAAAAGCAACTGTTCAATTTCAAACAACGATTTCTCTTAGAAACTATTAAAATATATCTTTACAAAGTTATTTATTTATGTGTATGATAAAGATATGAATATTAAAGTTAAAAGTCTAAAGTTAAAAGTCAAAAATAGTTTTAGTGGACAAGCGGTTATTATAGTGCTTCTTGTTATGGTGGTGGCATTAACAATTGGATTATCAATATCCGCAAGGTCGGTAAAAGATATCAGGTTATCAACAAGGACAGAAGAATCGCAAAGGGCATTTTCTGCGGCAGAAGCAGGATTAGAAGTTGCTTTATTAAAAGGAAGCAGTGTGCAAAATTCAATACCCTCTTTAAATGCTTCTTATAATGTTTCCGTAATGGATGCTGGTGCTGATAATTACTTTTCTTTTCCCGGGACTATTGCAAAAGATGATACCCAAACAGTTTGGTTAGTTTCCCACGACGAAACAACAGGAGAAATTCAAGACTGTGCTACTGCAAGTTGTTATACTGGGAGTAGTATTCAAATCAATTGGGGAAATAAGGGAACTGTTTCCGATTCTAATATAACTCCAGCATTAGAAGTATCAATTATTTATAAAGAGGGCAGTGATTTTAAAATTGAGAAATATGCTTACGATCCAAATTCCAGCAGGGCAGGTTCTAATGGTTTTAACACATCTTCGGTAAGCCTAAATCCTCCGGCAACACCTGATGGAAAAGAATATGCTTTTTATATTACTCAGGATTTACCTTCCGGTTCCGGAATTGAAAATTATGCTTTAAGATTAAGGTTCTTATATAGTAATAACCAAAAGCATGTTTTAGCAGTTGTTAGACCGGCATCAGTTGCATCAAACATTCCTATTCAAGGAAAAAAATATGAATCAAAAGGAGAAGCGAAAATATCAGGTTCAGGAGAATCTGAAGTAAGAACCGTATCATTTTTTAAGTCGTATCCGGCGCTACCCGGGATATTTGATTTCGTATTGTTCAGCGGATCTGATTTAAGTAAATAATTTTATAACTGCCCATGAATTTTTTTGGATTAGATATTGGTACAAATTCAATAAAAGTAGTACAGCTTAACAAGGAAAGTAAGGGGTATAGGCTTGTTGCTTTTGGGTACTCCCCTTCTCCCCCAAAAGGTCTAGCATCCGAATCTGCTGTTGATTTAGAAATTCTCGCTGAAAGCGTTAAAAAATTAATTAAAGATGCAAAAATAACTACCAATAATGTTGCTATTGCTCTATCAGAAACGCAAGTTTACACAAGAGTAATTACCACTCCCCCACTTTCAGAAGATGAATTATCCTCTGCAATAAAATGGGAGGCAGAACAGTATATTCCGCTTCCGCTTTCAGATGTAAGACTTGATTATCAAATAATTTCAATGCCGGAAAAAAATATTCCAGGAGCAAAAGCAGAAGTTTTATTAGTAGCAGCACCCTTGTCAACCGTAAATAAATATGTAAAATTATTAGAGTTAGCTAATGTTAAACCAGCTCTTATTGAAACGGAGATAATTTCCGTTGCCAGAGCTTTGGTTCCTCCTTCATCGCCAACAACACTACTTGTTGATATCGGAGCAAATACAACCGAAATAGCAGTAGTGAGAAGCGGTACTTTATCTTTCACAAGATCCATAGCAACAGGCGGAAATGCACTTGCCAGGGCTGTTGCAACAGACTTAGGTCTTGAGATAGGACAGGCAGAAGAATATAAAAAGTCTTATGGACTTGATGAATCAAAACTATCCGGTAAAGTAACAGGAGCAATAAAACCGATTTTTGATGTTATTGTTGGGGAAATGAAAAGAGGAATCTCTTTTTATCAAAAAGAAAAAAGCGATACTGTTGTAAGGGCTGTTTTAACTGGTGGGACTTCAAGGCTTCCCGGTGTTGTGACGTATTTAGCTGAGGTTTTAGGAATTGAAGTTATTGTTGGTGATCCTTGGAGTCAAGTTTCTATGACTGATCAGGAAAGAAACTCCTTATCGCTTGATGGTACATTATTTTCTACTGCAGTTGGATTGGCAATGAAAAATATTTAGTTTAATTATATGCGAAATAACGAAATCAACCTTCTTGAAGTTTCAAATCTCGAATCACCAGTTGAGGACGAACGTAAAAAGAAGGATATAAGATCTTCTATATTACTTTTAGTTTTTTTTGCGTTGATTATTGCTTCTATATTTGGTTATATTTTCTATCTTCAAGATAAAGCAAAAGCGCTTTCTTTACTGGTTTTGGCAAAAGAACAAGAAATAGAAAGTATGAAGGATAAAGAAGTTTTGTATAGAATTGAAAAATCAAAACTTAAAGGAGCATCACAAATAATTGATAAAAGACCAGATCTTATTCCGGTTCTTGAGATTATAGAAAATACTACTCCCAAAGGCATTGTTCTTGAAAGTATCGGAGTGCCTGTTGAAGATAAGATTTCTTTAACCGGTAAAGCGGTTGATGCTTTTACCCTAGCTAACTTTTTTTCTACTTTATCTGAGGGAGAATATAAAAAATATTTTAAACAAATAACATTAAATAATCTTTCTTACATAAAAGGAAGAGGATATAGCTTTGATTTGTTGCTGCTTTTAGTTGCACAAAAGTAAAAAACAATATGAATAAAAAGAGAATCTATTTTTCACCTTTTATAACTTTGCTTTTGATAATAGGGCTTGCTATTTTGTTTGTTAGACCAAGGATAATTGAAATTAACGAAATACAAAATAACCTTAAAGTTGAAAGAGAACGTTTAGTTAAACTTACAGAAAAAGCTGCATTTTTGCAAAACCAGGATTTAAATAAGTTAAAAAATGACGCTAATTTAGTAAACAGTGCAATACCTTCCGAAAAAGATATACCGTACATACTTTCTTCTTTAAATTTATTATCAAGAGAAGCATCGGTATCTGTTATTTCCGTTCAGACATCTCCCGGAAAAATATCAACAGAATCGGGAGTAAAATCTTTAGCTAAAACAATAGATCAAAAGTCGTCTTCGCAAACCGACAAACTACTTTTTAATGTAGTAATAGAGGGTCCATTCGAAGGCATAAAATACTTTTTGACCAAACTTGCTTCCATATTGCCATTACAATCAGTAAATTCAATTAGTTTTAGCCGAAAAGGAAAAGGAGAAGAGGTGTTTGGAACAGTAAATGCCACTTTTTCTATTGCTACATATTATCAACTGTTACCAAAATATTTAGGAAAAACCTCCGATCCTATTGAGAAAATAACTCCAGAAGAAGAAAAAATACTATCAACCATATCAACATTCGAGAAGGCGCAAGAAGTTACTGGTTCTGTTCCGGTTGGGAGGGAAGATCCGTTTTCTCCGCTTTAGGTAATTTTTCTTCCAGATTAATAGTTACTCTTTCTCCATTTTTTATTGCTAAAATTCTGACAATTGTTCTTATGGCTTTTATAATTTTACCCTCTTTTCCAATTACTTTACCCATATCCTCTTCTGCGACCGAAAGATTTAATATGGTTTCGTTATATTCTCCTTTTGTTTCAGTAACTTTTACTTTTTCTTTATTATCAACAATTGATTCAACTATATATTCTAGTAATTTTTTCATTTTATTCTTTTATTAATTTTTTGACTGCCATGCTTACGATGGCACCTTTTTCTACCCAATTATCAATTTTTTTCTTTTCAACGTTAATTTTAGGAGGGTTTGACAAGGGGTAGTAAAAACCCAATGTATCAATTGGTTTTCCATCTCTTCTTGATCTTTTTTCTGAAACAACGATGCGGTATGATTTTTGATGTTTTTTCCCTAAAGATGATAATCTTATTACAACTGACATATACTTTTCTAAAATTTAAATTTTATAACGATAGAGTATTGTAACATTATTTATTCCAGATCTCAAGCGCTTTCTGGGCAGCCTGCTGTTCGGCTTCCTGTTTTGATTTTCCACTTCCCTTTCCATAAGATTTTCCGTTGACTTTTACTTCAATTGTAAATACTTTTTTGTGGTCAGGACCCTCCTCTTTTATTACTGAATAATTTGGGGAAAGTTGAATTTTTTCTTGACATAATTCCTGAAGAAGACTTTTATAGTCTTTTAAAGTTTTTTTAGAAATCGCGTTTTTTATTAACGGAGTAAAAATCCGGTTCAAAAATTCTTTTGTTTTTTCTAAACCCTGATCAAAATAGATTGCAGCTACTGTTGCTTCAAAGCAATCTGCCAGTATTGAAGTATTATTTTTTCCTCCAGAATCTTCTTCTCCCTTGCTCAAAAATAAAAATTCATTAAGTCCAAGATTTTTAGCGATTTCTGCAAAACTTTCTGTTTTAACAATAGTAGATCTTAAATTTGTAAGATCTCCTTCGGGAGATTTCGGGAAACTGTTGAATATTTTTTCGGAAACAAAATAAGACAATATAGAATCCCCTAAGAATTCTAATCTTTCATAGGATTTTAGACTTCTGTCTTTTGCTTCATTTAAATACGACCTGTGGGTTAGGGCTTGTTTATATAAATTAATATCTTTCGGAGAATCATTTAATAATTCAGAAAAAAATTTTATTAAACTTGTCATATTATCTATTTAATACCCGATTTTATAACTGTACCCAAAACTCCATTTATAAATTTACTGCTTTTTTCCCCGCCAAATTCTTTTGCTAGTTCTACTGCTTCGTCAATTACCACTTTGGGAGGATTTTGTTTTTCAATAATTAATTCGAAAATAGCCAATCTTAAAATAGCCAAGTCCACCTTGGCAATTTGCTCTATCGGCCATTGACTGGCAGAATTTTTAATTATATTGTCAATTTTTTCTTGATTATCAATAATTTTTTTTGTTATGGGGGCTCTTATTTTTTGCTTCCGGAAACTCCACTCAAATAATTCCTGTATAATTTTTTGTCTTGTGATATGTCTTGGATCAGAAGCAGTTTTCACAATTTGATTTTGTAAAAATCATCAGTTAATTCTTTAAAAATAAAATCAATAATTTATTTACTATTTTTTGATGATTTCTTCTTAGTTTTTATTTTTATTATTTCTCTTTGATTATATTTTCCACAGTATGAGCATGCCCTATGAGGAAGTTTTGGCTTATTACATTCCGGACATGACGTGGTAAGTATGAGATTTTTTTTAATACTGTTTCGGCGCTTACCCTGCCTTGCTCTTGATATTTTTCTTTTTGGTAATGGTGTCATATTTATTAATTTTAATAACTAACAAAAATAATTTTACCTCAAAAACATATGATTTGGCAAGGAGATATTTAATTTGAAGATACATCTATTTGTTCCTGAAGCTTGATCTTTTCATTTATTAATACATTTTTTGTTAAATCGGGATCTTCCTTCAGAATAAATTCTGCTTCATTTTTTGCCTGTTGGATAAGGTTTAAATTGTTAAAATCTGCAATTTTTAAACTGGGAATTCCATGTTGTTTAATACCGAATATGTCTCCCGGTCCTCTAATTTTCAGATCAGCTTCTGCAAGCTTAGAGCCAACATTAATATTTTCAAGCAATTTTAACCTGTTTTTTACATGATCGTTTTGGGACTCCGTAAAAAGCAGGCAAAAAGATTGTTTTTCTCCCCTCCCCACCCTTCCTCTTAGTTGATGAAGACTAGCCAGTCCAAATCTATCAGCGCCTTCAATTAACATTATAGTAGCATTTGGGATATCTATTCCCACTTCTACTACGGGGGTTGAGACAAGGATATTTACTTTTCTTTTTGATAAATTTTTTAACACTAAATCTTTTTCATTATTTTTTAAGCGTCCATGAAGCAGTCCTAATTTTAATTTTGGAAATACTTTATTTTTTAATATTTGAAATTCTTTTGTTACCGCTTTTATAGAAACTTTTGATTCAGATTCCTCAATAAGAGGACAAACAATAAAGCACTGAACTTTTTCTTTAATAATTTTATCCTCTATCCATTTATATGCATTAAGTCTTTTTTCTTCTGGAACAACCCAAGTTTTAACTATTCTTCTTCCTTTTGGCATCTCGTCTATTATTGAAAGATCGAGTTCCTGATATAAAGTTAGAGCTACTGTTCTTGGAATTGGGGTTGCGGTCATAGATAATAAATGGGGATTTATTCCTTTTTCCTTAAGTTTAGTTCTTTGTTCAACACCAAATTTATGCTGTTCATCTATAATAATAAGACCTAATTTATTAAATTCCATTTTTTCCGAAAGCAATGCATGTGTTCCTATGTAAATATCATAATCATTATTGTCATTTTGTTTTTTATTAGTGGAGCTTGTGATTAATCCAACTTTTACTCCCAATGGAGATAACAATTTTTTTATAGTTTCAAAATGCTGTTTGGATAGAATTTCCGTTGGTGCCATGAATGCGGTTTGGCAATTATTAAGATAAGATAAATAAGCAGTTATTGCAGCCACAACAGTTTTTCCACTTCCGACATCTCCCTGAAGCAAACGATTCATAGGAATATTTTTTTCTAGATCATTAAAAATTTCCTGAATAACCCGATTTTGGGCATTGGTTAACTCAAAGGGTAAATTTTCCCAAATTTCTAAAATATTTTTTTTGAATTTAGATATATTAAATTGATTACCGACGGTTTCTTTTTTCCATTCTGCTTTTCTTTTTAGACTACTTACTTGTATTAAAAATAATTCATCAAAAGCAAGCCTTGTTTTTGCGTTTTGATAGTCACTATCGTTTTTTGGGAAATGAATAGCTTTTAAAGCTTCCCTTAGCGTATAAAATTGATACTTTTCTCTTATATTGGTTGGTAGATAATCATTTATTTGCGGTAATACCAATGGTAAAACATGGAAGATTTTAGATCTTAACCATTTTGATGAGATTCCATAAGTTTCCGGATAAACCGGAACAATTCTTCCTGTATGAATAGTTAAACCTTCGATTGCAGATGTTTTTTGTTTTAAAATTTCATATTCCGGAGAATAGAGAACAAGTTTACGGCCAAAGAAATCAACTTTCCCAGAGAGGCTAACTTTCTCCCCTTCTTTAATTGTATTTACTAAAAATGGTTGGTTAAACCAAATTATATTAGCTTTTCCACTTTCATCAACCACGCTTGCTTCCTGAATCATCTTACCGTTTTTAGTAATGATATTTTTAATAGAATTAACAAATCCCTGGATTGTAACTGTTTCACCTTTTTGAAGGAGGGATATTTTACTAATTAAAGAAAAATCTTCATAGCGGCTGGGATAATGATTTATTAGATCTTCTATGGTATTAATACCCAAATTTTTCAATCTTTTAACATAAACATCCCCTACCATATAAAGAGATGACATTGGTGCTTTAACTGTTAAAACGGCCTTTTTGTCCATATCTTAATTATAGCATTGAGAATTATAAAATAGAATTTAGGATTTCCCCCATTTTTAGACGAACGGTAATATCGAAGTTAATATTAAAGCCAAAGAAGCAATAATTACGACAACTGTCCAAATCCATTTATGCTTACGAAAAATATCCATATAGTTAATAATTTAAAAATTATAATTTCTAATTTATTTTTTTGATTTTACTAATCTTACAAATTTTCTTTTTCCTATTTTTAATATATTACCACAAACAGCCCAATTGGGGTCGGTAACTTTTTTTCCATCCTCCTCTACTCCACCTTGCTCTAAAAGTCTTTTTGCTTCTGAATTTGAAGAACAAAATTTTTGCCCAACCAACAGATCGATAATGCTGATTTTATCAGATATTATTATTTCCGGAGTATTTTCCGGAATTTCTTTATTTTGGACTGTTTTTTCAAAATTTTCCGATGCGAGTAATGCTTTTTCTTTACTGTGAAGCTCGGCAATTATTATTAAAGCCAGTTCCTTTTTTAAATTCATGGGATTTTCGCCTTGTTTTAACCGGTTTTCTATCTCTTTTATTTTTTCCATTTCCAAATTGGTACCTAAAGTAAAGTATTCGATTATCAGTTCATCTTTTATTGACATCACTTTCCCAAACATATCTTCGGGACTGTCTTCAAGCCAAATAGCATTTCCCCAGGTTTTGCTCATTTTCCTTCTGTCGGTGCCAGTTAAAAATCCGTTAGCGATAATAAATGAATCTTTTTTCCTTAAATCATCCTGCAAGGTTCGTCCAGCTTGCATGTTGAAGGTCTGATCCGTTCCCCCTAGTTGGATATCAGTGTCCATAAAGTAGCTGTCATATCCCTGCATGACCGGATAAAGAAGTTCATGAAGTCCGACTTTTTTTCCTTCGTTCAATCTTTTTTTAATAAGCTCTCTTCCTACAAAGTCTCCGGCAGAAAAATGTTGGCAGAGTTTAACAATATCCGGAAATGTAAGTTTGTTCAGCCATTCACTATTAAATTTGACATTTATTTTTGAAAAATCCAGTATTTTTTCAGCCTGCTTTTTGTAAGTTTTAAAATTATTTTGGATTTCTTCATAGGTTAAGGACGGCCTTTCGCTGTCTTTGTCTGACGTATCTCCGATTAAAGCAGTGAAATCACCTATTAAAAAGGTGACATTATGACCACATTCTGAAAATTTTTGTAATTTTCTTAATGGGACTGCGTGGCCAAGATGAATTTTTGTGGCTGTTGGGTCAATACCAAGATAGATATTAAGTTTTTTTCCAGAGCGCAGCAAAATTTCCAACTTCTTTTTATCTGGAATAATATTCCCAACTCCTCTTGTTAATAATTCTTCAATTTTGTCCATATAAATTATTATAGCACTAAATATAATTAAAATTGTAGGATTATTTATTTATATTATTTGTTCCTAATATTACTACCGCACTACAGTGTGTGGTAGTAATTATCTTGTTGTTTTGAATTTGTTAACGGTATCATTGAATTCATTATATAAAATTTTGTTTGCTTCTTTTGAAAAAGTTTTTTTCTTAAAATGCAGATTTTGAAAAATATCCATTATTTTCTTTTTTTCTTTGTTATTGCTTTTGTTCATTAATTCCTCCAGTAGCAATTGAGGCCAGAAATACATGGAATATCTTCTTTTAATATTTGACCAGGAATAAAAATCGTATTTTTCTTCTACATTCTCTTGATTTGGCTCAGTCTTTTTCCTTTCTAGAACTAACTTAAAGCCTTTACCGGATAAATTAAGCCAGGTATTCACTCTGGCGATAGTAGAAAAACCTACGTGAACTTCCGTTCTAATGTCTTGATAATTTTTATTTTTGGCTAACAGTTCTGCGATCCGTAATCTTTTGGCAATGGTTTCATTTTCTTTAGGAGAGAGAAAATCCAAAAGAAATTCTGCAACTTCATCTGGTTTATTCAATGTAGCAATAGCTTTACACAAAGCTATCATTAATTCCTTTCTTTTACTTGATGATATTTTGATCATAAAAATATTATATTATTATTACTACTATACTATAGTGTGTGGTAGTAATGTAATATTATTTTAATATTTTTTAAACCGTTGAGTTGGCTAATATTTTCATAGTGTCAAAAATTTTGATTCCGGGAAATTTTGGAACCAAAATCTGCAAATCGGTGCAGGCTAAAATAATGGTTTTTGCGCCTTTATTTTTCAGACTACCGATGATTTCCAATAACTCTTTTCTGTCATTATTACTGTGTTGGTTTAAAACCAGATTATTTATTATTTTCCCGATTTTTATCTGCTGAATATTATCAGGTATAATTTGTTTAATACCGATTTCATTAAATCTATCCTCATATAGTTTACCTCTTAATGTTGTGGTGGTTGCCAATATACCGACTTTTTTAATTTTATTTTCCTTTAATAATTGTGCTGTTTCTTCACAAATATCTAAAACGGGAATTTTTACCGCTTTCCGTATTTTTTTGATGAAAATATGCAGAGAATTGCACGGCATGACCAAAAAATCAGCTCCGTTTTTTTCCAGACGAACTGCGGCGTTGATCAAAAAAGGAATATATCTTTCTGCTCCTTTAGATTTGGTAATCAAATTTTCCTCAATTTTATGTGGTAAAGGTACATTCCACATAAGAAGAGGGGGACGTTTTTTTCTATTTTTCTTATAACAGGAAAAAACAATCTCCAAATAAAATTTTGCGGTTGTTTCCGGCCCCAGGCCGCCAATTATTCCTGCAGTTTTCATTTTATTTCCACATTAGTTTAGCTATTTTTGAAACCAATTTTAATTTATTTTCTTGATCTTTAAAAGTTAAATTGTTTCCTTTAGCTACAGAAGCAAATCCGCATTGGGTGCTTATAGCCAAGCGATCCAAGGGTATAAATTTAGATGCTTCTTTAATTCTTTTTATAACATTCTTGGACTTTTCCAATAATGGCGTTTTAGTGGATATAAGGCCTAATACTACTATTTTATCTTTTGGAACATGACGTAAAGGTGAAAAATCGCCAGCTCGATTGCTATCGTACTCTAATAAGAATCTATCTACTTTAGCTTTTTTAAATACTGCCCTGGCGATCTTTTCATAACCTCCTTTTGCCATGAAACGATTTTTATCATTTCCCCGGCAGATATGGAGAGCTTTTAATCCAGAAAAATCTGACAATATGTTATTTATCATTTCAATACCATCGTTAACTAAAGTTTCTGGATTAAATCCTTTATTGGCAAACCATTTTTGCTGGATTGGATCTAAAAGCATGCCAAATTCCGGTGCATCTATCTGAATGTAGGTTGCCCCATGACGTTCCAATTCAGACACACCTTCTTTTAAGATTTGAGTAACTTCTTTTAAAAAATCAAGGGGCGATGAATATATTTTGTCAGAAATTCCCGGTACGAAGTAGTAACTCATCATGGTTGGACTGGGAATAGTAATTTTTTTAGGTTTGGTCGTAATACCTCTTAAAAAAGAGAATTCGTTGACAGAGATGTCGTGAATTTTTCTAATTTTACTCACCACACCAACAGTTACAGGATCTATGATTTTATTTCCCTTCATATCAAACCAAATTACTGAATTGCCAGGGATATTCCACTTAAAACCGTCAACGGCTTTCACAAAATTGTGGCAGAATACAGGACGGCGCATTTCTCCGTCTGTAAATACGTCAACTCCTGTTTTTTTCTGAATAGCAACTGCTTCTTTGATGGCTCTGTCTTCTATTGAGACAAATTCTTCTTGAGAAATTTCCTTTTTCTTTATTAAAGATTGTGCTTCCAATAAATATTTAGGTCTAAGCATACTTCCAACAACATCTGAATGAAAGATTTTTGATTTGTTTGTTTTCATATTTTCTCCTTATTGTTTTAACTTATTAATTTGAACATTTTGCGATATAACAAAATCTATCCAGTGGGTGACAGGATCGTTTGTTATGGATGTTTGTACACTTTTTGATAGGCGTCTGGGATCTTCTGCATCGGTTACTGAAAATCTTATACCTGGAATAAGTTTTAGCAAGTCGATGAATTCATCGCAGGTAAAGGCTGCTTGCAAAGAATCCAGTAAAAGCGGTGCTATTTCTGGTTTAGTATGTTCCAGACGTTGATTTATTGCCTCTTGAGATGCACCTCTTTTGAAATCTCTAACAAATCCCCAACCTCCAGGTTTGATTACGCGTACCATTTCTTGTAGGGCTTCAAGGGCTCGTAATTCACTTCCAAACTGATGAAAAGAGTTCATATTTACGATTCCATGAACTGTTTTATCTGGTAGTGGAAGTTCTTGTACGGGTGCCCTAAGAAACTGCATTCGACCATCAGCTATTTCAGCTTGAAATTTTTGTGTTGCGTGATCAATCATTATTTGGTCGCCATCAATACCAATCACTTTTCGAGCACCTTTTCGCAAGAGTTCTCCGCAGAGATTTCCCGGTCCGGGACAGGTTTCTACTATTTGACCGCTAAGCCTTCCCCGTAGTCCAAATACATGGGTTATTTCTGCGGCTACAATAATGTAATCTGATGTTTGGGGAAAATCACAACCAGCAATGTATGTTCTGGCGTCGTGAGCGTCAAACATTTCTGACTTTTCAGGAACTCTATTTTCTATTTGTTTCATATTATTAACCTACTTTCTAGAAATTTATATTTTTTATAATATTGGATCTACCAAAAAACGGGTGCACTGTCTCTGTTCCTCGGGATTATTCGCACTACAATAGCCTATTGTACGGATAACTTCGTGGCTAGGATCTTTTACTAGCTTACCGTCTGTTTCTTTCAATTTAAATAAGGATGGTAACGGAGAGTTTGTTGTTAACCAACAATCACCCCACATATTTTGCCATGTGCATAGGTCACCTTCAATTTTTTTCCCCATAGTTTTCACCTCCTTTCTAAAAATCTATAATCAATACATTTTTTATGATTGATGTTACTTCTCCTGATTTTGGTGGGATTATTAGGACAATAAAAAAAGCCCTAGGTAACCATTATTTATATATAACGGTTACTCAAGGGCTCGAAATATTCGGGCGGTACCACCTTGTTTTGCTAAAGTAATTGTTATCCTACTTTGCATTATGCTTTGTAGGCCACAAAAAAACCGACTTGAGGTCGGTTTACCTTAGCCTCTTAATTGCTCCTCCCACCTTTTTTGCGGGTGACACAATTATTTTCGCTATTACGGGCTTACCCGGAAAAATTTACTTTATTCAATCTTTCAGCTCTAGAGAGTATTTCGATTAATCTTGACCGTCCGGCTTTCATCAACCGCTGGATTTCTTTTGTCTCCAAGATTTCTCTACTTCATCTCCTTCAGCGCTTTTTATTTAATTGTAAAAATTATAACATACTTGTCAAATTTAATAATAATTTACACTGGCTTTACATTCAGTAAAATTTGCATGTTTTCCCTCAATTTGGTAAACTTTTTGCTATGTTTAACAGTATATGGCAAAATAGATTAATGAGAAAGGCACAACGTAATTTTTTCTCAAAATCCAAAAAGCTCAAATTTTTATCTTTTTTTGCAACTGTACTTTTGGTAATGGTGATTACGGGATTTTTATTATTGACCGTTCTTTTTGCTTGGTATGCAAAAGATCTGCCAACACCCGGAAAGCTAACAACGAGAAATGTTGAATTTTCAACAAGAATATACGATCGTAATGGGATTCTTTTATATGATGTTTATGGTGATAAAAACAGAACTTGGATTCCCCTATCCGATGTTCCTAAAAATTTAATTAATGCAACCATTGCGGTTGAAGACAAAGAATTTTATAAACATAAAGGGTTTGATCCCAAAGGGATTTTGAGATCTTTTGGATCAATTATCATATATCATAATCTTCAGGGAGGTTCTACCCTAACCCAGCAGCTTATAAAAAATACCCTATTGTCATCCGAAAGGACTCTTCCTAGAAAAATAAAAGAATTTATTTTAGCAGTTCAGGTTGAAAGAAAATATTCTAAAGATCAAATAATAGAACTTTATCTTAATGAATCTCCTTATGGAGGGACATCTTGGGGAGTTGAGGCTGCGTCAGAAACATATTTTGGTAAAAAAGCAAAAGAATTAAGTTTGGTGGAAAGCGCAATTATTGCCGGTTTGCCTCAGCTTCCGTCAGTATATTCACCATTATTCGGTACTGATCCAAAAGCATACATTGAAAGAACAAAACATGTTCTTTCAAGAATGAGAACAGACTCCTATATTACTAAAAGTCAGGAAGAAGAGGCACTAAATCAGCTTAAAAATATAAAATTTTCACCCGAAGGAAAAGGTATTAAGGCTCCTCACTTTGTAATGTATATTAAACAGAAACTCGTTGAACAATATGGAGAGAAAACAGTTGAACAAGGAGGTTTGCAGGTTACTACCACTCTTGATTATAAACTTCAGGAAAAAGCAGAAGCAATTATGAAAGATGAAGTAGAAAAAATGAAAAATTATAAAGTCGGGAATGGGGCTGCTTTGGTAATTGATCCTAGAAATGGAGAAATATTAGCGATGGTAGGGAGTAAAGATTATTTTGCAAAAGATTATGATGGTAATGTAAATGTAGTAACTTCTCTTAGGCAACCCGGATCTGCTATAAAACCAATAACTTATGCAGCCGGTTTTATGAAAGGATATACCCCATCGTCTGTATTGCTAGATGTTGAAACACGTTTTGCTGGTGCAGATAATTTAAAAGATTATATTCCTCAGAATTATGATGGAAAATTCAGAGGACCAGTTCAAATAAGATATGCACTGGCAAATTCAATGAATCTGCCTGCAGTGAAAATGCTTGCACTGGTTTCGGTAAAAGATATGCTATCAATTGCTTATGATATGGGATTATCAACTCTCGAACCAACTTCGGATAATCTTAAAAGATTTGGACTTGCGATTACTTTGGGTGGAGGTGAAGTAAGATTAATCGATTTAACATCAGCCTTTGGTGTTTTTGCCAATTCCGGTATCAAATATGAACCAGTTGGAGTATTAAAAGTTACCGACAGTAAGGGAAAAGTTTTATTTGAATATAAAAAAGGATCAGGAAAAAAAGTTCTAACTCCGGAGGTTTCTTATTTAATATCCAGCATTCTTTCTGATGATGAAGCAAGATCTTTGGTTTTTGGAAGGGGTAGTTATTTAAACATTCCTTCGAAGAAGGTAGCAGTAAAAACAGGAACAACAGATGATAAAAGAGATAATTGGACAGTTGGATTTTCACCTTCAAGAGTTGTGGGTGTATGGGTTGGAAATAATGATAACTCAAAAATGAGTTCTTATGTTGAATCCGGGTCGACAGGAGCAACTCCTATTTGGAACAAAATAATGAAAGAAGTGTTGGCAAAATTACCCAATGAAGACTTCAAAAAAAGCGATAATATTATAGAATTAGAAATCGATGCTTTTGGAGGAGGACTACCAAAAGATGGATTTCCAAAAAGAAAAGAAGTTTTTATTAAAGGAATGGAACCCGCAGCTATAAGTTCTATTTATAAAAAATTAAAAATATCAAAAGATAATGGCAAGCTGGCAAATTCAGTAGAGATTGCCGGTGGCAATTTCGAAGAAAAGGATTTTATAGTTTTTGAAGAAAAAGATCCCGTTTCCTCTGATGGGAAAAATAGATGGCAGGAAGCATGGGAGAATTTTATAAATACAATTAATCCATATAAAGACGATCAAAAATATCATCCTCCGAAGGATGTTTCTGATTCAAAAAAAGAAGATGTCATTGTGAATATAATTTCTCCATCTGATCATGCCCAGATTAATGATCATGACGTCGAAATTGAAGCCAAAGCAACTTCAAATAAAGAAATTATTAGGATGGTAGTGGAAATTGACGGTTCAGAGAAAAAAACTTTTACCGTTTCATCTTTTAAAGAAAAATTTAATATGGGAGATGGACCTCATACAATTAAAATAAAAGCAAATGATAGCGGAGGAAATGAAGGAAGCGGAGAAATAAAAATCGGAGTTAATGTACCTTGGGATTATAAACCTCCCCAGGCAACATCTACACCCATTCCGACTGTTTCTATACCAACTGCTACTCCCACTTTAACACCATAATCATTTTTCTTTAAAAATTGCTACTATCTTTTCTTTCAAAATTATAATAATTTTTTCTCTTATTTTTTTAACTTCTTGATCGGTTAATGTTCTGTCAGGGCTTTGATAAGTGATCCGGAAAGTACGGGTATTTTCATGACTATCCAAAAGATCAACATTTTTTATAAGCGGATCGATACTTCTAATAATATTGATTAAATCAATAACATAAGTTTCCGGTTTAATATTAAATGCTAAATCTTCAATAAATGGAGGAAAGTTCGGTAGCGGTACAAAACTTTTTTGCACAGAAGAATGAGTAATTAGTTGATTCAATTCGAGATCAAAAACAACAACCTTGTTTTTTATAGAAAAACTTTCTTGTGTTGTGTTGTTTATTTCACCAATTGTTCCTATCGGTATTTTATCAACCAATATTTCAGCAGTAATATTTTGATTATATATATCTGATATATTATTTGCTTTTTTAAATTCATAATTTTTAATTCCCAACTCGTCCAAAAGTGTTTCGATGTCACCTTTTATTTCTAAAAATTTTTTTGAAGAAATTCCCGTTAACATCTTAATTTCTTCAGGAAGAATATTTTGTCCCTGGGGAATATAGATATTGGCAATTTCAAATAAATTGTAATCATTTTTATTTTTCTGTTCCTTACTAGCGGTTGCTAAAATTGATGGTATGAGAGTTGGTCTCATGTAGACAAGATCAGATGATAAGGGATTACTGATTTTTAAATAGTCTTCCGGTTTTAAGCGCAATTTTAATAAAAGATCTTTTCCAATCATTGAATAATTGGCAATTTCAATAAATCCAATATATTTTAATATGGTTTTAATCTTTTCTTCCACTACAAATTGTTGATCTTTTGTTTTCGTAATGGTGGGTAAAATATTACTGGGGAGGTTATGATATCCATAAATTCGGGCTATTTCTTCAACAATATCTTGAGGAAGCAAGATATCGTTTATTCTCCAACTGGGAATTTGACAGTTAAGTGTTGAAAAGTTTGAGCGTGATGTTTGAATTCCTAGTGAATTCAAAATGTTTATAACATTTTTTTTCGGAATTTCTATTCCAATAATTTTGCTTACTAAATTCATGTCAAATTGAATATTTGTGGATTTTTGCGGTTTTGGATATATATCTATTATCTTGCTTGCAATTTCACCATTACAGTTTTTTATAACCATAGAAATTGCTTTTTTTAGACTATCCGATATTCCTTCCGGATTTATCCCTCTTTCAAAACGACTTGAAGCTTCAGTTCTAAAAGATAATTGTTGACAAGTTTTTCTAATTCTTATTGGATCATATGTTTGGACAAACAATAGAACCCTTTTGGTATTTTCGTCAACTGCTGAATTTTTTGCTCCCATAATTCCGCATAGATCAATTATCCTTCCTTTACCGTCTTCGATAATAATAGATCCCTCTCTTAATATCCTTTCTTGTCCGTCAAGGGTGATTACTGTTTCTTTTTCTTTTGATTTTCTAAGAACCATTTTGGCATTGAGAATTTTATCATAATCAAAAGCATGCATTGGCTGGCCTGTTTCTACCATTTGATAATTAGTGATATCGATAACATTATTTAATGACCGAATATTTACTTTTTCAAGTCTTTCTTTGATTATTGCCGGGGAAGGTTTTATTTTTATTTTATCTAATATCACAGCTGTAAAACGAGGACAAAGTGAATTGTCAGAAATTTTTACTTCAAGCGGAAGATTAGTTTTAGACTTAATAAGTAATTGTTTAGTATCCAGATATGGTTTGAGTTTGGAAGGAATTTTTAAGTTTGTAAGAATTGCATTTAACTCCCGTGCAATTCCATAAACAGATAGGCAATCAGGCCTATTGGTAGTTATTTCTATATCATAAATAAAATCATCTTTGATTTTAGAGGTTTTTTCCACGGATTGACTGCAAAGAGAGAGATAATCCGCAGTTTCCTTTGGAGATATTTTTGTTTTAAGAAATTCTTTAATCCAGGAATCAGGAACAAGTATATTCATACGATCAAAATCATATTAAATAATTAAAACTGTTCTAAAAAACGTAAATCGTTTGTATAAAGCATTCTTAGGTCGGGAAGTTTTAATCCTGATTTCATCATCAAAACTCTTTCTACCCCCCATCCAAAAGCAAACCCCGTATAAATTTCCGGATCAATTTTTCCATTTTTTAAAACTGAAGGATGTACCATTCCGGCACCTCCTAATTCCAACCAACCTTCCTTACACAACCTGCATCCTTTTCCAGAACAATTATCACAGGTTATATCTATCTCGAAGGATGGTTCTGTAAATTGGAAATGAAATGGACGTATTCTGGTTTTTCTTTTTGGACCAAAATATTCCCGTGCGAAATAATCAAGCGTACCCTTAAGATGGGTAATATTAATTCCTCGTTCTATTACTAAACCTTCAAACTGATAAAACATCGGTGCATGAGAAATATCAGATTGCCGTCTATAACATTTTGCGATATTTAACATTCTGATTGGTGGTGTTTTTACCCTTTCCATTTCCCTTACTTGTCCCGAGGATGTATGTGGAGTTAGAACTCCTATTCCGTATTTTGTGTTTTTTAAATTTTCAATAAAAAATGTTTCCCATTCATCTCTGGCCGGATGATTTTTTGGCATATTTAAACTTTCGAAAGCATACCAATCCCATTCGACTTCCGGGTAAGAGACTCTATTAAATCCGATTGATTCAAATATTTTTGTGATTTCTGAAATGGCTTGGGTGATTAAATGAAGGTGACCAATTTTTGGTTTAATTCCCGGTAATGTAATATCAAACCACTCCGATTTGGTGTTTACCGATTTTGACAATAATAATTTTTTTTCTTCAAACGCATTATTAATTGCACAAATTACATCATTAGCAATTTTACCCACCAAAGGTTTACTTTCTTTGGGCAGTTTTGGAATCTCTTTTAATAATTTTGTCAGGTTTCCATTTTTTCCGAAATAAATAGTCTTAATATTTTCCAGTTCATCAATACTTTGTGCGGAAAAAATTTGAGCCAGCACCTCATTTTTTATTGATATAAATTGTTCTTGCATATTTATTGCTAATATTTAACTTAACATAAATTATTAATATTTAACAGATCAATATAATTTTACTATAAAAAAACCCCGATAAAATCGGGGTGATTTTTTATGTTTTGAAATCCACCCCTATATAATAGGGGTAAAGAAAAATGATGCAATAGAGATTTTTAATAAAGATGTCATTAGTTTTTAAGATTTCCTTTAATTTTGCTAATTAGGATTTCTAATGCTTTTGGGTCGTTTATTACCATGTCTGAAAGTATTTTCCTATCTAATTCAATTTTACTATTTTTCAATCCAAAAATTAAATTACTATAAGATAATCCTTGAGTTTTTGAGTATTCGCTAATTCTTAAAATCCATTCTCTTCTCAAATCCCTTTTATGAAATTTTCTTCCATCATAGGCATATTGTCCTGCATGAAGCGAGGCTTCTTTAGCAACTTTAATTAATTTTCCTTTTGTGGCCCGATAACCCTTATTTGACTGTAATAACTTTTTATGTTTTGCGTGTTTGGTTATTCCTCTTTTAATTCTTGTCATATTTTTCTCACTTTTAAAATTTAAATTAACTTTTTAAATTTTCTTGAAAAAGCACAATTTATTTGATTAATTTCTTTCATTCTCCTTATTTGTGGTTTTGATTTTGCCGCACGTAAATGTCTGGCATTTTGTTTTCTTCTTAACATTTTGCCATTTTTTGTTACTGAAAATCGTTTAGAAATTGCCGTTTCTGTTTTATTTTTTCTATTCATGTTTAGTTTCTACTTTATTTTTATATGGCGCTAGTGTTGCTGTTAGCGTAGAACCTTCGAAATGCGCCTCTTTTTCTATTTTAGAACAATCTTTTAATCCTTCCAGGAATTTATTTAAAATCTGAAAACCAAACTCCTTTTTTCCTAATTGCCGTCCTGCAAATTTTATTGCGATTCTTACCCTATCCCCTTTTTTTAAAAAATTATTTGCCCTATTAATTCTTACATCTAAATCATGATCGTCAGTAAAGGGTCCAAGTCTTATTTCTTTTGTTTCAACTTCTTTTGCCTTTTTTTTATCCAATCTTTCTTTTTTTGATTCCTGATATTTGAATTTCTTAAATTCAATCAAACGGCATACGGGCGGGATAGCCTTTGGAGCAACTTCGACCAAGTCTACCCCAAGTTCAATTGCTTTTTTTAATGCCTCTTCCCTATTTACGATACCTATTTGTTTTCCGTCATCGGACAATAAACGAACACTTGGGGCAGTTATATATTGATTTATGCGATAAAACTTTTGTATTTAATCCCCCTAAATTTTCTATAGGAATTTTATAACTTCCTATATTTTATTATAAATTTGACTTTTCTTCAATAACCTTTTTAATTTCGGAGATAAAATGCGTCAGATCGGTTTGGCCCATATCCTTACCCGATCTTAATCTTACTGATATTTTATTATTTTCTACCTCCCTATCCCCCACTATTATCATGTAAGGAATTTTTTGAATTTGGGCATCTCTTATTTTCGATCCTAATGTTTCTTCTTTATCGTTTAAATCCGCTCTTATTTTTTCTATTTTTAATTTTTCAAAAATATTTTGACAATACGTAAGATGTTTTTCTGAAATAGGTATTATTTCAACCTGTGTTGGTGAAAGCCAAACAGGAAAAGCACCAGCGAAATGCTCAATAAGGATGGCCATTAATCTTTCTGGAGAGCCTGAGATGGCTCTATGAAGCATAACAGGTCTTTTTGATTTTCCATCCTCTCCCGTATAGGATAGATCGAATCTTTCCGGCATAAAGAAGTCAATTTGTAAAGTAGATAATTGCCACTCTCTTTCTAATGAATCGGTAGCAATGAGATCTAGCTTTGGTGCATAAAAAGCTGCTTCACCAAGTCCTTCAAAATATTCTATTTTTCTTTGTTTAAGAATTTTTTTGCAGAGATCTTCTGCTTTTGTCCATGTTTGTTCATCGCCTAAATATTTTTCGGGATGTCGGGGATCTCTTAGTGAAAGACGGTATTTATAAGAGAAACCGTAGGCATTCATAATAGTCTTGGTCATTTCCAGAGCGTGATGCATTTCTTCTTCGACCTGATCTTCGCGGCAAAAAATATGACAATCGTCTTGAGAAAATGATCTGGTTCTAATTAAACCTGATAATTCTCCCGGCTTTTCATCCCGATAAAGCATGGCAAAGTCGGCAAATCTTAATGGCAAATCTTTATAACTTCTTGGTGCAGATGCATAAATTTGGGTATGTTGCGGACAGTTCATTGGTTTTAAGAAAAACTCCTCTTTAGAATAATTGGATCTTACGGAAAACATGTTTTCTTTATATTTATCATAATGGCCGGAGATTTTAAACAGCTCAGCTTTTGCTATTTGTGGTGTCCAGACTTGAGTAATTCCTTGCGAGGATTGTAAATTTTCCACGAATTCATTTATAAGACGGCGAATAATGGCACCTTTTGGTGTAAAAAGGGGCAAACCAGAACCTACTTTTTCTGAAAATGTCCATAATCCTAGTTTTTCTCCAAGTTTTTTATGGTCTCTTTTTTTGGCTTCTTCTTGTTGCCAGACGAGATGGTCAAGTTCTTCTTTTGTGGGATAGGAGGTACCGTAGATTCTTACCAGCATTTTATTTTTTTCGTTTCCGTGCCAATAGGCACCGGCTATTTTCAGCAATTTGAAATGACCAACCTTTCCAGTTGATTCTACATGAGGTCCGCTGCAGACATCAGTAAATTTGTCACCGGTTTTATAAATAGAAACTTTTTCTCCTTTTTTTTCAATTTCATCAATCCATTCAACTTTATAAGGATTATCTGCAAAGATTTTTTTGGCTTCTTCGGGAGAAACAAATGATTGTACAATGGAAAGATTTTCTTTTACAATTTTTTCCATTTCTTTTTCAATTTTTGGAAAATCACTATCTGATATTTTGGTATCTTTCGGATCAAAGTCAAAGTAAAAACCTTCATCCGTTGCCGGACCCATTGCCATTTGTATATTTGGATAAAGAGAAATAACAGCCTGTGTGAGCACGTGTTCGCAGGAATGACGCATTTTAGAAATTTCTAAATTTTTATCAACTTTTTCACTTCTAACTTTTTTCATAAATTTCTCCTTCCTTTATATTATACTTCCTGTACATATATGTGCAATTGATGTAAACAAAAAAACTCCCTTCTTTAGAAGACGGGAGTTTAATCCGTGGTTCCACTTCTATTGCTTCTCTTTGACAATTTTCGCTTGATCAGCGCTTTCGCTTTGAGGTTGGTGGGATCTCATGTAGTCGCGAAAGATTTGTACGTGTTTAGTATATCACAAACGTTAACCCTTAGCACCAATGTGATAATTTAAGAGACTAAAATTGCATTTCAATTTTATTTTGACTAATATGGATGTATGACGGAAAGTTTTAATTCCTTAGAGAACATTATTAAACCTGAAGAAAAAAACAAATCAGTTTCAAAAGATTTTTCTAATAAACGAACATCGATCATCCTTCAACTCTTTACTAAACGGAAATTTTTATTGCTTGTTGCCTTGGGATTATTTTTAATATTTATTTTTTTTCTAGTTATCTTTCTGATTTTTAATCAGAAGACTTTAAAACTATCCATATTACAAATGCAAATAAAAAGCCTTTTCATTCAGGAAAAACTCGAAAAAAATGTCCAACAGACAAAATATGATAAGGTTGAAATCGCCCAAATTGCTCCCCTCTCAAAAACAGTATTTACTGTCCGGTTAAAAACTGATAAAGGAGAAAAACAAATTTTTAGAAGAGTGATTGAACTTATGGGTACTGTACAAAGCATAGACAGTACTCAGAGTGAATTCCTTAACTGGCTATCTATTCTACCTGATTCAATAATCTTTTTAAGAGATAATTCACTCGGTTTTTATGATAAGAGCACAAAGACTGTCAATAGTGCTAATTTACCAGAGGACATTTTCAAGGAAAGGGATAAGTTTAGCGAGATAAAAAATAATGCAGAAGAGAAAGAATCGATAGAGTTTAAGTCAGAAGAGTTAAATAGTGTTATTGTCTTATTGCGATTTTTTCGTGGATATGTAAAACATGGAGTATATCTCTTGAATAAGAAGGATTTGAGCCTTTCTAAAATACAACAATTTGAGAATAGTTGCACTTCCGTATATTGCACTGGTCCTTGGTTAATCAAAAAATTATCTGAAGATGAATTCATTTTCCAACAGGGTGGCGGTGATGCTTGTTGGAGGGCTGGTGTTATCCATAAATATAATCTGGAAAGCAAATCCTTGTTAAAATTGCTAGATTACACTAGCGGTTGTTATACTGAAAAAGACGATTTTATTGGTGTATTGGGAGATAATATTATTTCTGCTAAACATGCTTGGGTAAAAGATACTACGAATAATTTTGGGTCAAGTACATTGTATCAAGAAATTTATAAAATGGATCCGAATGGAAACAAAACCACTTTAATTTCTCAAACTAGTATACCTTCCGAGATAAAAAGATTGTGGGTAATTGAAGACACTAACAGTATTTATCTATCAAATGAAAAAGATAAATATTATCTTTACGATTTTCAAACGGATACTGTTAAAGAAATAAACAAAGAAAAAGTGATTACCCCCACTCCTTACCCAGAAAAGAAACCCGATGTAATATTAAAGGACAATTCTGTATACCTTAAAGCAGACTTAAAGAAAGTTGGAATTAATAAAGTAACTAACGCAAAAACATGGAATACTGGTTTATCGATTATTGATGATGAGAAAGATGAAATAGAGGCACTTCCCATTTCTTTCTTAGAAGGTAAATTTGATGCTGAACGTACCGACTCACGTTTTAAAGATAAATTAAATGTTTATAAATTCACTGATTTATCATATGCAAGGGTTCTCAACAACGATGAAGTAATATTCAACGGGAATTTGCGCTACTCAACTTTAGAGGGATTAAAATTAATAGAATCAAAAACATTTATTCTCAATATCAAAACCGGGAAAATATACCTCGTGAAATCTCTTGGTGTTAATTAGCGATTCCGAAAAGTTTCAATTAAAGCAAAAAGATTTAATCATCGAAAAATTTGTCATAATCAAAGGGTAGGTTTTCAAGTTCTTCTTGGTGAATTTTCCATTCAGGCCTACTAGCTAAGTAAATCTCTTTCGGGGTAGGGTTTCTTTTGCCTGTTAATTCTCGAAGTGTTTGGGTAACCCTTTCGTCGTTATCTAAGAATATTTCAGTTGTGGGATCGCACTTTTTAAGTATTCTTCCTAATTTTTTGGATCTGTATGATCTTTTTCGTCTAGGACAAAATTTGCAGAAGATATCATGCCTTCCTTTTTTTAAGGAAATAGGTTCATCTTGGCGGTTATTTAAGATGTCTTCTAAAATTTGTCGAAGAGCACGTCTATGAGTTTTACCGTAAGCAAGATCTCTTGCTGTTTCTTTTGGTTCTTTTTGATGGTCGATAAATAATTGCGCATGATGTGGGAGTAGTTCGATCATTGTGGCTTTAAGCTTACTAAGATTATCGATAAAAAATTGTTCAGTTTAAAAAATATTTTATAAAATATGTGGGCGGAAAGGGACTTGAACCCCTGACCTTTGCAATGTCAATGCAACGTTCTAGCCAACTGAACTATCCGCCCGCAATTTAGTTTTTAAAAAATCCCGACCTTTCCCACTTTTAAAAAATAATTCCCGTTTAATAGCTTCCTGTCTAGTTTTATATTCTTCTTTATAAATCAATTTAAAAGGCTTAGTTAATTTTGTATAACTACTTTGTCCAGAATTATGTTCTGAAATCCTTCTTTCTAGATTATCTGTTGAACCAGTATATAATCTTCCATTTTTTAAGCTTCTTAAAACATATACGTGAAACATATTTGACCATGACCTGTCGCCTCAGGCGACCGTTCTAGCCAACTGAACTATCCGCCCAATAACTTATTTTATCATTTATTAGACCAATTTTTAATGATTGAATAAGTTTTTTCGATTGTTTGAGGAATTGTTAGGTTGTTTGAATTAATTATTATAGCATCTTTTGGAACTTTCATCGGATCTGTTTTTCGTTCCCTATCTGTTTTATCTCTTAATTCCATTTCTTTTAAGACTTCCTGAAATGAAATATTTATTCCTCTTTCTTTTAGTTCTTTTGCTCTTCTTTTTGCTCTTTCGTATGTATTTGCATCAAGCCAAAGTTTTAAGTCTGCTTTTGGCAATACAACCGTACCAATATCCCTTCCCACCATTACTACGTTATTTTTTTCCGCAACTTTTCTCATCTGGGGTGTTAGCGCTCTTCTTACTTTAGGGTTTGCTGCAACATATTGGACGTTGTTGTCTACTTTGGGAGTTCTTAAAAATCTAGTAATATTTTCACCATCAGCAATAATTACTGTTTCGTGGTTTTCTGATGTTAATTCTATTTTAACGGTTTCAGCAATTTTTCCGGTTTTTGAATCATCTTTTACATCTATTTTATTTTTAAGAGCCAAGTGAGTAACAGTTCTATAAAAAAACCCGGTATCAACCATTAAGTAATTTAATTTTTTTGCAATTTCTTTTCCAACTGTAGTTTTTCCGGCGGCAACCGGACCGTCAATTGTAATTGTTTTTGGTAAATTTAACATCATAAAATTATAATTTCTTTAATTAAATTTTGCTAAAACTTCAAAATAAAAAATATATAAGAAGATAATACCAAAATAAACAGACAGTAACAATTATCCTGTTTGTGTGGACACAGAGCGTTCATAGGAGAGTCCAAATGTTGTTCCATGTTTTTTAAACATGGACCAGTATTCTTTTTCTCCCTTTCTTGATTTAAATAACCGGAGACAAATACCCGAGTCATCAACATTTTCCCGTGCTTTTCTAATAGTTTTTAATATAAATTCAAAAAAATTTAAGTGATAAACTCCAGCTCTGGAAGGCATTTCGGTCATTGCTACTTTTCCTACTTCCTGGTTTATTTTATCAACCGACTTTGCCAATATTTTTATTTCTTTTAAAATTTCTTCTATTTTTCTTTGAACCTCTACATCTTTCGAACTAAAAACTGGTTGTTCTAAGTTTCTTATGGCTGGTTTTTGTTCAAAAATGAATGATGGTTTTTGCTCTTTAACTAAATTTTCAAAATTTATATCTTCATTTGGGTTTAATGTACCGTTTAATTTCTTTTTAGGAGTCAGCCCAATTTGCTCAAAAACATTTTTTGCAATGCCAAAAGCTACATCGTTAACAGTTGATTTGGCAATTCCGGTAGTAAGATCTTTGATTATTTCAATAGGATTGTCTGCTGCCTGAAAATTTTGCGGCTTTTTTTTTGAGGGCTGTTGATTGTTAGGGGTTATTTGCTTCCAAAACATGGAATTATTTTACTATAGGTTTTTAACAAAGTCAAGCGTTTTTTGCTGTAAAAGTATGGTGGCAATTAGATAACTTTGAGACTTTAAGGACTCTTTTGCTTTCGGATCCTTATTTTCATTAATGACTTTTTCAATTTCTTCTTCGGAAACAATAATTTTTTCTTCTTTAGCGATTGCGTCTAAAACAAATTCTAATTTTAGATCGCGCCTTGCTTTTTCTTCTGCATCGGACCTTAATAATTCTGTTGTTTTTTTAGTTGATGCCAGGTACTGATCGAGGGTTAAACCAAGTTTTTTAATTTCATCAAGAGTTTGGGATAATAATTTATTTGCTTCGTATTCGATGAGAAGATTTGGGAGTTCAACTTCCGTATTTTCTAAAATAACATTAATAATTTCTTCTAGTCTCGGACCTTCTTTTTCTTCTTCCTTTTTATCCGGTTGGTTTTTTCCGGGAACCCATATTGAAGATTTAGCTTTTAGTTTTTTTATTTCATCTTTATAATTTTTTAATTTTACCTCAGGTTTTACTGCAGTTCTTGCTTTAATTACAAGATTTTTATCTTCATCAATTTCTGTTAGTTTTTCGGGAGAGACAAGTTCTATTCTGGGATCGACAATCGGATTGATGTTGTGTTCTTTTATTGCATCGTAATATGCTTTTGGAAGAATTTGCTGGAGAGCTTCCTGATATACTTTACTTCTGTCAATATTTTTTTCAACAAGATTCCTGGGAGCCTTTCCTTTTCTAAATCCCTGAATTTCTGCATTGTTGACAACTGCCGTCATTACAGACTCAACAGTCTTTTTAAAATCAGACGACAAGATTGTAATTGTCAGCTCAATTTCGGATTTCGGTAAGTTTTTAATTGTAGATGTCATTTTCGAAGTATACCATGAAAAATAAAAAAATAAAAGTAAAAAATAAAAACCTTTTAATAAGGGGTATTTATCTGTTTGTAAGTGCAGAATTGTTATTCCTAAAACTTGTATAAACAAGTATAGATTGGTATAATGCTGCGATTTTATAAATATAAACAAATAAGGAGTTTCTATGTCAATTAAAGAGGGCACAAATGCATATTTAGATGGACTAATTGAAATATCTAAAGACGCAATGCTGGATAAGTTAAAAGAACTTGTTGATCCTTTAAGTACTTTATGGAGAGATATTCCTCAAACTTTTAAGTATACCAAAGGAGGCATTGTCTTTACGGGAAAATTTGTTTCCTTTCCCCTGCTTGGTAATGGCCAGTTGGATATTGGAAAAATTGGTAGTGATTATAGCGATATATTGATAAGATTAACTTCAGTTAATACCAGGGGGGAACCGGTGAGGACTGGTTTTTGTGGTTGTCCTTCTCCTTTTATGTCCCAACATGAAAGAGGTTCCAAGTGGGGGGATGGTAAGAGCGATAAAGAAAAAATGGAAATAAGTATGGGGGAAAAAAAGCTAATCGCTTTGTTCGATCCCAAAAGAGATATTGATTTTGCAAGATTAGATAGAAGTTCTTTATCTCATATTCAGGTTAAGATACTTGATAGTTTTGGAGTACTTGATCGAGTTGGTTAAAGATCCTTTCTTAATTATTAGGTATTTAAAATATAAAACGTGGAGGGACCTTTACCCTGAGAACGGATTACCTTTTTTTCAACGAGGCTTTTTAAATAATTTTGTGCAGTTCTTTTTGCGGATTTTGTTATATCGGTAACATCATCACTCGTTATTTTTCCCATACTGGTTAAGAAGTCAACAATTCTTACTTCTTCGGAATTTAGGTATACTCTTTCTTGGGCACCTTTTAGTTTTGGGGTGAGAGATAGAGAGGTTAATTTTTCTTTTACATTTCTCATTTCGAATACAAACCCTTCTGAAAAAAATTCCAACCATTTTGTAAGATCGGCATTTTTTCTTCGTTGATATGTTTTGCCGGTTTGAAGAGCTAAATAATATTCCTTTCTGTGTTCGAGGTAATAATCATCCAGAGCAAAAAGCTTACTAAAATTATATCCTCGTTTATAGAGAATAAATGCCGCAAGAGATCTAGCCGTTCTTCCGTTACCGTCCGAAAAAGGATGGATAGTTGCAAATTGATAATGGAACAAACCAGCTTCAATAACCGGAGATAGTTTTTCTTTTTCTGAAATTTTAGTCCAATTTATTAATTCTTCTAAGAGTGACGAAACCAATTCTTTTTTGGGAGCTTCATAAACTATTTCTTCCTTTTTTCTATCAATATTGGCAACATAGACATCTCCCGGTCTAAATTTTCCGCATTTTTCTTCTGCTAAACATCCTCTAGTTATCAAAGACTGAACTTTTAATACCATAGGAAGATTTAATTCTTTACCTGCTTTTGCAGATTGGCTAATGAAATTTAATGCAGATTGATAATTTTGGACTTCCAATAAAGCTCTTTTTGGAGCTTCCACCCTTTGACCTTCAAGAATTTTTTGCACTTCAAGTTTATTTAAAGGATTTCCTTCGATGCTAACTGATGCATATACCATCCTAATTCTTGCTTGACGTTTTAACATTGCTGCATCTTGAGGAAGAAGTTGGGTATTTTCCAAAAGAGATTTAATCTCGGAAATTTCATTAAGATTATTAAGAATTTTGTTAGTAATTATATAGCGGGGTGAAAACATAAAAAAAATTTAACAATTTGTACTAAAATTATTATAACATATTTATTGCGCGATAGGTTGCGTGATTATTGCGTCATTTATTGTAGTATTTTTTATTTTTAAGATCATCGGGCAGTAAGCTTTCTTTTGAATACATTTTATAATTTTTTCCATATCCTAGTTGTTTCATTAAATTGGTAGGAGCGTTTAGGATATTTTTAGGAATCGGTAAATTTCCGTATTTTTTTACATCACCTAAGGCTTCAAAATAAGCATCATAGGCAGATCTGTCTTTTTTTGCCAGAGATAAATAAACAACACCGTGTGCTAAATTCTCCTGACATTCGGGAAATCCAATAGTCTCACAGGCACGAAATACCGAGTTTGCTACTACAAGAGCTGTGGGTTGAGCCATTCCTATATCTTCTGAGGCAAACACGACCATCCTGCGGGCTATAAACAAGGGATCTTCACCTGCCTCAACCATTCTTGCCAAATAGTATAAAGCTGCATCCACATCTCCTGCCCTCATGCTTTTTATGAATGCGCTAATTGTATTGTAGTGCTCATCCCCTAAAAGATCATAGGATAATGCTTTTTTTTGTAAAGCCTTTTCAATTTCATCTATAGTAATTTTTTTTTGAGAAGAAATAGATTTTGCAATTTCAATAGTATTTATTACAATTCTAGCATCTCCGCTTCCTACTTCAATTAAAAAATTTTTTGCTTTATCGTCCAATGAAATTTTTAAATATTTTTCTGCCCGGTTTATAATTTTTTCTAAACTTTCTTTTGTATGTTTATTAAATACCACTACTCTACTTCTTGATAATAAAGGACTAATTACTTCAAAACTGGGATTTTCTGTCGTTGCTCCGATTAAAATTATAGTTCCATTTTCTACGTGCGGAAGTAATGAATCCTGTTGAGCCTTATTAAAACGATGAATTTCATCAATAAATATTATGGTTTTTTGCTGGTATGCTTTTTGACGGTCCGTGGCAATCTTTATTTCTTTTCTTAACATATCAAGGGTAGTATTTACTGCTGAGAAAAATGTAAAATGAGACTTTGTTTTGTTAGCAATGATTTTTGCAATTGTAGTTTTTCCGCTACCGGGCGGGCCCCAAAAAATCAAAGAGGTAAGTAAATCTTTTTCAATAAGATTTTTTAATAAACCATTATTCCCGACAATATGTTCCTGTCCAATAAAATCTTCTAAGCTGGTTGGTCTTATGACTTCAGAAAGGGGTGCGAAATTATTTTTCATAAATTTATTTTACAACCGAAGAAAACCCTAAACAAGTAGCAAAAAAGAAGATTATTTCTTTTCAAAATTAATATTAAAATCCAAAGAAGGAAATGTTAAAACCGTTTCATTTAAATCAATACTATTAAGACTTTCTCCTTGGGAGTTAATTTTTTCTTCTAATTTTAATATTGCCGAATCTGTTGCCCAAGAAGAAGGTTTAATTACCAGAGTAGGAGAAGGTTTAATTATTGTTATTGTTGGTTTGATGTTTTCGTTTTTTTCTTTCGGTCTGTTTATTGATGTAAAATATGAAATTAAAGAAAATATCAATATAAAAAGAATAATTGATAATAAAATCACAACGATTACCGTAAATGAATCAATTTTTTTCACCTCTTTTTTTACCGGATATTCTTCTTCGGGAATATAATTTTCTATTTCTTCCATATTTTTTATAATCAATAAGGGCCGTATTTTATTTCATTTATAATTTCTTTTGCATTAAAATTTGCCTCTTTTATATATTGATGTGCTTCTGTTGTCAGTTTTTTTGCTTTTGCAAAATCCTGCTTTTCTTTATATATTTCATTTTGAGATAAAGATTCAAATAAAGATTTAGCTTCATCTAATTTTGACACAGCTAACTGATATTTGGTATTAATATCCAATGTCCATCTTTCTAGTTTTGTAACATCTTTTCCTGAACTTTTTATGTCAGATATAATTTGTTTAATTTCTAGCAAGTCTTTATAAAGAAAGTCGGAGTTATTCCTTACTTTTCCTACTAATATTGCGCCTATTGTTTTATCTGCTTCAATATTAATCTCTTGGCTTATTTTGTCAATTTCCTTACTTTTATTAACTATATCGTCCAAAGAGGCAATCGGAGAGATTGTCATTTTATGATCCTCTAAAAATTTTATCCTCGTATCGATGGTATTTCCTTTTAAGGTTTGTTCAAACGGAGTAATGCCTTCGGTTTGGTTAATTTTTTCTTTTAGTAAATTATAGTAAGAAATTAAAACATCATCTCTTATTTCCAGTAATTTTTTTGTTTTATCCAAAGCTTCATTTTGACTTATTAATGTTTTGTAGGTTAAATAGGTATTTTTACTTTGAATATATTCTTGATATGCTTTTCGATATTCATCAAAATTATCATTATACTTCTGCAATGAATTATTATTATCAGCAGAAAGGATTGCATTGCTTTGAAAAATGAAAATAAGGAGACTTAGAAAAAAGGAAGATATTAAAATTAAAAATATACGGTTTTTAAATTTCATTCTATATTAAATTTACCACTAAGGTTTATCCTGATGCAAGTTATTCGTAGCGCAGGGCATCTATGGGATTTAAACGGGAGGCACGAATTGCCGGAGCAACTCCGAATACTATTCCTACAAAAGAAGATATGACAAACGCTAAGATAATTGACCATGGGGTAATTACGGTTTGGAAATAAATTGAAATAATTGCTGCAACACCTACAGCGGAAAGAATTCCAATTAATCCGCCAATTATACTTAGAAAAATTGCCTCGATAAGAAACTGAATTGCAATATCTTTTGGTCTTGCTCCAATTGCTTTCCGGAGTCCTATTTCATGAGTTCTTTCGGTAACCGAAACAAGCATTATATTCATGATTCCAATACCGCCAACCAAAAGTGAAATAGCGGCAATTGCACCAAGTGCGGTGGTTATTGCCCCGAGAATTGTATCTATTGTGTTTAATAACTGCTTTTGATCAAGAACTGAAAATTCATCATCTTTTAATCTTTTACCCATGTAATTGTTAACAAGCTTAATTGCTTCGGGGATATTTTCTTTATTATCGACACTAACATCAATTACCTGAATGTTTTCTAAATTAAGTATTCGCTGCGCTGTGGTTAATGGGATATATGCAGTATTGTCAACGTCAACACCAAATCCCCCACCCTTTGATTCAACAATTCCGACAACCTTAAATTGATTATCTCCCAATCTAATATTTTTTCCGATCGGATCCTCATCTTTGAAAATTTTTTCAGCCAGTGTTGGTCCTATTGAAGTAACTCTTTTTCCGGCATTTACATCGGATTGATTTATAAATCTTCCCTTCTGAGCTTTTGTGTTTCTTACACTGCTATAGTTTTCCGTTACAGAAATCAGAGTGGTAAATATCGTTTTTCCTTTACCAATACTTGCAGTTATCGGCGATTCATTTCTTCCTGCAACTTCCTTTACCGGATTTCCAATTCTTTGCATGCCCCGAACATGATCCATTGTAAGTTTACTTCCTGCAAAATTAGGCGGTCCGTGTCCTCCTGAATATTGACCGCTATCATCTAATATTTTACCCGGCATAACAATAATAATATTCGTTCCTAAATTTTCAAACTGCTTATTTATAAGATCTTGCAACCCTGCTCCAATTGAAACAAGGAGAATGACTGAAAACACACCGATAATTACTCCAAGCATGGTTAAAAATGATCTGATTTTATTTTTCTTCAGAGAATTTAATGCCAATCTTATTATTTCAATAATATCCATATTTATCTTGTACGAATTAATTGTTTACTATTTTTCCGTCTTTAATCCTGATTATTTTTTTTGCTTTTTGAGCGATTTCCGGATCGTGAGTAACTATGATTATTGTATGTCCCTTACTATTTAAGTCTTTTAATAAATTAATTATTTCTTCTCCTGATTTGCTGTCTAGATTTCCGGTTGGTTCATCTGCAATAATTAAAACAGGATTATTTATTAATGCTCTAGCTATGGCTACTCTTTGCTGTTGTCCTCCCGATAATTGTGATGGATAGTGATATAACCTGTTTTCCAAACCAACTTTAATCAACATATCTTTTGCTTTATTACTTCTTTCTTTTTTACCCACCCCGGAATATATAAGAGTAAGTTCAACATTTGCGATACTGGTTGTTTTTGGAAGTAAATTGTATGACTGAAAAACAAATCCTATTTTTTGGTTTCGTAATTTTGCGAGTTCGTTTTCCGATAGATTTGCGGTATTTTTTCCTTCGATTAGCACTTCACCACTTGATGGTTTATCCAGAAGGCCAATTATATGCATTAAGGTTGATTTTCCGCTTCCCGATGGGCCCATTATTGCAGAAAAATCACCTTCATTTATCCTTAAAAAAATACCATCTAATGCATTTACATTAACAGAATCTAGTTGATAGATTTTTTTAACATCTCGGAGTTCAACGATTGGAGTTTTCATTGGTTTTATTCGACTATAACTTTATCCCCGGGACTAAGTCCAGTTTTTATTTCTACGTATTCGTCAGTTTCATAGCCAGTAGTTATTTCTTTTTTTATTTTCTTATCCCTCTCTTTAACAAATATAAATTTTTTTCCGTTTTCTTTTGTTATTGCTGTGGTCGGGATTGAAATTACATTATCTATTTCCTTTATTATTATTTTTATATCTCCATTCATTCCTACTTTATATTTGAGGTCTTCATTTTCCGGCAACTTTATTTTTATAGGAAAACCATTTCCGCCACCCGATGTAGTTTCCGATACAAACCCAATTGAACTTACAATTCCCTTTATTTCTTTATCGGGATAAGCATCAAGGGTTATTAAAACTTCCTGCCCTTCTTTTATATTGCTGATATCACTTTCATCGATATCCGCTTTAAAAGTTAGACTATTCGGATCAACAACCGTAAAACTGGCATTTGATGGAGTAATATTAATATTAGCAATGGGAGTATCAATGCTTGTTACTATTCCCGATATTGGAGAAACCAAAGCAGAATATTTTAACGCGATATCTGCAATTTCTACATCCGCAATCGATTTATCAAGATCAAATTGGTTTTTTTCCAAAATTCTTTTAACAGTATCGGTTACAAAAACATCTTTATATGTTACAGTTTTGTCCTGTTCAAAATCCCATCTTTCTTTTGAATAATCCCTTAGGGCTTTTAATAATTTTCTTTGTAATTCTCTTTGATCAAGTTGTGCAATAACTTGCCATTTTTCAATTTTATCCCCTTCTTTTACTCCAACATAAACAAGTTCTCCACTGGTTTGGAATTTTAAATCTACTTTTATATCGGCCTGAATTTTTCCTGAAGCAGAAATTGAATTGGTTATAGTATCTTTTTTGACAGTTAAAGTTTTTTCCGAAGCGTTTTTACTGCTTGTATCTTTAACTTTGAAGATTGTTACTCCTCCAATTATAATAACCAGCAATCCTATAATTATAATATTTCTTTTTTTTAGCATATAATTTATGTATTTGAAGAAAAGACAATTCTTCTTTTTTCCTGTTTTTCTATTTTTTTATTCTTTTTTGGGGGAAAAATCAGGTTAATAATCTGTTTTGCTACAAACCGAGGAGGAAGAGTAGCAATTAATATTGATTTACCCAAAGTTGTTAATAGTAACGTAGCCAAAAAAACCACCTGATTACTGGCAATTTGCCTTCCCTTTGCCTCCATTTTAATAATTTGTTTAAAAAAATTCAATAAGTCCTGTTTAAATTTATTTATTAGTGCTTGGGTTTCTCTGTCTTGGCTGGAAGATTCCTGTTGAAAAAATAAATTTATTTCCGGACGATTTAAGGAAAATAATAAATAGGCTTCGATTGAAGAAAAAAGTTTATCCCAAGGAGTAGCACCTTTTACAAATGCTTTTTTTAAGTCATACCAAAGATCAAGAAATGTAGTTTCCAATACCGATTGATACAATTTTTCTTTACTTGGAAAATGATAATAAAGTGCAGCTTTACTGACTTTTAGTTTTTGGGCAATATCCTGCATGGATATTCCAAAATATCCCCTTTGTGCAAATAATTTTGCAGCCTTTTTTACAATTTCTTCTTTAGTTGTTGTCTTTTGGTTGGTTTTGATCATTGGATATCATTGGAATAATTTTTTCTTCAAAAATAGGTTTTGACTGTGCTTTTCCTTCAATAAGTTTTATTTCTGACAGAAGAACACCTTCTACTATTACCCCTTTTTCCAAATAAATTTTGTCTAATTCTTCTTTTATTTTTTGTTCTATTTGCAGCCTAAATTTTGATATCTGTTCCAGCGTTACTTCAGACAAAACAGATCTGATTCTGCTTCTTGAAACAGGCCGGACAAATTTACTTACGAAATCCTCTCCGATATTGTTCCAAAGATCGGGAGCTTTTTCTTTAGCGATTCTAACTAAAATTGAACCTTCTACCATAATTAATTTATTATCGGTAGTTACTGCATTTAATGGTTCATCACCCAATGCTTCTTTTTGTGTCAAATCAAATCCATGGCGGATAGTATACTCGAGTATTTGGGCATTAAAAAGCTTAACTCTTTGCCAAAATGGGATTTTTAAATGAAGTCCCGGACCCCAGGTTTTTCTAAGTACTCCTCTTCCCAAATCATGCACACAGGCAATGTGACCCGGGGGGACGTTGATAAAAAATCCACCGACAATTTCATCTGCTAAAAATGAAACTATAAATTTATCTAATTCAGCCATATTTACTCCTTTTTAATAATCTAAATAGTATTACTGTATAGATTTTGTTTTAGATAATTGTGATTTAAATGATTGCTCCCATCCCTTAAATGCGGGAGATGCTTTTGTAATATAGAATGTTATTCTTCTTGTTAGCATAAGAAATATTGAAAATAAAAGAGTCATAGTGACGAACAGTTTTTTTCCTGCAGGCATTTGAGCAAAAAACAGATATGCGCCTATAGGTAAAATTATTAATGTAGCTTTTTCATTTTTTCCAAGAGGAAAGGGAGAAAAACGGAGACTAATAAATTCAGCTAAAAATATAACTAACGTATTTAATAAATTTAAAGTAACATTGGGTTGTGAAAGGTCATATTTTCCCATAAACATTAAATTAAACGGCAAATCAACCTGAGGAACAAATTTATATAATAAATGTAAATCCGCTCCCTCTAATCCGGTTGAAAACATTCTATAAAGCATTAAAGCAATTAATACTTGTATAAGAACATCAAAGAATTCTGAGGCAATAGTTAAAGGATTATTTTTTACTAATTGTCTTTTTGCCTGTTTTAATTTAACAGGATCATTTTCAAATTCTTTCTGGATTGCTTTATATTTTTCACTGATTTCATATTTTTCTTTTTCGCTTCTACCTGAATTTAAAGATAAAGGAAGAATTATAATTCTAAAAATTATTGTGAAAATTACAACAGCCCACCCCATGTCTCCTTGTCCATAAATTTTTTCCATGAATTCATAGATTAATACGAGAAGATTAAAGAATGGCTGATATATTAATAATACAAATAAATGTCCAATCATATAAAGAAAAATTTACTTACCGATCGGTAAGTAAATTGTATCAAAGTTATTTAAATAAAGTCAAGTTTATAAATTTAAAATTTAGTGCCGGGAAGAGGACTCGAACCTCCAAGAGTTTTGAGGCTCACAGGGTCCTAAGCCCTGCGCGTCTACCAATTTCGCCATCCCGGCAATCTGAATAAAATTATAGCAGAATACCCTTAAGAATTAAAAGTCTAGAGGTAGATGTGCGATTGCACTTGGGGTTGCAGGGGTATTTTCTATTTTTTGCATAAAGTACAGCACTTTGCTAGCCCAGGTTGGGCTTGCAGCATATATTGGACCGATAAAATATACTAGTTCTTCTGTACTTAGATCTTCAACGTTTTTAACATTTTTAAGATATCCTGTTCTTAGGGTTTTAGTAACCTCTTCTATACCATCTTCCCAAGAATTAAAGACTATTCCACTTTGTGCTCCTGTTGGGATACCAAATCCCCACGCATTATAAGAGCCATAAGGAATATACATTCCGAAGGTAGATTCAACTCCGCTTATTGCAGCGACTAGATATACATGCTTTCCAAGATTGTATTTATCTCCTATTTTAACAAAGCTTTCAGCTGATTTTTCAAGCGGATAACCTTTCAAAAAGTTTTTAAGTACAGCTACACGCTTGTCAGAGCTATTTGTTTTGTTTTTTGATTCTATTTCTGCTGAACAGGATAGTATTTTAGGCTCCTCGATAGCAAGAATAGCCTTGTTGGAGGTTAAAAAGAATAATATTATTAAATTCAACAGAACACAAAATAGTTTTTTCATAGTTTTGGGATTGTTGGGAGATGTAGTATTTTCTCCCTTTTAAAAATCCTAAAGTAGCTTGGGGAAGCATACCTTAGGATCTAAGTCGGGAGTATAGCATAACTATAGGGTTTTGTCAAGTAGTACTATAGGATATTAATAAGCAATTCGAAGCTAAATTAGCCTTAAAAGAAGAGATCAGAGCTATTTAAGTTCGGATAGGAATTCATTTACACATTTTGCCCACGAGCCTCCATTTTGAACTGAAGGAGGTGCATAAATAGGTCCCCATTCTTCGGCAGAATACAAGCCCCTATCCATTAGTTTTTTAAGAAATTTGGCCGATGAGGTTATTCCCGCTTCCCAATCTTCAAACTCCATTCCTTTTTTTGCTCCTGTTGGGATGCCCAAACCCCAGGCGTTATAGCTTCCTTCGGGTATTTTTTTACCAAGGTTTGATTCGCATTGGGCAATAGCAACTATATATCTCCAAAGATCGGGTACTTTATCATTGTCGTATTGTTCTGAAATGCTGATAATTTTATCGGAAAATGGAGCTAGTGGTGAATTATGTCTTAGAAGGTAAAGCCTTATTAAATCTGCCTTGGCATCTACAATTTTTATATCCGTATCAAATGTTTCGGCAGTAGGAGGAAGCGAGGCATAAACCTGATAATAATTTGGGGTTGCAAGCTCTTCAACATTAGCTTTAGTTATATATTTATTATTTGCAATATTATATAAAGCTAAAAAGCTTAATGAGAATGATACAAATGATATTATTAGCCACGAAGAAAATATAAATAGTCTTTTCACTATATTAAAATTACACATTTTGCTTTTTTTTGTCAATAGGAGTTGAGATTATTTTCAATAAAGTACTAAATTATAGGATAAAAGCTCCATTTTCCCGTCTTTTCCCAAATTGGGATTTCCTTCATAGATTGTAACACTGCAATTTTCCGGTTTATTCGTTTTATCAAGAGTAAGAAATTCCTGAGCGGTTAATCTTTCCATATTGGCTCTAATTGAAAGTATCATTAAATGGTGTGTGACTGCCAAAATGTTTTGTTCTGCGTAGTCTCTTATTAAGGTGCCAAACCATGATCTTGCTCTTTCTTTAACATCCGGAATGTTTTCACCATTTGGGAAGCGGTACCAATATGAACCCAAAATTCGTCTTAATTCAATTTGTTCGGGGTGTAAAGCACCAAAAATCATTCTATCGTTGTATAAAAGAGCCAGCCCGTGATCTTTTTCCCGGATCCTTTCTTCCTCTATGGTATTTACATCATTTAGATCAGGCCATTTTGTTGCCATTAACTCTAAAGTCTGTTTTGTACGGTCATATGGGGAAACAAAAATAGTATCAGGGAGAGGAATGCGTGTTCTTAAATTTCTTCCGGTTTCAACTGCCTGCCATTTAGCCTTTTCGTCTAGGGGTGTATTGTGGTCACCCACTCCTAAGGAAAACTTCTCTTTTATACTTTCTGCCATGCTTCTTGTTTCTTTAGAATAAGGATCTTTATGAAATTGCCTAACAAATTCTTGATATACGGGGTCATTACTTTTTTTAAAATCCAAAGCATTAAACACTGATTTTGCATGTCTTACTAAGACTACTTCTTTGGGCCATTTCATGGGCACATTCTATATAAAGAATATTTTTAAGTCAACTTCATGAATTTTTAAGATTTAATATTCTATATTTTCCTAATTGCATAATGATTTACTTGTTTGTATAATGTCGCGGATTATCAGGATAGATCATAACAATTTAACTATTATAAGAAAATCTTCTGCCCTTCTTAATATTTTTACCCTTAAGGAGGTGAATAAATTTATGGATAAAAGAGAAATACAAAAAGGAGTTGATATGGTTTATACATTTGCTCCGGAATTTGCATGTGACTCACGAGAAATGATCAGGCGCATTATAAGAAGAGAACCCAATATGAGTTCCCTAGGCGGACTTATTGGAGTTGCTTCTTTGGGACTTGAGAGAATCGGTTTAGATAGTGAAGAAGCTGCTGAATTTTTAGCTTTAGCAATAGAAAATATTGAAAAACATGCAGTTAAGTCAGCTACAAGCGGTAAATAAAATAAAATTTTTTTTAAGAAATATATTTAAAATAAATCCTGATTATAATACTAATACAATCGGGATTTATTTTTTTTAATTTTGTGAGCCAAGAGAATTTTTCTTGGAACAAATATCTTCTAGAGATTATGCAACTATATTTAATTATTCCTGATAATCACGAATACCTTCGGGTTTTTGACTTGCAGTAGGTATTGGAATGGTATCTTTAATGTGATTATAATAATAGATATAATTAGTATTAAAGTAAGAAAAATAAAGGAGGGAAAAAATGCTTACTTTTCGTTGTGATATGTGTGGTAAGGAATGGCCTGTTAGAAAATATCAGAAAGACGGTAAAGACTTTTTCGGTTACGCCTCAACAGAAGTAGAGATTGGTTATGTATCAAACGACAAGCTAATCGATGATCCTAACCAAACCTGCTTTGAATGCTTAGCTAAAATAAAAGAAGCTGAGGAAAAAGCAGCAACCGATACGGAGGCAAAAATAAAAGGAACAATAAAAACACCCTTAAAATAAATTAAAAACGAAAAAAAATTTCTGAGCCGGAAACTGCTGATGATTTGCTTTTTTGTGAACGTTTTCGAAAAAATTCGAACTCATTTTAAATCAAGTTGTTAGCTCGCCCCGCCTCCGCGGGGCTCGCTACTCCAGCGCGGCGCCCCCACCCGCCGCGCTTCCGAAAAAGTCGGCTCGAACAAGACAAAATTAGGATTGATTTTGTCTTAAAGAAAAACGCAAAAATTTTAAGGAACACTTTTATTTTATCATACATCATGATATAATGATGTCAATATGAGTCGATATACAGTTTCCCCAAAACCATACAAGGTAGAAATTAATGGACAGACAAAATGGGTTCCCAAAGTTCACATTTATATTCACGAACCCAACGTAACGGTTGATCGCACTGTCACTTGGAAAAGGAGTTATCTATTTGATTCAGAAAAAGAGGCAAAGCTATTCATTGATAGCGCAATGGAGAATATAGAAAGAATTAATATACAGCTAAATGGTAAACAGGTAGCCGCTCTCAAAGCTATTGCGGAGGAGCACGGTCAAAGTCTAGCAGAGGTTATTCGACAAGCGGTTGCTATGTACCTTCCTTCAGAGAAGAAGACTTGACGTAATTAATGAGCTATGAATAAAAGCCCGTGGAACAAAGGAATGAAAATGCCACAAGTGACAAAGGATAGAATTTCAATGTCACGTAAGGGCAAGCCTGCATGGAATAAAAACAAACCATGGCCTGAAAAAGTAAAAACGAAAATTAGCAATTCAAAAAAAGGCCAAGAACCATGGAATAAAAATCGTGCCTGGTCAAACAATGTCAAAAAGAAAATTAGTAAGACAAAATTGGTACCAGAAGTAAAATTTAATAGCCTTTATGGCAAATTAGAATTAATGTTTAAGAGTAATTTCAGAAAAATAGATATTTTTCTAACATCAAAAATAGATGATATTAAAATGGTTGATTGCCCAAGAGGTAAAGAAACACTTCCGACGCACATTAGACATTCCATTCATCACAAAGATCATCCACTAGGGTATTCAAGAGATCAGTTAAATATAGCAGTAAAAACTCTGCAAAAGCTACGATTGAAATAACTACAATTTTCTACCACATTTAATAAAAAGAGGAAAAAATTCCATCGGGGGATAATTATCTAAGAAAAACTTTAACTCTTCTTTTTGCCCTTCCATTTAGGCAACCAATGAAATCCGTAATCAACCTTATTATCTAATTTTTCGTATTCTTCCTTTGTGATCTTTTTACCATCATGGTCATAATAAACATTCATGTCTATGTTAAATAATTTAGTGATTACGTAAACTGGAATATATGCCAATAAGGCATTTATCCCTGCACCAATCGCACCACCAAAACCAAAAAGAAGGTAAATGATAAGAAACGAAGGAGCCCAAATAAATAAACTTATTTTCCAGTTTGTTTTTCTCATTAAAACCTATTATAGTCATTTACATAAATAAAGTCTACATAACTCGCCCGAAGGGCGAGAAAATCGTACGCGCAAAAAATAACGGAAGCGCGGCGGGTGGGGGCGCCGCGCTGGAGTAGCGAGCCCCGCGGAGGCGTGGCGAGCTAACAACTTGATTTAAAATGAGTTCGAATTTTTTCG